>Ga0070683_100000005_pt1 | contig 361724 bp, 297 predicted proteins | sample KBSC713LmetaG_FD_64662 | JGI IMG/M metagenome (GOLD analysis project Ga0070683, IMG submission 64662) | Corn rhizosphere microbial communities from Kellogg Biological Station, Michigan, USA - KBS C7.1-3L metaG | ecosystem: Host-associated > Plants > Roots > Rhizosphere ... | reverse complement strand
GGCCATGACTTTAAAGAGGATTGAAATGGCGGCGCCGGTGTTCTTTTGAAGGCGTGCTAGGCCCTGCTTGTAGGTGTCGCGGCGGGCCTTCAGGTAAGCCGCTTCAAAATCCGGCTCCTTTAGCCATCGGTACAGCGTTCGCGGCGCGATCTTGATGGCGCGCGCGGCATCCTCAACGCTCTGATGGGACATGAGCGCGATGATTGCTTGTTCCTGTTTCGGCTTTAGGTTCCTGACATTGCCTGCCATCTGCTGCCACCCCCGGGCGTTCCGCATCGCCGTGTCTTCGCCGTGTCGATTTGGTGTCTAATTCCCTTGCGTTTCAAGCACTTCGGAGTGATTCATGTGATCGTCACGGTAAGCCGTGGGAAAGAGAGACACAAAATGAAAACGTTCACCATCGACGCAGAAAACAAGATCATCGTGTTCGCGAGCAAGAAGGAAGCGGCGGCGTCGTCCACCACCCCCTTCGATCCCTTCACCAACGAGACCGAACTCGCGGAATTGACCGCCGAGTGGCCGGTCCAGCGGCTGGTTGAGATTTGGAATGGCATCCCCGGAGTCACGCCGGTCACGAAGTTCAAGAGCCGCAAGATCGCCTCCGAGCGGATCTGGGGTGCGATCCAGGATCTCGGAGCAACGCGCGCGCCCGCAGCGGAACCGGAAGCGGTCGCCCCTGAGGAAGTCCAGCCCGCGCCGCAGGCGATCACGGAAGAGACCGTGGAGCCAGGAAGCGACGAACCCGCAGCCGTCGCGGAGCAGGATGCCGCTGTGCCGGCGGAGCCCGGCGAGTCGGCACCAGCGCAGGTCGAGCCCGAAGCGCCGGAGACGGTCGCGCCCGCCGAACCCGTAGCCAACGTCGACGCCACGGTGCCCGACGTTGCGCCCGCGGAGGACGAGCCGACCAAGAAGGCAGGCCGGGCCAAGAAAGCGCCCAAAGTCCCAAAGGTCGCGAAAGCGGCGAAGTCCGAGTCGGGGCCCCGTGAGGGGACGAAGACCGCCCAGGTGGTCACGATGCTCCGGCGGGAGGGAGGCGCCACGCTGGCCGAGATCATGACGACGATGGGCTGGCAGAAGCACACCGTCCGCGGGTTCATGGCCGGCGCGATGAAGAAGGCTGGGTACGAAGTTGAGTCGTTCAAGCCCGAAGGCGGCGAGCGGTCCTACCGCATCAACAAGTAGCATCGCGTATCCTCCTCCCCTGGCCCGCCCGGCTCCGGCCGCGGCGGGCTTTTTCGATTCGGCTCGCAGAATGTTCTTGATCTTTTGCGCGCGCAGAGTGATCAATCGAGGTGCAAGGAGAGCAGCAGGATGGCACGCAATAGAGAGCAGACCAAGAGCTACAACGGATTCGCGATTCCGCTCCAGCCCGATACCGATTTGGGTATGGCGATGCTGATCGCCGAGGACGAGGAGGGTCACCACGAACCAGTCGCCGTCGCTGCGACCATCAACGAGGCGAAGGAGATTGCCGATAGCGACTTTCGCGGACGACAAGATCGCCTCGAGCGCGGGGAGGATGCGGGACTTTGCCCGTATGTCTACAAACTCTGGGCACGCGGGATCGACGGCTTCTATCTCCTCGCCCACGAGTTCAAGGCGTAAGCGCAGCAGGCCCTTCACACTTCCGCCCGCCCGGTTCAAGCCGCGGCGGGCATTTTCCGTTTGTGGGCAGCCCGAATCCGGAATGGCACCACACGCCGGAGTCGGCGCTTCCAACGCAACGTGGGCGAACGTGGGCGCAACTGTGGCTACTCCGTGCCGACCTTTCTCAACTCCTTCTCGATCAGCCGCAGTTCCCCCGACCAGTCCGTAACCGCGAGACAAAGCCCCAGCAGGTCCGGATGCCCGGCCCGGAGCTGCTGCTTGGCTTCCGCGACCTCCCGGCGGCAGCGAGCGATTCATACGGCCGCCTTCCGGCGCTCCGCGGCGATCTCGTCGAAGGTTCGGCCGTCGCCGTCCAAAGTGGCCGTCTTGCCAGACAAGGTCTGCCAGCGCTGTACGACGACGTCGACGTACTTCGGATCGAGTTCGATTCCGAGACAGACGCGCTCGGTGAGCTCCGCGGCCGCGAGTGTCGTGCCGCTGCCAAGGAACGGCTCGTAAACGAGTTCGCCGCGTTTGAGGTGGTTCAGGATCGGGCGCCGCATGAGTTCCACCGGCTTTTGAGTCGGATGATCGAATTTGTCCTCATCGCTGCCGCCCATGATGAACTTGGGTGAGGGGCTCGCCCAAATGGTGCTGTTCTCGCCTGCCTTGCCGTACCAAGGCGCGTTTTTCTTGCGTACGAACCACGCCGGCTCGTGCTGAAACCAATACAGCGTGCGCGTGAGGACCGTCCGGGTTTTATCCCAGATAATCTGTTGGTGGTGCACGAAGCCAATGCGCAGCAGTCCATCGAGCACTTCGCGCGTAAACTTCGAGGCGTGCCAGACGTAGGCGACTTCGAGGCTCGGCACCAGTTCGAACGCCTCGGACCAATCGGCTCGCGTGTCGCCGGAGATGGTGGTCTCGGTGTGTCCCTCGGTCCGGTGCTTCATATAGCTCGGCTCTGCATGCGCACCCGAGTTCTCCTTCGCGAGCGCCCTCGTTGAAGCAGTCCGCTTCCGCCCGGGATCGCCGCCATTAAGCCCGGCCCGATCGCGCCATTCCGAATCCAACTCGATCCCGTAAGGCGGGTCCGTCACCATCAGGAGCGGCTTGCGTTCGCCGAGCAGCCGCGCCACGTCGGCGGTGTTGGTGGAGTCGCCGCAAAGCACTCGATGGTCTCCGCAACGCCACAGGTCAGCCGGTCGGGAAACGGCAACCTCCGGGACGGGCGGTACCTCGTTAGCCTTCTCCTCGTCCGGAATTGCCAGCAGGCCGTCAATCTCGCCGGGATTGAATCCGGTGAGCGAAAGATCGAAATTCGCTTCGTTGAGTTCCTGCAACTCGAGAGAGAGCAGTTCTTCATCCCAGTCCGCCCACGCGACGGATCGGTTCACCATCAGCCGAAAGGCCCGGACCTGCGCGGGGGACCATTCGTCGCAGAGCATCACGGGGATGGCGGACGTGTCGCCGCCGGGCCACGATCCCAACTTGCGCGCGGCCTTCAGCCGCAGGTGGCCGTCGACCACCTCGCCGTCGCTCCTGGCGAGCACCGGGACCTTGAAGCCGAACTCGCGGAGGCTGCCACACATACGGTCGACGGCAGAGTCGTTCTTGCGGGGATTGCGGGCGTAAAAAATCAGGCGGTCGATCGGCCAAATCTCAATGTGCGTCCCTGCCGTTTCCGAAACCATTCCACACCTCATCGAAATGCTGATTTGGGCTGGAGGATTCTTTCGGAGGGTGCGCTTAACGCTGGCCTATCGAACCGAAGCTCTACTCGATTCTACGGTGAAACTCCGTCGGGGGCAATCGAGACTATTTCTTTTTCTCCACCATAGGACCGTTGCTGCCGCAGCCAGACAACTACCGAAGGATTGCGAATCATTCGGCCGAGTCTTTGCGTTTTTGCCTGAGGCGGGTCTGGGCTCGGCGATCGCGGATACGGATGCAATCCTCACTCCCACAGTAGTTGCGCTCGCCAGCTTTCGGCGCCTTGCGGAAGCCGGAGGGAGCGTTCCGCCCGCGGGGACGAATGTAGGGCATGCCGCACGCCGAGCAGGTGAATGCGTCACCACCGACCATCACGAGCATGAGTTGAAACCCGACATAGCAGACCATGCTGTAGCCAAAACTGAAGGCCGTTCGCCATCCAGCGGGAGTACGGGAGTCTTGTGCTATGCCGAAAGAGACCGGGCCAAATCGCGCATTCCATGCTGAGATTTCGGCATCCAGGTAACCGACGGCGTGTGCTGCGAATGCCTCCTCGGTCTGGGCAAAATGATGAGCGAGCACCCCCTGCTCTGGCACCCGGTGCTGTCGAATGATCGCTCTAATCGCGCGGTAGTTGTCGAATGCGTGGGCCTTGCCACTCGTCGAGAGCGCGCGATCTGCCGAAAGAAGCTGGGCCCATCTGTCGAATCCAAGGTTCTCTTCGGCACGTAATGCCGCGCCGATCTGGAGCAGGTCCGATGCGTGTTGGGAAAGTGCTCGCCATTGTGACAGTGGTTCGCGTCCCTCGAAATCACTCTTGAGTAGCGGCCGCCCATGAAAAATCGGCCGCCGAAGCGTCCCATAAGCTTTGGCGAACGCTAGAATCTCGCTGTCATCCGCGTTCCAAAGGCTGGTGAAGCGATCGAGCAGGTCAGCGGGGGGTCTGATAAGCCGGGAGCGAAATCTGCCGCCCATGACGCTCACCCAACGGCCGTCGTCCTTCCAGTGAATCTTGCCCTGCTCGATACACGCCCAACTGGGCGGCAAGAGATCCCCGCTATCAACCACTCTGCCGAGTCTGTCGTTCGCTTCAAGGAACCCGGCCAGTTCCATCTGCCGGCGCGTCATGCCAAAGTCATACTACATCAGTGCATCCACCACGTCCATGTTGGCTAATGTGTCTTTGAAACGCGAAATGTTTCGGAGATAGCACGTGGGTCAGAAACTCTCCCAACGCCGATCACTGATGCTGCGAGGTGGTGAGGTCGCGATCGAGCTGGGCATCAGCCGCGCGCAAGCCTACAAATGGATGAAAGAAGGCGTCCTGCCTACCGTCCGACACGGCAAGACCGTCCGGGTTCCGCGCGCTGCGCTCTTAGCCTGGATCGAGCGGCACACCCAGGGGGCAGGGGGGCTGCTCACGCCATCTGCGCAGGACGCCAGCAATCCGGACCCGCGCGTTATCGCCTTGCGGGTGACGGGATCTGCGCCGCGCGATGAAAGACCATTTCCGGAAGTCGGCCATGAGCGGCTCAATCTGTCCGCCCCCGAAAGCGAGGATTCCTGGTGAAACGAGAGGCGGTGGGCCATACGAAGATGAAACGGCTGTGCCGGCGTCTTGACCTCCCATCGTGGCAGGCAGTTGGCCTTCTGGAATCGCTCTGGCTGTTGACCGGACGGGAGGCTCCGCGCGGCGATATCGGAAAACTCAGCGATGAAGACATTGCCTTGGCAATCGACTTCCGCGGTGATGAAACGGCTCTGATGGACGGCCTCATCGCCACTGGCTGGGTGGACCGTGATCCCGTAGAACGACTGGTGATTCACGACTGGGCCGACCATTCCGACGATGCCGTACACATGCGGTTGGCCCGCGCGCGGCAGTTCTTCGTTGGCGGCCGCGCGCCCAAACTGACCAGGCTCGCTGGCAAGGAGCGCGAAGCTGCGCACGAATTCTATTCAAGTGTGCGCGCCGTGCTCCCGCCGTGCGCACAGAGAACCAATACGAGCACACTACCAGAACCTGTACCTGTACCAGAGCCTCAACCTGAAGAGTACCTTTCTGTCCACAGAGACGGCGCTGGCACGTCGCTGCAGGTGGTTTCGGATGGTTCTGGGCGGACCAGCAAACCAGTGACTAGCCGGAAGGCAGACCGTGAGGTGCTGGAGAACGTGGCGCGTGCGATTTATGGGCGTCACCCGAACGCGTTTGGCCGCCGCGACGTCGGCATCGGCGTTGTGGAGAAGAGACTCGAAGCCATCCTGAAGCACAAACGCATCGCTGTCAGTGAGGCTGCCGTTTACCTGCGGCGGATCGACGCGAACCACACGGCAGCGTGTCAGAGTGACGCTTGGCGCAAGGACGGCGGCCAATACGCCAGGAGCTTGCAGAACTATCTCGTCCCGAAGGAGGAGCGATACGATGTGGAGCCGTCATCCGAGTCGCAGAACCAGGCCACGGAGTCACTATACGTGCGTTGGGACCCACCGGAGGTAGTCAATGCCTGAGACTCTGGTTCTCCCCGTATCCATCGAACTCGAACGCTGGGTGCTGGGTGCAATCTTGCTTCATCCCGAGTGCCTCCATGACGTGCGTGGCGTCTTGGTGTCCGACGATTTCAGCCTTGACTCTCACAAGAAGATTTACCGCTGCGCTACCGAGCTGTACGACGGCGGGCGGGAAGTGGACCGGGTGACGGTTGCCACGGCCCTGCGGGACGCCGGCGAAATCGAATCGATTGGCGGGCTCAGCTACTTGGTTTCGCTAGATGATGAACTGCCGTACTTGCCGAAGATCACGGATTACGTGCGCGTTCTGAAGGATGATGCGATGCGGCGCAGCATCATGATCTGGGCCGGTAATCTCGTGCGCCTTGTCGCGGATCGAGAGAACCCGCAATCCATTCTCGATTCAATCGGCAGGATGGCGCTGGAAATGACGCCGGCTGACAACGACAAGGGACTGGTAACCGCGCGCCAATTGGTTGATCGCCTGGGCATTTCGGAGATTCTCTCTCCGCGTATTGCGCGCGGCATGACCTTCCCCTGGGCGTGGCTGAACAATGCCACCTGCGGGATGCTGGCAGGCGAATTGTGGGTACTGGCTGCCGGTACAAGCGCGGGCAAAACGTCGGCGGCTATCCAGACGGCAGTACATGTCGCGCGCCAACATTCCAAACCCGTGGCAGTATTCAGTCTCGAAATGGGCGACGTGCCGGTTTTCCAGCGGGCGGTGTGGCAGATGTCGCGGGTAGACTCGGAGCAGGCGAAGCGTGGGCGCCTCTCCCAGGAGGAACGGAAGCGCGCTGAGGAAGCGGTCAACACGCTCTATGAGCTGCCCCTGCACCTCGGCGACAGCATGCACTCGGTCATGGATATTCACAGGCGTTTGCGGCAACTACGGACGCGCGGCGCGCTGGGCCTGATTGTAGTCGATTACCTGCAACTGCTCCGCGATGGCGGCCGCCACAATTCGCGCGCCGAAGCCGTAGGCGCGAACGCCCGCGCACTGAAACTGATGGCCGGTGAATTCGAGTGCCCGGTATTGCTGCTCTCACAGTTCAGCCGGGATTCCGCTAAGAGCGCGCGGCGGCCGGAGTTGCACGATCTGAAGGAAAGCGGCGACATCGAAAATCACGCGAATGGGGTTTGGTTCATCCATCGGCCCGATTTGCAGGATGCTGAGCAAGTCTCGGTTGAATTCATCCTGCCCAAGCAGAGAGACGGCCGCCGCAACGTCATGCAAGAGTTTTGGTTCTTTCCGAAGTACCAGCGGTTCGACGCCAAAGAGGACCTGGCAGTGACCAAGATTGCAGGCGACGGAGATACCCCCCGGACTGGAAGTCCCCGATGACTAGACGCTCATTGCACCCGTTTCAACTCGAACTTCTCAAGACCATCGAGAAACTGGGGTTTGGTCGTATCGAACGGCTCTGCATTCGTAACGGCAGACCATGGTTTGATCCGGCACCATATATCGTTCAAGAAATGAAGCTGGGTTCCACTTCTGAGGCCTCCACTGAGCAGCGCAGCGACGACCATACGTTAAAAAGCGAGTTCGAACGTCTCTTTGAGCAACTTACCCGGCTGGGCGACGGGATTGTCGACATAGAAGCTCGTCACAGTATTCCATTCAAACTCGCAGTGATTCGGAGTCGCGAGGATCTACTCGCGTGACTTCTTCTCGAACGAGACGATTTCTGAGAGTCATGATGACGCCGGAAAGGATGAAATGAGCAGCCGCTCCGACGCTATCGATCTCACGCAGGTGCCAGCGGTCCCGTGGGCGTTTGTCGACGAGCACGTGTACGCCGCCATCCGCCGGTGCAGCGTGAAGGTGCTCCAGAACGAACGCCGACTGAACATCGGTTGCCCCTTCCGGCGGATCAACGGCACCACCATCCGCTACAAGTTCGGCGACATCATGGCGTTCCTGGACTCGCAGCCTGGCGGTGGTGGCTCTGCGGGGCCGCGGACCGAAAGCCGGCGTGGGGCCGGGCGGCCGCGCAAATCTACGACTTGACTGTTGCAGCGAACTGAAGTGACCAATGTGTGCAACGCCGGCGGCAAGAAGACGCCATCGGCAGATCGACACAATGAGCGTTTTCAAGAACGGCACTTTCTACCATTACGAATTTTCCCTGGATGGCCGCCGGCACCGCGGCAGCACCGGCACCGCCAACAAGCAGCAGGCGATCTCGGAGGAGCGCAAGCAGCGGCAACGGCTGGAGCAAAGCTATGGCCAGATTCTGGAAGCGGAGAATCGTGAACAGCGCCGAAAGACGATCGAACGTGCCGCAGAAGATTTTCTCGTTGAGTACAAGTTGAAACACGAATCCGCCACGTTTGCTAAATATGCCCTCGGGCATGTCACGGACCACCTGGGTCGGAAGCTTGTCGTTGAGATCACGCCGACGGTGGTGAAGCGGTACCAGATGGAACGATTGGCGGAGAAGGCTGGGCCCAAGACGATCAACGACGAGGTGCTGCTGCTGTTGCGGCTGTGTGGCGACCAGGGCGATCTGATCCGCGCGAAGCTGCGCCGCGAGAAGGCGATGAAGCTCGCTCTACCGCCGTCGCCAGGACGGGCCTACACCGCCGACGAGAAGGCGCGCATGCTCGCGGAAGCGGCGAAGCTGCGGAGCAAGAACATGTACCCCGCCCTGGTCCTGGACCTGAACTGCGGATTGCGCGACAAGGAACTGCGTGAGCTTCGGTGGCAGCAGATCGACCTCGTCCACAAGAAGCAACTCACAGTTGGCAAGTCGAAGACTGAGGCGGGCACCGGCCGGGTGATCCCGCTGAACGATATCGTAATGATCGCCCTCGAGGCGCACGCCGCGTGGTACATCCGGCGGTTCGGGGAGTGCAAGCCGGAGTGGTACGTCTTCCCCGCCGGGAAAGGGCAACCGAACGATCCCACCCGCCCCGTTACGACATTGAGGACGGCGTGGACGAAAGTGCGCGACAAGGCGAAGGTTGTCGGGAGATGGCACGACAACCGCCACACGCTGGTCACGGAGCTCGCCGAGTCCGGCGCGGGCGACGAAGTGATCATGAGCATTGCGGGGCACGTCTCGCGCGCCATGCTGTCGCGTTACTCCCACGTGCGGATGGAGGCGAAGCGCCGCGCGCTCGATGAGATCGCCGCGCGTCAGAACTCGGCTGATAAGAAGCGGAAGCACGACGCTGAACAGCGAGAGCAGGCTGCGGTGCGCTCCCAATCGGAATTGGTTCAGTAGTTGCGAACGCCGAAGAACATCGCTGGTCCGGACCTTGGCGAATGGCGACACCGATTCCGAGACGCGGAGCCACAATCTGTGAACTGCGTCTCACGGGAAAAATCTCGGAGAGGGATCGAGTGTTTAGATGGTACCAGCGAACTTGCTGACAAGGTCTATCTGGTCCCTTGTTTCGACGGCATCCTGATCGTAGTTGGTCCTTACCCAACGGACAGCATCATGAGCGGGGACACCCGCAAGCACCGCCATACAGGCAAGAGCAGTCCCCGTCCGTCCGCACCCGGCCAGACACCCAATTTCGATCCACTGTCCGATCTTGGCACGCTCGAACGCCACTCTCACCTGTTCAAACAGGCTGGCGGTATCCTCTAGCTCTTCGAAGTCCTCCCAGGGGATCACGACGGCATTCCAGGTCGGTCTCCATCGCCAATCGAGGTACAAGCCGAAGTCAGGTGGCGGATAGGAGCCGTTGCGAGAATCGATGTTCAGTGCGTACACTCTGGTTCCGTCTGGAAATGTCACTTGCGTTCCCGGTCTCGGCGTTGATGTGCCAGCTCTGCTCATTAACTCGACAATAGCGCATGGATCAAGCATCGCGTGGGACGTCTCGCGCGCCCATGCTCTCCCGCTACTTCCATGTCCGGATGGAGGCGAAACGGCGCGCCCTCGACGAGATTGCAGCGCGTCGGCGCACCGCCGACGACAAGTGCAAAGCGGTGGTCGCAACGGAGTAGGCTGCGGCGATTTCCTCGCCAGCGGCGCTTCAGTACGGCCTCGACCGACATCATAAAGGCTGAATTCCTAGATTGAGACTCGGCACCGAAATCGCAACTAATTAGGACAGCAAGCGTAATCCGGAACCCTGCGGCAAGAAACTCTCACGGACTTCATCCTCGGTTGTTATCAGTAACCGAGCCAAATCAGTAATGGAATAGCCCAGGCCCGAGCGATGGAGGTCAATGAGTTCTGCTAAAAGTGTGGGGAACTCAGACGGGATCTGACCGGGTTCCTTGGTCTTGTAACCCGCCTGGCCCATGCGAAACCAAAGGTAGTTCTTCGTGCGCTCTGAGATTGTCCCGAGTGCTGCTGCACGATAGAGTAGTGCCGCCATCGAAACCTTCCAATACGGTTTCAGTGCGGCCAGTTTCGGCAGTGACACTTCTGAGAGCTGGCCTGCCACCAACTCAGCAGGCATCAGGAATTCTGCTGCAAACCGGTCGGCCTCCCGCTCCATGTCGTCCGTCGGCAATTGATGCATCACGACATGCCCGATTTCGTGCGCAAGACTGAAGCGCATCCGATCTGCTGGAATTGCATCGTTCACGAAAAACAGCGGCGGAGCATCCGGCAGCCATTGGCTTACCGCATCAACCTTGTTCGTCCCGAATGCGCATCGGATAACAATACCGCCAGCGTCCTCTACCGCCTTGGTGAGACTCTGGATAGGACCCGGTGGCAATTTCCACGCCGATCGAATCGCACGTGCAATCTCGGCGGGGCCACCGAGATGTTCATCAATGTCCATCCGAGGGAACAGGTTGTCTGTTATTTCCGCCGCATAGAGCAGTCGCTTTACTTGAATGCGCCGTTTGTTAACGAGCGCCAATAATTTGTTCAGCAGTCCCTGAGTAGTGCTCTGCCGCTTTCTGTGGTAAACGCAGGCGCTGCTGAAGTTTTTGATTGAATCTGCGACATAGAAAAACTCTTTCACACAGCGGAGATGGCGCGCAAACGAGTCCACCTGCTCCTCCGATGGAGTCCGGATGCCGCCCTCGATTTTCGAGATTTCCGCTTGCGACAGCCCAACACGGGTCGCAAGCTCGCTTTGTGTGATGCCGATAAACTCGCGAGCGAGAATAAGCATCTCCGAATTGAACACCCCCATGGCCGCTCCCTACTTCGATTCTTGGGACTTCTTTTTCTTGTCTCCCTTGAGGCGGGCGCGCTGCTTCGTTGGAGCGAGGGGCTGGCCCTTGGATGGCATGGTGGCCGGCTCAGCGTTGCCGCCATTGATTGCAATCGACCACTGGACTTTTCCCATGAGTTGATGCGTTACCATCATCTTGGCGATAGTCCGCTGGAGTTCGTCGAGCTGATAGACCGCGTTCAGCATCGTGCCTGGGAGCAGGCCGGGGATCGTCAATTGGAGATCTATCAGTCGCTGCTGCTTCGTGCTGACGTTACTTGTTGTCCCGTCCTTCTTGGCCTTCTTGAATCTCAGGGCAATGTCGTCTCCGACGAACAGTCGAAAGACCCCCCGTTTCCGTCCGGGGATGACGCCCGGCACGCCGTGAAATAGCACCACGGCACGGTCAACGATGTGGCAGTAGATGATGGAGGCGCGAGCGCGAGCGTCGAGAATGTGGTGTTTGGGCGCGTAGAACGTCTCCCATTCGGACCATGCTCCCTCGATCGCTTGCTGAATCAATGCGAGGATTGGTTCGAGGATCGTTTCTGCTGTTGGCTTGTCCAGGTTATCCATGTCTGAGATGAGCGTATCAGCGGATGTGACAAAACACAATCGAAATATTCCACTTTTTATTCCTACTGCGGTTAATAGATTGAATCTAAACAGGTTAAATGCGCTGAACTACGCCTAATATTTCGTATTGCCGCTTTGCCCCTAGATCGGGTTGGGGTCCTACTTATCGGACTTGAAGTCCCCCCAGACTCCCCCCAATTCCCACGAGAATCGACCTTTCGCACGGCGCAAGTATTTGTGTTTGCAACGTGAGGCGGCTACAACCGGGTCGGCTGTTAACCGAAGGGTTGTAGGTTCGAATCCTACCTGAGGAGCCAAATTAAATCAACGGGTTGCGCTCACGTTCCGCTCTTCTGCGCACTCCGACCACCGAATGGCTATAACAGCGATTGACTTTAGCATCAGTAGCTTAGCCGTGCGCCGCCCAACCGTGTTCTTCATTTCGGCTTCAGCAGCCGAAGGATTATAGCTTTCAACAGGGTTTTTCGCCTAATGTAATCAGTCGCTTGCGTTCGGAGATTTATGCTCGCGATCTCGCCGCTTGTACCATTTCTTTGCCCACCAATCCAAGCTTGGGGACACATCGAGGCGACGAAGTCAGGCGTCGATCGATCCTTGGCGAGAGGTTTCGGGAATCTCTGTGCAGCGAGGTTGCCCTCCGGGCGTGGGCGACAGGCCGTATTGGCGGGAACGCAGACGACCTCCCTCATCTGTCAAAATGCCAGCTTCACAATTGCGTTTCCTTCTTGGTGGCGACGGTGAGTGACGGCGCGGTGGCCCGGTTGCGGAACACGACGAAAACCGCGTCGTCTCCGTTCAGATGGAGCGACACAACCGTCCGCCCGTTCACGACCTTATACGACGCCGGTTCGATCACGCCCGTGTCGGCGTGCCAGAGTTCCGGCGCCTTACCGGCGACGCGGAACGTAACCTCAACGTTCTCGTCCCGGTCGTGGCGATTGTCCACCCAGTAAATCTCGCCGTCCGAGAGCTTCCGGTGCATGAACATGAGTAGCGTATCCGGCTGCGGCTTGACGTATTCGAAGTCGGGATCGATCTTCAGGGCCTTGACCGCGTCGGCGGCGGTCATCCCTGCGAAGACCTTGCCCTTGCCGACCGTGCGTTCGCCCGAATCCGCGCCCCACAACTGATCGGCGATCCGCTTGAACTCAACCTGATCGTCCGAGTTGCTGGGGCTCTCGATGGGCTTCAGGCCGACCACGGCGGCGCCGGCGTTCACGTAATCGCGGATCTTCCGCAGGACGGCGAGCTGCATGCGTTGCGCGTTCCTGTCGAGGACCAGCAGGCGATAGCTCATGCCCGTAGTTGTGGTCAGGCGGCCGCCGGTCGAGGTGAGACGGTTTGCGACCACGTCGGACCTGGCGTAATCGAACGGATAGCCCTCCGGCAGAGCGGGATGAGCCTGATTGAAGAGCCCCGTGATATTGGCGTCATCGCCGTAGTGGTACAGAATGTCGGCCCCGTAAACGCCCTGCTGCAGCATGAAGCAGCTTCGGGCGAGATAGGTGGTCCACGGCTTCGCGAGCTCGGCCCAGGTCTCGTGACGCGTGAACCACTGGCCCACCCCTAAAGTGATGCCGGGCAGCTCCTCGGTCGCCTGGTGCGCCGAGGTATGGATGACGAAGCGGTTGATCCCGAACGCCATCTCGGCGTCCGCGGTGGGCTTCAGCAATTCCGGATACCAACTGTACGCCGCGCCGCCGGTCAGCGACTCGGCGGCCGCGATATTCTGCCCGTAGATGTGAGCCACCGAAGCCGACTCCTGATCGTCGGCCGCGTATGCCATCTGGAAACGGCCGTTCTGGTTCGTGGCGCCGCCCCATGGCGATCCGACACCCTGCGCGTTGACCGCCCACATCGCGCTCATCGGGATGGCGGAGTTGCGCTTCACGTCCATACCGTCCGCGATGAAGACGCGCCCCGTTTCATGGCTCTCGGAGTAGCGGCCCTTCATGCCGCGAGCCTTCACCATCTCGCCGAGCAGGTCGTAGTTGTTCTCAGCCGTGAGTTCGGCGATGGTCTTTCGGAAGTCCCACAGGAAGTGGTCGCTCGCCTCGGAGCTTTCGACGACGTGGCCGGCGAGCGCGGGCAGCCACGGCTTCATGTCGTAGCCGCGGCGCTTCACGGATTCGGCGATCATGTCGTCGGTCCAGTTCGCCTGGCCTGCTTCCCAGCTGTCGTTGAGGATGTACTGCAGGCCTCGCTGCCCCATCTCAGAGCCGACGGCCTCTTTGAGCTGGTCGAGGTAATAAGTGTAGTAAGCCGTCATGTGTTTCCGGCTGAGCTTGTCGGCTTCGAGTCCTGTAGCGTCCGGGGGCGCAGGGCGGTTGAAGGCGCCCAGCAGGGAATAGCCGAGACGCAACACGCGCCAGTTTCCGGCGGGCGGCGTCCAGTTCAGGGTTCCGTCCGGTTGCATGCGGGCGTTCAGGTCGATGACGTCGCCCTTGGAAACAGCGCCGCCGAGTGGCACGGGCGGGGTCGGCGCATTGGAAACGCCATTGGCGGAGCTGAATGCCGCTTTATCTTCCGCGCGGTTGATGCGCGGGGCGGTGTAGAGGGCGAACTCGGCGATCTGCGTCCCGGCCGGAGCGGGCGTCCCGCCGCGACCCGCGCCGCGTCCTCCTCCACCGCCTCCGCGGGCGCCGCCGGCATTCGCCGCAGGCGGCTGCGTGAGGACCGTGAAGCGGAAGTACTTCGCCGTGATCGGGGCAAACGAGATGGTGCGCGCGCCGCCGGGAACGGAGGCGGCCACACGGAATTCCTGGCCGTTGTCGCTGACTTCCAGGTCCTGATTACTCGGACCGCCACCGAAGCCGCCGCGGCCGGCCGAACCCGTATACAGCAACATTCCGTAAATGGTCTGCGGGGCGGGAAATTCGAATTGAAGCCAAGCCTTCTGTCCCACCGGCGCGGCCGGCAACAGCGTGGCCTTGGCGTAGTCGCCATCGGTAAGCGCGGCTAGAGTGAAATCGCCGCCGCTCGAAGTAATCTTGGGCTGCAATTCGGCGAACGACTGATCGGCGCCGGGAAGACGGAAGGCGACGACCGCCGCATCGGCATACCACGGGCCGTAGCGGCTCGGCTGTTCGGCTCCTTGGGCGTTCCCGGAGCCGGGCACATTCTGGAACGCGCCCGTGACGCCGGACGGCCGGGCCAGTTTGCCGGTGAACGGCTTTCCGCCTTCCACGCGGGTTTCCGTCCACACGAATTTCTTCATGTGTTGCGTTGCTGGTTGAAGAAGAAGACCGTCTCGTCGCGGTTATAGCCGACCATCAGCGGCTTGTTGACGGCCGTGATGTCCCGCGGGTGTGCTGCTCGATAGCGCCTGCTTGCAACAAGCTCCGACAACGATGAATCCGGCCGCAGCCGAAGCGCCCCATCCACTGCCGTACCATCAAAACATCACCGATGTTGTCACTCCTACGATGTAACAAGGCAACAAACGATTAAAGGGTTGCGCGGATTGTGTCCAATGGCAACACCAGCTTTAAAGGATCATCGAGCAGCCGTAGCGCGCCGAATCGCTCATACCAGGCCGCGGCGCGCTCGTCCTTCGCATCGATAGCAAGGGCAACACCGCCCACTTGTTGTGCTACCGCGAGCGCACGTTCGCCAGCCGCGAGCAGAAGATCGCCACCGAGGCCTCGGCCCTGAGCGTCAAGGGACACAGCGAGACGGCCCAAACGAAACACCGGAACTTCATAGCGCCCGAGCTTTCTCGTAACACTCCTTCTATCTTGCGCTAGGCCTGGAGAGCTACGCCGCCGTATACACGTAATTTGCGGGGCCCGAATATCGCAGCAGACATCCGACCCCGCCCAGACTCATGAGGGCGTCGCTGTGCTCCACGACTTCGATCGCGACGCGGCGCAGTTCCGCGATCCGCGCCAGTTCGCCTCTGAGATCGAACTCGCGAACGCGCCGGCTTCTGCAGTTCGGACAGGCGCCCGGGCGAGGCAACGCGAGCGAGAACCTACCGCAGCCCTGGCACTCCCAGGCTCGACCGGGGTCGTAGCCCTGCACAATGACCAGAATGTCCGCCTGCCCCGATTTAACGGCCTCAATGCTGGCTGCGGCTCCGGCGACGGCCAGTCCATGTGTTTGTAGCTGGGTTATGAGCCTGTCAGCGACTGCCTGCGACTCCATCTCTTCGTGCGCGAGAAAGGTTTCGAGAGTAGACGCCACGATGTCTGAAACATCATCCGTGCGGGAGGCGGGGACACAATCGATCACCTTCTCCGCGATGTTCTTGGGCAGCGCCTTCCGCACCGTCGCAGTCACACGAGGGTTGCCGGCCAGAATCAGATGTTCGTAGCCCGTTTCCAATAGCAGACGCTCGAGGCTTCGCACCTGGTCGTTAACGAACTGCCGGGTTCTTTCGCGGCGATGGTCCTGGTAATGGTCTTTGCTCCACTCACGCCCCACCCGCTGGCGCAGTTCCGGACGGGAGCGCCACAGTTGCGCAGTGACAGAGCCGAGATTCACGCCGATGATTCGGGCGCTGGTCTCCGTCATCAGGAGAATGGCGTACCGGTCGTAGTTGTCCTTCAACTCCATCAGATGATAAATGTTCGGCGACGAGCCCACTGCGATCCAGGTTGGCAACGGCGCTTCGAATTCGAGCACGCGCCAAAGCGGCCGCTCTCCCGCGCGGGCAAACAGGGCGACGCCGCGTGTCCGCTGCGAGAGGCCCGCCTTCAGGAATGTCTCGATGCTGCGTTGCGCTTCCTCGAACTCCGCTACCGACCGGGCGGGCAGACACTTCCGCAAGACGCGGAACCGCGCGTCCAGCTGTTCCCGGCATACAATGCCGCCCTGGTTCGCCGTAAGGTAGCAACTGATCAGGGGAGAATCGTTCTCCTCGATAGTTGCGAGTGCTCGAATGTGTTCTTCCAGTTTTCTACGTTCCACGCTTTGCTCCTTGTTTCTTTAACCCGGATTCCGGCGGCCTATTCGAGGAAGCGAATTCCCGCGTAGAGTCCGCCGAACAACACAATCGACACCAGCAACACGGCCAAGGCCTGAAGGTAGCGCTGGGTCGGTGTCGATGCCGTTTGTTCGTCCCGCTTGATTTCGTCGTCAAGGCTGTTGAACATTCGATTCTCCTGATGTGGAATCTACAGCCGCTGCCGTCGCGATCACGTCCCGGCAGTGGCGGTTGCCTGGGCCGGAAGCGCTGCGAGCGCCGTCTCCAGGCGGTGGCAGAGACCCTCCAAGGCTTCTTTGGCCGGCGCCGGTGGGCGCAAGCCGGAACTGGTCACGGGATTGACCCAGTGAACGAATGAGACGTCACGATCGCCGCTGATCACGATATGCAGCGGAAGAAACACCGCCGCCGCGCGATCGAGGGCGATCGCTTCGAAGAGCAGCACGGGCGTGTCCACCAGGAGCACGACGCAGAAGCATCTGACAATCCCGCGCTCAAAATATGGCTCTTTCGATAAGTCGAACTCTTCAACAACGCTCAGGCCCGCACGCTCCAGCAGCCGGCGGACGAGAGTCAACGACCTATCGAAGGAGGCGCGGATCACGCGTGTGCTCGCGTTGTTCATAAGCCGGTTACTCCCTGGCGGCTGTTGAGGCACGCTGCTGGCCGTTGTCGGGGTCCGTCGCCCACTCGCCGGCTCTATGCCTGAAATGGGCGAAGCGATCTTTGCCCCACGCCAGCAGGCGTCGAGCCCAGAGGAAGTGATTGCTCAAGAGCCATAGTCCGACGGCCACCAGCAGCAGTCCCGGTCCGGGCACGCCGGGCAGCGCGAGCAGGCCTCCAATCAGCAGCAACCCGAAGCCGGCCGTCAGCTCGAAAACAGTTCGCAATCGGGACATTTCGCTGACATCCTTAAGCGAGCAGGCTCGCCCGCGCTGCTACTGCCTCGATCGCCTTCGCGAGGACCTTTTGCATTTCGATGACCCGGGCGTACGCGGCCGTAGCCGCGCCCGGTCCCGGCTGAATTCTGTTCTGAATGAGGACTTCCGACTGAGAATCGTTGCCGGATATGACGACATGAAGGGGTAGAAACACGCCTGCCCAGGGATGAATCGCGTCGGCGTTCGAGCCGCCCGCATCAGGCAGCACGAAGACAATCAGGCAGGGCGCCACTCCGATCCCCAGCGACCGCCCAAGGCGTCCGGAAATGTCTACTTGCCCCACGATCCGGATGCCGCGATGGCGTAGCGAACTGCAAATTGCCGCGATCGCGTCGTCGAAGGGCTCCTGCAGAGAATACCGAACACTCCCGTCGGATACCATGCGAATGCCTCTCAGCTCATCGCGCAGGCACTCTGATCGCCACACCGCCGCGGCATGCACCGGGGCCTCTGGGAGTGGCTGCAGCGAGGTATCCGGTGTACGAATGCTGTTTGTCCTGTCCCAAATCGGACAGCTTACCGGCGAATGCCGGTTGCGCCGTCAGGGCGTTTCGACGGGCTGTTCCGTCGTGTCGCGGAACCCGTGTTTCTCCATCCGGTAGATCAGCGTCCGCCGGCTGATATCGAGGTACTTGGCCGCCTGGGTCTGGTTCCAGTCGAACTTCTGCAGCGCCTTCAGGATCAGCTCCTTCTCGATCGCTTCGAGGCTGATCCCGTGGGCGGGCAATTCGAACTGAATGGCGTCCAGTCCGGTGGACTGCCGCTGTAGATAATCCGGGAGGTCGCCGACCGTGATTTCGTCGCCCAACGCAAGGACTACCAGTCGCTCAATAGCATTCTCGAGTTGCCGGACATTGCCCGGCCAGCGATAACCGGCGAAGTGGGGAAGCAGGGCGGACGGGAGCTTCAGTTTTGGGAGATCGTGTTTCTGGCGTGCTTTGAGGAAGAGGTGCTGAACCAACTCGGGTATGTCATCGGGCCGCTCGCGCAACGGCGGAATTTCCAGAGGCACGACGGCGAGTCTGTAGTACAAGTCTTCCCGAAAGGTTCCGTCCTGAATGAGCGCCTGGAGGTTGCGGTGGGTTGCGGCGATGATGCGAACATCCACATGCGCCGGCTCGGTGGCGCCTACCTTTTCGATTTCGCCGTTCTGGATGAGCCGGAGCAGTTTGACTTGAAGTTCCAGGGGCATCTCGCCGATTTCATCCAGAAACAACGTGCCGCCGTCGGCCATCTCGATCTTGCCCTTCTTGGTGGCCAGGGCGCCGGTAAAAGAACCGCGCGTATGGCCGAACAATTCCGATTCGAGAAGGTCCTTTGGGATCGCGCCGCAGTTGATCGTGATGAACGGCCGCTCCTTGCGCCTGCTGTTTTGGTGGATGGCCCTTGCCAGCAGTTCCTTGCCGGTTCCAGTCTCCCCGTTGATCAACACGGTCGAGTCCCGCTGGGCAACCCGGGACGCCACTTCGAGAACGCGGACCAGGGCTCGGGAATGCCCGACGATGCTTTCGAACCCGTATTTTTCGTCGAGGGCGTTGCGGAGGGTGCGGACCTCTTCGATCAAGCTCTGGTGCTCGAGAGCCCGGTTGACGATGAGAATCAATTCGTCGAAGTCAATCGGTTTCGTTACGTAATCGTAGGCGCCCGCCTTCATTGCCTCCACCGCGGTCTGGACCGTCCCGAACGCCGTAATGATGATGACGATGGTTTCGGGGTGGTCGACCCGGATTCGATGGAGGAGGTCCACACCGGAGCCTCCAGGCATTCTCAGGTCAGTGATGACGAGCGCCGGGGCCTGTTGCTCGACCAGTTCCAGCCCGCTGCCAACGTCAGAGGCGGTGAGAACCTGGTAGCCTACCTCTTCCAGTTGCAACTGCACCACACGTCGTACGCTCTCGTCGTCGTCTACGATCAGGACCTTCGCTCGATTCATGCAACTCCCTGGTGGTGCAGCGGAAGGACTACGAAAAACGTCGTCCCGCGGCCGGCGTTCGCTTCCGCTTTCAAAACTCCTCCGTGCTGCTCCACAATCTGGTGAGCCACGGCCAAGCCAAGGCCGGTGCCGCCGTCCTTCGTCGTGAAGAACGGATCGAAGATCTTGTCGCGGATCTCCGGCTCGATTCCGCAGCCTTCATCGCGGACGCTGATGAACACCTTGCCCTCCTGCGCTTCGGCGGCAACCAGAACCTCGCCCTCATCGGGCGTCGCCTGAATGGCATTGATGAGGAGGTTGAGTAGCATCTGTTTGACCATTTCCGGGTCGACTTCAATCAAAGGCAAGCCGGCGGCCGGTTGGTTTCTGAGTTGCACCCGCTTGCGGCCGACGGCGTGAGCCGCGAGTTGTATGACCGACGCCAGCAGCGCGTCCACCCGGGTGCTTTGGAACTTCGGAGGGCGTGGACGGGCAAAATCAAGGAATTCCGTGAGGAGTTTATTGAGCCGTTGAGACTCTTTCTGGATGATTTCCACGCACTCCTGGTGCTTTGGTTCGAGCCGCGCATTCCGCTGTAAAATACCGGCGGCGCCGGCAACGCTACAGAGCGGATTCCGGATCTCGTGCGCAAGTCCGGCTGCGAGCTGGCCCACGGCAAACAGCCGCTCGGCGCGTTTCATCTGCTCGAAGTTCTTCTGTAGCTCCCGATAAACGTCGCTCAACTCGCGGGTTGTGCGCTCGAGTTCCCGCCGCTGTTTCCGGCCGCGGTCGGAGAGAATGCCGGTGAGCAGCCCCACTCCGCACAGCAAGAGCATCTCGACCGTCTGTTCGGCTGCATAACCCGAACTCCCGCGGGCCGCCTGAACGATATAGAGGGAATGGGAAAGCGCGGCAACCATCGCGACCGCCAGCCCCGCTCTCCAGCCGAACAGGAGCGCCCCCAGAACCGTAGGAATGTAGTAAAGAACCTGGAAGACGTTCAGCCAGTGGATATGCTCCGGGCCGGTGAAGTGATGGACCGCGCTGATCATCATCGCGGCGCTGGCCAGCGCTCCGAAACTGACCTGCTTCACTGTCACCGGTCGTAATCTGATTTCCGACATCGCGCTCCCGTTACTCCTCAGTTTATCGTCTGGCGGCTTCAATTTCCGGAAGATCTGAGGCCGCAGTGGCCCCGGAGTTGCCTTAGGGAGGACGTCATCTCGAACAGACTGGGTAGCCGGGCAGGGTGGGGAACAGCAGACTGGAAATCCGCCGCCCGCCCGGTGTCCCGAACGGAACAGATGACCGATCGCGCAGTCCCAAATGGGACAGCGCCCATCGGTGATCCACAGTGTCTTCCTGGCCGTGCCTTCGGACAGGAAATGCGGACCTCGTCGACGGTCCGCGCCATTCGGCGTCCGGTTCCGGCTAGAGGTTAGCGGAGCCGTCCGATCCCATGAAAGGTGAACCAATTATGGCGTTAAACAGCGTCAGGGGCTGCCTACTGTTATGCCTGCTTTCGGTGGGGTATGCCCAGGATTTCCGCGCGACTCTGACCGGCATCGTTACGGACCCCAGCGGGTCAGCGGTTCCCGAAGCCACGGTCCGAGCGATTAACAGCGACACGCAGACGACAAAAGAAGTCAAGACCACCACGATCGGAAGTTACACGATCCCGTTCCTCGACCCGGGAACCTACAAGGTCGAGGTCAGCGCCTCCGGCTTCCAGACCACGGTTCGAGAAAACGTGATCCTGCAGGTAGCCGACAAGCTGAATCTGCCGTTCCAATTGACGATCGGGCAGGCGACACAGTCTGTCACGGTTACGGAGAACCAGGCAGTGATTGAGACCGCGTCGGCGGACCGGGGACTCGTTTTCGACCCCGTGAAAACCCAGCAGTATCCGCTGAACGGACGGCAAACCTATATGTTGCTGTCGCTGACGCCCGGCGTCATGTTCACCCAGGAAGCCTTCGGGCCGTCCGGCTATTCCGGGACGCGCGGGTGGGATAGCAGCAACGCCTATAAGATCAACGGCGCGCGTCCGGGGCAGAACCTGTTTCTCCTGAACGGCGCTCCGATCAGCGACAAGGACGGCACCTGGCAACTCGCGCCGAACGTAGAGGCGGTGCAGGAGTTCAAGGTCATGACGAACACCTACGACGCCTCCTACGGCCGCTTCGGCGGGGGTGTCGTCAACACGACGATCAAGGGCGGTGGGAACTCATGGCACGGCGACGTCTTCGAGTATTTCCGCAACACCGTACTCGACGCGAATCGGACCGAAAACAAGCAGACCACTCCCAACAGGCTGCGGCCGGCGCATAACCAGCACCAGTTCGGCGGCGTGATCGGAGGCGCGATCCGGCAGAATAAGGACTTCGTGTTCGGCAGTTTCGAGGGCTGGCGAGAAGTCCAGCCGGCTGCCGTGGTGTCGAGCGTGCCCGCCCTCGGCCTCGCCGATGGGCAGCACTTCACGAATTACGGATATACGGTCTATGATCCGATGACTTCTCGGACGTGCGCCGCTCCGGCCAACTGCCGCGGCTCCGCGTACATTCGCGATCCGTTCCCCGGCAACGTCATTCCACAGAGCCGGATCAGCCCGATCGCGCAAAAAGTCCTGTCCTACTACCCGGCGCCCAACTACGGGTCCGCCACCGCGCTCAGTTCGAACTACCTGACCAACACCAACGGGCGTTACCGGTACGATCAGCCAATGGGGCGCTGGGACCACAATTTCAGCGACTCCGATAAGATTTACGCCCTGGTCACGTATCAGCACGGGAAGGAATATCGCAACTCGACGGGCTTCCTGCCCCCTGCCGGAAGCGGCGACATCAACTCACAGCGAACGGACCAAAACTACATCACGGCATGGACGCACGTTCTTTCGCCGACCTCGGTGCTGGACATCCGCGGTTCCTTCTCGCGGTTCACCTCCTGGTTTCCGCGATACACGGATTACGATTTCACGATCGACAAGCTCGGCATGAACAACATGCCGCACGCGCCGACGGTGCTGAAGAGCAGTGTTCCGCGGTTCGACGTCAACGGCCTGACCAACCTGTTCGCAGGCGGCAGCGCCGGGGAGTGGAACACGTATAACCAGTGGAACTTTGCGCCCAGCCTCATCCTCACCAAAGGACAGCACACGATCCGGACCGGCTTCGAATATCACTACGTCATGCAGGCGATCGGGAACAAGGGATATTCGAACGGTTACTTCAACTTCGATCGTGGCTGGACGCGGCAGCTCTCGGGTTATGACGGGGGCACCTACGACGGCAGTTCCGTGGCGAGCCTGCTGCTTGGGAATCCTGCGAACGGGCAGGTCGACTGGCAGGACAATCCTTACCGGACCCGACCGTACCTCGGCTTCTACGTGCAGGACGATTGGAAGGTCACCCGCACGCTCACATTGAATCTGGGGCTGCGGTACGACGTGCAGGTCCCATGGGTGGAGCGTTACGACCGCTCGAATCGCGGCTGGAACTTCACCACGAAGAACCCGTACAGCGACGCCGTGCTGGCGAACTGGAAGACCATCAAGGCGCAGGAAGACGCCAAAAATCCGAAGTATCCGTTCCCGGCGGTTCCGAACATGCTCACCGGAGGTTTCGAGTTCGCGGGAGTCAACGGGCAACCCCGACGCCTCTACGATACCGATTATACGAACCTCGGTCCGCGCATCGGACTCGCCTGGCAGGTGTCGCCGAAGACCGTGATCCGCGCGGGCGCCGGCGTCTACTACATGTCGCCGACTCAGAACAACACGACCACCGGGTTCGCGCAGACGACCAACTACATCACGACTGTCGACGGGTTCACACCGAGCGCCGGAGCGGGCCTGTCGGGCGCGTACTCACTGGTCAATCCGTTTCCGGGCGGAGTCCTGCCCCCGACGGGCGCGGCGGGCGGTTTGACGACAAATATCGGTCGCGGCGTAAGCTTCGATCCGGCCGGTTTCAAGATACCCCGAACGTATCAGTATTCGTTCGGCATCCAGCAACAACTGCCGTGGAATATTTTGGCGGAGGCTTCCTATGCGGGTAATTATCAGACCTTCATCAATCTGGGCACGGCAATCAACGAGATCAGTCTCGGCGACTACAACCAGTCGCGCGCGGACACGTCCTACAACAGCACGCAGGTTCCGAACCCGTTCTACGGAATCCTACCAGCCAATGGCGGCCAGGGGCAGAACCCGACGATTTCGCGCGGCAGCCTGCTCCGGCCTAACCCGGTGTTCCAGGGCATTACCAACAACCTGACGCAGTGGGGACGCTACCGCTCCGACGCTCTCCAGGTGAAGATCGAAAAGCGCGTTCTGGGCGGCGAAAAGACCGGGCTGCTGACCTACGTCCTGTCGTACACTTTCGCGAAGGCTTTCGAGCAGAATCACCGGCTCCAGAGCTGGAACCTCAACGAGCCTCTGATTTACGAACTGGACAACAACGACAAGCCGCATATGCTGTCGTTCTCCGGTGTGTGGGACCTTCCGGTCGGTCAGGGCCGCAAGTACTTCAATCCCACGAACCGGGTCGTGAAGCAACTGGCGAGCGGCTGGCAGGTGGATTGGATCTACACCTACACCTCCGGCTACCCGACCGGCTGGCCGGATCTAGTCAATAGTTGCGGCGAATGGCACGCGACCGACCAGAACCCGTACGCCTGGTTCAACAACAAGAAAAGCTGTTATGCCACGAGGCAGAGCTACACCTTCCGCCTCGTGCCAGACCGCTTCTCCGACATTCGCAACCCCGCGACGAAGCAGTTGAATATCGCTCTCGAAAAGACCACCCGGATCAGCGAGCGTTACCGGTTCGTAATCCGCGCCGAGGCGTTCAATGTTACGAACACACCGGGCTACGGTGGACCAGACACGTCCTTCACGAGCGATCGTTTCGGGATGCTCCCGACGAACCAGCAGAACTGGCCTCGTCTGGTGCAACTGTCGTCGAAGGTGTTCTTCTGAGTAGCGCCGGGCCGGCCAGCGATTGGTGGCCGGCCCGGCTGATTTGCCGGTGTCGTAATTGCATGAGGCGAGAAAGAGGCAACCAAATGAACTGCCCGGTTTGCAACATTCCGCTACTGATGGCTGACCGCCAGGGTGTCGAGATCAACTACTGCCCGACCTGCCGGGGAGTTTGGATCGATCGCGGCGGTCTTGACAGGATCATCGACCGCTCCGGCCTCCAAAGCTCCGCCAAGCGGCCGGTCGGCGCCGAAGAGCAGCACCACAAGCACGACCATGACCGCGGGTTCGATTCGGAAGGGCGCCGGCGAAAATCGTTCTTCTCGGACTTGTTCGACTGACGTGCGAACGTCGATTCCCTTAACGAGTTGTCTGACGTCAGCGGTGCTGCTGCTTGCCTGTGAACGAGGTTTTGCGGGCGAACTCTGGTCATGGCATACCTTCGACGTGACGGCCGTGAAGACCTCAGGGGCCGAAGTGATCCTCCACGGCCGATTGCGCACAGGCAGGAGTTTCGGCACGCTGCAACAGGGCCGCGCCGGAGCCGTCGCCAAGTTTAGGCTCAACAAAACCGGCACACTGATCGGCGGGTACTACTACGGCAAGGAAGAAGACAGCGCGGAAGACTGGCGGAACTCGCATCGTGTATTCGGCGGTATGGAGGTCCCTATATACCGCGGCAGGGGCGTCGTTGTGGAAACCCGCGGCCTGGTAGAGCGCTTCTTCGCGGAGGAGCGCCCGCAGTACAGCCGATACCGCCACCGTGTCCGGGTACAGACGACCAGGCGCATTGGCCCTTACGTCAGCAGCGAGTGGTTCTTCGACGCGGACGGATATCTCAGCGGGCGCTACTCCGGCGGACTCCGCTGGCGGAGCGTAGGATCGCGCGTGGTGGAAATCGGCTACCTGTACGATGCGCGAAGGGCCGGCATTGGAGAGCCGCGGCATGTTATCGTGACGCAACTCACTTTCGATTTCTCGCGCCGGTGATGCACCCTAAGCAGAGGCCACTCAATGGAACCGATTGCACATGGGCTGTGGGCCGCCGCTGCGGCGGTCGGGGTCCGGGGAGCGTACAGCGGCAAGCTGAGCGTCAAGCGGCTCGTTTGGTGGTCCATATTCGCGGACGTATTGGCGTTCGGACCCTCCATTGCTGCCGCGATCTGGCTTCGCCTCGCAGGCGGTCTGGACCCCGCAACGTCCCACGGTGGTCATCTGCCGCACGCGCATCTCGGATTGCCGCTCTATGCAGCCGGCCATAGCATCGTTGTGTTTGCCGTAGTCTTCGGCATCACAACAGTGGTCCTGCGGCGAGTCGTTTTCGAGCTGCTGGGATGGCTGCTGCACATCCTGATCGACATCCCGACACACAGTCTCAGCTATTACGCGACGAGGTTCCTGTGGCCCGTCTCGGATCTTCGTGTGGATGGCATCGCCTGGTGGACTCCGTGGTTCTGGATTCTCACCTATGTGCTTCTCGGCGTCGTATACGTTGTCTTGTGGCGGGCGGGGTGGCTGTTTGGGCCGCCGGGGTGGCCTGGCGAGCGGGAAGAAACGAAGTCATAGGCGAATCGCCGAAATCGCCACGAATGCGGCCATGGCGATCAAAGCAGCGGCCGGGATCGTCAAGACCCACGCCCAAACGATGTCGCGCGCGATCGCCCAGCGCACCGCCTTGATTCGCTGAATACTGCCGACGCCGGCGATGGAACCGGCGATCACGTGGGTTGTCGACACCGGTTGCTTCAGAAACGTCGCGAACAGAATCGACAAAGCCGCGGAGGTCTCCGCGCAGAAGCCGCCTCTGGGCTTGAGCCGGGTTAACCGCGATCCCATCGTATGCACGATTCTCCAGCCGCCGCTGAGTGTTCCCAAGGCGATGGCAGCGTGCGCCGACAAGACCACCCACACCGGCACGCGAAAGGTGTCGATCAAGCCGGCGGTCAGCAATACGCTGGTGATGATGCCCATGGTCTTTTGCGCATCGTTCGTGCCGTGCGCAAAACTGTAGAGCGCCGCGGAGACCAACTGCAGCCGGCGAAACCGCGCATCCATGCGAGACGGGCTCGAAGCGCGAAAGAGCCAGTGGATAGCGATCATCAAGCCATAGGCCAATGCGAGGCCGAGCAGCGGCGCAACCACGATAAACCCCACCGTGACCGGCCACTGGCCTACGACCAGGCCCTCCAGGGCCCGGTGTGCTCCGAGTTTCGAAGCCGCATTCGCCAGTGCGCCGCCCGCGTATCCGCCTATCAGAGCGTGAGAGGAACTCGTGGGCAGCCCCAACCACCAGGTAATCAGGTCCCAGGTGATCGCCCCAATCAGACCCGCCAGGATCACGTCGGAAGTGACCATGTGCAGGTTGACGAAGCCGGTTCCCACCGTCGCGGCCACGCCCGTGCCGAACGTGAATGCCGACACGAAGTTAAAGAACGCTGCCCACAGGACCGCCTGGAACGGAGTGAGCACTCGTGTCGCGACCACCGTTGCGACCGAGTTGGCGGCATCGTGGAAGCCATTGATGAAATCGAAAAGCAGCGCGACGGCAATGATCAGTATGGCCAGGGAGAGGGTGGACATAAAGCACTAGCCGAATTCGGAATCGTCTGGCCGGCTACGCTGCATGCTTGTACCGGGAACCGGACCGGTTACCCTCTGCAGCCCGGAGCAGCGAGTCCAGTAGTTTGAATTTCGGGTCCTCCGCCTTGCTTCTGCTGAGGGCACAGGCGAAGCCGATTGCGAGAAACAACAGGCTGACCGGTATCACGGCCGCCAAAGGCTCGCTTAGCATATCGGACCTCTTTATCCAGTTTTACGGCGGTGACATTACACCAATGTGACAACCGGCATTCCGTCAGCTCCGCCGCGGAGTCAACTCATTCCGGCTGCGTGACAGCCACGCGAACTCGAGATGTGCCGGCATGCCAGCGCGAGACTGCGTCGAACCTCCCGCTCGTCGAACGGCTTGGCGAGGACGTCGTAACCGCCGAGATTCAAGACCTCGGCCCACAGATAGTCGTCGGCAAGGCGGGAGGTCACAATGAGTGGGGGCCGCTCATCGAGCGAGGCCGCCATTTCGAGCACGTCGCGCCAGGTGCCGTCCGGAAGGTCCCGATCGCAAACGATTACGCGTGGCTGCCTGAGCTGCGCAAACCGGGCGGCTGCCGCACAGGTCGGAACGCGTACTACAGGCCATTCCAAGTCGTTGAATACGGATCGCCGGCTTCTAGGATCTTCAACCGGACCGGCAATCAAAACCATACAGCGTTTACCGAAGCCGTTGCGGGACGATTCTCTCACGGGAACAGCGCTTACTTCAGACATCTTGCTCCTATTGGACCCCCCACCGTTCCGATTGACGATGCAAGACGCACGCGCCGTGCCATCCGGACGTGCCGTCGAATCAATCGCGCGAGTCCATGCGGAGCGCTGTGTTGTACCTTTTGGTCGCTGCTCGAGCCGGCGGTGTACGTTTTGGGCAGCGGTTGCGGCTCCGAACGGCGATATCGGGGTGGCATGCCGCGTGCCACGGAAACTCCGAACAGAAATGGAGTTTGTGACATGAACTGGAAGACACTCCCTCCGGCAGTGCTGCTTGCGCTCGGCTGCTTTTCGGTGGTGGCGCTCGGCGATGAGCCGAAGAGCTACTCGATCGCACTCGACACCGCTTCGAAGATCGGTACGGCGGAGCTTCAACCCGGCAACTATAAATTGCTGCTCCACTCCCATTCCCCCGAGGTGCTCTTGCGGGAAAAGAGCAGTGGTAAAGAAACCACGTTGATGGCAACAGTTGAAACGGCCGATGCCAAGTTCGCACACACAGCGATCACCGCCGACATGGCGAATGGGAGCAGGCGAATCGTCGAAATTCGCATCGGCGGCAGCAAGACAAAAGTGATATTCAAATAGTGACTTTGGGACCCGACCTCACCGCTCCGGCGGCGCTGCACTTCTCCCCTTGCCAGGCGTTTTCCCCGCAGGGCAGCCGCCGCCGGCGCAGTGTCAACGAATCCCGGCAGGAGGCTACAGTGCATACACGGATTTGCAGAATCGGGACGGGGATTGTAGGAGTCGTTATCGCAGCCACAGGTCTTTCCTGTTCGCAGACGACCGGAGGTTCGGAAATCGCGGACCGTTCGAAGTTGCAGCGATTCGCGCCGCTTCCGAACGTCCTTGCCGCCAAGGGGACCATTCCCTCGGAGGAAATGGTCTCTCTTGGACGGGTGCTTTACCATGACCCCCGGCTTTCCAGAAGCCAGACGCTTTCGTGCAACTCATGCCATCCGCTTTCCAGCTATGGAGCCGATGGGCAAGCGACGTCGGCTGGGTTTAAAGGGCAGCGCGGGAGTCGCAACTCGCCGACGGTCTACAACGCGGCGGCGCACTTCGTCCAGTTCTGGGACGGCCGTGCGCCGGATGTAGAGGCGCAGGCGAAGGGACCGATGTTGAATCCGGTAGAAATGGCGATGCCTTCCGGGAAAGCTGTCGAGAGTGTGCTGAGATCGATGCCGGAGTACGCAACAGCCTTTCGGCGGGCGTTTCCGGGAGAGAAGAACCCGGTCACCTTCGATCACGCGGCTGAGGCGATCGGCGCCTTTGAACGGAAACTTCTGACGCCGGCCCGGTGGGATCGGTTCCTTCGCGGCGAAGAGGCCGCGCTGACACCGGCGGAGAAGGGCGGCTTCAACGTTTTCATCGAGAGGGGCTGTTCGACGTGCCATTCCGGAGCGCTGGTGGGCGGCGAGGCATTCCAGCGGCTGGGCGTGGCCGCCGCCTACCCTGACAAGTCCGATCCGGGGCGGTATCAGGTGACTCAGAAGGAAAGCGACCGCATGGTCTTCAAGACGCCGTCGCTCCGAAATGTCGCCCGAACCGGACCCTACTTTCACAACGGCAAGGTCGGGAGCTTACTGGAGGCTGTGAACCAGATGGCAGAGTACCAGACGGGCAAGAAGGTGACCGCTCCTGAGGCTGAAGCGATTGTGACGTGGCTGAACGCGCTGACCGGCGATTTGCCGCCGAACTACTCCACACCTCCGCAACTCCCGAAGAGCACGCCCCGAACGCCCAAGGCGATCAGCGGAGATTGACGTGTTACGAAGAGCAATCAGGATCGTGGCCCTCTGTGGAGTCGCCGCGATGGTTGTAATGCAGTTCTACCGGCCGCCGCGGACGAATCCCCCATCGGACGCGACGGCCTCCTTCGAAGCAGTGGTTTCGCCGCACCTCGAAGTCGGCGCGGCGGTGCGGCGCGCCTGTGGCGACTGCCATTCGAATGAAACCACCTGGCCGTGGTACAGCAACGTTGCGCCGATGTCGTGGCTCATTTCGCGCGACGTCGTGGAAGGACGCGCCCACCTGAATCTCTCGGAGTGGAACCTTTACGGTCCTGAAAAGTCTCGTGCGCGCATCGCGGACATGTGTAAGGAGGCAACAGCCGGGGAAATGCCTCTGTGGAATTACACCGTGCTTCATCCGAACGCCCGGCTGGGCCAGCAGGACGTCACGAGACTCTGTGCGCTATCCCAGACGGATCGGGCGAGCGTTCGCTGAACTGCCGGGGGTGTCCCAAATGGCACGGCGACGCCATTGGTGTGCCCAAAACGGACAGTGCTGTCGGCTTCAATAGCGGCCGGCGGCTACCGTGAATCGCCAACTCCTCGCGATTGAATGATCGTCGCGGCTTGGTCCGGATGCGAAGAAGTGGCTTCGTAGAGCCTAGCGGTCAGTCGATCCCTGAGGGCCCCGCCCGCAGCCCATTTCCAGTGCGATGCCGCCGGACATGGGGCCGCCCAGCCGCAAGAGGCGAGTTGCCTCGATCCGTTGTTGAAACCAGGCCCGGACCGGGTTGTTCATCAATGCGAATTCAACGGGGTTCAGAAGCACGGGTCTACGCCTTTTTGACGCTGATCGAAATCCCGCCGCTCCGGGTCGGCACGATCCGCGTCTCCCATTCCGGGGAGTTCCGAATCGCCTTCAGAAACTCGCGTTGGTTGAAGTAAAACGAGAACGCGTTGTGCGCGGCGATTGCGCCGCCCGCCGGAACATGGCTGTATACGAGCTTGAGGAGTTCCTTGTTCAACGTCGCGCCAACGTCCATAAAGACGAAATCGAAGTCACTGGCGAGGCGCGGAATCTCGACGAGCGCGTCCGCGACACGCGAGTCGATGCGGTCGGACACGCCGGCGTCGCGAAAATTCTCGCGAGCCTTCCGGGCTGCCGCGGGATCGATCTCGAGCGTCACCACCCGCCCGCCGGTCTTCCTCACAGCCAGCGCAAACCAAATGGCGGAATACCCGTGCGCCGTCCCGATGTCCAGCACGCGTTTGAAGCCCCGCTCTACGATCAGGTTGTGGAGCAGTTCGCCATCGGTGGCCGGGAAGCCCTGGCCGTAGCTGCGCCCGAGAGTTATGGCGGCTTGGGGGTTCGCAAGGCGGGCGGCTGCCCTCCCGTCCGCTCCCGACCACCAGGCAGCCACAAGCGCCGCGGCAAAGCCGAGTGCGGAGACGAAAAGGATCAGCGTTCGTTTCACTTGTCCTCCGTCGCCGGGCGCCGTGTCAGGTCAGAGCGGCCATTGCAGGGCTACAAGCTCACCCGGCTCCAAGCCGGCGCGGATCGCGACGTGAGTGGCGCTTCGCAATCCGGTCGCGATCTGTTTCCGGATCCAGCCATCACCTTCCCGGACAAACACGAAGTGCTGGCCGCTTTCTGTGAAGACGGCGGGCCGGGGGGCTAGCAGCACGTTCTCTTCGGCGTTGACCACCACGTCGGCGCTGCCGGTCAGATCGGGAAGGAGGCGTGAATCGGTTTCATGAATCCGAAGGCGCACCGGGATTTCGCCTACGTACGCCGCGCGGAACGAGCTTACCTTCGCCATGGCCCCAATACCCATCACCGTGCCGGCAATGTTCAACTCAGGATAGGCGTCGAGCCGCACGGTGGCGCGCATACCCAGCCGCATTCGTTCGGCATCGACCTGGTTGGCTGTTCCGCTCAAAAGCATCGAACCGGTGTCGACGACGTAGAGTACAGGCTGCCCGGCGGAGACCTGATCGCCTGCGCGGATCTGCCGCAACTCGCCGTTCAGCACCAGATTTGCCGTCACGACGATGCCATCGATCGGAGCCGTCATGGCCATGCGTTTCACATTATTTCGCGCGCGCTCCAGCTCTATGGCTGATTGGGCGAGGTTCAGCTCCGATGACCGAATAGAAGCCCGTTGTGATTCCTCGACGAGAGTCTGCTCCGCCAGTAATCGCTGATACGTCAACTCCGCCTCTTCGGCAGTCAGGCGCAGCTTCTCTGCGTCGATTTCGGAACGGACTTTGGTCGTCTTCAGGTCCAGCAGGGCCATCTGCCAGTTCGCCCGCGCGGCGCGAACCTGCTGCTCGTGCGTCTCTTTGGCGGCAGCCAGGTTCGCAATCATTTTGCGGATCGAGTTCTTCAGCCGGACCACAGAGTCCTGATAGTCGTCCAGCCGCTGCAACTGGTTCTCGGGATCGAACTGCGCTACTACGTCGCCGGCTTTGACCGGGATTCCAGGCTTTGCCAGGCTCAGCAGGGTCAGGGTGAAATCGGGGTGGGCCCCGGCTCCATGATCATGGGCGCCGCCACCGCCGCGATTCGCGTCTCCGCGGCTACCCATGATACGAGGCGCCCGAATGATGGCCGACTTCTCGGCAATCACCGTCCCGCTGATCCGCACGGTGGAGTGAACGTCACCTACAGATATCGCGACGGTCGCCAGCGCCGCGCCCCCACCACCGGACTGCTGCGGTTCCGGGGAGACGGTTCGGCAGTGGAAGAATCCCACCGCCGCCACGATCACCAGGAGTGGAATGCCCCATAGCAATTTGCCTGGAGGCCGCTTCCGTTTGGGCGGAGGCGCGGCGGCTTCCGGCTCTGGAGCAACTACTATCGGAGGAACGGGAACGTCATGTCGGGATAATGGCATCGCGAAGATCTCATTGGTCCAAATCAGAGGGCCGTCGTCTCAGGGTGGGACGCTCGTCCGTGTCCGCCTTACCCTCGCGGCCCTCCGGTTCCGCCCGAGTGGTTCCGGGCTGGCGCCGCAAGGTAGGCCCCGAGTGGTCGGGAGTTGCCCGGCGCGCTTTCGCCGTCAGCGTCAGGCCTTGCTTCACATCGAGGAACTCCGACGTGTTGACTACGTATTGCGGCTGAGCGGCAAGGAGTTCCTGAACATTCTTCTGTGTGTACTGAAGCCGGGTCGCCATATTCGGATGGGAGCGGAGCAAGGCCGAGACGGTCCCGGGCTTCCTCTTTTCCATGGTTTCCAGTCGTTCGAAAAAGTCGACGAATGCGGTGGGGTCGTAGCCGGCTTTGTAGATGTACTGGAGACCCAGGAGGTCCGCTTCTCTCTCAAAGCCGCGTGAGAATTTCAGGAATGTAAGCGGCACAGCCAGACCGGCGCCTTGCCTCGCCGCGTAGCCCGCCCATCCCCCCACAAAAATCAGCGGCAAACTCGCCAGATTCACTACTTGCCCGCGCGACGCCTGCCGGGTTCCATGGCGCGCGGCGACGTGGGCGATCTCATGGGCCATCGCCGCCGCCAGTTCGGCTTCGGTATCCGCCTTCAAAATCAGGCCCGCGTTGACGAACAGAAATCCACCCGGCAGCGCGAAAGCGTTGACTTCACTGCTGTCGATCAGCTTGGCGGTAACCGGAACCTTGATGTCGGAACTCCGGGCGAGGCTCTGGGCCAGACGGTTGACGTACTCGGCCGGAACAGGCGTATCCACGAGCTTCGCCTCGCGCTCGATTTCCTGAGCCAACTGCTTTCCGAGGGCGATTTCGCGTTCCAGGGAATAGAAGTTGATCCCAGTGCCCACATCGCGATTGCCAATCTCGTCCGGGTTGTTCTTCTTGCCTTTGTCCTTGGATTGGGCGGAGAGCGCCGTCGCCGCGGTGACGAACAAAATGCCAGCGATCGTCAGGCGATAACAACGTTTCATGGGACCCTCCCTATATGCACGTAAGCAACCACTCAGGATCCTGGGCGGTTGCCTGTGGACTCGAAGAAGCCGCCGCGGCAGAGTTGCTGGAATGTCTCCGTTCCGAGTAAGTCAACCACCACTGGATCGACGGCGCCGAGGGTGTCTTCCGATGTCCGCCGGAGAATCGACTGAATCTGTTCCGCCGCGCCGCGGACTTCCGGGGACACAATGGTGTCGGTCTTCAGGTCGGCCAGATTTGGAACGTTCTGGCGGGCGGCTTCCTGAAGCGCCTTCAGGTAAGTGCCGTTCCGGATCAACGGCGCGAGTTCGGGCGCCGCTGCCACCGAACTAAGCAAGCGCTCGAAGCCTGTATTGCGGAGCAGCGACGCAATGGCGGCAGGGTCCAGCCCGGCCTCGGTAAGCCTCGCAATTTGGGGATTGCCCAACCGGCCGGCGAACTCCCGCACCTGCGGCGCCAGGCTTTCCGGGCCTCCGCGGAGCGCGGCTTCGGCCCAGTTCCGAACATCGGGCCACAATTTGACGGCTCCGACCGAGATCGTGACGATGAGACTCGCCGCCAATACCAAGGCCGCAATGGCGCCAATTCGCAAGAGCCGCCCGCTCAGACGCGGCGGAGTTGGCTGCGGTGAAGATAGCCTCTCGAACCAATGCCGGTCCAACCAAGTCCCGCCGCAAAGCGGGCAGTAGTCGACGGTGATGCCGCGGTGGCCGCCGGCCTTCAGTGCGACGCTGCAGAGCGGGCAGTTCATATCAATCGCTGCGGCAATCCGGTGGCCGCGATTTCGCCGCGGTTCTGACGCCGCAACTGCGCGTAATGGGTCATGAGTCCTGCTGTCGTGAACGTTTTGGGACACGCACACTCCTGTGTAGCAGCTCGCCCATGCGTGTTCTGGAGTATGGGCAGGCACGTGCTTCCAACATGGCGCAGGCTGGACGGATAGCCTTCCGGCGCCGCGTACACCGCGAAAGGGCGAGAAGATCATGACCGCAAAAGCCAAAAGTCCAGCGCTTCGGACCGTCTACTGTCCTCACTGTCATTTGGCGACTCGAGCTAGTTTTGAGCGGTGCGTCCATTGTTTCGGCGCCGTCTTGCCGGACGATCGGAAGAGAGGCGCGCCGGACGCGCCCGCCCAGGCTGCGAGAACCACGAACGAGTCGAACAGAAGCCGGCGTTAGCGGCTTGGCCGCGCGCAATTCCGCTGAAGGAGAATCGCTTGGACGTCGTCAGCGTCGGCACTCCACTGCTCTGGACCGGCTTCACGTTGCTGGTCGGAGCAATGTTGTCGCTGGATCTCGGGGTGTTCCACCGGCGCGCTCACGTCGTGAGTGTCCGCGAGGCCTTGCTGTGGACCGCGATCTGGATCGCGCTCTCGCTCTTGTTCAACCTCGCTGTCTATTCCTGGTTCGGTTCGGAGCGCGCGCTTGAGTTTCTGACCGGATACATCATCGAGAAGGCTCTCTCCGTTGACAACATCTTCGTATTCATCGTGATCTTCTCGTCCTTCGCGGTTCCACGGGCGCTACAGCACCGGGTCCTGTTCTGGGGAATCCTGGGAGCGATGGCCCTTCGCGGGGGCTTCATTTTCGTCGGAGCGGCTCTGCTTCAGAACTTTCACTGGGTGATCTACGTCTTCGGAGCCTTTCTGCTCTTTACCGGAGGTAAGCTGCTGCTGCGGCGAGCGTCGGAGGCTCATCCGGAGCAGAACCGCGTCTTCCGCCTGTTTCGCAAGGTCGTCCCATCGACCACAGACTACCGCGGTGCGCGCTTCACGGTCGTCGAAGCCGGCCGCTGGCGCGCGACTCCGCTGCTGCTGGTGCTGGTAGCGGTGGAACTCACCGACATTGCTTTCGCCGCCGACTCGATCCCCGCTATCTTTGCGGTCACCAAGGACCCGTTCATCGTGTACACATCGAACATCTTCGCCATCCTCGGCCTGCGGGCGCTCTATTTTGTGCTCGCAGGCGTGATGGGCCGGTTTCACTATCTAAATACCGGCTTGGCATTAGTCCTGGCCTTCGTGGGCGCCAAGATGCTGCTGACGGACGTGTACAAGGTGCCGGTCGGCGCCTCGCTCGCGATTGTGGGCCTGCTGCTCGCCGGCGCGGTGCTCGCGTCGCTGATTTACCCAAGCTCCACCGGTGAGATCGTTACGCCCGACCCGATTTTACAGGAGAGGGCAGAGGCGATAGGTAAGACAATCGAATGAAACCAGCACCCACGCTTCTGGACAGGCTTACCGGCAGCGCCATGTTCTCGCTCGACGACCGGATGCGGTTCGGGCGGAAGGTCGCGACAGCCAGCATCGCGGCGAGCGCCCTGCTGGCGACGGCAAATATCGCCATTGGTTTGCGGGCCGGCTCAACCTCGGTCGTTGCCGCCGGCATCGAACTCGCGGGTGATGTGATCGCCTCGACCCTCGTTCTGGTGGCCATGTTTCTTGCCTCCCGGCCTGCCGACAGGAATCACCCGTATGGACATGGGAGGATCGAGATTCTCGCCGGCCTGAGTGTAGGCTTCATCCTCGCCGGTGGAGGCGTAGGAATCTGCTGGCGCTCGCTTCAGGAGATCCAGCAGGCGCATGCGCCCCCTGCCGCCTATTCGGCAGTGCCGCTGCTTGCCGCGATCATCGTACGCGGAGGAATGTCCACTTTCAAGTTTCGGGCGGGAAGGAATATCGGCAGTGTGTCGCTAGTGGCGGATGCCTGGAATGATGCCGTGGACATTCTCTCCGCACTGGCCGCTTTGGTAGCGCTCGGCCTGACCCTGCTCGATCCCGCACGATACCTTGCCGCCGACCACTATGGAGGGTTTGCCGTGGGCCTGTTCGTGATCTACACCGGGGGCCGTGTCGTCCGCGATGCGTCGGTGGACTTGATCGACACCATGCCGCAGCCGGAGGTCATCGACGATATCCGGCACGCCGCGACGGCTGTCGAAGGCGTGCTGGGGACCGAGAAGTGTTACGCCAGGAAAACGGGACTCAAGTATTACGTGGAATTGCACGTGGCGGTTGATCCGCGCATGACGGTCGAGGAATCGCATGAAATCGGGACCCGCGTCCGGTCGCACCTTCGGAGCGTCCTGCCATCGATCGGAGATGTGCTGGTGCATATAGAACCCGCCTATCCGGTACGGGACGGATAGAATGCACTTGGGACCTGCGAGTATCGCCGGGTGCTACCATCGGGCTGCGCGGCGGGGTAAGGCGCTCCGCCGGCAATGCGCATGATCACGGCCGGCCGGAGCTCCGATTTCGCCGGGCTGTCGCAGTCGATTCTGCGTTATGCCAACCGCGGCGCCGCCCGCATTGAGTTCCTCACCTGGATTTCGAACGCGCTGCTGGAATTTGCGGACAGCGACGCCGTCGAGTTGTGGGTGCGCGATCCCGTCCTGTTCTACCGGTGGGAATTGGTTGTTCGTCCGGCGCCGGCGTCGCGCTTCCTCATCCTGAGCGATCGCCCCGCACGACGCCTCGGAGCGCTCGAAAGGCTCTGCCGGGAAGTCCTGGGTGGACATCGCGACAGCTACTGGACGGGTGACTTCGACGGACCGTACGCGTCGGTTGCAGTCGTTCCCTTCACGGTCGACAAGGGGACCGTGGGAGTGCTGGCGCTTAAGCGACTTGCGCGCGGCCGCATCACCGGCCGTCAGCTGGAGTCGTACGCGGCTGTCGCCCAGACGCTCGGCGTGGCCATCGCCAACCGGCGCGCGCAATGGGCGCTGCGCGAGCGCGTGAAGGAGCTCACCTGCCTCTACGAAATCGGACGCATTGCCCAGGCTTCACAGACGACGGTGGAGGAAACCTTGCAACGCGCAGTGGAACTGTTGCCGCCGGCGTGGCAATTCCCGGAAATCGCGAGCGCTCGGATTATTCTCGACGGGTGGTCTTTTGCGACGCCGGGATTCCGGGATTCGGAGTATCGTCAAACCGCGCCGATCGAGGTGAAGGGATGTGCTCGCGGCTCGATCGAAGTGGTCTATGCCGAGGAGCGGCCGGAGTTTGCGGAGGGGCCCTTCCTACCCGAGGAGCGCCACCTGATCGACGCGGTGACGCGCGAGGTGGGACTCATCATCGGACGGCGGGAGGCCGAAGAGTACGAGTCTAAGCTCCAGGGCCAGCTCCGTCACGCCGACCGGCTCGCGACGATCGGACAGCTCGCGGCGGGCGTGGCGCACGAGCTGAATGAGCCGCTGGGCAGCATCCTCGGGTTCGCCCAGCTCATGCAGAAGGAGCAGGAGCTTCCGGCGGCCGCCTCGCGCGACCTCGACCGAATCGTTGCAGCCTCCCTTCATGCCCGTGAGGTGATCCACAAACTGCTGGTCTTTTCGCGGCAGAAGACGCCGGTGAAGGCGCCGCTCGATCTGAACCGGATCGTGCGGGAAGGTCTGTACTTCCTCGAATCGCGGTGCTCGCGCGTCGGGATCGCGATCGTTTGCGAGCTCGATCCGGCCCTCCCCGAGATCAAAGCGGACGCTTCGCAACTTCACCAGGTCTTGGTGAACTTGGTCGTCAACAGCATTCAGGCGATGCCGGACGGAGGCGAGATCCGCATCCGCACGCGCAGCGACGACAGCTGCGTCTGGCTGGTGGTTGAAGATACGGGAACCGGGATGTCCAGCGCCGTGAAAGAGAAGATCTTCACCCCGTTTTTTACGACTAAGGATGTCAACGAGGGCACCGGTCTCGGACTTGCCGTGGTGCACGGCATCGTGACCTCCCACGGCGGGACGATTCACGTCGAGAGCGCGCCGGGCCGGGGCACCCGCATGGAGGTCCGCCTGCCGGCCAATGGGAAGGGAAGGGGAGAAGCGCCATGACGCCGACCGACTGCATCCTGGTGGTGGACGACTCGCCCGACACACTCGAGGTGATCCAGCGGAATCTGCGGGCGAGAGGCCGTCAGGTCCTCGCCTCCCCGGGAGTCGCGGAAGCCCTCCGGGTGCTTGCGCAAACACCGGTAGACCTGGTCATCACCGATCTGAAGATGCCCAAGATCAGCGGCATCGAGCTGGTCCGGCATGTTCGCGAGAACTATCCGGATATGGAAGTCATGATGATCACGGGCTATCCGTCGATCGAGGGCGCCGTCGACGCTGTGAAGCTTGGCGCGGAGGATTATCTCGCGAAGCCGTTTACGGACGACGAACTATCCGCAGCCGTCGAGCGCGCGCTCGACAAACTGCACGCACGCCGGATGGCGCGCCCGCCCGCCTTTCGCACCCCGGCAGCGCCCGCCGGCCTCATCGGCGAGTCGGTCGCGATGCGCAAAGTGTTGGGCGCAATTGCGAAGGCTGCGCCGACCTCCGCCACGGTCTTGATTACCGGCGAGAGTGGGACCGGCAAGGAACTCGTTGCGCGCGCCATCCATTACAGCAGCCCGCGCGCTTCCGCCCCGTTTGTTCCGGTCAACTGCGCCGCCATCCCGGAGACGCTCATCGAGAGCGAGCTGTTTGGGTATGTCAAGGGCGCGTTCACGGGAGCCGCGGAGACGCGCGCCGGATTCTTTCAGACAGCGGAGGGCGGCACGATCTTCCTCGACGAAGTCAGCGCCACCACCATGTCGATGCAGGTTCGCCTGCTGCGAGTGCTCCAGGATCGCTCGGTCTGTATGCTGGGCTCGGCTCGTTCCCGGCCGGTCGACATTCGGGTCGTCGCCGCCACGAACAAGCAACTGAGGGCGCTTATCGAGAAGGAGGCCTTCCGCGAGGACCTGTTTTTTCGCCTCAACGTCCTCACCATCGACTTGCCGCCGCTTCGCGAGCGCGGCGACGACGTCCTGTTGTTGATCCGTCATTTCGCCGGTTTCTTCGCGGCGGAGTTGGGCCGGGCCGCGCCTGCTTTCTCCGACGCCGCGCTCGACGTCCTGCGGCGCTACCGCTGGCCTGGCAATGTCCGGGAGCTCGAGAATGTCCTGCAACGCCTCGTTGTGATGGCGGAGAACGATCGAATCGACGTACCCGATCTGCCGTCTCTGATGCGTTACTCCGCCGCTGGTTCGCCCGGCTTGGATCGGACGCTGGCCGAGGTGGAAACGGAGCATATCCGCAACGTGCTCGCCAGCGTCAATGGCAACCGCACGCGTGCGGCGGAGATCCTGGGAATCGACCGTAAGACGCTGCGGCAGAAACTCAAGGAACACATCTGAGCGCTTCGGCGTGATAGTCGGCTTTATCGTGACGGCCCGCTGAGGAACTTGTCGGGAACAGGCTGCCCGCTCTTCGTCGAAGGGGCTAGTGTACGAGTCGACTACTTCTCGTCAAGGGGACTGCAGGATGTTCCAACTATCGGCGCCGGGCCGGATAAGGTAAACCTCGACGACGCGGAATATTTCGGGCTATCATCACTTCGGACTCGGAGGTCCGTATATGAACCCCGACGAAATCATCATGAAAGCAGCTCGCGAGCTTGGCATTCAGCAGTACGTATCCATCTCGCCCTGGCGCGAAACGAATACCGTTGTGCTGGTGGCGGTCGAGCCTGGAAACGTATCCAGATGTGAGATTACGTTCCACGACCTCATCGACGAGAGCCTTGCTGAGGTCAAGAAGAAACTTCTTGCAGCGTTGGAGAAAGTACGGGGCATCGTGAAGCCAGTCTGAGATTCTGCCGCGAACGCCGAAACTACGACTGTATCGCTTGAGGGCAATATTTCTTGGCCATGTAATAAGCCATGCTGTGAATGTTGTCCCAGTTGGATACCTCTGGCGGAATCGAGCCAAACTTCGCAACCCAATTGACCCACTGGATTGCGTTGTTGGAGTATTCAGTGCCGCGCGTCACACTGCATGCCCTGAGGCACACGATGGCGGCATGGCGAACATCCTGGTTTGCTGAAAGAATCGATGGTAGACGTTCCACCGCTATCCGCTTTTCTTCCTCGCTGTTTCGTGTGTTGGGAGAACAGGTAATCAAATTCGCCATCGTAGCCACTATGCCGCGTTCGCGGTCGTCAATGGTTCTCGACTCCAAAAGCATCGCTTGGGCGATGGCGACGCGAATCACGTCTACCCACTGTTCCACTCGATTGAAAGCAGCCTTCTTTCCAAATCCGAGCATGCCGCCTCCGGTTATTTCAGATGTGCATGTCCAGTATCCACCGAAGCGCAGCGGATCGCAATTGACGTGGTAGGCCTACGAGATTTCCCGTATAAAAGTCGGCCCCCCCCCGCGTGTGCTATGCGTGTGCCTGATCCGCCAAATACGGTAAGCAGCAGATGGTGCTGAATGCAGATTAATCCTGGTAAGTCCCCGTCGCGTCAACTGGCCGGGAGACGCGCAAGCTTCTGATCTAGACGACCGGTCTGCTGTTGACCTGGATTAAGAACGCCAAAGCGCGCCTACAAACTCGCGACGCCCTAGGGTTCAAGGTCAACGAGCCCCGAGCTCGCCGATGAACCTGAGCGGGGAGAAACTCCCCACCGGTTCGAATCACCCCGGCTCCATTTCGGACCAGCACATCCCATATCGTTGATTCAACAGCATCGGACTCGCGGCCCCACGCGTGCGTGGTGGGAGTCGGTAGCTAACACCAGTCATTCTTCCGGTTCGCGGCGGACGTCACCGTCGCGAATCGGGGAACGGCGGGCTCCACGTTACCAATGAGGATTCGAATGTTGAACACCACTGCAGGCGCCGGCGTGTGCCCGGCGTGCCGCTTTGACGCGGATTGCATCTATGCGTCCGCTGCACGACGTGTAATTCTCCAATGCGAACAGTTCGAACTGGCAATGCCCACAGTTCGCCATGCCTCCCCTGATACCCGAACCGCCGCCGCTGAGCACCGTAAGGGCAAACTCGCAGGCCTGTGCTCGAACTGCGAATTCGCCGACACATGCATTTATCCCAAGCCCGAGGGTGGAGTCTGGCGCTGCGAGGAATACCGGTAGAGCTATGACCGCGGAACCGGTAACGGCGATCGTCGAGAAACACGCAGGCAGCAGGGGCGGGCTGATCGCCATCCTGCAAGACATTCAGGCCCGGTATGGTTACCTCCCCGCCGACGCCCTGAGAGCGGTTGCGGAGAAAACCGGCCGGCCGCTGGTGGACATTTACGGAGTCGCCACCTTTTATCACGCGTTCAGCCTCGAACCGCGCGGCAAGCATGTCTGCTCAGTCTGTCTCGGCACCGCTTGCCACGTTCGTGGCGGGCCGGTGATCGCCGACGAGTTCCAACGGGTCCTCGGCGTCGAGCCCGGCCAGACCACCGGCGATCGCGAATTCACGCTGGAAACGGTGAACTGCCTGGGCGCGTGCGCGCTCGGCCCGATTGTAGTGGTCGACGGCCATTATTTCTCGAACGTCACTCCGGCGGGCGTCAAAGAGGTGGTCGAGAAAAGCCGTGATGGTCTCGATAACGTCGAGGTCAAGACCGATCAGAGAATCTTCCCGGTGCAGGTGGCATGCGCGCGCTGCAACCACAGCCTCATGGACTCAGAGCATACGGTCGATGGCCACCCCTCCATTCGCGTGACCGGCGCCTGGAACGGAGCGCACGGCCACATTTGGCTGTCTTCCCTTTACGGCAGCTATAACGTGGAGGCCGAACGCGAGATCCCGTCGGGCACGGTGGCCGACTTCTTTTGCCCCCACTGCCACGCGCACCTGACCGGGTCGTCCAATTGCCCGGAGTGCCAAACGCCGATGATCCCGATGATTGTCCGCGGCGGCGGAATCGTGCAGATCTGCTCGCGCCGCGGCTGTAAGGGGCACATTCTCGACGTGGGAGGCGCGGCATTTTGACGGGCGGCAGCAGAGCGCGGAGCGGCACATGGAACGGCTGAATTCGATCGAGGAGTTACGCGCGCTCAGGGAGCGCATCGTCGCGGACCGGAACCCGGCTCTCCCGGTCATCGTGATCTCCGCCGGCACGTGCGGACAGGCGAGCGGCGCCAACGATCTGATCCGCGTCGCCAAACGGGAGATCCTCGCCAGTGGACTCACGGACGCGCTCGCGCTCCGCGTCACCGGATGTCACGGCTTCTGCCAGGCGGAACCCTCCGTCGTAGTCGAGCCCCAGGGCGTCTTCTATCCGCGCCTGGGTATCCAGGAGATGGTCCGTGTAGTTCACGCGGCGAGCCGTGGGGAAGTTCTTCAGGACCTCCTCTGGCGCGACCCGCGGACGCGCCGCCGCGTCGAGAAACAGGAGGACATCCAGTTCTTCCGCGCGCAAACCCGCACCATCCTCTCGCGCAACCAGAAGGTCGACCCGATCCGCATCCTCACCTACGTCGAGAGCGGCGGTTACTCGGCATTGGCCAAAGTGCTGTGGGGCGCGGATCCCAAGGCGATTGTGGAGGAAGTCAAAGCGTCGGGCCTGCGCGGACGCGGCGGCGCCGGATTTCCGACCGGTCGCAAATGGGAGTTGCTGGCGAGCCAACGGAACGGCCGCGGCAAGATTCTGGTCTGCAACGCCGACGAAGGCGATCCCGGCGCCTACATGGACCGCAGCGTTCTCGAAGGCAACCCGCACAGCATCATCGAAGGCATGTTGATCGGCGGATATGCGACCGGGGCGACGGAAGGCGTCGTTTACGTCCGCACTGAGTATCCGCTTGCGATCAAGCACCTCATGATCGCCCTTCGCCAGGCGCGCGAGATGGGCTTGCTCGGCCGCGACATTCTCGGCGCCGGGTACTCTTTCGATATCCAGATCGTCAAGGGAGCGGGGGCCTTCGTCTGCGGCGAAGAGACCGCGCTCATGCGCTCCATCGAAGGCGAGCGCGGCGAGCCGCGCCAGCGGCCGCCGTACCCCGTCCAGAAGGGAATCGAAGGCAAGCCGACGGCGATCAACAACGTCGAGACGTGGGCCAATATTCCGGTGATCGTTTCCGCCGGGGCATCGGTCTACTCGCGCATCGGCTCGCCCGGGAATACCGGAACGAAGATCTTCAGCCTCGTCGGCAAGGTGAAGAACACCGGACTGGTGGAGGTCCCGATGGGCGTGACGATCGGCGAGATCGTCAACGAGATCGGCGGCGGGCCGTCGGGCCGGACCGAGATCAAAGCCGTCCAGACGGGCGGACCGAGCGGAGGCTGCATCCCGGCGTCCCGGTTCGATCTTCCGATCGATTATGAGAGCCTCGCCTCCGCCGGGTCCATCATGGGCTCGGGCGGCATGATCGTGATGGACCAAGGCACGTGCATGGTGGACGTTGCCCGCTACTTCATGAAGTTCCTGAAGGAAGAATCCTGCGGAAAGTGCTTCACGTGTCGCAAGGGAACGCAGCGCATGTGGGAACTTCTCGACGACATCACCTCGGGCCGCGGTACGCCGGAACACCTCGACCTGCTCGAAGAACTCGCGCGTGTGGTCAAGGACACCTCGATGTGCGGCCTGGGACAGACCGCCGCCACACCCGTCCTCAGCACCCTGCGATATTTCCGCGACGAGTATCTGGTCCACATCGAGCGCAAGTACTGCCCGGCGACAGTCTGCCGCGGGCTGTTCGATTACCGCGTCATCGCGGAAAAATGCACGGGGTGCGCGCTGTGCGTCCGGGTCTGCCCCACGGGCGCGATCACCGGGCCGCGCAAGGAACTGCACAACCTCGATCGGTCGAAGTGCATCAAGTGCCGCGCCTGTTTCGAAACCTGCAAGTTCGACGCGATCGCGGGCGATGCGATCATCGCGGTTCCGGCGAGGTGAAGCAGTCATGATCAACCTGACCATTAACGGATTGCCGGTCCTGGTGGAGCCGGGAACCACACTGCTCGAAGCGTCCCGCTTCCTTGGCGTCGAGATCCCGACCTTGTGTCAGATGGACGGACTCTCGCCCTATGGCGCATGCCGCCTGTGTGTCGTCGAGATTGGCGAGGCGCCCGGCAGCCGGCTGGTCTCGTCGTGCACCTACCCGGCGGAAGAGGGCTTGCACATTCGCACCGGGTCCGCCCGCGTCGTGAGCGCGCGCCGCATGGTGATCGAGCTCCTGCTGGCATCGTGCCCGCAGTCGAAGGTGATCCAGGACCTGGCCTCGGCGCACGACGTCCGGCAGCAGCGTTTTCGCCAGGAGCACGAGGACTGTATCCTCTGCGGCCTGTGCGTCCGCATGTGCGAGGAGCAGATGATGGGGCACGCCATCGGATTTCGGGGGCGAGGAGAAAGCCGGTCGATCGGCACACCCTTCGACGCGGCCTCCGAGACTTGCCGGCTGTGCGGCGGCTGCGTGTACGTCTGCCCCGCCTGCCAGTTGCGCTGCACCTACAACGAAACCGATAGTGCGATCTGCGGCGCTTGCGCTAACCTGCGCGCCCCATGCCTCGAAAAACCCAAGTTCGACGATTTGATGTGCTACATGGCGCCCTGCGCCGCGTGCGAGATTCGCAAGGATTGAGAAGCAAAGGAGAGCTCCAGATGTCGCTTTCGAGAGTGAATTCGTCGGCCGCCACCCTAACCAAGAACCGGACCGAAGGCTCCGTCGTGCCGGCGTCGGGCATGTGTGTCACATGCGTGGACGGCTGCATCGGAATGTGCGAGATCGGCAAATCCGCGTTTCGCGGCCATGAAGTGATCTATCCGCAGCCGTTCGGCGTGATCACGACCGCGGCTGAGAAGGTGTACCCGGTCGACTACTCGCACTTCAACATCATGGGAACGGCCGTCGGCGCGCACGGCGTCCCCGCCGACAGCGACAAGGCGATCTTTCCCGCCGTCGACCTCACCGTCCGCATCGGCCATGACCGCGGCCTGAAGTTCCGCTATCCCTGGATCATTCCGGGAATCGGCTCCACCAACATCGCGAAGAACAATTGGGAAGGCCTCGCGATCGGCTCCGCACTCTCCGGCACCGGCCTGACCATCGGCGAAAACGTGGTTGGCATGGATCCGGACGCCGCCATGCAGGACGGGCGCGTCATCGATACCGCCGACCTCAAGCGCCGCGTCACGCTGTACAAGGATTACCAGCGGGATGGCTACGGCGCGATCGTCGTGCAGGCCAACATCGAGGATACGCGCCTCGGCGTTCAGGAGTACGCCATCGCGAAACTCGGCGTCGAGTGTGTCGAGTTGAAGTGGGGTCAGGGGGCAAAGGACATCGGCGGCGAGGTCAAGATCAACAACTTGAAGAAGGCGCAGATGTTGTACGCCCGCGGCTACATCGTGCTGCCGAACCCGACCGATCCCGTCGTCATCAAGGCCTTCGAGAGGGGCGCCTTCAAGGAATTCGAGCGCCACTCCCGCGTCGGCATGGTCACCGAAGAGTCTTTCGCCAAGCGCGTCGAGGAACTCCGCGCGGCCGGCGCCAAGTACGTGTTCCTAAAAACCGGAGCCTACCGGCCCGCCGATCTGGCCCGCGCGATCGCCTTCTCGTCCAAATACGGCATCGACCTGCTGACCGTCGACGGAGCCGGCGGCGGCACCGGCATGAGCCCCTGGCGCATGATGAACGAGTGGGGCGTGCCTCCCGTCGAGCTGCATTCGCTGCTCTACAGCTACGCGAAGCGACTCGCGGACGCCGGCAAGCGGGTGCCCGCACTGGCCGTCGCGGGTGGGTTCACCTTCGAAGATCAAATCTTCAAGGGACTCGCCATCGGGGCGCCGTTCGTGAAAGTGGTGGGGATGGCGCGCTCGCCGATCGCCGCGGCGATGGTCGGGAAGACCATTGGCCGTGCCATCGACGAGGGGCACCTGCCGGTCTACATCGAGCGCTTCGGCGCCACGCGCGACGAAATCTTCGTCACCGCCGCCGCCCTGCGTCACGAACTTGGGGACACCGTCTTCGAGACCCTGCCCGCGGGCGCGCTCGGTCTGTACACATACTACGAACGCCTCGCGCAAGGCCTGCGGCAACTGATGGCCGGCAGCCGCAAATTCGCAGTCGACTACATTGAGCGAAACGACCTCGCGGCGTTGACGCGCGACGCTGCGGAGATCAGCGGTATCCAGCACATCATGGAGGTCGATCAGAGCGCCGCGACGGAGATTCTGGCCGGGGCCTGACCGCGCGGACGAGGCCGAGCGAGAATCGCCCGTTTGGGTCGGTTGGCGGTTCTGATCGCGACGGGCACCTCATTGTCCCTGCGGCCGAACTCAATTGGATCAGCGCAACGATAACTACTGCGTGCCTGCATGGGGGCGGGAAGAGTCATCGCCGCTCGAATCGCTGGGGCCGCTCGCAACGCGGATCGACCGGTGCCACTTCATGCGAGTGCACCGGTCGGCGATCGTGCGCCTCGGCGATCGAATACGCGGTCTTGTTTCGCGCACCTCCAGTTGGGGATAACTCACGGTGCGAGATCTAGGCTCAAGTTCTGGCAGACTTCGATCGCAAGGAAGTCATGAGCCGGCGGGCCTCGGGTGCGTCGATCAGCGTATCGCCAGCGAAACGGGTTCGGCATCGGGACCGTAGCTCGGGTCTTGCAGTCCTGACGACACCGTACGCCATTCCAAAACCCGACCGCGTCAGAGCGTATTCGCGCTGAGCATCTCACAGCAGCATTGGAGCCCCACTGGCCCCTTCGGAAACCACGTGGTTTTGGATGAAGAACCGAGCCATCGCATCGTCGCCGCGCGCGAAGCGATTTCTGCCCGGATTTCGATTTAAAACCTCGGCCGCTCGACGGTCACAGGTGAGGATGCACAACGTGACGGTGCCGATGAGTTCACAATAGAGGATGGAGGCAGGAAAACGCAAACGAGGACGTCCGAGGGGGCCACGGATGCCTTGTGGCTGGGGGTGCCGCGCGGAGGTCTCTGCCACCGAGATGAGGAGTCATTTCGTTGAATGTCCCAGTCGACCGACGCCGAGGCGATGGACAGAGCGCGTACGCTGCTATCAGTGACGTGGATTTACACGGAGTGTGGCCACCGAGGTCGTCGACATCTTCTTCGACAGCGTTGCGGATTTCGGTCCAATCGAAGCCGCGATGCTGGTAGAAGCGGGCATCCTCGGCAGCGACGACGGCGTGCTGGAAGTCGGGCGAGATACGGTCGATGGAGACGAAGGTGTAGCCCCTGTGGTAGGATTTGCCGGCCAGTTGTGCCTGGAGGAGGCGCTCGATCTGCAGGGCGGTGGACGGGGGTGCCACCCAGCGGAGAGAGATGAGAGACAGCGTGGCGGCGAGCCAGACGCCGAGGACGAGGGCGACGCACCAGCGGAGGAGACGGGCGGGCAGGCTGCGGCGGCGCGTGGGAGTGGCGGGAATGGACCGGGCGGAAGCCACAATCCAGGATACTCGACGAGCGGTTATGTCTTCAGATCCGTTGCCGATATTGCCGGATAACGCCGGGGTGCCCCCCGGTCGGCTCAATTCCCGAGGTAGTCGACGATCCGCCCGGAGCCAGTGACTCCTGGATAGAGCAGGTTTACCGCCTGCCTTCCGAGAGCAGCCGGATATAGGCATCCACACGCGCAGAAAGTCGGCGTGGATCGGCCGTACCGAGCGCGATCTCGTTCGGCAATCGCACAACACAGTCCGGAGTGACGATCGCCATCAAATAGAAGTGGCAGCGGCTTCGGCAAGGCGACGGGGCACTCTCTCTACGGGGTGTTCCCGCTCGCCTTTGATACGCGTGCCCAGAGCATTGAATCGACGTGCGAGTCGATGGTTGTTTTCAGGGTTGATCCGAGCCTCATGGCACCCCGCCTGATCAGTTGATCACCGGATCACTGCTTGCGGAACAACTCCCAAGGCCTTGGTAGCGATGGGCCACGGTGACCCGGCAGCCGACGATGCAGGATGAAATGCCCGACGCATGGGTTGTGGCATTTGCTCTGGCGAAATTGTCCGCTTGGAGGCCGTGACAATGCTGGTGACGAATGATGAATTCTCAGGGGATAGCCTGAGGCGTCGATGTCAGTTGGGCGGGATCATTTCTATGACAACTCGCTACTGCGCCCGCCAAGTCATATCCACGCGAATCGGGATTTCATTCTTGATCGGCACCGTGAGGAATTTCGGTGGATCGATCTTGAACTCCGATACAGTGGCGGGAATCGTCCCTGTGATCTTGATCAGATGGTCCTGCGTCTCTCGCCGGAACTCAATCTGTTTGAATTGGACAGTCTGGCCAGCGAACTGAATTTCGAGGTCCGCCTTAAAGGTCGTGGCAGTGGCGTCGGATTCGGGCACGTGCGTGCGCACCATGATCATCGGGTACTGCCCACCGCGCACCACCTGAATCATGTGGAGGTCGCGATTGCTGTCGCCAGAGTCAAACGATTTCACCGGCGCCGCAATCAGGAAATCGCACTCGCCCGCGTGGCACGCTCCCTTCCCACGCGCCGCGTGGCTCACTCCTTCGGTGATGTGGAGCGGATGATCGACATGATAGGTGAGGGTGGATTGTTCGAGAACCCACTGGGTGTCCGCGCCGCAAAGTACCGCGGGCGCGAGAATCAATAAGGCTGTCACGATAGTCTGATTCATCGGGGCGTCAGAATTTGATGGTGACGGAAAGTATGGCGGCTCCGTATGCAATTCCCGTGATCGCTGCCACCGCCCCGTGCGCGCTGGCGATTCCGTGGACCTTTTCGCCCTTACTGCGCTGATCGTATGCAATGGCGCCGAGGATCGGGGTGAGGATCATACCGGGGCCGTGAATGAACGCCAGCGCCTTGTGCACCAGGATGGGGCCGCGCGTCTTGGTGCCCGGCACTTTGGGCGCGAAGATGGCGAACGATGCGGTGGTGAGATAGAGTCCCGCGGTGGTGGCGCCCAGAGCGGCGTGAAGTTCGCGGCCCGTGGCGCTGCTGCTAGGCGTAGAGTTCCTGCCTCCCTTGGCGTTGCCACTTGTAACTAATGTCGCAACCAGCGGAGCCAGCGTGATCAGGCCTAGCCGCTGATGAATCTGCAGCATGTGACTACGGCGGTCGAGCCGCGCCTGGTCCTTAGCTGTTCCTTGCACATCGGCCGGCGTCAACCCAAGATCCTTCAGAGAGGGCGCAGTTGCGGGCGCAGCCGACTGCATCGATACGTTCACCGTCGAGGCGGCATTTTGCCGCACCACTATTTCGTTCTGCGCGAATTTGCCGAATCCCTCCTTCGACACCTCGATCGTGTACGTGCCCGGCGGCAAGTCCGGGAGCGTGTATTCGCCAGCCGTTCCGCTGGTTGCTGTGTGGACCCCTCCGGTGGCCGCTTGCGTGGCCTTCACCTCGGCGCCGGCAACCACGGCACCCGCCGCATCTTTCACAAAGCCGGTGATTTGCCCGACGGGTGTTTGCGACATGGCCGCGACGCAGCACAATAAAAGGTTGAAGAGGGTTCTGTTCATCTCGGTGGTGCCTCCCGTATGAATTCCTTTCTTAAGTATGCGCTCAAGATGCGTGTTGGGAGACGCGAGGCTCGGATCATCGGTTTCAGAAAACCCGAATCCGAAGGCGCTCACGGTGCGAGCACGATCTTCCCGAACTGTTCCTTGCGCTCCAGCCGCTCGTGCGCGGCGCGAATCTCCTCGTTGACCATACTTGCGCGGAGATTGCGGCGGCGAGGCGAGCAGGCAGTCATCCCCACCCTGATCTCCGATCAGAAGCCGAACAGGAGAACGACGCCGACGTGCAGGGTCGCCATCAATAACAGGGCGTAGCTGAACGGGCGATGCACGATGTGCCACAGGTGGAAGACGCGGCGCATGTGATCGAGAAAGAGCGCATCCTTGGAGAGCGCGGCGTGGCGGCGCACCAGCGAGAGCACGGCGAGCAGATCGTCGTGCTCTCGGACGGTAGCGGTGTGATGGCGTTTGAGCCTCCATAGGAAGCGCATGCGGCGGAGGTCGAAGCGGACGATGGCCAGGAACGCGCGCGCGAGCGGCATGCCCTGCACGTCCTCGCGCGAAGGCAAATCGAGCAGCGGCCGCAGTTCCTCTTCCGGAATCAGCTTCTGCCGGTGGATCTGCTCGGCGAGGCTGGCGCAGCTCTGCTCGGCCTCCTCGAGTGACATCTCTATTGAGCCGAGCCTGCGCGGGATTCGGTTGTACAGATAGCGTCCGACGATGCCGCTGGCCACTACCGCAATCATGCTCCACCACGCCAGCCCGGCAACTCCCCTCAGCTTGAAGGACGAATGAAAGGTGATGAGGACGGGGCCGAAAAGACCCATCAGGATGTGGTAATCCAGCCAGTTCTTCGTCTTGCCCTTCTTCGCGAGCCACTTCCACCGCTTGCGCAGCGGATAGAGGTACACGAGGGCGAGGATCATGGCGCCGGCGATGCCGAGCGCATCGCCGATGGAACCGCTGGGACGCAGTTGCTCATGCAGCGGCGAGGAGGCGCGCTCGGCCGAGTTGAGCACGTAGTAGCGGAGCCCGTTGGCGGCAAGAGCCACCGTAACCACAATGCCGGCGGCGGCGCCGAGCCGCATCCACAGTCGATGCCGGCGCATGCGTCCGTTGCCGCTCGCCGCGGCGGGCGCTCGGAGGATCGAGGTGCTCATTTTGCCTCTCCCACGGCGTTCTTCACGCCGACACTGAAGAGTTTGTAGTTGGTGAAGGTGTGGAGATTCCGCCAGCGCTGGCGCGGCGTCTCGACTTCGATGGCGGCGGTTGCAGGCAGCCAGTGCACGCCGGGCTCCTCCTTGAACTCGACGGGAGCGTAGCGCACGTCGGCGCGCAGCGTCTTGAGCCCGATATCTTCCATGCTCTTTCCGAGTTGGGCGGTGACGCGCACCACGCTCCCCGATACGGGATCGAGCCACGCGGTGCCCTGCCAATCGACCGGGTACTCGCGATTCCGCAATTTCAAAACGGAGGGCGAGCGCGCGCCTTCGACGTGCCGGAACTTCACCGCGAGCAACTCGCGGCCGTCCTCGGTGACGCGCTCGGGGGGACCGTATTCGAAGGAGCCCTGGTAGAAGGGGTGGAAGATCAGGGCGAAGGCCGGGAATCCGTTGGTGATGAGCAGCGGCAGCTTTGAGTCCCGGCCGGGCTCGCGCAACGTAGTGCGCGATTCGTCAACCAGGATATCGTTGCCGGTGAGTTGCAGGATCGCGATGTAGTCGAAGTCCGTTTGCTGGCGGAAGACGCTCTTACCGGCGGGACTGAGCTTCTCCTGCTGGACGGATTCGATGCAGTTGACGGCGGAGAGTTGCACCCAGAGGCGCTCGACGGCTTGGCCGGATTTGCGGAGAAGGTCTGTCTGCGCGGGTATAGTCGCGGCGACGGCCGCGTGGCATAAGAGGAAGAGTAAGGCTCGTCTCATCAGAATCGGTACCCCAGGCTAAGGAAGATCTGGTTGTAACTTTGCGTCTGGCTGCGATAAAAGGTCGTGCCGATGCCCGTGAAATAATGGCGAGCGAAGACCCAATCGAGGTTGCCGTTGAGGAAGCGCGCGCTGGTGGAGGAGGTGACGGCGGAAATGAAGTCCTGCTGACCCGCCTGCACCTGAAGGCGCACGCCCTCCCACATGTCACGGGTCGCGGTCAGGGCGGTGTAGTGCCCCTGTCCGAACGAACTGTTGAAGCGCGCATAGTGGCCGTCCGCGCGAATTCCGGTGCCCAGAAGATCGGAGAGCGCCACACCGAACATCTGGTTCCACGACGCCTTGGGGTCGTTGTTGCCATTGCTGCGGCCTATGTCGAAATAGACGCTTGCGCGGCGCCACGGGAGGTTCGCGCGCGCGCCGCCGCTGACGCCCTGAAAAAGCAGCTTGTCGAGCAGGCCGGCGCCGGCGAGCCGCGGATCGAACGTCGGGAAGTCGCGGAAATAGTTGTGGTTGACGTCGAGCGACAGCCACTTCGAGGCTTCGTAGCGGACGGTGAGAAAGCTGCGCGCGATGCCGGCGCCCGTGGCCTGCGGCTTCTCCGTGGTCGGATGCGAGACGTCGATCTCCATGCTGTGATAGACCGAGAAGCGGCGCTGCCAGGAGAAGTCGTTTTCCAGGAAGGCGAACTCGCGCTCCGGGCGCCAGCTTAGGCGCGATATGCCAAGGCCCTCGGTGCTCGAATAGTGGAAACCATCGTAACTGCCGCCCTGAACATTGACGAACGCGCCCGCCATCTCGCGATTGGGGCTGTAATTCCACGAGGTGGGGTCGGGCGTGGTGCCCGCGAAGAAACCGGCGGTGACTGTGCGCGAGATGCGGCGCGCGACGTAGCCGCCATCGATCGTGCCGAGGCCCGGCGCCCACGGCAGGTAGAAGCGGCCGAACCCCATCATCCATTTCGACTGCGGATTGTTGTACGTCAACACTAAGTGGTATGTGCGATTCATCAGGTCGTTCAGGGTCTGCTGCTGTCCGGCGCCGACGGCGGTGAAGCGGAGCCGGGTATAGCCGCTGAGATTCCAGTAGGAGCCGTCGATGCGAGTCATGTCGGCGCGCAGCACCAGGCTGGCCTGATTGGAGCCCAATCCGGCGCCCTGCCCGAAGATGCTGCCGTACTCCACGCCAATGCGCCCGCGCACGCGATTCACTTCCGGCAATTTGGGACGCGGCGTGTAGTCGCGAACCTCTTCGTCGACCGGGTCGCCTTCGGTGAAGGTGATGGTCTGCGCATAGTGGCGGCCGTCGCCGGCGGCGCGCACCAGTTGGCTGGCCTGCGCATCTTGGGCCGAAAGCTCTGCGGTGTCGCCGGGGTGCAGTTCCGCGCCTGGAGTCCGAATCTCACAGGCCGCCGAAGATCCGGCCACCGAGACGACTTCGAGTTCGACGCTGCCCGAGGTGAGCTTCATTTTCTCGGCGAGCCCGGCGAGTTTGCCGCCATCCAGATAGACCGCGCCATCGGCCACATACTTGATGCGGAACACGGTGCGCGCGTCCTGCGGCCACAGGGCAGCAGCAAACAGGAGCAGAAGTGCCGCGAATTGGATCATCGTCCGCCTCCGGTGGCGTGGCAGGAGTAACAGGTGGTCGGCGCGTACACGTAATTGCGGACGCCGCGATGGTGCGGGTCGGTGGACGCCTGGTCGTGGGTGTGGCACCCGATGCAGGAGAAGACCTGATAGTTCGACGGGTTGGCGTGGCAGTCGCCGCAGGTCGTCCACGCGCGGCCTTGGCTGTGCGTGCCGCTGTAGATCGGGAATTTGCTGTGAGTGAAGGTTGCGCCGCTCCAGGTGGCGGTGCTGTGGCAACTCGCGCAGGTGGTGGGAAAGCCGCTCGCGATGTGGTTGGGATTATTGGTGGTCTGGTACTCGGGCTTGTGGCACGCGTAGCAGTCCGTGGGCGTGCCGGCGAAGACGTTGCCGGCGTGACAGGTGGCGCAGGCGACGGTCGTGTGCGCGCCGGTGAGCGGGAACTTTGTGGTGTTGTGATTGAAGCTGGCCGGCGTCCACGCGGTGGTGGAGTGGCAGGTCTCGCAAGTCGTCGGAAAGGCCGACGTCACGTGATTCGGATTCGTCGAAGCGTTGAACTGCGCCATGTGGCAGGAGGCGCACGCGGTGGAGATACTCGCGAACTGGCCGTTGGCGTGGCAGACGGAACAATCGAGCGGGGCGTGTGCTCCGGTGAGCGGAAACTTGGTCTTCGCGTGATCGAAGACCGCGCCCAGCCAGTTCACCGTGGAGTGGCAGACCGAACAATCGGTGGGGAACCCGGCGGTTACATGGTTGGGGTTGGTGGTCTGCTGGAATACCGTGAGATGACAGGCGGCGCACAACGTGGGTGTGTTCGCAAACTGATTGTTGGCGTGGCACTGCGCGCAAGCCGTTGTGGCGTGCGCACCGGTGAGCGGAAAGACGGTGAGGGCGTGATTGAAACTCGCCGGACTCCAGGCGGCGGAACTGTGGCAGAGCGAGCAATCCTGAGGGAAGCCGGCGGCGACGTGATTCGGGTTGGTGGCTCCCGAGAAATCCTTGGTGTGGCAGGCATAGCAGGTGGCCGGCGTGCCCTTGAACTGGTTGCCCGCGTGGCAGGCTGCGCAATCGAGCGAGAGGTGCGCGCCCGCCAACGCGAAGCCGGTGAAGCGCGCGTGATCGAAGCGCACGCTGAACCATGTGTCGGCATTGTGGCATTGCTCGCCCTGAACGGAGAATCCGGCCGCGGCGTGGTTGATCGTCTTGGTGTTCGAGTACTGGTTGATGTGGCAGCTCGCGCAGGCCGTGCTCGCGCCGGCGAACAGCGCGGCGGCGGCGCCGCGGTGGCATTGCTCGCAATCGGCGGCGGCATGCCCTCCGATCAGTGGGAAGCGCGCGGAATGCTCGCGGATGGATTGGCGGCCCGTCTGCCAGCCGCGCACCGTGTGGCAGTCTTCGCAGCGGGCGCCCATCTGGCGGCGGTGAATATCGGCGTGGCAATCGGCGCAGACGCGCGATGCCTCTTTGAAGACGAGGCTGGCATGGCAGAGCTTGCATTCGACCTGGCCGTGCATGCCGCGCAGTGGGTACTTGGTTTCACGATTGTGGTCGAACTCCAGCGCCGCGCGGAGAGGCTTCCAACTGAGCGAGGTGTGGCAACTGGCGCAGGGTACGCGCAGCGCTCCATGCGGGCTGCGGGTCTGGCCGCGCTGCATGTTCTGCGCGAGGCCGCAGACCACCATCGCCGTCGCGGCAAGCACAATACCCGTCACTAACCGCCGTCTACTGGTTCGATTTGGGGCCATGGCAACTCGCGCATTCCTTGGGCGCCGGTTTGTAGAAGAGCACCGAACGCCCATTGATTTCTTTTCGAGTCTGGTGACAATCCCGGCACGGCACCTCGCGATGAGAGCCGGTCAGGGGGAACGAGGTCTTCTGGTGATCGAACTTCGCGGCCTTCCACTTCAGCGTGTCGTGGCAGCTATCACAACTGCCCGCGCCGAACTGGCCGATGTGCACGTCTTCGTGGCAGCCCCCACAGGCCAATGGAGCGCCCGTAAAGACCACCTTGTGCGTTCCGGTGGCGAGAGCCGTCGCGCGGTGGCACGGCTCGCAGGCCGTGCCGCGATGCGCCCCGGTTAGCGGGAATCTCGTGGAAGAGTGATCAAACGTGCGATTCTCGTGCCACGTGAGGTCGTTATGACAGGTATCGCAGCGCGCGGTAGCTTTCGCGCCGGCGATCTTTGCGACAGAGCCCAGGTGCGGGTTCTGGTGGCAGCCCGCGCAGGAGAGGTCGGTGAAGCGGTACTGGGTAGCGGCACCCTGCTTCTGGTGGCAATCGAAACAGGCCACGGCGGCATGCGCGCCATTCAACGGGAACCGCGATTGCTGGTGTCGGGCGAGCGAGAAGCGTGCGGGGGTGAAGCGGCTCTCGTCGTGGCACTTTTCGCAGGGCACGAGGCTTCCGGCGTCGGTGAACTGACCGGTGTGTACGTCACGGTGGCAGTCCACGCAAGCCTCGTGGGGGACCTTCCACCGCGTCGCCTCGCCCGCGGGGATGTGGCACTTGGCGCATTCCACGGCGGCGTGTTTGGCGACCAGCGGATACGTGCTCTTCGCGTGCGACGCGACGGTGTAGGTAGAGGTCTTCCATGTCTCCGCCGTATGGCAACGCGCGCAATCGGCCCCGGCCGGATCGGAGGCGAACTGTCCCTGGTGTGTGTCTTTATGACAGTCGAGGCAGTGATCGTGCGTCACGGGAGCTTTGTAGTCGATGGTTTTGTGACACTTCTCGCAACTCAACGGTGCATGCTTGCCGAGAAGTGGGAATTTCGTCCTGGAATGGTCGAAGCTCGACACTGTGCCGCGTGCAGGCTTCCACGCGACGTCGCTATGGCAGGTGTTGCAACCCGCAGCGAACGATCCGCGATGTACATCCCGGTGGCAATCGACGCATTGGGCGAACGGCATGCCGGTATAACGCACCATCGGCTTGCCGCTGCGCGTCGGCGTGGGCAAGCTTGCGTGACACTTCGCGCAGTCGGTCTTCTGATGCGCGCCGGTGAGCGGGTACTTGGCCGTGGAGTGATCGAAGCGGGTCACATCCTTCCACTTCGCGGTAACGTGGCAGCGCTCGCATTTCTCGCCAACCTGTCCTTTGTGGTCGTCTTGGTGGCAACTCACGCACGCGGTACTCAGGCCGAGGTAAGTGCGCTTGAGATCCTTCATGAGGATGGTCTTTCGCGCCTCCGCCGGAATCCGCGACGGCGTGTGGCAGCGGTCGCATTTGAGCTTCACGTGGCCGCCATCGAGCGCGTATCCGGTCTTGCGGTGATCGAATTCGTCGAGGCTCACGTCCCAGCGAATAGGGACGAAGTTCTCGCCGTTGTGGTCGGAGTGGCACTTGACGCACTGGTCTTCCTTGCGGCCCTGCCCCATGAGCGCGGGGTGAAGTCCGCGGTTGGCCGCCAGGCTCTGACGGATCTCGGCATGGCAGGTGGTGCAGCGGAACTTGCGATTTCCGGCACCCGGAGCATGGCAGGTGGTGCAATGCGTTGGCCCATCGAGCTTCGCGTGAGCCTTGGAGAGCGCGCCCGGCGAGAACTGCGCATGCGCCGCGCCGGCCAGGAATGCGGCACCCGCCAACAACCTCGCCGCAGGGGCCCAGCAGTGCAAGCGGCATCTTGTCTCCCTATGACCGGCCCTCTGAACGTTCCTGGCGCTCGACGTCCCCGCCATTTTTGGCTATCCCTATGGACCACGGAGACGGGAATGCAACGATCTTGGTTTCAAAATCCGACAAGGCGGGCGCGCGGAATTGCGAGTGCGGGGAATTTCTACAGCTCCGTATCACGCCGAGTGCGGCGTCGTCGTGAGGAAGGTTTCCGCTGCCGACCTCCAGCGTGTTTACGATGAGATCGAGCTGAGCCTAGATTCCATGGCGACCGAGATGTGCCCGCATTGCGGTAACGTGAACATCTTTCCGGGCTGGTCGTCGATAATGGCGTACACGTGTCGCGGCTGCGGGAAGGTCATCCTGTGAAGGCTGACGTCCTACGCCGCATCCTGGCGCGCTTCAGCGGTGCTGGCCGCCCGTCAAGTCGCTTCCCAGCCGCGCCGCGCTTTCCGCTCCCACTCCACCAGTGACTCCGCGCCGCCATCCCGCTCGAAGCGGATGCGGCGCTCAACCGGGTGCAGGAGGTGGCGCATCCCCACGACGAGTGGGCAGGCGAAGTAGTTCACGTCCCGGCGCTCCGATTCCATCGCGCATGTCCCGTGGTGGTCCAGGTCCAAACCACAGTTGTTCCCGCCGACATGGTGGAGCACGGGCGACAGGTCGGGCCAACGGTAGCCGTAGAACGGGCAGCGGAGCATGGTGCGGCTTCATTGAAACATGTGGCGGTGAGTCGGGCGCGTCGATTTTGCGGGAAGCGGGGGGACCATTCGGGCGGGGGTAGCCCACCGAACGCACCGGCACTAATACTGACCGGAGCACTTCATCCGGTGTTGGAGGAGAGCGTCCCGTGCGGCGACTCTCTTGTCATCCGCCGCCTGGAGGGCCGCGTCAAGATCGGGGCGTGATCCTGCGTCGGCGGCGCGTTGCTCCGCATGGAGCCTACCGCACTCCTGTATCTTCGTCCAGTACTCATCCCGCAGCCGGAGGCACTCTGGGCAATCCGCCACCTCTACTTCCCCCCGCTCCGGCACGCGCCGCCCTCCTACGGCTCAAGGGCACAGGAACGAAGATCGCGTATCGGTGCCCCGGTGTCCGGCGTCAACTACTTTTCCCTTTCGTGTTGCCGAACTCGAAGAGACCGTCTGCGGACGCCTCGTACTGACGTCTGGTGATGGAGAAGCTGAAATGACCAAACGCCCGGGAAAACGGAGATCAACCCACCCAGGCGCAGAACTGGTCAGGCTGCCGCTGGGTTTGAGGTCGCACGGGCCGGTGCAACCGGATAGTTCCTTTGCCTGGAAAACTGGGGCACCTGACACAACAAGTTCGGCCCGCGCACGAGACTGCGTGGCGGGAGGGCTCTATCGATCGGCTAGTCCGACTTGGACTTCCAGAATTCGCCGTATCCGGCCACAGTTTCGTATACGGGCTGTTCGCCTTCAGTGCTCTTGCTCGGTTTGAGGTTACGATTTCCACGGACCGCCTGGGCTCCAGATGTCTCTGAACGGCTCGCCCGTGACTGCTGCCGCTAGAAGCTCTGCAGCGAAGCTGCGCACCTCCGAAACAAGCGCTGGTAACCCGCCAGGCTCTTCCGGAAATCGGCTCCTCCGGAGGAATGCCCGCCACTGAGCGCCTCGCGCCGGATCTGAGCTGAATGAATCTGAGAGTCCGACAGCGTTCGGTTCGATAGGCGTGCCGCGATGGCGAAAGGTGGCACGAATCGCCGTCACGAGAATCTGTCCCTCAAAGGTGAACACCCGCGAGAGGAGCGCGAGGTCGTAGTAGTCCTTTATCCGGCTGTTCAAAAGCCCGAGGGCAGTCATCGCCTCTAATTTCTCGGCAACCACCGTCTCCTTCGGATACGCATTGAGAACGGGCGGCGGGAATTCGAGTAGCGCTGGATAGTGTACTTCGCTCGGCTCCGGCACGATTACGTCTCCAAAGCCGATATCAATCTGCATCGGTATGCGCGCTTTCGCAAGAGTGGCGTGAAATCTGACGCGAATCCCCTCGTATTCCGCATCCTCCTTGATACGGACGAGTTCGATCGATGTTGGATTAAACTCCAATCCATCGGGAGGAGCGGCCACGCCGCACACGTCTCGGATCACCGATTCGATATGAGCCAAGTCGTTGCTGGTCTTCCCGGCGAGGTCGATGTCCATCGTCGGCCGCGAAAGCGGACCGCGCCAGGCGGTTAGCAGAAGCGCCCCTTTCAAGACGAACCGCTCAGCATGCGCAGACTTCGAGAGTCTATAAAGAAATCGCTCCATCGCGAAGTATTGGAGCAGCTCCTGAAAGGGCCGTCCCTGTGTCCGAGATTTGTTGAGCAAACGCTGACGAACCGAAGCGCCGAGATCGGGTCCGCTCACAAGATCGCCTCCAGGTATGGACGCATGACTCTGAGCACTCGATTGATCTGAGCGAATTGCGTGAGCGCCTTGAGGTTCGGCCGCCGTCTCAGCTCGCGGTACTCGCGTATCGCTTCCACCGCCACGTCGAGTCCGATCTTGTTCCGATATTTGAAAGAATCGGCAATCGTCTTTTCGGCGGAGTACACACGCACCGGGACGCGGTCGATGGTGACGGTCTCTACGCCAGCACTGAAAGAGGGCTCGGCGAACCAGAAGACGCGAAGCGGGACATCGCGGATCTTCGGCACCTGACCGTGGCTGGGCACGGCAATATCGATCGCGTGGGGGACTTCCTTCGTCAGATGGTGGTGCGCAAGGGCCGAAATAAGGCAAACGACAGCCCTGGGAACGCGAACTGCGACGGAAACTAAATCCGGATTTGAAAGAGGCGGCGCACTGGCAAGCCGGTATAGGCCTCGTGCCACCTCTTCGACTTCCCCGCGGTCACGAAGAGAATACAGATCTCTTGGGTGGATGCCGAGATGGATCGCCTCCATGGTGCGCAGCATCCCACCATGTTCGGTGAAGACGCGGCGCGCCTTTGACAGAGCGGTCTGGCTCGCAACAAGCATGGATACTTCCATCGGATATTATACATAGTTTCCGAGGAAGCTATCCACATGGACCCTGGTTTCACTTTGCCCAATTCTTTGCCCACAAGACCTAAAAACTGGTCGCAATCTATCGCAGTCGCGCTTTCTTCTTGATATCGTCCCCGCTCGGCGAGACCCACGCAACCCATTGTTTTACGAGCAGGTTATCCCAGTAGATCGCAGTCAATCGCAACACCGCACGGATCTGGCGAGAAGCAGATTTCCGGGGCTGTTAACCGAAGGGTTGTAGGTTCGAGTCCTACCTGAGGAGCCAATCTATTTCTTTGCCCGACAGCTCAAGATTCAGCCGGGCGCAAATTCAGCACCAGCATTAGCTTGAGGGATTAGCCGGAGCGATCTCTTGGGGTTCAGTTCCCTCTCAGCACAAAAAATGAAAATGGCCATCGGGTGAGCCGGTGGCCATTTTCGTTTTGGACGTGATCTTATCGCTGAACCCGGTTGGACCGTATCCGACCGCTGGAGGCCCAGATCAGGAGTGCTGGACGTGGACGGTTACCGTTGCCAGGGTATAGGCGGCGAACAGCCCCTTTCCGCCGGTGACGTCCTGAAGATAGAAGGTCATTCCGTCCGTCACCCAATCGCCCGTTTTCGCCTCGCCGGAACTGCCGCCGCGGACCAGGAGCCCGCCGTTCATGGTGGCGACCCGCACTTCGACCTGGTCCACTCCGGGCGCCTCCCAAGTGAGTGTCGCCACACCGTGACCGGTGTTGCTGAGGATCGGACTCGGAGTCGCCGTGAACTTCACGAGGCTCTGGTTGCGGATGGCAGGATCTGCCGGCGCCGCAGCGGTCGAAGTCGTGATGACGCCGTTCACTCCCGCCGGGAAGAAGCCGCCTGCCTTCGCGTTGGGAGCGCCGTAAAGCACCGCGAGCACTTCGCCCGGGGCTCGAATCGCACTGAGGCCGAGCGAATTCGCCGAGAACGCCTGCGATCCGGTTGGGGGCGGCAGGATATCGACTCCGTCGACCCCGACTGTTGGAAGGTGCTGCTGCGCCATCAGCGACCGGAGGTTTCCTGCGTGTTGACTCTCGGTCGCGAGGATCCGCGCCGCGAGACTCATCACAGTCCGGTCCGGCAGTTGCAGCATGGCGCCGATATAGGCGCTTACGCCCACATCCTTTAAGGTGCGGGAGAGAGTCAGAAACTCCGCCTGACTCGCGAATCCCACGCCGAACGCGCTGAGATCCATTTGGGGTTTATCGATCGGCGTGGCTTGCATCGCGGTTATCGTCGAGCGAAGGAGCGATACGTGCGCCAACTCATTCTGGGCGATCTCGGCGGCGATGGCCTTGGTAGCGGAGTCGAAGGTTACAGCCCGCCCGCCGGTGGTGTTGTTCGGAGTGTTCGGCGCGTAGAGATCGAAGTATTGGGCAATGCCTTTGCCTGTGGTCGCAAAGAGATATGCCTCCGCGCTCAGATACTCCACGTTCAAAAGAAAGTTGAGGATGTCCGCATCCAGGATTGCTGGCAGTTGCGTTTGAGCGCCGGCGCGCTTTCCGCCGGCCCCGATCAGCGCTCCGGCAAAAGCAAGCTTCTGCAGGAACGTTCTTCGTCCACCGCGGGTTTGCACGGCGCGTACTCGTTGTTCAAATCGATCCGACATTAGAGCCCCTTTCATCTGTAGTTCCGTGCGGGGAGGAACGCCTCCTGCCCGGCGCGGTTCCAGGTCCCAAAGATGGACGCTGGCATGGCGTAGGAGAGATGAACGCGCATGGCCAGCGATGCATTTAAACTGGCGCCCCGGCGCTTCGGGGAAGCCCGCAATCGCTTCGCTACTTGGCTACAGCCGCAACTTCCTCTTCACGCGCAGGCGCCTCGGGTCCCGCCGCCGCCCCCGCGGCCTGTTCCCGCATCATCCGTGATTGGACGCGCTCGTGATCGGTCTCGAGAAGGCTCTTCGCGTCGATGCGGCCAAAGAAATCCATACCGACGGCGACCGTGCCGGTCCACCCAGTCTGGTGGCTGGCGCCAAGGCCGGCCCCGTTGTCGCCGTGGAAGTACTCGTAAAACAGGATGAGGTCGCGCCAATGCGGATCGTCCTGGAACTTGCGCGTTCCTCCATAGACCGGCCGCTCTCCTGTCGCGTCGCGCAGGAAGATGCTCTCCAGCCGGCGTTGGATCTCTTTCGCCACCTCGAAGAGTGTCATCCGCCGCCCGGAGCCGGTCGGACACTCGACCTTGAAGTCGTCGCCGAAGAACGCATAGAGGTTCAGCAGGCCGCGGATCAGCAGCATGTTGACCGGCATCCACACCGGCCCGCGCCAGTTGGAATTGCCTCCGAACATGCCGGTGTTGGATTCGGCCGGAAGGTATTGCACCTTATACTCCTGACCGCCCACCCAGAACGAAAACGGATGGTCCTGGTGATATCGCGATAGCGAACGGATTCCAAACGGCCCGAGAAACTCGTTCTCGTCGAGCATGTAGCCAAGGACCCGTTTCAGCTTGTCTTTGTTGAGCAGCGACAGCAGTCGGCGTCCCTGGTGCCCCGAGAAAGACTGGTCATTAGGCGCGACGTGCGAGACCAGCTCCGGATGCCGCTTCTTGAACAGAGCGATCATCTCCATCAGTCTCGGATAGCGTTTGATCGAGTCCGCCTCGAAGACGGTAGAGGCACAGAGCGGCAGCAACCCGACCATCGAACGGACTTTGAGACGCGTTGCGCTGCCGTCGGGCAGACGCAGGACATCGTAGAAGAAGCCGTCCTCCTCGTCCCACATGTTTTCGTGGCCGGCGCCGATGCGATCCATCGCGTAGGAAATCCACATGAAGTGCTGGGCGAATCGGAAGGCGACATCCTCGTACATCGGGTCGTACTCGCACAAGACGAGCGCCATCTGCAGCATGCACTGGCAGTAGAACGCCATCCAGGCGGTGCCGTCCGCCTGCTCGAGCGAGCCTCCGGTCGGCAACTGCGCGCTGCGATCGAACACGCCGATATTGTCGAGCCCGAGAAAGCCTCCCGCGAAGACGTTGCGGCCCGAGGGATCCTTGCGGTTGACCCACCAGTTGAAATTCAGCATGAGCGCCTGGAAAGAGCGTTCGAGGAAACGAATGTCCGCCCGCCCGAGGGCGCGCTCCACTTTGTACAGATACAGCGTGGCCCACGCATGCACCGGAGGATTGACGTCGCTGAAATTCCATTCGTAGGCGGGGATTTGCCCATTGGGATGGAAATAGAGGCTGCGGAGCATGAGCAGGAGCTGGTCTTTGGCGAAATCGAAATCGACCAGAGAGAGCGACAACGTGTGAAACGCGAGATCCCACGCCGCGTACCACGGGTATTCCCACTTATCGGGCATCGAGATCACGTCGGCATTCAGCATGTGGAACCATTCCGTGTTCCGCATCTTGTGCCCGTTCGACTCGAGCAGCGGATGACTGTGGTGCTCGTTCAGCCACCGCTCCAGATCGAAGTGGTAAAACTGCTTGCTCCAGAGCATTCCGCCCAACGCCTGCCGATGGACGCGCCGCTGGTCCTCGGTCAAGGACGGCGGCGTGATTCGGGCATAGAATTCGTCCGCTTCGGCGATACGCCTCGCGAAGGTCGCTTCAAAACCGCTGAAGGCGCTCCCGAGCGGCTCTCCGATGAGCCGTAAGCGGATGGCCGCGCTGCCGCCGGCGGGCACTTCGAGCGTGTAGTGGGCCGCGGCCTTCGTCCCAGACCAGTTGGGACTGACGGCGTTCCCGTCTCCCGCGACGACATACGAGTGAAACGCGTCTTTCACGTACGGGCTCGGATTGGGCTGACCCCAGAGACGGGTCGCATTGGACTCGTTTTCCGTGAACAGCAGCTCCGGAGCGCCGTCGCAGTACAGCCAATAATCGCCCAGCTCGTGGTGTGTGGCCTGCATGACCCCGCGCGCCGACTGCCGGATCGAGGGCTTCCGGTCGTCATCGCCCCACGACCAGGTATTGCGGAACCACAGCGTCGGCAGTAGTCGAACGCGCGCCGTCTCCGGTCCGCGGTTGTGAGCGGTGATCCGGATCAGGACGTCGTCGGGGCCTTCTTTCGCGTATTCGACAACGACGTCGAAGTAGCGGTTTTCGTCAAAGGCGCCGGTATCGATGAGCTCGTATTCAAATTCCTCACGCGAGCGCTCCCGGTTCTTTTCCAGCAGCTCGCCATAGGGGAACGCCCCCTGCGGATACTTGTACTGCGACTTCATGTAGGAATGCGTCGGAGTGCTGTCCACATAGAAGTAGTACTCCTTCACATCCTCGCCATGGTTGGCCTCGCTGTTGGTGAGGCCGAACAGGCGCTCCTTGAGGATCGGGTCCCGCTCGTTCCACAGCGCGAGAGCAAAGCACAGCCGCTGCTTATCATCGCTGATGCCGGCGATTCCGTCTTCGCCCCACCGATACGCCCTGGAGCGGGACTGGTCGTGGGAGAAATAGTCCCACGCGTTGCCATCCTGACTGTAATCCTCGCGAACCGTTCCCCATTGCCTCTCGCTGAGGTACGGTCCCCATTTCTTCCAGGCAATGCCCACGTCACGAGCGTCGTTCAGCCGTTTTTGTTCCGCGACGTCGACGATGTCTTTTAGTGGCACGAAGTCTTCTCCTCTTCCAGTGGCCGGAGCTCGGACGCGCGGAGCGGCGCATTCGGGGCAGGCGCAACAGGCCGCGGGCGCAGCTCACGCCGCAGCTTCAGCACGGCGCCGAGCAGGACTCCGGCGCCCAGGCCAACTAGAAATCCTTCCACCCTCTCCACGCTCATACGACTCTTCCCGCGACACTCACAACGGCGCCGGCCTCGTCGCTCAGCCGCATCAGCGCCAGACGCACGGCGTCCAGCAGCGCCCTCCAACTGGCCTCGACGACGTTGTCGGACACGCCGACGGTGGACCAGGTTCCGCTCTCACCGGACCATTGGATGAGCACCCGGACTTTGCCCGCGGTTCCATGCCGGCCGTCCAGCAGCCGGACCTTGTAGTCGGTCAAGCGCGCCCGCTTCAGTTCCGGGAACAACGGCGCGAGGCCGTTCCGAAGGGCGCGGTGCAGCGCGTCGAGCGGGCCATGGCCGCTGGCCGTGGCGGTATGCAGCTTTTCCTCCGCGAACAGCGTTACGGTGGCGATCGTATGCAGCGGCTGCTCGCCGTGCTTGCCCATGCTGAGGTGGTAGCTGTTCACCTCGAAGAAATGCCGGCCAGGCCGCAGCGCGTCGCGCGCTAACAGCTCGAACGTCCCGTCTGCCGCCTCGAGGTCGTAGCCCTCGCTCTCCAGCTGCTTGACCCGTTGTAGGAGTTGGTTGCGCACACCGTCATCGACGACGTCGCCTAAGGAGAGCGTTTTCAGGCGGGAGAGAATATTCGCTCGGCCAGAGAGTTCGCCGACGAGCACGCGCTGCCGATTGCCGACTGCCTCGGGCGGAATGTGCTCGTAGGTGGTGGGGTCTTTGACGACGGCGCTTACATGCACGCCGCCTTTGTGGGCGAACGCGCTGCTTCCCACAAACGGCTGGTCATTGCGCAAAGGCACGTTGGCAATGTCCGCGATGAATCCACAAACCGAGGAAAGCCTCCTGAGCCGTTCGCGCCCGATCGTCGTGTGGCCCATCTTCAATTCGAGGTCGGCGACGATCGAGGCGAGGTTGGCGTTCCCGCAGCGTTCCCCGTAGCCGTTCATGCAGCCCTGGACCAGCGTGGCGCCGGCTTCGACCGCCGCCAGGGCGTTGGCCACGGCCAAATCCGAATCGGAGTGCGTGTGGATTCCGATGACGCCGCCGAAGCGCGCGCGCACTTCCGTAACGATCTCGTGGATCCGACCGGTCAGCGTGCCGCCGTTGGTGTCGCAGAGGCAGAGCACGTCCGCTCCGGAGAGCTTTGCCGCTTCGAGGGTGCGGATGGCGTAATCCGCATTCGCGGCATAGCCGTCGAAGAAGTGCTCGGCGTCGAAGACGACCTCCTTGTCGTGCTCTTTGAGGAAGCGGACCGTGTCACCGATCAGCAGCAGATTATCTTCCAGTCCGATGCCGAGGGCGCGGCGCACATGAAGGTCCCAAGTCTTGCCGAAAATCGACACCACGGGCGTCCCGGCCGCGACCAGCGCAAGCACGCTGCGGTCCTCCTGCACGGGATTTTTCGCCAGCCGGGTCGCGCCGAAAGCGGCCAGGCGGGCATTCTCCAGCTCCAGTTCGCGCGCGCGGGCAAAGAACGCCGCGTCCTTGGGATTGGAGCCCGGCCAGCCGCCCTCGATGTAGTCGATGCCGAGCTCGTCCAGTTTCCGCGCGATCGCCAGCTTGTCCTCGACGGAGAACGAGATGCCCTCGCCCTGGGCGCCGTCCCGCAGTGTCGTGTCGAATGTGAGTATCTTCATGGACGCTCTCGACGCTGATGCCGCGCGAGCCGGTCCGGATCTAAATTGCTGCGAGCGATTTGGGCGCCGCCGGGGCGGCGTACCACTGGTCCTTGGGCACGATCTTCGGCTCGGCCGGATCGCTTTCATACGACGGCGTCATGATCTGGACGCCGTACTCGTTGAACAGGTCGAGGATGTTGCGGTGCAACTCCGTATACTGCTCCTCCATCCGATCGGGACTCTCCGAGTAGACGTTCAGCTCGTACGTGACCGCGTAGTCCGCCAGCGCACTGATGAGCACGAAGGGACTCGGACTGCGCAACAAACCCGGCGTCCGCTCCGCCGCCTCCAGCAGCATCGCGTCGACCTGGCGCCACGGCGTCTCGTAGCCGATCCCGACCGTAGTGTGGAGAATCAGTCCGGCTTCCCGCGCCATCGAGCTGTAGTTCATCACCTCGACCGCCAGGATCGTGGAGTTCGGCACGACGACTTCTTCATTCTTGACGGTCCGCAGGTGCGTCACCAGCAGCCGCGTACGCTCCACGACTCCCACATGATTCCCGATCTTCACGCGGTCTCCGATGTGGAACGCCCGCCGGTACGTCATGCTGTACCCGGCGATGTAGTTCCCGATCAGGGATGAGGAGCCGAGGGAGAAAATCACGCCCATAAACAGCGAAACGCCTTTGAACGCTTCCGACCGCGATCCCGGGATGTAGGGGTAGGCGACGACCACGGAGAGCACGATCACCAGCATGCGGACCAGCCGGAACGTCGGCCAGGCCCACTCGGAAACGAACCCTCGGAACACGATCGTGCCGTCATCCAATCCCGCGACGAGGGCTCGCAACAGTTGCAGCACAAAGCGCGTGACGACGACGACGATCGCGAGGAAGATCAGGTTGGGAATCAGTTCGAGCAGTCCGGCGCCGATGGTCCGCAGCGGGTCTGCGGCGAGGCGGTACAGGGCTTTCGCCGCGCCGCGCGTCCAGGGGAAAAGCCGCAGCACGTAGTGCACATAGAGGTACAGCAGCATGATGGCGGCCGCGCCTGAGAAGAGACGGGCGAGTTTAAGCCCCGCGCGCCACATCTGGTCCGCCTTCAGGACTCCGAACACGCGTTGCTGCAACTGTTCCAGCCGGGCATGGTAGCTGCGCTCCAGTTTCGCCCCGAGGCTGGCGAGGCCGCGCCTTCCGAGATATCCCACTACGAGGAGAAGGAGCGTCGCTCCCAGCGCGTGGGCCGTGCTCCACGCCAGGGCCTGCGGCCGCCGGTCACGCCGGTAGGCTTCGATCGCCTGGGCGATGCGCGCGCGATTGAGTTCCGCCAACGGAGCGCGCGCGGCCTCTTCGATCGCAGCGTCTTCGTCGAGCAGCGCCATCAGCCGCTGCCCGCCGGCCAGGATCCAGGTGGAATACCCATGGTCCTCGAGCGTCAGCGATTGCGGAGCGATATTCGGGTTAGCCGCTGCCACCCGGATTCGATCCGCAATCTGCTTCGCCCGCAATTCCGCCGGGTGCGCCGTGACGCCGCGAACGGAAAACAGGACCTCACCGTCGACCACGACCGGGGCCAACCGCTCGTCGACGGCGCTCTGAGCGGAAACGGGGGCGGCGCCGGCGGCCCCAAGCAGGGTCGCCAGCGCCACGATCGGAAGAGTGCGCCTCATGGGCTGTGTTCTCGTTTCGATCGTGCGGCGCGGCGCCGGAGGTAGGTGACTCCGGCGCCGCCTGCAGGATCATCGGAGCCCGAAGCCGGGCTTGGCCGCGGGTTTTGGAGTTGCCGCGGGCGACACCACCAGGACCACCGGCACGTACTGTTGCGAGTTCGGCGACCCCGGGATCTCCACCGTGACGAGGCCGAGGTAGTAGCCCACCGCCAGTGTGTCCGCTGTCGTCGTGACGCTCAGAAGCGCGTCCGTGTACCCGTCCGCCGGATTGACCCGCAGCCAGTCGCCGCCGCTCGTGCTCGCGTGATAGGGGGTCGGCTGTCCGGCCGCCTTCAGCGGAAGCGACTGGCTGGACGTTCCGGCGGCGCCCGCCGCCGCTTTGAACACCAGCGACACCGACGGCACGCTCAGCAGCGGATTATTGCTGATCTGTAGCGTCACCGGAACGAATGAGGTCGGCGAGTCTGCGGCCGGATCCGAGATCGCCACCAGGCCGTAGTACAGGCCCGGCGCCATCCCCGCCGGTTTAACCGAGATCGTCACCTCCGAGGCCGTCACTCCAACGTCCGGCGTGACGCTCAGCCAGGCGCCGCCGTCAGCCGTAACGACCTTCGGGTAATACACCAACTGGTCGGACGTGTTGGCGTTGATCATGATCTTCTGAGCGGGCGGAGTGGGCCCGTTCACCTGGTACTGGAACGCCGCCAGCGTCTGCCCCGGCAGGTACACCGGCGCAGCCGAGACGTTCAGCACGACCGGCATCTCGAGCGGCGGAATCTCCGGATCGTCTGACGTCACCACGATGCGCCCGGTGTAAGTGCCCACACCGAGCCCCGCGAGGTTGACGCCCACGGCGGCGGTCGCCGGGGTGGCCCCTTGTCCGATGACGGTCAGCCAGTTGCCGCCGGTCGTGGTCTCGGGCTTGGTGGAGAAGTGTGAGGCGCCGCCCGGCGTGCTCACCGCAAAGAGCTGCGGAGGAGGCGTTTCCCCGCCGATCTGAGCCGAAAACACCAGCCCCCACGGGGTCGCCAGGAAAGCGGTCGCCTTGGCGACGTTCAGGGTAACCGCAATCTGCTGCTGCCCGTTGGTCGCATCCTGCGAGTCGATGAAGATCGTGCCCGAGTATGTGCCGGCGGCGAGCCCCTGCGGGGACGCGGTGATGGTGAGATCGGCCGGCGTGTACGGGTTGGACTGCGACACCTTCAGCCACTGCGACTGGCCGGGAGTTGCCGCCGACGCGAGGAAGTACAGCGGCGCTCCGGAGCTGGTTACCGGCACGATGACCGGCGGCGGATTGCTTCCGTTCACCGCCGCGTCGAAGGACACGCTTGTGCGCCCGACGGTCAGGTAGTTGGCCGCGCCCACCTTCGCGGTCACCGCCACGTAGACGGGATTGCCGCCGCCGGTCGTCGGCGTCAGCGTGATGCTCGCCGAATACGTCCCGGGGGCGGTTGAAGAAGGTGGCAGTGCGTTCACCGTAAAGCCCGTCGGAGTGGTGGCGCCGGCGGTAGAGGCCGTGATCCAGGAGGGACCGGAGACCTGCACGCCGAACGACACCGCAGGACCGGTGCTCTTCACCGACAGGTACTGGTGCGCCGGTGGCGCGCCCCCTGCCAGACTCGAGAACGCGAGGCTCGCCGGGTCGACCACCAGTTGACTCGCGCTATAGACGGTGAGGGTGACGGGGATCTCCGTCTTGTTCGCGGTATTCGACGGCGTCAGGATGATGCTTCCGCTGTAGGTCGCCGGTCCGGTCAAGTTAGCCGGATTCGCCATCACCAGCAGGTTGAACGGGGTGGACGCGGAGAACGGCGACACCGACAGCCAGTTGCCGCCGTTTGCCGTCACGACGTTCGCCGTGAACGGCACGAATCCGCCGGTCACATTGACTACATTCAGGGACTGTTGGGTCGGCGAGGGGCCGCCCGGCTGGTAGACGAATCCGAGCGACGTCGGCGTCGCCGCCAGCGAGACGCCGGAGGAGATGCGGAGCGTGATGCCGATCTGCGTGCTCTTCCCTCCCGCGTAGGCCGGATTGACCACGATGGCGCCGGTATAGACTCCGGGACCCATCGTCGGCAGCGGCGTCACCGTAATATAGATCGCCGCCGGTGTGACGAGGCTCGACACCGAGTAGCTGGCCCATGGAACCGTGCTCGCCAGCGAAAAACCTGCGGCGGAACCGGTGCTCGTCAGAGTGACTGCCCGCATACCGGGAGCCGGCGCTCCGACCTGATGGTCGAAGACCAGGCTTTGCGGATCGACCCGAAGTTCGCCTTGAGGCGCTCCCAGCACCTGCAGCGTCACGGCCACCACCGTCTTGACCGCGTCGACCGAGCCCGGAGGCCCAATGATGATCGTGCCCGTCAAGGTCCCGGCTACCGCGTTCTGAGGGGCGGAAGCCGACACCGTCAGGTTCGACGGCGCAACGCCGGCGGCGGGCGAGACGCTGAGCCATGGCGCCCCCGAGATGCTGATCGAGAACTGCGCCGACGGCGTCGCCGACGAGAGGTAAAGCGTCTGCGCCGGCGGGTTGGCGCCGCCGATCTGATACGTGAAATTGAGGGCCTGGGGGCTCACGCTGAAAGTTTGAGCGCTCGCCGCGCTGCCAAGAAGAATCGAACAAACCGCTATAACGACGGAAATCCGAACTGGCTTCATAAACATCTCCAAGAAGGCTGATTTGTGAGTCTTCGCTGGCGGGCGAGTGGCGGCGGGACCTCACCGGGAACGCCCCTGCCGCCACAGCGGCGTCCCCGGGGCGCCGGGCGGCGCTCCTCTCATCCCTCAGAGAGCTATCCGCCCGGCGAACCGGAGCGATCAGTTGTATCGGATTCCGAACGTCACCGGCATGACAACCGTCGGGATCCGCTCGCTGAACGCGTAGTGGTACCGGGCTTCGGTAAAGAACCTCAGATTCGAATCGGCGAATCGGATCGTGAAACCGACGCCGGTATTGAGGCCTCCGGAACTGACGCCCTTCTTCGCCACGGTCTGGGAAGTTACGTAACCCCCGGTGCAGCCGTACCCATACCAATACCAATAGGGGACGCAAGGAGTCGCGGGTGGCAGCGCATAATCCTTCTCGAACGAGATATACCGCTCGTACCAGCCGCCGCCGCCCATGAAATATAGGCCGAACGGAGATCCGCCGATACGGTCGAACTGATGCCGGTAGTTCGCGGTCAGCGAGTACAGGTTGCTGTGGCTTTGGGGCAGTTGAACGGGTTGGAGGACGAACGAGTTCGAGGGCAGCCCGCTCCACATGAACTCGCCGATAATCGCGTTCGACTTGTTGATGTTGTATCCGGCGCCCATGACAAAGTTGCCGCTGACGCCGGCGTAAGCCCCGGTTGGATTCAACGGAGCCGTGATGCCGCCCCCCATGTTGAATGCGAACCTGCTATAGTCCTGGGCCGCCAGTGGCAGGAGACATGCCACGCCGGCCAGGCTGAACGAAACGAGAATTCTCTTGGCAGTGCACATACGCAGTCCTTTCCTATTCTTCGGCGCAGCCCCGGGGCCTATGCCGCGATCGCGGGTCGGGTTCGATCCGTGAAGCGACCCGAGTCCCGCTCCACGCGAGTTTTTACTTTTTCGGCTGAGGAGGGAAGTTCTTCAACAGTTTCGCGACAGCCTTTTGCAGGTTCTTCTGCTGCTTGTCGGGTTTGGCTTTGGTGTCCAAAGTCTTGGACGCCGTCCCGCGCCAGACCAGTTTCTTCGCGGCCGCATCGTACATATCGATGCCGAGCTGTCCGACATAGATTGTCGACGTCTCGCCCGTCGTCATGTTCGACCCCATGCCGCCGCCATACCAGCCGCGTCCCCAGCCGGCGCCGTAGCCGAAATCGCTACTGAAGGAGGTGAACTGCTTCTCCTGGCCGATCGCCGCCTGATAGCCGATCAGGAGATCGGCCGAATCGGATTCGGTCCGCTGCAAACCCTTCTTTAAGAGTTCCGCGTCGACAGCAGCCTTCAACTGCTGTTCCGCCAACTGATTGATCTTCTGTGCGCCGCTGATTTCGACCCACTTGTAGGACTTGAATGCCGAAAACTCCTGCCCAGCAGCGAAATTGTATCGGACGTCCTGCGCGAAGCCGCAGATCGCGAGCAGCGAAAGCGGCATGAACAACCGCAACGACATTTTGCACACCTCTTTTGAATTGACTCCGAAGCGCTGTATAGCTTCGGGAGAAGGATGGCTAGAGCGCGCGTGCAGATCTAGTTTTTCGGTCAAGCGCCGCCGCGTCCACGGAGCGCAGCCGGACTTCGTGTTGCGGCAGGGGAATCTCGATTCCGGCGCGGCCCAGGGCGGTGTTGACGGCGATCGCGATCTCGCTGCGGAGGCGGAAGTGGGTATTCTGTTGCGCCCAGAACATCAGGACAAAATCCATCGCGCCCGGCCCGAACCCGAGGAAGAATGCGCCCGGCGCAGGGTCGCGGAGCACCTCCGGGTGGCCCCGGGCTATGTCGGACAGGAGCTCGAGGACGCGCTCCGGCGCCGTTCCATACGCGACCGGCACCTGCAACTCCACACGCCTCAGAGGCTCGGTGAGCGTCCAATTGACGACTTGGTTAGACACGAGGGCCGAGTTCGGAATGATCACCTCCGCGCCCTGAAACGTGCGCACCATGCTGGATCGGATGCCGATGCGCCGGACTTCTCCGCTGATCGCGCCCACCTCGAGAACGTCGCCGATGCGGATCGGCCGTTCGAACTGAAGCACGAGCCCGGATACGAAGTTGTTCACGAGACTCTGGAGGCCGAACCCGATACCCACGCCGAGCGCGCCGGTCAGGAACGTCAGCTTATCGAGCTGAACTCCGGCCGCCGCCACCGACATTACGAACACGAGCAACAGGAGGACGTAATAGCAGGAGATCGAGATCATTTCCGGAACGCCGCGCGAGAGAGGCAGACGGGCGAGAATCTCCTCGCGAAGCACGAATCGGATCGCGCGCGCCGTCAAAGACCCGCCCGCCAGCACGCAGACGGCGGCGAGAAGCTCTCCCAGGGAAATGCTGACCGATTTGATGCCGAGCCTGAGAGCCAGCGTGGAGGCGATCAGGCTGCCGGCTTCGCTCTTGAGCGCCAGCAGGTCGAGCATGGCGTAGATCCACCACGCGACGGCGAGTACGGCAACGGCCCGCTTCATCCACCGGAGGACGTCCGGCTCGTGCAATCGGACGGTTGCCAGCGAATCTAGGGGCGGCAAACGAAGCGCCCCGGCCAGCAAGATCGCCGCCACGCGCGCGAACGTGTAAACCACCAGCGCGATGTACGAGCTCAGGACCGCGCAGACTCGCAGGAGGTTGGACAACAGCAGAAAGCCGAAGAGATTCGCGACCAGGATCAGAGTCAACACGGCGAACGCGCTGCGAGCCGCAAGCAACTCCCGCGGCGTGCGGCCGCCCGGCTTTTGCCTTACCCACCAGGCGAGGGTGGCAAGCGACGCGGTAAACACGGCGGCGGCCAGCTCACGGCCTGCCGAAGCCTGCGTGTCGAGAATCGACGCCAGCGCGTGCAGCGCATAGAAGGCGGCCGCCAGGACGGCCACACGTCTGCTGCAGCCGGCGATCGAAGGCAGCAGGCGCGCGATCGGAAATAGGTAGATCTGAATGAGCAGCAGGACGACGCTCATCCGCGCGGCCGGCAGCGACGCCAGAAGGATCGGCGCAGTCATGAGGACCGTGACGGCGGCGGGGCGCGCCAAGAGGCGGGTTACTTCGACAGCCGACGCATCCGGAGCTTGGCCTTGCTGCTCCGCGCGGCCGAGCCAGCGGACAACGGCGAACGCGAAGGCCAGACACAGAATGAGCTGCGCCACGAGGCCCTCTCGCAACAACACAAACGCCGCCGAGTTCGAAAGCGAACGTCCCACCGCCCGCCGGAAAGAGGCGGTGAACGAATCGCGGCCCGGCGCGCCGGCTCTCCAGATCGGGACGGTATCGGGACGGAAGAGCCTTGCCTGGAACTTCTTCGCCTCCTCGGCGAGTCTATCGAGCATTGCGGCGATCGCGGCCGACCGCTTCGAAACCCGGTCCTGCAGTTTCACGACAGTGCGCAAGTGCTCTTCGGCGGCGGCGTTCACCGTCTCGATGTCGCGCAGCGACTGGCGGACACGCGCGCGCACAGACTCCACCTCGGGGACGTCTTTCGTGCTGTTCAGGGTGGCCTGCCAGATGGCTTGGTGCTTCTTCAGCGCGGCGAGACTCTGTTCGCACGCCGCGCCCCAGGCCGCGAGTGTCTTGCGCTGCCGCGCCTCGGGCTGGCTGTAGGCCCGCCATTCGCGAGACCGCTCCCGAATCTCCATGACGGTGGCGCTTCGCGCCAGCAGTCCCTCCGACTCCTCGAGGAGAGTGCGCACGGCATCCTCCTGTTCGGCCAGTTGATTCTCGAAGGCGGCGATCTCGGACGCGGCCGGCACTTGCCCGGCGAGGTCGCGCAACACGCGGCTCAGTTCGTCGCCCCGCAGGGCGATCTGGGTGAGCGGGACGGGCTCCGGACCGGGAGAGGACGCCGGCGCGGGCTGCTGCGCGGCGAGTTCCGTGAGAATTCCCGCGAGAGCGATGAGTAGAATCCTGACCATGGGAGATCGCGAATGCGTCTCAAGGCTCCGAAACTGAGCCCTTTGTGGGGATGCCGTGCTTCACGGCGCCGATCTAGAACTTGTGGGCGCGGGCAAATCCGGTAAACTCGCGAGTTGTCCCGCGCACGGCAGTAGGACCTCGAACGTCGTCCCGCGGCCGGGAGAGCTCTTGGCGTCGACCATGCCGCCGTGAGACTGCATGATCCGCTGCACCACGGCGAGGCCGAGTCCTCTCCCGACGCGTTTGGTCGAAAAGAAGGGTTGGAAGATCTTCGCCCTCTCCTTCTCGGTCATTCCGCGGCCCGTGTCCGAGACTTCCAGCCGGATATACTCCCCGGCCGGCAAGCCAGGCAGCCCGTTAACGTGCTTGTCCGCGCACGTAAAGCGGGAGACGCCGATTCGAATTGTCCCGGCGATGTCGGCCAGGGCCTCGGAGGCGTTGATGATCAAGTTCATGGCGACTTGCTGAATATGAGTCGGATTCCCCCACACGGGAGGGAGGTGTTCCGGCAGTTCGGTCGTGATGGTCGCCCGCGGCGACAGCGAGGACTTGAACACGCACAGCGTCTCCGCCACCAGTTGACAGAGGTCGATCGGCCGGAAGGTCCCTTCGTCATGGCCGGCGTAGATCGTCAATTCGCCGACAATGTCGAGCGCTCTCGTGGCGGCGCTGCGGATATTGTGGAGCTCGTCGTGGGGAGGGTTCCCGTCCGTCAACTCGGAGTCGGCGACATCGGCGGCGGCGAGAATCGTGGTCATCAGATTCCGGAAATCGTGGGCGATGCCGCCGACGAGCACGGACATGTTCTGTGTCTGCTCCCGCTTGAATCGCGTGATATCGACGCAGTATCCGGTAAAACCGTCGAAGTCGCCGCCGGGAGCGAAGCGCGGCGACGCATTCTCCAAAATGGCGCGATGCTGTCCGTCGGCGCGGCGGAGGCGGTACTCCGTTTGGAACGGGCGGCGGGCCTCCCAGGCGGCCGCATGCGCGGCAAGACAGCGGTGCAGATCATCCCGATGAACGCCATCCATCCAGCCATTGCCAAGCTCGTGCTCCGGCGAACGGCCTCGGAAGTCGGCCCAAGCCCGATTGAAGAATATGTAGGACTGGCCGGCATCCGCCATCCAGATCAGCGGCCCCCCGCTGCCGGCGAGTTGTCTTTCCAGGCCTCCGCGGCGGCGAGCAAGATCCAGGTGAATCCCTACTTTTGCCAGCAATTCGCCGTCGTGAAATGGTTTGCAGATAAAATCCGCGGCGCCCAAGGCTAAGCCCTGAGCTCGGCGATCCGGGTCGTTTGCGGCGCCGATTAGGATGACCGGAATGCCTGCCGTCTTCTGACAGTCCTGCAATCGGCCGCAAACCTCGAAGCAATCGATCCCGGACGCGTCTGCGTCGACAAGGATCAACTCCGGGGTGTGGAACGCGGCTGCAGCCAGGGCCGCCGTGCCGTTGGCTGCCCACCGAACCTCGGCGCCGGCCGCTGTGAGGACCCTTGCCAAGGCCCACGTCTCGGATTCATCCCCGACCAGGAGCACAACTCCACGATCGATCGTATCGCCTCCAAAGCGCATTTTAGTGAGTTGATGCTGAGATATCCAGAACTAATTCAGAGAATTTGTCGTGCTATTGGGCTGGCGAGGGCCGGCGCGGAATGTATCCGGAAGACCGCTTATACCGTCTCCGGTAGAACCTCGATCACGGCTGTTCTCTCGTACTGCCTTCGCCCGCGAATTACGCAAGGGACTCGCGAAGCGCTTGCATGAGATCGGCCAGCCGGTAGGGTTTCCGGATGAACGACCATCCATCCCGTCCGCCCAGCGACGTCGCCGCCGTGTCCTTGCTATAGGCCGTCGTGACAATCACCTTTATGTGCGGCCGAAGTCTCCGTAACTCGGTCAGCACCGTCTGTCCGCTGAGGCCGGGCAGAGTCAGATCGAGCAGGACGACCCCGATCTCCTGCTGGTGCGCCCGAAAGACGTCGACCGCGGCGATGCCGTCTGCCGCCTCTAACACCGTGAGCCCTTTCTTGCGGAGCATCTTACAGACAGCAATACGAAGCGATTCTTCGTCTTCGACCATCAGGATGGCGCGTTGGCTGCAGATTGTCGCAATTTCCCGCACCGGCTGGCCGGGCGTCGGAGTCTCCGCGGCGGCCGGCTCACTCGACGCCGGCAACAGAACGCAGACTCGCGTTCCCTCGCCGGGGGCACTCGCCACCTGGATCGCTCCGGCATGGAGCCGCACAATCCCATGGACCGCGGCCAGACCCAGTCCGCGTCCGGGGAATTTGGTTGTGAAGAACGGGTCGAAAATGCGGGAGCGGACTTCTTCCGTCATGCCGCAACCCGTGTCCGAAACGTCCAGGCGCACATAGTCCCCGTCGGGCAGACTCATGGCCGGCGGGAAGGAGGCGGCGTTCGCGTTCGAAAGTGAGACCTGGATGACCCCCGCCCCTTCCCCGAGCGCCTCCGAGGCGTTGGTAACGAGGTTGAGCACCAGTTGCCGGAGCTGCGAAGCATTGGCGCGCACCGGCGGGATGTCTTCCGGCAAATCGAGCTTCAAAGTCGCAGTCTTCGCGATCGAGGCCGTCAAGAATTCCGCCGTGTCCGCAAGCAGGGCGCCGAGATCGACGGGGCTGAATTCCGGGATTTCATGCCCGGAATAAGCCATCAGCTCGCGCACAATCCCGGAGGCGCGCACACCGACCCGGCGGATTCGCTCTACGCCCTCGCGCGCCGGAGAGCCCTCCTCCAACTCCGACTGGACCAGTTCCGCATCGGCCAGGATGCCGCCCAGCAGATTATTGAAGTCGTGGGCGATGCCGCCCGCCAGCACGCCCAGGCTTTCGAGCTTCTGCGAAGCGAGCGCCTGCTCCTGGTGCTGTTTCCACTCCGTGATATCGATCAACGTGCCGACGAAGCCGGCGAACCGACCGCCCGTAAAGCGGACGCTCGCCGTCGCCAGCATCCATCGGTACTGCCCGTCGCCGCAGCGCAACCGCAGCTCCATTTTTCCCGACCCTCGCGCACCGAGTGCGGCGCGGTGGGCGGCCTTTGCCCCCTCCACGTCCTCCGGGTGGATCAGTTCGAGCCAATCGCGGCCGCTCAACTCTTGCGGCGAGCGCCCAGTCACGTCGACCGCCTGGCGGTTAAAAAACGTTACCTTCCCTGCGGCGTCTGTCAGCCAGATGATTACCGGCGTGCTGTCCGCCATGCTGCGGAACCGTTCCTCGCTTTCCTGCAACGCGGCTTCGGCGCGTTTGCGCTCGGTTATCTCCTGAACGACCACATTGATTCCGACTACCTCTCCGTTCGCAGCCTTTAGAGGGTAATAGCTGCCCAACCAAACGCGTTCGATGCCCGGTTGTGGAGGCGTACAACAGCGAAGTTCGACGTCGACGAGCGGCTCGCCCGTGTCTAGAACCCGCCGGTAGAGACGGTCGATGTTCGGGGCCAGATGGGGCAGGACTTCAGCGATCTTCATTCCCAGGTGCCGATCGGCGCGCAATCCGTGGATCTCCGCAAGGCGCTCGTTAATCCGCCGGAATCTCAGTTCGGCGTCCACCACGCATAACCCAACCGGCGCCGCGGCATAGATGGCCTCAATCTCGTCGAGTTGCTGCTGAATGGTGGCTCGACTCTCCCGCAGCGCCATCTCATCGCGCTTGAGCCTGGTGATGTCTCGGTTCGCGCCACGGTAGCCGGCCAGGTTCCCGGCTGCGTCAAAAAACGGCGCCCCCGTAGTTTCGACGAGGATCCATCTGTCATCTGCCGTCCGGATTGGACTGGCGAACGCCTCTAACGGCGCTCTGCGTCCGAATACCTCGGCCACCTGGGCCTTCAGATCTTCCCGGAACGACGGCGGAATCAAGTCATAGTAGTGGAGCTTGCCGACCAGCTCAGCCGGGGTGTAGCCCAGGATGTGTTCGACCGAGGAACTGGCGTACGTGTAGAGTCCCGAGGCGTCGACCTCCCAGACGAACACGCCGGCGCTGGCAGCCACTTGCTGAAAGCGTTCTTCGCTTTCCCGCAGTCTCTCTTCGGCGGTCTTACGGTCCGTGATGTCCCGGCCGACTGCCTCGACCTCCGACGGTCTCCCGTCTCCATCGAAGATCCCCCGGTACACGAACTGCACCCAACGAACCGCGCCCGTCTTCGCGCGCAGACCGCTCTCGGCCATCACAGCCGGGTTGTCGGGGGAAAGGGTGCGCAGCTTCGACTCGAGGAGGGCCACATCCCCCACCTGCGCCAGATGTTGCCAGGGCCGTCCGATCAACTGCTCGCCGGCATCTGCCGCGAATCGCCGGAACGCCTCATTGACAAACGTCAGGAGGCCGTCCGGCCCTACGCGGAAGACGAGCTCGGTCTGATCCTGCACAGCGATTACTAGCTCCTCGATTCCCGGCGGCGCTTCCCAACGGAGAACTTCAACGCGATTCCGAACTCAGGGTCTACTACTCTCTTATTATGAAGACGCTTCCCGGCGAAAAACATCTACACAGCGTTTACTGGGTCCCAGTACTACCAACACCAAGAGACAGGAGAATACCTCCTGAGTAAGCGCACACGCCGAGTATCTTCAGGTCTGTGTCTCGCCGGGAAAGACGGGCAGCAAGATATCGAAGGTCGAACCCCGGCCCGGCGCGCTCCGGACGCGGATTGCGCCGCCCAGACTGCGAACGATGCCCTGGACCGAGGCTAAGCCGAGACCGCGGCCCAGCGATTTGGTCGTATAAAACGGATCGAAAATCCGTAGGCGGGCGTTCTCGTCAATGCCGCACCCGGTATCCGCGACCTCCAGCCGAACGTAGTCGCCGGGCCGAAGGGCGCTGTAATTCGCGGCAAGGTCGGCGCCTCCGAGTTCCACGACGGAAGTTGTCACCCGAATCGAGCCTGCCTGTTTCTCTAACCCCTCCTGTGCGTTCGTCAGTAGATTCATGACAACCTGGCGGAGCTGCGCGACGTCGGCGCGAACGGCAGGCAGGTTGCGCGCGAGGTCGACGGTTAGCGAGACCGTCGTGATGGCCGTGGCTTTGAACAAGCGGAGCGCCTCCTCGACGACATGGGAGAGGTTCACGGGAGTCAAGGCCCCACCGGAGCCGCCTCCGGCGTAGGCCATCAACAACGCCACGATTTCGGAGGCGCGCAAGGCGGTGGTATTGATTCGCGCCACGCTGTCCTGCACTTCCGATTCCGAGGAAAGCCCCGACGCCGCCAGGTCCGCCTCGGCGACGATCGTCCCCATCAGATTGTTGAAACGGTGCGCGACGCCGGCGACGAGCACGCCCAGACTCTCGTACTTCTGCGCCGCCAGCAGTTGTTCCTGGTCTCGCTTCAGCTCGGTGATATCGACGGCGATGCCGACGTAACCGGCGAAAGCCCCATCGGCGAGGAAGCGCGGCGTCGCCGTGTCGAGCATCCATCGGTAGTCGCCGTCCGCCCGCCGGACTCGATACTCCGCCTTGTAATGGCGGTGCGCGTCGATCAGAGGAACATACGTTGGGTACTCGAGTTCCAGATCGTCCGGGTGAACCACGTCCTTCCAGCCATCGCCGACGAGCTCTTCGGCCTTCCGCCCCGTGAAAGCCGTCGCGTACTGGTTACAGAAGTCGATCCGGGTGTCCGGACCGGATGTCCAGATCAAGACGGACGCCGTGTCGGCCATGTGGCGGAAGCGAGCCTCGCTCTCGCATAGCGCCTGCTCCGCCCGGATGCGCTCGGCAAGTTCCCTGCGAAGCATCTCGTTGGCGGCTTCGAGGCTGGCCGTTCGCTCCGCGACGAGCCGCTCCAGGCTTTTCTGCAGGCGGCACAATTCCAGGCGCGTCGCCACACGCGCCAGCAGTTCCGCCTTCTCGAAGGGTTTGGAAACAAAGTCGACGGCGCCAATCCTCCAACCCTCCAGGCGCTCGCCGATATCGGCGAGCGCGCTGATGAATATTACGGGAATGTCGCGGGTCTCAGGGCGGGATTTTAGCCGGCGGAAGACTTCGAGGCCGTCTATATCCGGCATTCGCACGTCCAGCAGGATCAGTTCGGGATGGATGGTCGCAGCGCAGGCGAGCGCCAGTGTCCCGCTGTCGGCGGGTCGCGCTTCGTAGCCTTCCGCTGTGAGGATATCGGTCAGCAGGATCAAACACTCCGCCGTGTCGTCGACGACGAGAATGACGCCTTTCCCGCTCAATTGGCCTCCTCGCGGGTGGATTCTCGAGCCGCCTCGAGGGCTTTCAACATAGCCGTAAAGGCGAGAGAATCGGCGTGGCGGGACAGAGTCGCGGCCAAGTCTCTGTCGATCTCGGACGCGCGTCCGATCACGCCGGTGACGCGGGGCACATCGAGCGAGATCAGCGCCCGCGCGAGTTCTTCCCGCAGGCGCCAAGGCAGGTTCCGAAACGAGTCCGGAGTCAGCGCTACGAGGGCTCTTCCCTGTTCCGGCGGCGCCGCCTCCGGTCCGTATGTGAACCGGACGCCGAGCAGCCGGCCCATACATCCAAAGATATCCTGCGGCCGAAACGGCTTGCGGACAAATTCGTCGACCCCCGCCGCGAGCACTGCGGCCCGGTCCGCGGAGAAGACCGAAGCGGTGACGGCCACGATCTTCACGCGGTCGCCGCCCGGCATGGCGCGAATGGCGCCGGTCGCCTGGCGGCCGTCCATAACCGGCAGCCGCCAATCCATCCAGATCAGGTGCGGCCGCCACAACTGAAACGCCTTCACCGCCGCCGCGCCGTCTTCGACCGCCTCGACGGAAAAGCCGGCGGCCGTCAACAATTCCTGCAAGAGGGCGCGGTTCTCCCGATGGTCTTCCACGACGAGAATGCGTCGGGTTGGCTGCCCCGGCTCCAGCCCGAGTACCCGCTTTCCCTGTCGCGCGACTTGGACCGCATCGTCCGGATCGACGGCCTCGGCCGGCAGCGACACACAAAACCGGGAACCGCGGCCGGGCGCGCTATCGAGCGCGATTGCGCCTCCCATCGATTGGACGTACTGACGGGTGATCGACAACCCGAGGCCGGTGCCCTTGGTATGCCGGCTTCCGACCTGGACAAAGGGATGGAAGATGCGCTCCTGGTCTTCGGCTGCGATCCCGACCCCGGTGTCGATGACCTCGCATTTCAGCAGCCAGGATTCGGCGATTTCGGCGTCGAGCCGGAGCGTCACCTGCCCGTGCTCCGTGTGCTCGATGGCGTTGGACATGACATTGACCAGAATGTCGCGAAGTTTCGCGCCATCCAGGCGTGCGAATCGGGGAAATGACGCCGATCGGTCAACGAGCACCCGGAGGCCCTTTTCTTCGGCGCGAATCCGCATCATATCCGCGACTGCGCCTACCAGGTCGTTCAGGTCCGTGGGCCTGTTTTCCACCGTGATGCTCCCGGCTTCGATCTTTGCCATATCGAGAACTTCGTCGATGAGCTCCAGCAGGTGCTCGCCGCTGCGTTTGATGATGCGGACTTTCGACAGGTGCTCCGCCGGTATCCCCGGAGCCTCGCCGATCAAGGTCGAGAATCCGAGGATGGAATTCAAAGGAGTGCGCAGCTCATGACTCATGTTGGCGAGAAACACGGTCTTGGCCTTGTTCGCCGCCAGCGCCTGATCGCGCGCCACCTCCAGTTCGGCGGTCCGCTGCTGCACCAGCTCTTCCAGGTGTTCGCGATAGGTCCGCAGCTCGGCCTCGACGCGCGCCCGATCGGTCATATCCTCCATGGCGGCGACCATGCCGTCGAAGGCGCCTTCCGCCGTGAATACGGGCGCGGCGTTGACCGACAGGAGAACGCGGCTGCCGTCCGGCCTGGCGATGGCGATACGCAGATCGTGCACGGAGGCGAGGCGCATTTGAACTTGTCGAAACACGTATTCGTTATCGGAGCAAGGATCGCCGCCATGGCTGGTAGTCTGCCACGCCGGATCGTTGTAGGCTCGTTGGGTCGCCTCGTCGCGGCTTAGTCCGAAGATCCTCTCGGCGCCGTGGTTGGCGAAGTTGATTCTGCCCTCCCGGTCGAGGGCGACAATTCCCACGGGGCTTGTTTCCATGATCCGGTTGACCAGGTCGCGCTCCCGCCGCAAGGCTTCCTGGGCTTCGCCCAGCTCCGCGATCCAGCGCCGCGCCCACGCCAGGGATTCGTTCAGCGTTCTCACCACCGCGATGACCGGCAGCGCGGCGATAATGATGGCCAGCAGGAACACGGACCAGAGCACGAGAGGCGTGCCGGTGAAGTAGCGGGGGAGGGGCTTGCCCAGTATCTCGGAAACCGCCATGCCGAGTGGAAACAGAATGGATGCGGCCGTAATGAGCACGGCGGCGCGATAGCCGAGGAGCCAGGCCGCCGAAATCGGCATCGCCGCAAATAGCACGAGGACGGGACTATGAATCCCGCCATTGAAGGAAACCAATATGGTCGCGGTCACCCAGACACCGCACAGATACGCCGTGGCAGCCTGCTGGAGAGCGCCCCTCGATAACAAGACCAACGCGATCACGCACGCCGTGGCCTGATAGACAAGCAGAGTTGCGCCAGCGACTGGCCTGACCACTACGTGTGCAAGGAAGAGAACGGCGTGGGCGGCCGACCAGAACAGGATGCCGAGGAGCAGCGCATTCAGTATCTTTGCAGTTGGATCTTCGGCGAGTGGGCCCCGCAGCCGCAGGAACCGCGCGGGTTTCGAGAAGATTTGCCCGACAGTCGTCACACGCCGCCTCATTCCGCAGCGCCGCCGCGCGAAATCAGTATCGGAGATCTTAGTACCTTATCATACGCCTTTTTATTCCGCGGCTAGATCGAAGAATATAGGACATTCGGTTAACATGACGGAGATCCGGCGGCCTCTAATTCTCACTGAAACGGGTGCCGCCGGGCCGCTTGCTCAGGACGAACCGGTAACGATCGTTCTCAGGCGGCGACCGCCAGTACGGGGCGGCTCTTGCGCTGACATCGAAAGAGGTGGCAACCCCAAGGCCCGAGTTCCACATACATGCCCGCGCCTTGGAGTTCGTCTCCACTCCGCTCGAAACTCGCGTCCGACAACCCGTCTACGAGCTGTAGCGCCTCTCCGCGGAGGTCGTTCCATGGCGCACGGACGCGCGCCTGCGAGGTCTGGCCGCTGAGGTTGACGACAATCAGGTACCTGGCGCCGTCTTTGGACCAACTCCAGGCCACCAGATTCAAAAAGGTCGGATTGTCCGGCCAACCCGTGCGTTCGCAGAGATTCCATTGCCCGTCCCGGAATACAGGATCATCGGTGGCTTTGAGGAGCTTCTCATAAAACGCTCGCAGCTCCCGATCGGCGGCTTCGACCGGCCGTCTGCCGAGAAAGACCGGAGGCCGCACCTTTCGCCCTTCGAACTGCCCTTCATGGAACAGTCGCGCTCCGGGAAGGGTGGCCACGACGACCGCCGCGGCGCGTTCGTGCGCCGGTGAGAACACCGCTGCCGCCCGGGGCTCGTCGTGGTTTTCCAGGAATCGAACGAGCTTCTCCTGGTACGCCGCGTCGGCGCAGAGGTGTAGGCGAACGTCTTCGGGTTTCTCGCGTTCCAACCGGTCATAGAGCCGTTTGTCGTAACAGAAATCGAACCCTTGTTGTTGTAACTCCCATTCGAGGTCCCAATACGCCTCGGCAATGAACAGGAAATCCGGGTGCGATCGTTTGACGGCCGGAATCACACCGGTCCAATATTCGCCGGCGGGCCTTTCCCCGGCGCGCGGCCCCCACGTGTGTTCGAAGATGTCGTTGAGCAGCAGCATCGCCATGTCGCAGCGAACGCCGTCGCACTGCGCCGCGATGCTGAGGAGCGTCCCCGCGGCGGCTCGGCGAAGCCCGGGATCGAAGGCGTTCAGTTGCAGCACATCCGGCCAGGCGGGAAAGTACGGGTCGCGCCCGCAGGCAAAGACGCCGCCGGTGAGCGCGAGGAAAGACGCGGGATCGGTTTGCGCGTCCGCGGCGCTTCCGTGAATGAAGTACTCCGGCTGTTCTTTCACCCAGGGGTGGTCCGGGGCCACATGGTTCGGGACGAAATCGAGAATGAGCCGGATGCCGCGCTTCGCCAGTTGCTCGCGGGCCGCGGCCAGACCGCCGGGACCGCCGAGGAGTTCGTCGACCTCGTAGCGGCGCACGCAGTACGGAGACCCCACATTATCGTGCGGGTGGAAGTCCGGCAGCGCTTTCCGGAAGTCCTCGACAAGCCCCTGGTTGCGGTTGGCAATCGCGATCCCGGCGGGACTCCGTTCCCAGACTCCCATCAGCCACACGGCGTCGAAGCCGAGCCTCGCGACGGCGTCCCATTCGGCCGCCGGCACGGAGCCCAGTTCGACGAAGGTTCCATATTTGGCGCTGAGATCGGCCAGCCACACCCACGTGCCGATCTCGTACAGGTTCGGAAAACGGGGCCACTTGGACATTGTCTTTCCTCCGCCAGTACACGCCTGGTTCGTCTCACTGGATTCCAAAGCGCGCGCGGAGACTCATTAATTTGAACGAACACGGGCGGGTCAGGCGGCGAAGGTTTCCTGGGGGCGGCACTCCAGATCGATCGCCTCCTGGCAAGCGATGCAGTACGGGGCCCACGGTAGCGCGGCTAGTCGCTTCGCGCTGACCTCGCCGTCGCAGCGCTGGCAAACGCCGTACTCTCCATCGGCCATGCGTTGCATGGCTGCCCGGACCGCCGCAAGCAGGGACGATTCCCGATCGAGAGCACGGATGGTCAATTCCCGCGCGAGCGCGAATTGCGCCTCGTCGGAAGGATCGGCGCTCCGCTCCACGCTGATGCCATCCCGCTTCCGCAAAACATCTTCGAGCGCCGCCTGTTTGTTCCGGAGCGCATCCTCTAAGCCTCTGAGTTGTACCTGAGTCATGCCCACCAGATGCGCTTTGCCAGACGCCCGCACCATTATTTCGAGCGGGTGTCGAAAGCGTCAGTGCGATCGCCGCACCATGTGCACGGCGAGCGCCGCGGTAGCGACCGCGAGCCCCAGCATGAGGAACAGCAGGACTTCGCTTGAGTGCAGAACCATTACATAGCCTCCTTAGTCAAAGACCGTGTCGTTCTCAGCGCGCACCGAACGATATACCGCCGCGGAGCGTCACCCGCGAAGTAGAACGGGTAACAGGTTACGAGCGTTAGGAAAGGCGCCGGTGTCGGCGCAAGCACCGAGACGTCTTTGCGGTCGACGATCCGGATCTCCTCGACTACGTAATCCGCGATGCTTCCGCCCGCATCCAACGTCAGAGAGTCTCCGGCCTTGATGTCTTTGAGTGCGCGGAAGAAGCCATCGCGGTGGCCGGCAATCCCGAGGTTGCCGGCCTCTCCGGGACGCGCCGTTCCGGAGATACGCCCCACACCCCGATTGAGAACGAACTCGTCCGTCCCCTCGAAGACCGGCACTTCGATCCCGATTCGGGGCGCCCGCAACACCGCGATCGGCGGGGAGAACCGGCGGGCGAGCGCCTCTTCGTAAGCTGCGACTCGCTTGGCCGCCCAGAGGCGAACATCGACCGCCGGGGACGGGAGCGCGACGGCGGCCGCTCTCGACGCCTCAAAGCTGCGCACCGCCAGGCGCGAACTGCCCGCCTGAAAGCCGAGCGACGCCAGATAGAACAGAATCAGTGCCGCCCCGGCGGCAAACAGCGAACGACGAAGCGCATTCCGTGGGAGCTTCATGCCGGGCGATACCGCTCGACACGGGATGCCGCGCCACATCCTGACGGTCCACTATTTTGTAGGCCTCGCCGCCGCGGGCGCGCATCAGGAAAGTGGGAAACGTGTGGCCGCCGCTTGGAATCGAATATTGCCGATCCTGGTTGTAGGCGCGGGTTGGGCGAGCGCGCAGGATCTGGCGCCTCGCGCCTACTTGATCACCCCCAAGAGCGCCAATGCCGTCGTGATTTCGTGGGCTTATAACTCCGGAAGCGTCGCTTTCGACCCCTCAGTCCCGATCACCGACGCGAAGGGCACGTTTCAGACGCAGGTCCTCAGCTACTACCGCGCGTACGGCTTGTTCGGGCGGTCGTCGAATATCGTGGTCTCTCTACCCTACGCCGTTGCGAACTTTCAGGGGATCGCGGCCGGGACTTATACCGAGGTCTACCGGTCCGGCATGGTCGATGCCCGCGTTCGATTCTCGATCAACGTCCGCGGGGGGCCGGCGATGGGACTGCAGGAATTCCGGAAATGGCGCGAGAAGACCCTGGTCGGTCTCAGCGTGACGGGGGTCATCCCGACGGGCCAGAACGACCCCGCTCGCGTCATTAATACCGGCACGAACCGCGCGGCGGTGAAGCCGGAAATCGGCGTAACGCATCGTTGGGGCCGCTGGGTGGCGGAGGGGGCTGGCGGCGTCTGGCTATTCGCCGCGAACCCGAACTTCTTCCCGGCCAACAACCGGAGGACGCAGCGGCCGATGGGCGCGGTCGAATCGCACATGGGCTACTACGTCAAGCCGGGCCTATGGGTGTCCCTCGATGGCAACTTCTGGGCGGGAGGCCGATCGGCGATCAATGGCGTAAGCAAACAAGACGCGCAAATGGCCTCGCGCCTGGGGAGCACTCTTTCCGTTCCCGTAGGACGGCGCCAGTCTCTCAAATTCAGCTATAGCCGCGGCGCGTACGTCAGCATCGGCGGCAACTATCAGACGCTGTCGGCGGCGTGGCAGTATTCGTGGCTGGACAGGCCGAAGTAGGTCCGCTCACGCGCCGGCGGCAAGACACGGGCGCATCGCCCGATGATGGACAACCCGGTTGAGCGGGGCGGCCGTTCGGGACAGGGGCGAATGGCAGCCGCTCTTTTCGGTATGACGCATCAGACGCGCACGCAGCTCGGTTCGCGCGCGCAGGAGACGCGACTTTGCGGCCGGGACGGTGATCCCTAACTGATCCGCCACGTCCGACATCGGCAGTTCCTGGATGTCCCGGAGCAGCATTACATTTCGCAACATAGGGGGAATACACCGGATCTCCGTCCGCAGAACGGTCTTCATCTGCTTAAATGCCAACTCGCCTTCGGGATCCGGCCCGCAGGAAGGTAACTCCATCGGCGGGGCGTCATGTCCGTTGGATACTTCGTCGAGATAGACGAATTTGGTCCGCCGTTTAACCCTCATCAGCATCAGACACTGGTTCGAAACGATGCGAGCGAGCCACGTAGAGAACTCCGCCTCGCCCTGATATTGGCCGATGTGGGTGTAGGCCTTTGAGAACGCGTTCTGTACTTCATCCTCGGCGTCCCCGCGGTTCCGCAGAAAAAAAGTCGCCAGGTCTACGCACTTCTGGCGGTGGCGGCGCGTCAATTCCCCGAAGGCGTCCTGATCCCCCCGCAGCGCCAGCTCGACTAACTCCGGATCGGTGTGGGGGACTGCTGTTGTCATCGGAAGCATAGTGTGTATCCCTGCCAAAGTTGAAGTTGGGTAACGGACCGGTGTAACGCAAACGATCTGCCAGAGTGCGATGGGGCGTATCTCCCTGTTATTGCAGCGGGCTACCCCGCGACGCGTCGAACAAACGGACCTGCCTGCCTGATTTCGGCCAAAATTGGGGCACAAACGACTGGCCCATTTGAGGCAGTCGACGGTAAAGAGGCTGAATTCAAATCTTTAGAGCGACTTGGACAGCGCCGTCATCGCTACCGCCGGATAACCGAATATGAACGGTTTCGGCATACTGTCTTTCGTGCTGCTAGCGTCGGCGCCTCTTTGCGCGCAGGCTGTGATGGCTGGATTGAAGGGTGGACGCGCGGCTCCGCTATTCCCCACGGATGCCGCCGTCCTGGAGATGCGCGAAGTCAAGAACTCATTACCGTGCGGTGTTACTCCCACGCGAACGGAGCTAGGCTTCGACTTTGTCTTTCAGGCCGGCTACGCGGCGCGCGTTCGCTTACGCGACCTCGTGGACGCAGGTAATTCCCTTACCGCGATCTTCCGGGTCACGTCCGACAGCAGTCCGGAAAGGCCGGTGTACTTCGAGCAGAAGTGGAGTGTCCCGCCGCTCGCCGCCCATGCGGCCGGCGTAGCCGAACTGGTGGGGGCGTTCAACGTCGGGGAAGGCGATTACCAGGTTGACTGGCTGTTGCGCGACCGGCAGGAACGGGTCTGCTCGGCTTTCTGGAGGACATCGGCGCGTATGCCGATCAAGGCCGGGGCCGTCACGGCCGGACTTCCGGCGGGTTCCATTACGTCAGCAGGGACGGAGCCCGACGCCGCGCACGAAAGCTCCAACGGCGCGGCGGACCGGCGTTTGGCGGTGTCGGTCCTCTTGAACATAGGCCCAGGGACGCCCGGCGCGACGACCATCTCGCCGGCCCAAACCGATGCTCTCCTCGCCATCCTTCGCAGTATCACCAGAGAGCCTCGCGTCGGCAGCATCTCGGTCACCGCATTCAACCTCGAGCACCGCCAGGTGATCTTCCAGGAAGAGGCCATGCGCCGCGTCAATTTCGCGGGCCTCAAGAAAGCAATCGGCTCCTTAAGTCTGGGGACCGTCAGTGTCGGCGAGCTCGCGGATAACAGCGCGGAGGCCCGGTTTCTGGTCCGCCTGGCCGCTGAGCAGGCTGCGCGCAAGCGTCCCGACGCCCTGATCTTCGTCGGCCCGAAGTCCGCCGACGAGGCCGCCATGACTCGCGACATCCTGACGCAACTTGGCGACGCCCGCTGTCCTGTCTTCTATTTGCACTATGCTCCGGATCCCTCTTTGAACCCTTGGCGCGACCTGATCGGCTCCGCGGTGAAGTATTGGCGCGGACGCGAATTCAGTATCAGCCGGCCCGTGGATTTCGCCTCCGCATGGTCGAAGATCATGTCGCAGCTCGGCAGGTCGAACGCGTTGTTGGCGCCGGAGAGATAGCACCTCCATGCGGTCTCGGGGATGAGAAAAAGTAAGCCCCCGCCCCTCCGATTGGCATCACCACCACCGTAAGGGGTCAGGGCAACTTTCAGCTAGTTCGGGAATCGGCAGTCGTGACCCGAACAAAACAAATCAGGAGAATATAAGATGAAGCGAAGCATTGCGTGCTTGGGAGCGGTCTCGCTGTTCGCCGCAGTCGCAGCCGCTCAGGATGTCCCCAAAGCCGAGGTTTTCACGGGGTTCACGTACACCCGCGTAAACTCGGCCAGTAACGTTCCGGCCTTCAGCGCCAACGGCGGCGGAGGCCAACTCGTTGTGAACTTCGGCAAATGGTTCGGCGCCGTCGCGGATGTCGGCTCCGTCCACAACGGAAACATCGGCGGCTATCACCTGGACACCACGTTGACGAACTTTATGTTCGGTCCGCGCATCCCGATCCGCATCTCGAACCGGATCACGCCCTATTTCCAGGCGCTGTGGGGCGGCGTCTATGGCTCTACGAGCTACCCGGTCACGCTCCCTGCCGGCACTGTGATTTTGCCGCCCCAGGTCACCCCGGTCAGTTCGACGACGGCCACCAACGTGGGGAATGCCGTCTCGGTGCGGGCGGTGAGCGCGGAAACCGCGTTCGCCCAGGCCTACGGCGGCGGATTGGATATTAAGGTCAGCAAAGCGGTTAGTTTCCGCCCGATCGGCCTCGATTACTACATGATGCGCCTGCAGAACCTGCGCACCGCGAACGACAACAACCAGCACTGCCTCCGGTATACGACCGGCTTCAATTTCACGTTCGGCGCCCGGTAAACCAGACGGGCAGGCTGGACATCACATCCGTGGGTCCAGCCTGCCCGATTTCTCTAGAGCGTCTAGTGCCGCGACCGCTTGAAAAGTTGCTCAACCACGGACGCTCGCTCACGCTCGCGGCTCCGATCAGAGCCGCGAGCGTGAGCGAGCGTCCGTGGTTGAGCAACTTTTCAAGCGGTCACGGCACTAAGTTCCCTCGGGCCCGTCGTCCCTCACGATTCCGTACTTGCCCATCCTGTACAGCAGCGTCTTGCGGCTGATGGCCAACTGACGCGCCGCCTTACTTTGATTCCACTTGGACTCGCGCAACGACTTGACGATCAACTCGCGTTCGATCGCGTCGAGTCCCGCACTGGTTTCGAGCTGTGCCGGAGCCGCCGCCGACGGTTCCGCCGGCCCCCGCGCATGGCGGATGTTCACCGGCAGGTCCGCAAATGCCACTTCCTCGGTGCGGCACAACAGCACGAGCCTCTCGATGACATTCTCCAATTCGCGCACATTCCCGGGCCAACGATAGTTCACCAGGAACGGGATCACGGAGTCGGGCAGAACCAGATCGGGACGGCCGTGTTTGATCTTGCCGCGCTCAAAGAACTGCTGAATCAACTCCTTGACGTCGCCGGCCCGGTCGCGCAACGGCGGGAGCACGATCGGTATCACTTCGAGCCGATAATACAAGTCTTCCCGAAATTTGCCCTCCGCGACCAGCGCCTCGAGGTTGCGATGCGTCGCGGCGATGATCCGCACGTCGACGCGGATGAGCTTGGTGGCGCCCACCTTTTCAATCTCGCGTTCCTGCAGGAGTCGGAGCACACGCACCTGCAGATCGAGGGACATTTCGCCGATTTCATCGAGGAAGAGCGTCCCCCCCTCCGCCATCTCCACCTTGCCCTTCTTGTGCGTCACGGCGCCGGTGAATGAGCCTTTGACGTGGCCGAACAACTCCGATTCGAGCAGCTCGGCCGGGATTGCGCCGCAGTTGATCGTGATGAACGGCCGATCGCGCCGCAGACTGTTGAAGTGGATGGCCTTCGCCAGGAGCTCCTTGCCGGTTCCGGTCTCGCCTAGAATCAGCACAGTGGCGTCGGTGTGGGCCACCCGGGACGCCGAATCCAACACCTGCAGCAGCGCGCCGGAGCGGCCGATGATGTTTTCGAACCCGTATTTCTGGTCGAGCGAATTGCGCAGTACGCGGACTTCCTCGATCAGTCTCCGCCGCTCCAGAACCCGGTTGACGAGCGCCCGCAACTCGTCCGGGTGAACCGGCTTGGTGATGTAGTCGTACGCTCCGGCCTTCATCGCCTCCACCGCGGTTTCGATGGTGCCGTAGGCGGTGACTACCACCACGGTAGTCTCGGGGTATTCGAGCCGAACCTTCTTCAGCAGTTCCAATCCCGACGCACTTGGAAGGTTCAGGTCGGTTATGACCAGGTCGATGGAGTTTTTATCGAGTAACTCGAGGGCTTGAGGGACGTCGGCGGCTACTGTCGTGTCATATCCGCACTTTTCCAACTGAACTTGCGTCACACGCCGCAAGCTCTCATCGTCTTCGACCACGAGGATGCGACCGAAGCTCATTATGTATGGACCAGCCTCTTGCGAGAAGTATACCGAATCAGGGTCGTCACGACGTGTGCGGCAACGAAATGCCGATACACGTTCCGTGTTCGGACGTGGCCTCGACGGCGATTTTGCCGCCATGCTCGCTCACGATGTGGAGCGCCACAGTCAGCCCCAAGCCGAGACTGTTCTCATTGGTTGTGAAAAAGGGATCGAAGATCCGCTCCAGCAGCGCGGGCGCAATACCGTGCCCGTGGTCTTTCACTCGAATGATTGCATTCCCCTGCTCGTGGCGCGCGACTATATCGATCTGTCCTCCGCCCGGGCTTGCTTGAATGGCATTGAGAGCGACATTCAGCAACGCCTGCCTGATCTGCTCGGGATCGCAGTGCAGCGGGGGGAAGTCCGGTGGAATATCCGCGCGGAAAAGAAAGAAAGGCCCATGGTCTTTGGGCCCGGCCAACTGGATAACTTCATCGACGAGCGGCGAGAGCGCGACCGTTTTATATCGCGGCTTGTGCAGCCGGGTAAAATCCTGCACGTCGGAGAGGACGCGATTGAGACGGCGCGACTCTTTCCGGATGATGCCGACGAACTCCTCGCGCTTTTCGTCCGGCAGCCGGGAATCTTCCAGCACCCATCCCGCGCCTTCGATGCTGGCTACCGGAGTGCGGAACTGGCGAACCAACCCGCCGAGGACGAGCGCGAGCGCCGACATCTCGCTGTTGTCCTGCACTTCATGGAAGTTGTGCTCCAGGGCGCCTGCCGCGGCGTCTTTCGACAACCGGGCGAGCGCCTGTCCGTCGTGCGCCGCTTGCGCGAGCTTCGCCGCCGTGACCGCTACACAGACGAACAGAACTGCTTGCGCGAGGGGGGGCAGCCAGGGACCGCCTCGGCCCGCGACGGAAGCAAGGACGTGCAAACTCCCCGCGGCGAGCGCGACGACAACGGCCTTGCGCACGCCGAGGCTGATCGCGGCGACCACGATTGGAATGTAGTAGATGCTTGCCAGTACTTCCGCCGAGTGTTCCCAGCCGCCGCGCATCCACCAATGCAGATTGCTTCCGAGCAGCCCTACGACAAACGGTGGAAGCACCGGCGCCCATTTTTCAGTTCTCATGTCGGTCGCCGGCCATGCACTTCTTGCCCTGTCGGTTCCAGCAGGCGCGCGAAGGACTGCCCCGCCCTCGCGGCGAAGCAGTCCCCACCCGCCCGCCGATGCTATTTCGGACAGCCTATGCTGCTCATCGGAAGCGTTGAAGCATCCTGCGAAGCCTTCAACGACGCCGGCACAACGCCGCCGGTCGGAACGAACCACACTTCGACGCGCCGGTACTTAGCCTGCGTGTCGGTCTCCTTCACCGCCTGTCCGCTCAATTCGGCGACCTTGGGATCGGCGGACGTCCCGCAGAAGTGAGGCTGCAGGTCGACGCCGTTCTCGGCCGCCCCGGCGTTGCTCACCAGGATCTGGCTTGCCGGGAAGCTGCCGCAAATCCCCTGCCCTGCGCTGATCACGGCCGCGGCATTCATGGCCCGCGTCTGGTCGAGTTCAGCCTTCTCCTTCTCAGTGATATGGCCGACGAAGACGACCTTGCCGGTCGGATCTCTGTCGATGAAGGACTTCAACTCCTCGAGCAGCACGCGCTTGCCGCAGTTGTTGACACGCGCGTTGTTGGCCGGGAAGACGATGTCCGGCAGCCGCTTCGCCAGGATGACGGCCTTCTTCTTCACCACGACGGCCGCCTCGGCAGCGACCTCGCCCTTTTGATCCGCAGCCTTGGCGTACAAAGTCACGGTCTTTCGCTGTTCGGAGTTATCGGACGCGTCAAACTGCACCGCGGAGGAATCGAACACCGTGCCCCGGACGGCGCCTTCCGAGGCGCTGAATCGCGGGCTGCCGACGTCGCCGCTGCACTGTCCCGGCACAAACGTCGCCGCCAGCGTCGCCTGGTCGCCGACCCAGATCTCCGGCGGCGAAACCTGAAGCCTACCGGCGGGCGCGCGATACCCGAGAACGTTTACCCGCGCTTCGGCGGCGGCGTTGTTGTACTCCGGCGCGTCGGCGGACAAGCTGATGACATAGACGCCGGCGTCCCTTCCCGTGGCGCCGAATTCGAAGGACCGGCCCTTGCTCGTCGGCTGTCCGTTGACCGCCCATGCGAGATTCGCGCTGTCCGGTACTTCTCCCGACGCCGTGACGGTCACCGATGCGCCCGGACAGATCTCGGTCAGCCCCTTGTCGAGACGCAGATTCATTTCTCGTTTGGGACACTCCGCGTCGAACGGGACGGAGGTTCCGTTCCAGCACGTCCTGGGAGGAGGAGGCGGAGGAGGAGGAGCCGGCGCTTCGCCGCCGAACGTGAAGCTGAAGCCGGTCGTGTAGCGGAGATTGTTCTGATTATTGTCGTTCGCGGAGCGGAGATTCTGCAGCCGCGTCATATAGTAGTCCAGTCCGATCGGCCGGAATGTCAGGTGCCGGTTGATCGTGATGTCCAGGCCGCCGCCGTACGCCTGGGCGAATCCCGTCTGCTGGCTTCCTACGCGAAGGGCGACCGCGTTGGATGCGTTGGTCGCGGCCGTGGCGTTCACCGGCGTTACCGTCGGCGGCAGGATCACCGTGCCCGCGGGGACCCCCACAGGATAGCTCGTCGAGCCGGCGACGCCACCCCACAGGGCCTGGAAGTATGGGGTCACGCGATGCGAGATGCGGATCGGAATGCGCGGTCCGAACATGAAATTGGTCATCGTGGTGTCCAGGTGATATCCCCCGATGTTGCCGTTGTGAACGGAGCCGACATCTGCCACGGCGCCGAACCATTTGCCGAAATTGACGACGAACTGCCCCCCGCCGCCGTTGGCGCTGAAGGAGGGCACGTTCGTGGCCGAGTTAAACCGACTGTAGGTGAAGCCGAGAAACACCTCGGCTTTGGGTGTGTCCTGCGCCGCGCCGATCGCGCATGTCGTCAGAACGAGAACTAGAGATAATACTAAGCTCTTCACGGCAACTAACCTCCCACTGTTAATTGAATTCCTGAGGATCTTCCGTCCGTCCGGCCGGCCGCCCCGCAATGCGAAGGGAAAGGCTCGGCGCACCCGGCACGGGAATGATGAAGATGGAGGAGAGAAGGTCCAAGATTTATTCGCAGGCAAAAGACACCGCTGAGTATTCCGGCGTCATCGTTGGGATCGGGTGTTCGCGTATGCCGACCGAATGGGTTGCCGGGCCACACCGTCGCGCCGCAAGTGCCGCGCCAATTCGACTTCTGCTGTGGGCCTTGCTACCGCTGTGCGCGGCCGCGCAGGGGGTCAATCCGGACGCCGACTCCGCCCCCGGGAGGGGCAATTCGGAAGCGGCGGCGGCCGCATCCTCCGCTTCGCCGGTTCGGCCCAAACCCACGGGGGCGGACCGGCAGGATCTCGGGGTCGATTGGATTTCGCTGGCGCGCGCGTCCGGGCGCTTCCTCGCCGTCGAGCAGGCGTTTCGGCTCGCCACCGAGCCGGGGACGCGTTCCGGCTTAAAAGGCCCGTTCATCCGCAACTATCTCCGGTCGGCCGGCAACCTCCACGGCTGGGCCGACGGCGACGAATTCTACGTCAACTACGTCGGACATCCGATGCAGGGCAGTGTCGCCGCCAATCTCTGGGCGGGCAACGATGTCCGCTACCGCACGGCGGAGTTCGGCGAGAGCCCGGAGTACTGGAAAGGCCGGCTCCGCGCCGCCGCCTTCGCGTGGGTCTACAGCACGCAGTTCGAGATCGGCGCCGCCAGTGAAGCCTCGATCGGAGGGATCCAGGCGTCGTTTCCGCAACAGGGCTTCGTCGACCATGTCGTCACCCCCACGTTGGGCACGGCGTGGATGATCGCCGAGGATGCGCTCGACCGCTATGTGATCCGGCGCATCGAGGACCGCGCATCCAATCGTTGGATCCGTATGCTGGCGCGGACCGGCCTGAATCCGACACGAACGTTCGCCAACGCGATGCAGGGCGCGGCGCCGTGGCATCGCCAAACGCGAGCCGGAGTCTTGACCTATCGGCCCATCCCGAGCGGCCGAACGAATGTGACCGCCATACCGCGGCCGGTTTCCCAGATAGCGGACCCGCCGGGCGCCCCCCCATTTGAGCTGGCTGTCACCTTCCAGGCGGAGCGCCTCTCAGGCAGGGGCAAACCGGTGGCCTGCGCCGGCGGCGGCGCAATTGCCGGTGTCCGGGTCGCGGCCTCCTGGCAGCTCATCGCGGACATCGGCGGCTGTAAGATGCTGGGCCTCGGACCGAACCTCAGCGGCGACTCGCTCGCGTACCTGGCGGGAGCGCGGTGGGTCCACGCCGGAGGCAGTCCCTGGACCACCCACCTGCAGTTCCTGGTTGGCGGACAGAAATTGACCGCTGAGCGGCTTTGGCCCGAACGAAAGAAGCTCCTGCAGCAGCTCGCGGCGGGCCCGGACGCTCTCCCGGCACTGCACGATCGATACACAGATCAGGCGGAAACCAACGGCTTCGCGATCGCGGCCGGGGCTGGGATCGGTTACAAGGTGAGCCGCGCGCTGGCGATCCGAGTCGCCGAGTTCTCCTATCGCCATTCCTGGGTGGGCCCGGTATGGGGAAATACCTATTGCGAGAGCGTGAAGGTCGTTTCCGGGCTCGTCCTTCGAATGGGAACCTGGTGAAAGAAAATGAAACACTCGAGCCGGACCGGCATCATTCCGCCAACGTCAATGTGTCAAATTCGCTCGAGATGGGGCGCCCTTCGTCACCACGATAACCCCGATCCATCCCCCCTTCTCTCCACGTAATCTCCTCTTTCACCCCGTCTCGAGCCCGACACATCAATTCGCGGAGAGCGGAAGCGCGAACACGCCCTGCTGGGGCGACAGGACCAGCAGGCGGTCTGGAGCGCCGGGAGCGACGACCACCTGCTTCACGGAATCGACTGGCCACGCGTCCGGCGAGATCCTCTGCCACGAGACTCCCGCGTCGGCGCTCGCATAGATCCGGCCGTACGAGGCGGCGAAGACGACCGAGGGCCTCCCCGGATGCCGGCAGATCGCCTGGACCGTGCTCCGATCCAGCGGACCGCCCGCCGATTCCCAGCTTCGACACCCGTTGACAGAGACTCGCAACCCGGCGCCCGTCGCGGCGATCAGGCGCGCGCGCGACGCGGCAATGCCGTAGACCTCGCTGCCCGCGGCCGGAGGAGCGCAGGGCTGCCAGGACTCGCCGTCGCTAGTCAGGAAGATGTCGAACTGAGTCACGGCGGCGATGTGTGGGGCATCGAGCGCCACGAGCGATCGAAGGGGGGATGCAAAGAGCAATTCCGCCCACGCCTTCGTGGAAGCGCGGTTGACGAATAGCCTCGAACCGGCGGCGGCCAGGAGCGTCTCCGGTGTCCAGGGCGGCGCAAGCATGTCCGTTACCGGCGCTGCCCCGGTGGGAGCGGTAAGTCGCGCCCACTCTACGCCCGCGTCGCGCGAGACGAGCATGGATGTGCGCGTGGCCGCGTACATCGTCCCGGAGATAGCGGACGACGGCGTCAACATGGTCAGTTGCTTGCCGGGCGCCTCACGCTCCGACCATTCCTCCGCGTCTTTCGGGAGCACGAAGTATCCTCCCTCGGCCTGGTCGTGAATCGCGCTGGTGTAGAGCGCGCCGGCGCCGCCGATCGCCAGACGGCCGAGCCGGCGATTGCAGAACCCGAGGTTGGCCGGCGTCCAGGATTTCCCGTTGTCATCGCTGCGAAGAATGCCTGCCTCGTCGGTGGCGATGAAGATGCGCCCGATGTGTGGCAGCGCGAAGGCGATCGAGTGTGTCGCGTACGGCGCGATTTTCTTCCAGGTGGCGCCGCCGTCCGCCGACCGGACCATCCCGTGACTCGTGCCGGCGAGCAGCACGTTCTCGTAGAGCGGGTCCTGAACGAGCGTGTAAGTTCGATACGACGCTTCGTTGGACCCAGCCAGCCGCGACCAGCCGGCGCCGCCATTCAAGCTGCGATAGATGCCGCTGCAGGCCCCGGCGAACACCCGTTGCGCGCGGTTGCGGTCCACCACGATCGAAAAGATGTCCGAGTCGTCGATCATGCCGCCGGGAATCGAACGCCAGGAAGAGCCGCCATCGATCGTCTTCCAAGGCAGGTGCGGTGTGCCGGCGTAGACGACATTGCCGTCCTTCGGGTCGAACGCGACGGAGACGACCGGCTGCAACTGCCGATTTTCCGAGGGCGAGATGCGGGTCCAGGCAAGGCCGGCGTCCATGCTCTGGAAGACGCCTGTGTCCGTGCCGGCGGCCATTACCTGCGGATTTCCGCGGAAGACGGCAATTGCCCGAACCGGCAGGTTCTCGAAGCCGCGCACCGGCTGCCAGGTCCAACCGCCATCCTCGCTGCGCCACAATCCCGAAACTCCCGGCGTTTCCGCCGAGATTCCAGCCAGGCAGAGATTGCCATTGGCCGGATGGATCACGAGAGTGTGCAAGAGAGCGCGCAACTGCAACGGGAACGGTAGAGATTCCCAGGAGCCTCCGCCATCGCGGGAGCGATACAACAGAGCGTTGCTCGTGCCGGCGAGCATTCGATCGGGAGAGCTCGGATCGGTCTGCACCACGGCGGCGGGCCCGCCGAAAGGCCCCAGCGCCTTCCATTGGGCGCCGGCCGGCAGGCACACGGCCGCCATGAGTAGAACGCGCCACTTTCCCATCCCAGGTGTCCCATTCGTCAAGGTGGTTCTACGGCCAGTTCGCCGGCAGCGTGTAGAAGATGCCGATCGACATCCTGGTGTAGACGCGGCTACTGACGACGACCTTGAATTCCGGACGAATGCCCCAACTCTCGCCGATGAAATAGCGCACGCCGCCACCCGTCTGGAAGCCCAGCTTGAAATCTTCGATGGGGATGAGCGCCCCCTGCGGACCGGCGTACGCTCGAAACGTGTTCAAGACCAAGCCGCCGCCTACAAGGGCGTAAGGCGCCCACCGTTCCCCGATGGGAAAACGGATGTGAGCGCTCCCCATAAAGTCGAACAGGTGCGAGCGCTGGGGCGACTGGACGTCGCGCCGCTGCCAGAGAATATCGTGGCCGATCGGGGAGTACGAGACGTCGATGAAGGCCATGCCATGCCGCGAGAAGGCGTACCCCGAACTGCCGCCGACCAGCGCGTGGGTTCCCATGCCAAAAGTGCCGCCGCCATAGGCGGACACTTCTCCGACATCGATTTCGCCCGGTTGGCCGAACATCGCCGGAGTCAGAACGAACAACGCCGCAGCCAAAACCACTCGCGATCCGATTGACATATTGCCCCCACGCGCCAGTGATGACGAACCCGACCTCTACGATCCAAAATAAGGCGCTAGAACGCCTCGAGTATCCCCATGCTCAGGGTGTGTCCGACGTTGCCGAAGCCGTAATCGAGGCGGAAGTTGATCGGTTGCTTCTTGAGGAGCCGGAACCGGACGCCGCCCCCGCCGCCCGGCAGCAGGGCGCTCCAGCCGATATCCGAGTACTTTCGGCCGACTCCGCCCACGCCGGCGAACGCGACGACGCCGAATCTTCCGAGAAACCCACTCGAAGGGAGCATCAGCCGGTACTCAGCCTGGGTCGCGAACATCCGTTGATCCTGGTAACGCCCCGCGGTGTAGCCGCGAATGTCGTTCATCGCGCCGAACAGACAGAGGTCGTAGATCGGGACCCGGTCGCCCATTGCGGCGCAGGTCATCCCGCGGAAAGCCAGAATCTGGTGCTTGCCCACGGAGTGGTATTTATTGAAGCCGGCCTTGAAATACTGATAATTCCACTTGCTGCCGAGCCCCGTGCCGAAGAAGTCCATGTCGACGTCCATGAACACGCCCCTGGTCGGGTAAAAAACGCTGTCGCGGCTGTCCCACTGGAAACGCGGCCCGAGCGAGACCGTCTGCTGTCGAAAGAGCTGGTCCCCGATCTGATCGATCACGCTCGCGACCTGTTCCTTCGGTTGAGACACAACATCGGGGGATTCCAACTTGCTCCGATCGAGCGACAACCTGAGATTGCGATACTGCGTGCGAAGCCCGACGTACACGCTTTTCCTGACGCCGTACAAGGCTTCGCCCATGACACCGGTCCCCTTTGTCTTCAGCGGCACGTAGGCTCCGTTGTCGCCGGCGATTTTGCCGACACCGTAGATGTCGAGGTTGACGTCCGCTGTCCCGGCGGCGAGAGCGAAACGGTAGCGATCCTCTTTCAGATAGAGCCGGCCGCCGAACACAAACGCACGGCTGCCATTGTTCGTGAAGACTCCCCCGATGCCGACCGTGGAAGGGGGCGAGACTTCATCCTTGGAGTTGATGGGGAACACGCGAGCCGCGGCCCATTGGAGGCCGGCGCCGATCGCCGGGCTGTTGATTGGGATGGGGGCGAACAGCCACGACGCTTTCTTGTCCGGGCTCGTTGTGGCGCCCTGTCCGGCAGCCGCCGGAATGCTCGCGAGGATCGCAGCCGACGCGAGGATCTGTTGGGAATACCAGCGGCAGTTTCGCATGGGGACTTTCTTCTTCGACATACCTTGATGTCCGCGGCGAATTCACCAGCGCTACTTTTTGTTTACCGGCGCCCGCCAGGCAAGGGCCGGCGGCCTGCGCCGGTGCAAGTTGCACCGCGGCCACCCGCAACCCACTGAGAACACACAAAGCGCTGGTGCAAGTTGCACCAGATGGACAGGCACAGGCGAAAAAATTGAAGCAGGCGGAGTCCCCGGTCATCAGAACCGGGCATGTATGGTTCGACTGCCGCGCGGTTCGGCGATCCTGTAGTGTCGCTGGAGATCGATATCGTCCGGAGCCCCGCCGGCAGCACGGCGGATTCGACGATGCCGCTATGGCGCCGGATCTTCGCCTGGATCCCGTGGAGGTCCTCCGCCGCCTCCGACGACGGCTGGGAACGGCTGGCGAGTTTCGCGATCGGGCGCCGCACCGGAGAGCAGCATGTCACCGTGCAGCCCGCGACCGGCTACCGCCTCCTGAAGCTAAGGGCGCCCTCCACCGATCTCGACGTCCGGCGGCTCGTGCTCGAGTTCAGCGACGGGAATCTTCAGGATCTCTCGATCGGCACCCTGCTACGCGGGACCGAGTCGCGCCCGGCGAGTGTCGCCGGCAGGGATTTGGCGGCCATCGTCTTGGAGTACCGGGACCGTGCGGGCATACGCGGCAAAGTCGAGGTGTGGGCCCAATCATGACCCGTCTCGCTTTGTTGATCGCCCTGTCGGTGGCCGCGCTCGCGCAAACGCCGGTCGCGCGCGTGCTCATAGTGGACGTCCGCGCGAACGCCGGCAGCGTCCTGAGTGCGCCCGCCGTCATCGATCGAAACGAGGCGGCGGCGATCGACAACTGCCTCGCCTACGTCGACGCGCAGAGCGAGCATCTCCGCTCCGCCGCCGACTTCGCGCAACGCATTCGGAGCACGCCCGGGACGCGCGACGGCCTCTTCTGGCCTCTCAATGCAGCCGGCGAAGAAAGCCCGCTCGGCCCGAAGTTTGCGGCGGCCGCAGTCGCCGAGCAGGGTCCCGGGCGCGCCCGGCCGTTATTTGGTTATTACTTCAGAGTCCTCGCGGGGCAGGGCTTGCTCGCCTTTCCCGCGGAGTATCGCGTGAGCGGCGCGCGCTCATTCCTGGTCAACCATCTCGGCGAGGTGTACGCGAAGGACTTGGGGCCCGAAACGCGGCGCTCTGCCCTCGGCATGACGGAGCTTGCCCCGGATCGAACCTGGACGAAGGTCGCCTCGGCCACCGATTGAGGAGCGTGACCCTTATGAATTCCCGAAGATTCCGTTTCGATCGATGCGTCGGCGTGCTGCTGGCGTTCGTGCTCGGACCGCTGGTCCAACCTTGTTACGCCGGGAAGGCCAGGGTCGACGTACAACCAGGCGCAGACTTTGCCCGTTACAAAACCTATACGTGGCTGCCGCCGAAGGTCCTGACCAACACAGGCGTAGTCGAAAATCACCCGGTGATCGGCCCGGCCATGAAGGACGCAATCAATCGGCAGCTGATCGCCAAGGGCCTGCGGGAAGTCCCTGACGGCGGCGATCTTCAGGTGTCCGCGCTCGCGCTCCGAGAGTCCATCCCCCAGTTGGAAGCCGTGATCTTCGGCGGCCCGGCCATGGACTTTGGGACGCCGATCGCGAATATGGGACGGTACAACAGCGAGGGCACCCTGGTCGTCAACCTGATCGACACCCGGACGAAGAAATCCGCCTGGGTCGGCATGGTGAAGGAGAGCATCGACAACAAGGAAGGCGCCGGGCAGAAAAAGCTACCTGCAGCGGCGGCGAAGCTCTTCAAGAAATATCCCTCTCCGAAGTGAGCCGCGAGCGCTATTGCTCGATGCGCGACACCGCTGTCCCGATCACTTCGCCCGAGACGATCAGCTCCACCCGCCGATTTTGCCGTCTCCCGCCCGCAGTCTCGTTCGAGGCGACCGGCGCGTCGAAGCCACGGCCGACCCATTTGATCGAGTTGACCGGCACCCCCTGCGATATGAGATAGCACCGGACCTCGTAGGCCCGGCTCTCGGAGAGCTTCTGATTGTACGCGGCCGAGCCGACGCTGTCCGTATGTCCCTCCGCCTCGAGCGTCAGCTTAGGATAATTGACCACGATGCCGGCGATCCTCGCGAGTTTCTCGCGCGCCGGAACCCGCAACGTGTGCTGGCCCGACTCAAAGAGAATGTCCGGCATGTTGACGACGAGCCCGCGCTCGGTGTCGCGGGTCTCGAGCACCAGGCTGAACTGCTTCAGCAGGCGCGCCCGCAATTCGGTTTTGTCCTCCTCCGCGCGTTTCAGGCGCTGCTCGGCCTCCTCCCGGGCAAGCCGCGCCTGCTCTCGCTCGCCTTCGGCGTGAACGCGCCGTTGCGCTTCGATCTCCGCGCGGAGCCTGGCGGCCTGCTGGCTGGCCAACGCTTGCGCCTGTGCCGCCTCCGCCCGCGCCTGCGCCGCCTCGGCTTGTGCGCGGCGCAGGGCGTCCTCGTGTGCGCGGCGCTCCGCGGCTTCGAGGGCCTTGCGGTCGCTCTCGATCCTCTCCTCTTCCTGCCGCTGGATCGCGACCGCCAGAGCGTCTTCGGAGAACTGGACCGTCTGGCGCGCCATCGCGATGATTTGCTTCTCGCCGCTCTTCGCTCTCAGCGCGTTCTCGGCCATCTTCAAGCTCGCCGCCGCCTTGCTATAGATATCGGCGGCGTATCGATCCGCGGCGTGGCTTTGCGCAATCCCGAGCGCGTTGCGCGCCTCGTACAGGTCGAGAGGCTGGCTCTTCAGATCGGGCGACAGAGCCAGGGGATTCGCCAACTTCTGATAGCGGGCCCGCTTCATGAGCGGATACGCCTCGACGACGAAGCGTCTCCCCTTCGTTTCGCGAAGCACCTCGTTCTCGAGGGCCACAACTTCGCTCGGCAGTCTCACCCCGAAATAGGGCTCGGCGGTCACGATCAGCGACAACGTCTGCATCTGACTGCTGACTTTGAGCTTGCCATTTCCGGCGTCGTCGATCAGGATCTCCCCTAAATTGCTCGATCGTCCTTCCGGCGAGACCGCCCAGAGCACATAGGTCAGGAACTCGGACCCGAATTTCCGCGCCGGAAGGAGGCGGGAGAATTTCGCGTCGATTTCCGTATATCCCGGCTTCGCCCGCACCGTTGCTTCGCCGCTTGCGTGGGGCATCAGGTCGGTTCCCTGAAAGCCGATTCGCGTCGATTCGCCCGGCCGGTAACCGACCGCCTGTGTCGATCGGGTAAGCACATCGGGAGGATTCTGCGCGGCAGCGAGAGGCGCGCAAAAACAGCACATGGCGGTAATGATGATGGGTCGACTCATGAGAATCCTCCGTGTGCGTTTACCGGCGCCGGCCGCCGCCGCGAGACGCAAATCCGCCGCCGCCGAAGCTCCTACCGCTGCTGAAGCTGCCGCTCTGCCTGGTCGACGACCGCTCGGTGTTGTAGTTCCCACGGCTGCGCGCCGCCGCGTCGCGGTTCAGGTCCTGAGTCGCGGCCCGGGCCTGCTCGCGCGAGGCCGGATTCTCCTTCGGGGTGGGCCGGTCTAACGACTGCCACGATCCGGTGTACTGCGACCAACTCCCCGTTCCATCCCGACGGTAGACGTTCCCGTCGCGGCCCGCATAGACGTCGCCCGCGCCCGACCTCGCGACGAAGCCCTGTCCATCGTTGCCGCGCTTCGCAATGGCCGCGCCGCCTGCGGACGTCTTTGCCGCCCCGACGGTTCCGCGGCTATCGGAATAAGACACGGTCCGGGCCAACTGATCGCCTCGTCCGACGACGCTCTGGCCCCAACTCTGATATCCGTTCGACGCCCGATAACTGCCGCCCCACGTTCCGGTATTCGGATTGTAGAAGCCGCCGGACGCTGCCGCGCCGTACGGGCCCCATGCCGCGCGCCCCCAGGAATACCGACCCGTCGACGGACTGTAAGCGGCGGCGCGTCCATATCCGCCGTACGGTCCGTAAACGGCGCTGCCTCGCGCATAAGCGCCCGTCGCCGGGTTGTACCAGGCGCTCGCGCCGTAGGTGTAATACGCTGCCGGCCAATATGCCGGATAACCGTAGGCGCCCCAGCCGTAATACGGCGGATAGTAATAACCCGTGCCCCACATCGCGACGCCGTAACCGACGTACACTCCCGTGTAGCCTGCGGTGTAGCCGTAGTCGATCGTGTCCGCCGTGGCGTCGTAAATGTTGACGTAGGTCACGTTGTGCTTCGACGACTCCGGCGGGATCGCGTAAATCTCTTCGGGGATGCGATCCGCCGCCGTCCACGGGCCCTTCGCCTCCGGCGCTACAAACCAGACGCCCTCGAAGCACAGATAATATTCATCGCCGACGTTCAGCACGTCGTTCGGCGTGTTGACCGCATACGAGATCCTCGTCCCGGCGATCGTCTTGAACTCGGGCTCTCCGACGTATTGGACCTCGGCCTTCGCCGTCTTGCGGTCGATCTTAGCGATGCGCGGAAGTGAAGCCGTCAGCACCGCGTCCTCGGCCTCCCTGGTGCCCGGCACAGATGCCAGGACCTGCGCGCGCGGATGACTCGCGGGGATCCTCTGGAAGTCGGAGGGCAGCAGGGTTGTGGCGGAGACCCAGTTTCCCGAGCGGAGCTCCGCATTGCGGAACCACCGGCCGGACGTAAGGAAGTAGTAATAGCGGCCGATTGGGTCGTAAAACAGGTCGGAATCGGTGTTCGCGATCCACATCAACTGCCTGTCCGCGACCCGCTGCATGACGGGCGCGCCGTTGACTACGATCAGTTCGGTCGGCTTGTGGGCCACCAGCACCAACAGCGGCGGCTGCTTCTGCGGCTTGGCGGCGGTTTCCCGGACCTCTTTGTACGGCTCCGTCGCGGGCAGTTTCGCGAAATCCTTCGGCAGCTCCTTTACGGAACTCCAGGCGCCGGTCAGCTCCTTGGCCGTCAGCCAACCGCGGTCGTGACGCAGATAGAAACGGTCGCCGCTCTGGTCGAAGAAGAGATCCCAGTTCGTGTTCACGACCTTGCGCAGGCGGGTTCCGTCGATCTCCAGGTAAACCGGCTCTCCGTCGACGATCACCAGCACGGCAGGCTGCGTCGCGACGAGGATTGGCGGCGGCTCGAGCGAGACCGCGGTCTGCTGCACTTTGATCCAACGGGCGTCCATATACGCCAGGACGCGAGCCAGGGCCACGTACGTCGGCCGCTTGGGAAACAGCTTCTCGGTCAGCGTCTTCAGGGACGCTGCTTCGGCTTCGTCCCGCGCGCTGGGATAGACCACTTCGGCTAAGGTGAAGTTCGTGACCGTGACGACGCGCGATTCGATGTCGACATCCGAATCGGCCTGGACCCGCACCGCGCCGTAGAAAGTGGAGCTGCTCTTGGATGGCGTGATCGCTACTGCGAACCGTCCCTCCAGCCGCCGGAACTCTTTCCACGTGTCGATCTGCGGCTGGTAGATGCGCAGTGTGACGGAGCCCTCGCTGTAGTCGCGCGGCCAGCCGGGATCAGTCGCGGGCGCGGGCGCGGGAGGGGCGCCCGCCGAGAGTGTAACCGCGGTCAGCATCAGTAGGAATGGCCTGAAATTCGTATGCATGGCAGGTCCGTCAAGCCTCGCGGCTTCGATTCGCCGCCGCCGGGAGCCGGCGCAGTTTATTTGGGCCGTCCATTTTCTAGATCCTCCTATCCGTCGGGCGCATCACCTCGCCGGTAGTCGGAAACGCTTATGGCATTACTCCGGTTTCTCCCGCTCGCCGCCTGCGTCCTGTGGTTGCAGGCGGACACGATCTCGCTCTGGAACGGCAAGACAGTCGAGGGGACGTTCATCGGGGGCACGGCCCGCCAGATCGAGTTTCTGACGGCGGCCGGGCAGACGATCAAGGCGCCGCTGACCGACGTCGTGTCAGTCGAGTTCTCCGCGCCTGCGTATGCAGCGCCCAAGCCGGAAACGCGCCCGGCCGGCCCGCGCCCCCCGGTTGTCATTGGCGCGGGCCTAGTGTTTCGGGTGCGAACCACCGATCCGATCGACGTCGATTCGACTCAGGCCGGGGCGCAGTTTCGCGCCGCTCTCGACGACCCGATCCTGTCGGGAGGCAACGTGATTGTGCCCCGCGGCGCAGACGTGGTGCTGGTGGCGGCCAAGGTCAAACAGGGAGGCCGTTTCAAGGGCAGCGATCTGGTGGAGCTGAAAGTGAATTCGATCTCCGTTCGCGGACGGCTGTATCCGGTCGTCACCAGCATCGTGGAGACGAAGTCGGCGGGCGAGGGCAAGAAGACGGCGGGCAAAGTCGCGGGCGGCGCGGGACTCGGGGCCATCATCGGCGGCATTGCAGGCGGAGGAACCGGAGCCGCCATCGGAGCCCTGGCGGGCGGCGCGACCGGCACAGCGGTTGCCGCGTCCGGCCAACCGCATTTGACGATCCCGGCGGAGACTCGTCTGCAATTCACCTTGCAGGCGGATTGGAAGGTCCGGTGAAGACGCCGGACCGTCAGTATTGGACTTAAAGATCTCATGTCCACCGTCCAACATCGCTTCAAGGGCCGCTCCCGCGCCGACGCCGAAGAGCGCCGGGTGCTGCGCGTCGCCAAGCTGGTCTCGGCGACCCTCGGCCAGAACTTCTTCGCGGCGTTGGTGCAGCACCTCGCCACGGCGCTCGGCGGCGACTGCGTCTATGTGGCCGGACTCGACGACGCGCCTGTGAGGAGGTTGCGCACCCTGGCCGTATCGCGCGATGGCGCCCTCGCGGAGAACTTCGAACAGGATCTTCCCGGCAGCAGCGCCGGACAGGTGCTCTCCGACGGGTCGTTCGCCTGGAGTAAGGACGTGTGGAGCATCTTCCCGGCAGATGCGGTCTTGGGAGGCCTTGGCGCCGAGGGTTATGTGGGCGTTCGCCTGACCGACTCCGCGGGACAGGTCATCGGGCTCATCGCCCTGGTGAGCCGCGAGCGGCTGGAGCACGTGCCGGTCACGAGGTCCGTGATGGAGACGTTCGTGCCCCGGGTTGCCGCCGAGCTCGAGCGCCGGCGCGCCGACGACGCCCTGCGCGAGAGCGAGCAGCGGTACCGCGCCTTCATCTCCAACAGCTCCGACGCGATGTGGAGGATCGAGTTCACCAAGCCGATTCCGCTGCGCGCGTCTGCCGATGAGCAAATGGAGCGGATTTACCAGGACGGCTATGTCGCTGAATGCAACGAGGCGATGGCCCGGCTGGCCGGCGTCTGGACCCCCGAAGACCTCGTCGGCACGAAATTCTCCGCCCTGTTCCCCCCGACCGACGAGCGCATCCGCGAGGAGCTGCGGTCGGCGATCCAATCGCGCTACAGCTTCGCGACGTCCGTCACGACGCCGGTCGGCGCGGACGGCCAGATGCGGTATCGAATGCGGACTCTCTGCGGCATCGTGGAGAACAACGAGCTCCACCGGATTTGGGGCACAACGCGCGACATCACGGAATGGAAGCGGGCCGAGTTTGCCGTCGAAGCCTCCGAGCAGCGCTTTCGGGACGTCCTCGAGAACATCGAAGCTCCGGCGGTGATGCTGGACCGGAACGGCATCCTCATGTTCTGCAATGACGCTCTGCTCCGCATCGCGGACTGCAAACGGGACAAACTGCTCGGGAAGAACTGGCTGGTGCCGATCGAAGATCCGGCGGCACGCGGCCTGTGGTCGGCGCTGCTCTCCGGGCGGGAGCCCAAGTCGCACTTCGAAGCTGCCGTGCGTTTCCGTGGCGCGGCGCCGAGACTGGTCGTATGGGACGCGATCGTGCTTCGCAGCGGGGACGGCCAGCCCGCCGGCGTCGCCGCCATCGGCAGGGACATCACCGAGCAGAGGGCGCTCGAGGGCCGGATCGTCCTGGCGGAGAAGTTTGAGGGCATCGGCCGGCTGGCGGCGGGCATCGGTCACGATTTCAACAACTTTCTGACGCTGATCATCGGCCACGTGGCCATCGCGCTCGAGCAACTGGAGCCGGGCTCGGCGATGCACAGCACACTCCTCGCGGTCCAATCGGCATCGCGTGACTGCGCGTTTTTGAGCGAGCAACTGCTGGCCATCGGACGACGTCAACACTTGAAACCCGAGCTCCTCGATTTGAACGGCGTGATTGCCCGTAACGACGACGTTCTCCAGCGCATCGTTGGTCCTGACATCGAGTTCGTCAAGAACCTCGACCCGTCGGCTGGACGGATCTGGGCCGATCCCGTTCAGATTCGCCGGATTCTCGCCAATCTGGCCACCAACTCCCGCGACGCGATGCCGGAAGGCGGGAAGCTAACGATCGCGACGGCGAACGTCGAGGTAGGTCCCGAGTCCGTTCCTGCCGGCGTGCCGCCCGGAAGTTATGTCCGCCTAACGGTATATGACACCGGCACCGGCCTGACCGACGAAGTCAGACGGCGCATGTTCGAACCGTTCTTTACGACGAAACCGCCTGGAAAGGGAACCGGGCTCGGCCTCACCACCGTTTACGGAATCGTGTCTCAGAGCGGAGGTTTCATGTCCGCGCAGGGCGAGCCGGGGGTGGGAACGGGGATCGACGTACTGTTTCCGAGATGCGAGGCTCCAACGGAGCGTGAATCTTAGCCCTCAGGGATATTCCCTGTAGAATATATCCACGGCGGTTCCTGCTAGAATCTGGGCAGCAATGCCCCTCCTGTATTTCACTCTCCTTGCAGCTTTCCTCTGTAGCGGTTTTGCGCAATTCTCAGCAGTCGAGCCCGAGCAGGAAGCTAAAGTCGCAATCACCCCGCGCCGTGAGCTTCGCCATACGCCGGCGACGCTTCGCGCCGATGTCAAACTGATCCTCGTTCCGGTAAGCGTCACCGACGGCCGCGACCGTCCGGTTACGGAGCTCCCCAAGGAGAGCTTTCGCGTTCTGGAGGACGGCGTCGAACAGACCATCACGTCCTTCGCGCGCGAGGAATCGCCGATCTCCGCCGGGCTGCTGATCGACAGCAGCGGCAGCATGAAAACCAGGATGGATGCTTCGGTGGAGGCTCTCAAGTGCTTCTTCCAGACGACCATCCCGGGCGACGAGTTCTTCGTTCTTCAATTCGCCGACCAGCCGCGGACGCTCGGCGGTTTCACAGCCGATCCCGCGGAGATCCAGCGGCGGCTCGGCTTCATTGAACCGAAGGGCTGGACGGCCATGCTCGACGCCGTGGCTGTGGGCACGCACCAGATGAAGGGCGCCCGGAACCGCCGCCGGATTCTGCTGATCCTCTCGGATGGCAACGACAATAACAGCCGCTTCACGGAAGGGGAGATCCGGAATATCGTCATCGAAGCGGATGTCCGCGTCTATGCGATCGCGCTGCACTACCGTCCTCGCCTGCTCCGGCAGCTCGCGGATGAGACGGGCGGAAATGTCCTGGTGGCGCAGAGCATCGCCGAGTTGCCCGCTGTCGTCGAGCGTCTCAGCGCGGAGATTCGCTCCGAGTATCTGCTCGGCTACACGTCGACCAACCGTCCGAACGACGGCAAATACCACCGGGTGAAGGTGGAGGTTGTGCCGCCTGCCGGCAGTCCGGCGCTTCACGCCTCCTGGAGGCGCGGTTACTACGCTCCGGGCGAGTAGGCCAGTTCCGCGCGGCCGGGCTCATCGAGCCACATTGTCAATTCCACAGGACCGGCGAAGACGGCGTGCAGCCGCACGATTATCCGTCGCAGGTTGGAGTCCGTATAGTCGCGGACGAAATAGACGTGGTTGACGAACCCCGATGGAGACTTAACGAGTTCGCCCCATTCCCGGAGCGGGCGCGCGGTCTCCGAGTCGAGCCACAACTCGCCCTTGAATAGCCCCACCTGCCGGCGCTTGGGCTCCATCAGGAAGATGAAAGCGGTCCGGCGGCCGTAGTCTGTGGTCCCTTTGAACGAGAACCGGTAATTGGCCGCCGCGATCTGCGTCGCCTCGTCGCCGCCGGGCAGCTTCGTCTCGACGGTCAGGAAGCGCGCGATGACTGCGGTCTTCACCAGGCTGTCGCCGACGAAGTGGAGTTGTGTGAAGGCGATGCGGCCGGGGCCGGCGATCACCTTCAAGCCGCGCAGGACCCCGCGCTTGTGGAGTTTCGGGAGCGCCGCGTCGATCTGAAACGACGTCGGAGCGGCTGAGGGCGGAGGCCGATCGCACTGCTCTCGCAGGTAACGCTCGAGCGCCTGGCGCGCGAGACCGCTCTCACGAGGCGGAGGCGCCTTCGCGGCCAACGGCGCCACGACGAAAAGCATCGACAGCAGGACTCGCGCCATCAACGGGGTTCCTGATCGAGCTTTTCCCACTGCATCCGGATCACAAACACCGGGTCCTGAAAGACGTCCTCCTTCTTCGCAATGAACCAGACATTGCCGTTGCGCCGGTCCATCACGAGCAAACCCTGCTGCCCGCGGTAGAGAAACATCGTCGAGAGGATGAGCACGTGATCGAATCTCGCGGGCTGGGCCTGAGCCTGAACATCCGTCAGAGGATCGAGCATCGGACGAAAGGCGATCATTCCGAGAAACACGGCGATCGTCAAGAGAATCGCCTTTACACTCCAATCCGCTCGCGGCATCGTTTCCTCCTGGCGCGGTAAACCGGCCCTTGTTGCACCCGGCGGCGCGGCGCCTGCATCTTGCCGGTGCAAACGCCGCCGTGCGCCGACGTGATTCCGAAGCGCCGCCATTGGATTTCTTTTTAGTCCAGAGAGACAGGAGCCACCATGAAATTGCGCGTGAGCATTCTCAGCGCCCTGGCCGTTTTCGCCGCCCCCGTGGCGGCGCGTCCGAAGACCGACGTGATCGTGATGTCGAACGGCGATCGCATTACCGGCGAAATCAAGGGCCTCAATGCCGGAGTCCTGCGCGTCGACCTCGATTACGTCGACGGCACGATCTCTCTCCAGTGGCTGAAGGTCGCACGAGTGGAGAGCAGCCAATTGTTCATCGTGCAGGCGCAGGACGGATCTCTCTACACCGGGACGCTCTTCACTTCTCCTGACGAGACGAGCAAAATCCAGGTTGCTGAGCCTGACGAGCCCCCGGCGGTCCTCGAACAACGCCGGATTGTCAGGCTCGAGGAGACTTCCGAACGCTTCTTCCGGCGCTGGAGCGGGGAGATCTCTCTCGGGCTCGTCTACTCGAAGGGCAACAATTCGACGCAGAACACCGTCGGCGCGGTCGTCGAGTATCAACGGGAGCGTTGGGGACTTGCCGCCGCCTACGATTCCAACCTGTCCTCCAATAGCAGCTCCGCCACGTCGACCAGAAATCAGTGGGATTTGACTGGGTACCGCCTGCTGCCCTGGAAGAATTACTATTACGGCGGAATCGGCAGCTTCATGCAGGGTTCCGTGCAGGGAATCAGCCTGCAATCGACGGTCGGCGGCGGGCTGGGGCGGTACTTCAAAAACACCAATCGCGCCCGCATCTCCGTCCTGGGCGGCTTGGCGTGGCAGAACGTCGATTATCAGCAATCGATTTCCACGGCCCCGTCACAGCAGTCCGCCGCTGGCCTGATCGCCACCGACACCCGCATCTTTCTCTTCAAGAAGACGAACTTGTCGGTGAGGGCCTACCTGGTCCCGTCGTTCACGGACAAAGGCCGTATCCGTTTCAATACCAATGCTTCTTATTATCTGAAGCTGTTCAAGAACCTTTCGTGGAACGTCTCGTTCTACGGCAACTGGGACACCCGGCCGCCGCTCAACTTCGCCGGCAGCGACTACGGCTACAGCGTCGGGATGAAGTGGACGTTCGGCTACCGGTGAAACGGAAAAAGTAAATCGCGGCGGGCTATCGCGGCATTCATGGTGCATGAAGCCGGTCCTTACCTCGATTCTCTCCCTTCTCTTGTTCGCGGCAGCGATCTCCGGCGGCGAGAAGAAGACGATCTATCCGCCGGGCGCGAAGCCGGGCGGATCCTGGAGCTACGGGATCCTGAGCGACAACACTCTGTACATCTCCGGCATGGGCGGCGAGAACGCCGCCGGCAAGATTCCCGCCGGCTTCGAGGCCGAAGTGAAGCAGAGCCTCGACAATATCGGCGCGGTTTTGAAAGCCGCGGGGATGACGCCCGCGGACGTGGTGAGCGTGCAGGTCTACCTCACCGACGGAGCTACCTTCCCGCTCATGAACAAGGTGTACATGAATTACTTCAAAGACCCGCGGCCCACCAGGACCACGGTGGTGGTCGCGAAACTCGTCGGCGAGGGTCACATCGAAATCACGGCCACTGCCAAACGGTAAGCGCCCGAGCCAAAAAAAAGGAGTCGCCGGTATCGGGTGGGGAATCATTCGACGGGCGACGCGAGTCACCGCCTTTCAAAGAGGAGCAAGCATGAAATCGGATAATCGTCGGGACAAAACGGACACTCTTCCGCAATTGAACACCACCGATATCCCGGCCGGTGCAGACCGCCGGGCATTTCTGATGCGCGCCGCCATGATCGGGTCAGTCGCCGTCATGACCGGCCGCTCAGCCTCCGCACAGGAGAAGATCGCTGCCGCCGCGCCGCCGCCTCAGAGCAGCAACTTTTCCCCCGACCTCGATGTCGTCAAGAAGTCGAAGGGGCCCGTCATGACCACCATCGACGAGTTCTACAAAGTGGGGCCGGGGCCTTCCAGTTCGCACACCATCGGCCCCATGCGCATCACTTACGACTTTTACCAGCGGTGCACCAAGCTGCCCGCCGATCAGCTCGCCAAGGCGACGGGCATGAAAGTCCATCTCTTCGGCAGCCTCAGCGCGACCGGCAAAGGACACGGCACCGAGCGCGCCGCCCTCGCCGGCATTATCGGTAAGGAGCCGGCCACGGTCGATCCGCTGTTCCTCGACGGTCTGCGGGACAATCCCGATCAGTCTTTCCCCGTAAAACTCGGCGATCAGACGTTCAACGTGTCCCTCAAAGACGTCATTTACGACGCGCCCAAGGGCAACTTTCCGCACCCCAACACCTTAACGGCCCAGCTCATGGGCGGCGACTCCATCCTCTACGAGCTGGAGTATTACTCGGTCGGCGGCGGCTTCATCGAGTGGAAGGGCTACGAGGCGCCCAAGAAGGGGCGGCCGAAATACCCGTACTCGACGATGAAGGAGTTGCTGGCGCACGCGGAGAGGGACAACCTGACGGTCGCGCAGGTCGTGATGGCGAATGAAGTGGCCGTGTCCGGCAAATCCGAGGCCGAGGTCGCCGCTTTCGTCGACAAGATCGGGAACGTGATGGTGGCCATCGTCAAATCGGGACTCGCGATGCCGCCGGGCGTCCTCCCTGGGCCGATCAAGCTGAAGACGAAGGCGGGCGACGTCTATAAACGCGCGATGGAAGACAAGTACGAGAAGCAGCGCGGCGTCGGGGTCGTATCCGCCTACGCGCTCGCGGGGTCCGAAGAGAATGCCCGCGGACATCTCGTCGTCACGGCCCCGACCGGCGGGTCGGCAGGCGTGCTGCCGGCGCTGATCTATGCTCTGGGCGAGGGCGGCCGCGCACTCTCCACGGAGAAAATCCGCGACGGCCTGCTGGCCGGCGCTGCAATCGGCTATCTCTGCAAACACAACGCGACGCTCGCCGGAGCCGAGGGCGGCTGTCAGGCGGAGATCGGCGTCGCCTCCGCCATGGGCGCGGCGCTCCTGGCGCAGGCGCACGACCAGCCGAACCAGGTGGTCGCGAACGCCGCCGAGTCCGCCCTGCAGCATCATCTGGGCCTGACGTGCGACCCGGTCGCAGGCTATGTTCAAGTGCCATGCATCGAGCGGTGCGCCTTTGGCGCCGTCAAGGCATGGACAGGCTTCCTGATCGCCAGCAATGAAATCGCCGCCAACCGCCGCGTCGATTTCGACACGACCGTCTCGGCCATGGCGCTCACCGCCAAGGAAATGAACACGAAGTACAAGGAGACGTCGGAAGGCGGGTTGGCCGTATCGGTAGTCCTCTGTTAGGAGTCCCCTGGGATGAAGAGCCGCACGAGCGCGGCCGTAGCTGCATGGCTGCTGGCCGCGCTCTACTACTTTTATCAGTACACGCTCCGCTCCTCGCCCGCGGTCATGATGCCGCAGTTATCGGCCGCATTCGGACTGAGCGCGGCAGGGGTGGCGTCCCTGATCGGGCTCTTCTACTACGGATATGCGCCGCTGAGCCTGATCGCCGGACCCGCGATCGACCGGCTCGGCGCCAAGGCGGTCATCCCGTTCGGCGCGCTCCTTGCCGGATGCGGCGCGTTGCTGTTTGGGACCGGCAGTCTGACCGCTGCCTACGTCGGGCGCTTCCTGCAAGGGGCGGGCGGAGTCTTCGCGCTGATCGGCGCCGTCTATATCGTCACGCAGAACTTCCCCGCGTCGCGCGGGGCGACGCTGGTCGGCGCGACGCAGATGTTCGGTTCGAGCGGGGGATCGGCGGGACAGTTTCTCGTGGGCCCGATGATCGCCGGAGGAATCGCCTGGAGCAGTTACTGGACGGCTATGGGAGCGACGGGGATTGCGATCGCCGTACTTCTATTTTTCCTGCTTCCGAAGCCGAAAGCCTCGAAGCCGGGCGATGACTGGGTGCGAGGCCCGGCCAAGGCCCTGGCCGTTGTGTTTGCCAATCCGCAGTCGCTGCTGTGCGGTCTCATCGCGGGCCTCGTCTTCATCCCGACGACCATCTTCGACATGATCTGGGGCGTCCGCTTTCTCGAGCAGGGGCGCGGCTTCGCGTACGGAGAGGCGGTCATCCGTTCCGCGACGGTGCCCCTCGGATGGATCATCGGCAGCCCCCTCATGGGAATGCTCTCGGACCGGCTGGGACGCCGCAAACCCATAATTGTCGGCGGAGGTTGCCTGCTGACAGGGTGTCTCGCCTGGATCCTCTACGGTCCAGCCGATGTCCTGCCCCCGTACGTTCTCGGCCTTGCCGCCGGGATCGCATCCGGCGCCGCGATGGTCACGTACACGGTCGTCAAGGAAGCCAACCCGCCTCACCTGGCAGGCACGGCCACCGGCGTGATCGGCTTTCTCAACTTCACCTTCAGCGCTCTGATGGGCCCGGTCTTCGGCGCCCGCCTGCAACGGGCAGCGGACGGAACGAATACGGGACTCGAGCAATACCAAATGACCTTTCAACCACTCTTGTACGGCGTCGCGCTCGCTGTGCTGCTGACGGTGTTCCTGATGAAGGAAACGGGATCGGCGGCGCGGGTCGAGGCGGTAGAAGCGGAGGCCGCATGAAGTCCGGAACGGGAAAATACGAACGTCTGCTGGAGCGGTGCGCGGGAATCGATCCGGTTCTTACCGCGGTCGCACACCCCTGCGATAAATCGGCGCTCGCCGGCGCGATCGAGGCCCGCGATCTCGGCCTGATTCGGCCCATCCTGGTCGGCCCCGCGGGCCGTATCGAGGAGATCGCCAAGGCGGCGCGCCTGGACCTCAGCGGCATCGAGATCGTCGACGCCGCGCACAGCCACACGGCGGCAGCCAAAGCAGTCGCGCTGGTGCGGGAAGGCAGGGCCGGGCTGCTGATGAAGGGCAGTTTGCACAGCGACGAACTACTCGGGGCCGTCGTCGCCCGCGAGACAGGACTACGGACGGGACGACGCCTGTCGCACGCGTTCGTGATGGATATCCCCACGTATCACAAGCCGCTCGTGGTCACCGACGCCGCAATCAACATCGCGCCCACGCTGGAGGACAAGGTCGATATCTGCCAGAACGCCATCGACCTGGTCATCGCGCTGGGCCTCGAAAAGCCCAAGGTGGCCATACTGGCGGCCGTCGAGACCGTGAACCCGAAGATGCCCTCGACGATCGATGCCGCCGCGCTCTGCAAGATGGCGGATCGGCGCCAGATCACCGGAGGAATCCTCGACGGGCCCCTCGCCTTCGACAACGCGATCAGCATCGAAGCCGCCGAAACGAAGGGTATTCAGTCCCCCGTCGCCGGAGATCCCGACATTCTGCTCGTTCCCGACCTCGAGGCGGGCAACATGCTGGCCAAGCAGCTCACGTTTCTGGCGAATGCGGACAGCGCCGGATTGGTATTGGGCGCGAGAGTGCCGATCGTCCTGACCAGCCGCGCCGATAGCGTCCGCTCCCGTATCGCCAGTTGCGCGGTCGCGGTGCTGGCAGCCTGCGCGCGCCGCGAGAAGTTCTCCGGGGTGGTCGCCCATGCATGATTACGCGCTTGTGCTCAACGCCGGCTCGTCGAGCCTGAAGTTCTGCGTTTTTCATCGCCCCAGCGGCGAGGACTGGCATCTCGAGTCGCGCGGCCAGATCGCCGGCATCGGGACCTCGCCGAAGCTGGCCGCATCCGACGGCGAGGGCCGCACGCTCGTCAATCAGAAGCTCGAAGGCGTACACGACCAGCGCGGCGCGCTCGATTCCCTCGCTGCCTGGCTAAGATCCAAGTACAGCGGCGCCCGCGTCCTGGGCGTCGGACACCGCGTCGTGCACGGCGGCGCGCGCTTCACCGGCCCGACCCTGATCACGCCCGAGGTCCGCGTCGAACTGAATCGCCTCGTCCCGCTGGCGCCGTTGCATCAGCCTTACAATCTCGCGGCCATCGACGCCGTCGCGCAGCGCTTGCCGGGTGTGCCGCAGGTCGCCTGCTTCGACACGAGCTTTCACCGGACTCAATCGCCCCTCGCCGACCTCATTCCTATTCCCGGGCGGTTCCGCGACGAGGGCGTGCAGCGCTACGGCTTTCACGGTCTCTCCTACGAGTACATTGCCAACGCCCTGCCGCGCGTCGCGCCCGAGATTGCGGAGGGGCGCGTCATCGTCGCGCACCTGGGGAGCGGCGCGAGCATGTGCGCCATGAGGAACGGCAAGAGCGTCGACAATAGTCTCGGCTTTACCGCGCTCGACGGCCTTTGCATGGGCACCCGGCCCGGCGCCATCGACCCGGGCGTCATTCTTCATCTGTTCGACGCGCTGGGGCTCGGCCCGCGGGACGTTACGAGGATTCTCTACAAAGAATCGGGCCTGCTCGGAATCTCGGGTATCAGTAACGATATGCGCGATCTCCTCCGCAGCAGCGAACCCGGCGCCCGCCTCGCCGTCGACTACTTCGTCTACCGCGCCGCCAAGGAGATCGGCGCGCTCGCCGCCGTCCTGGGCGGTATCGACGGTTTCGTGTTCACCGGCGGTATCGGAGAGAACTCCGCCGAAATCCGCCGCCGTATCTGCGAGTCGTGCGGATGGCTCGGTGTCGGACTCGACGCCGAAGCCAACGATCGCGGCGGCCCCCGGATCTCTACCCGAATCAGCCAAGTCTCAACCTGGGTGATCCCGACCAACGAGGAGCTCATGATTGCGCGTCACACCGGGCTACTGCTCGGATTGATCACGGTCCACGCATAACGATACGGAGGAGTGTCATGGCCACAGCGGCGCAGGAAGTTCACGCGGAATCCGTCTCCGGATGGCAAGGCTTTCGAGCCGGCCTTTGGGAGAAAGAAATCAACGTCCGGGACTTCATCCAACAGAATTACGAACCCTACGAAGGGGACGAGGGCTTCCTTGCTCCCCCGACCGCGCGAACCCGTAAGCTCTGGGAGGGCCTCACCGAGCTGTTCCTGGAAGAGCGCAAGAAGGGAGTTCTCGACATCTCGCAGATCCCCAGCTCCATTACGGCGCACGCGCCCGGCTACATCGACCGCGAGAGCGAGCTGATCGTCGGCCTACAGACCGAGGCGCCGCTGAAGCGGGCGGTGATGCCGAACGGCGGCCTGCGGATGGTCCTCAGCTCCCTGAAGGCCTATGGCCACGAGCCGGACTCGCAGCTGATCGAGACGTTCACCAAATACCGCAAGACTCACAACGAGGGCGTGTTCGACGCCTATACCGCCGACATCCGGCGCTGCCGGAGCTCGCATATCCTCACCGGACTGCCCGACGCGTACGGCCGCGGCCGCATCATCGGCGACTACCGGCGCATCGCGCTCTATGGGGTGGCCCGCCTGATCGAGGCCAAGCAGCGGGAAAAGCGCGCCCTCGAAAGCGCAATGTCGACCGAAGACATCATTCGCGACCGTGAGGAGCTCAGCGAGCAGATTCGGGCGCTCAAAGAGCTGCAGCAAATGGCGGCGGCGTACGGCTTCGACATCTCGCGTCCCGCGCAAACCGCGCGGGAGGCGGTGCAATGGCTCTATTTCGGGTACCTCGCGGCGGTCAAGGAACAGAATGGCGCGGCCATGTCGCTAGGGCGCACATCGACCTTCCTCGACATCTACTTCGCGCGCGATCTCGCCTCGAAGCAGCTCGACGAAGAGCACGCTCAGGAGATCGTCGACGATTTCGTGATCAAGCTGCGCATCGTCCGCTTCCTCCGCACTCCGGAGTACGACGAGCTGTTCGCCGGCGATCCGACGTGGGTCACGGAATCGATCGGCGGCATGGGAGACGACGGCCGGCCTCTGGTCACGAAGACCAGCTTCCGCTATCTGCAGACCCTCTATAACCTCGGCCCCGCGCCCGAGCCCAACCTGACGGTCTGGTATTCGCCGCGGCTGCCCGAGGGCTTCCGGCGCTTCGCCGCCAAGGTCGCGATCGACACCAGCGCCATCCAGTTCGAGAACGACGAGATCGCGCGCCGCGCCTGGGGCGACGACACCGCGATCGCCTGCTGCGTCTCGCCGATGCTCACCGGCAAACAGATGCAGTTCTTCGGGGCGCGCGCCAACCTCGCCAAGTGCCTGTTATACGCCATCAACGGCGGCCGCGACGAGATCACCGGCGAGCAGATCGGCGCCGCTCTCGGCGCGGTCCAGGGCGACTACCTCGATTTCGATGACGTGCTTGCCCGCTTTGAACCGATGATGGACTGGCTCGCCGACGTGTACGTCAACGCCATGAACATCATCCATTACATGCACGACAAGTACTCGTACGAGCGCATCGAGATGGCCCTGCACGATTACGCGCCGCTGCGCACGATGGCGTTCGGCATGGCGGGTCTGTCGGTCGTCGCCGACAGCCTCTCCGCGATCCGGCACGCCAAGGTGCGCGTGGTCCGGGACGGAACGGGCCTCATTACCGGCTACGAGATCGAAGGCGATTTTCCGAAGTTCGGCAACAACGACAATCGCGTGGACCACCTGGCGGCCTGGGTCGTCAGCGCGTTCATGGGTAAGCTGCGGAAGTATCCGACGTATCGCGGCGCGCTGCACACGCAGTCCATCCTGACGATCACGTCCAACGTCGTATACGGCAAGGCCACCGGCGATACGCCCGACGGGCGCCGCCGCGGCGAGCCGTTTGCGCCCGGCGCCAATCCGACTAGCGGGCGCGACACCCACGGGATTCACGCCTCCGCGGCGTCGGTCGCCAAGCTGCCGTATCGGGACGCCGCCGACGGCATCTCGCTGACCGCCAGCATGGTCCCGCAGGGACTCGGACGCGTGGCCGCGGATCGCATCGCCAATCTCACGTCGATGTTGGATGCGTTCTTCGGGGTCACCGGCTTTCACATGAACGTCAACGTGCTGAACCGCGAGACGCTGCTGGACGCCATGGACCACCCGGAGAAGTACCCGAATCTCACTATTCGCGTGTCCGGCTATGCCGTCAATTTTGTCCGCCTGACGCGGGAACAGCAAATGGACGTCGTCAACCGGACGTTCCACGGAGGGTAACTGCCATGGACATGCGCGCAACCACCCAACAGGTCCCACTCGAAGCGAAGAACCCCTTCGAGCTTCGTGTGGACCTCGGCAGCGACGTTCCGGAATCGGACGTCCGAGCCGCCCTCATGTCGGGCGACATGGGATTTCTACACTCGTTCACCACCGGCTCCACGGTCGATGGGCCGGGCGTTCGCGTCGTCGCCTGGACGACCGGATGCCAGATGCGCTGCCTCTACTGCCACAACCCGGACACGTGGACGTTGACCAACGGGGCGCCGATCACCGTCGAACGCGCCGCCGAACAGTTGCGCAAGTACCGGGCAGGGTTGAAGGTGATGTCCGGCGGCTTTACGTTGAGCGGCGGTGAGCCGCTCATGCAGGACCGTTTCGCCGTCAAACTGCTTTCCTCCGCAAAAGGCCTCGGGATCCACACCGCTCTCGACACTAACGGCTATTTCGGCTCTCGCCTGAGTAATGCCGAGCTGGACGCCGTCGACCTGGTGCTGCTCGACATCAAAATCTGGACACCGGAACTCCATCGCCGCCTCACCGGAATGGAAATCGGACCGGTCCTCGCCTTTGCCCAGCGCCTCGCCGCTCACAACCGAGCGATCTGGCTCCGGTATGTCCTCGCGCCCGGATGGAGCGACGATCCTGGCGAGATCCGGGAGGTCGCTCGCTTTGCCGCCGGCCTGGGCGTCGTCGCCCGTGTCGATGTCCTGCCTTTCCATCAGATGGGCCGGCACAAATGGGAGAAGCTGGGACTCGAGTATCAGTTGGCCGGCACGAAAGAGCCTTCCGCGGCGTCCGTCGAGGAGGCTTGCAGACTGTTTCGACAAGCCGGTCTGACGGCGTATTGACTCAGCTGAATTCAGACGGAGTGACTATGAATTCGCTGCAAAGCGCGTTAGAATTGGCCACCGCGTCCCATGCGATTACCACGCTCCAAAGCGATTTGGGGGGGTGCCGTCCTTATACTCGCCCCAGGACTCTACCTGGCTCCGCGTCTGTTTCGGCCGCACATCAAGGACCGCGTCTACACCATCGGATGGCAGAATTCGCCTCCGTTCCAACAGAAGGCGGAAGACGGTTCGCCGGCCGGGTTGGCAATCGATCTGGTCCGCGACGCGGCGCGGCGACGCGGAATCCGGCTTCAGTGGGTATGGTGTCCCGGTAGTTCCGAAGCGGCATTGCGCAGCCGCCAGGTGGACCTCTGGCCGCTGATCACGATCACGCCGGCGCGCCAAAAGGTAATCCATATCAGTAAGCCGTACCTCCAGCACCATTACACTTTCACGGTTCTCGCCGGCAGCCGCTTCTCCCAGGTTTCGGACTTGGAATCGGCCAGCATCAGTCATCTTGAAGTGCCCATCCTCACGCAACATTTGAAGACGCTCTTGCCCAACGCGAAGCTCGTTACGGCTCCCTTCCCGACGGGTGTGATCGAAAGTGTGTGCGGGCGCACCACGGACGCTGCGTTCCTCGACGAGTTTTCGTCCAGCGCGTTATTGCTGGGCGGACTGTCATGTGTCTCCCAGCCTCTTCGGATGTTTCCCGTTCCGGGCCTCCAGACACAGCTCGGCGTCGGCTCGACGCCCGAAGCCGCGGCCGTCGCCGACGAGATCCGAAGCGGAATCGACATTTCGTTCGATCAGGGCGATTTGGCCACAATCCTCAGAAGCGCCGGATATTTCTCGCCGCGCAATATGGATTATTTCAGCGCGATGATGGAGGCGCACCGGCGAGAGCGTTGGCTCGTCGCTATGATTGGCGTGTTCGCCGTCTTTCTGCTCTCCACTATGTTCGCGGCGGACCGCATCCGCCGCCAGCGAAACCGGATCGGCGCGGCCGAGGGCGCTCTGCGGGATAGCGAGCACAAACTCCGACTTCTGGCAAACAACCTGAGTGACATGGTGTTGGCGTACGACATGGACCGCCGCCTTGTCTTTGCGAGTCCCGCGGTCGAGCGCCTCACCGGGTTTTCCGGATCCGAGTTGCGGGAGGAAGGATTCATCTGCTGGATTCACGCCGATGATCGCGCGCGCATGATGGCTCTTTGGGAGAAGCTCTTTACCGGAGACAGTTACCGCGACGAGGAATACCGGCTCATCACGAAGGAAGGGCGGTTGAAGTGGGTCATGGCCACGTGGGGACCCATCTACGATGAGAGTGGCCGCCAGATCGGCGTGCAGGGCAGCGAGCACGATATCACCGGGAGAAAACTCGCCGATGAATCGCTCCGCGAATCGGAGCGGAGATTCCGCGAGCTGCTGGAAAACGTGCAACTCGTCGCGGTAATCACCGACGCCAAGTCCACCATCACCTTCTGCAACGACTACACTCTCGCCTTAACCGGCTGGGCAACAGAGGAAGTAATGGGACACGCCGCCCAACAGTTCCTCGACCCCGAATTCTCTGCCCGCCTGGCTGCTCCTGCGGTCGCCACGAAACCCCAATCGTTCTTCGAGGGCGCCTTCCTGGCGAAGAACGGCGAACGGCGATGGATCCAATGGAGCAGCACTCCGTTGCTCGATGCCGAAGGCCGCGCCGCCGGATTTGCGAATCTCGGCGAGGACGTCACCGAACTCCGCACTCTCCGCGCCGAAGCGACCCGCCGTGAAAGCGAGGAGCGGTTCCGGAGCCTCGCCGACACTGCGCCGCTCATGATCTGGGTGACCGGGCCCGACAAGGGCTGCACGTTTGTCAACAAAGGCTGGCTCGATTTCACGGGATGCACGCTCGACCACCAACTGGGCGACGGCTGGATCTCGGGAGTGCATCCGGATGACATCCAATCGTGCCGTCGCGCCTATTCGTCCGCCTTCGACGGCCGCCGGAGTTTCCAGGTGGAGCACCGCCTGCGCAGGGCGGATGGAGAATACCGCTGGGTCCTCTGCGGCGGCGTGCCTCGTTTCGCGCCGGATGGGGAGTTCGCCGGGTATGTCGGCAACTGCACCGATATTACCGAGCTGAAGCGCAGCCGTGACGAGGACATCGCACGGCAAAAACTCGAGAGTGTGGGACGCCTCGCCTCCGGCGTCGCCCACGATTTCAATAATCTGTTGGGCGCCGTCCTCGCTCAGGCCGATGTGGCGCTGGCGGACATCGCGGCCGGAGATTCTCCCGGGGCGCCGCTGAGTCATATTCGGGCGGTGGCGATTCGCGGCGCCGGCATCGTCCGTCAGTTGATGATCTACTCCGGACAGGACAATGCCGTCGCCGAGCCGGTGGACGTCTCGTTCCTGGTCGAGGACATGATGGAACTCCTCCGAGTCGTCGTGTCCAAGCGGGCGGCCATCGCAGCCGAACTTGCCCCCGGCCTCAACCCCGTCCGGGCGAATCCTGCTCAACTCCGTCAGGTCGTCATGAACCTCGTCACAAATGCTTCGGAGGCCATCGGAGATTGCGAGGGCGTCATTGCCATCCGCACGGCGGCCGTCGGGATGCAAGTGGCACTGGAAGTCTCGGACACCGGATGCGGCATCGCCGCGGAGGTGCAAGCGAAGCTATTCGATCCGTTCTTCACCACCAAGCCCGCGGGCCATGGCCTCGGCCTTGCTGTGGTGCAGCGGATTGTGCGGGGGATCGACGGCGTGATTGCCTTCGAAACCGAGGCCGGGCGCGGCGCCACTTTTCGTGTCCTCCTGCCTTCGATCGACGAACGGGCTACACCCGTGCGCCGCGTGGACGCCTTGCCGCCCGAACATCTGAATCGGGCCGCGACTCTCCTCATCGTGGAGGATGAAGAGCTCCTGCGTCATGCCGTCGCCAGGATGCTCCGGCTAAAGGGTTTCAGCGTTCTCGAAGCCGCCGACGGGAACGCCGCCCTGATCCTCATTCGCGACGGCCGCGAAAACATCGATGTGGTTCTCCTGGACATCACGCTCCCCGGCGCCCCCAGCCGTGAGGTCTTTGCCGAAAGCCGCCGCCTCCGGCCGCAAACGCACATGATTCTGACGAGCGCCTATGGGCAGCAGATGCTCGACGAATCATTCCCCGGCATGACGGTCGACGCATTCATTCGCAAGCCCTACCAATTGGCCGACCTCATAGCCCTGGTCCGCAAAATCGTCTCCGCGGGACCGCCGGCGACACTGAAGGTGTCGAACTAAACGACCACCGGGTCAAAGCCGGTAGGTTGGGCTTGCGACTGAAAGTCGCCTGAAGAGCGCGGTCGGACGTTGGTGGGGCAGGCGCTTTCGCCAGGCGCTTTCGCCTGGCAGGATTCCACCAGCGGCCTCGCGGCCGCTGGCAGACGAAACCGGCTGCCCCACCGATTGCATCCCTGTGGCCGCGCGGCAGCCGTAAATAAACAACAGCTTCTTCCGTTCCGGCGGAATCAGAGGTGCGGAGGATGCGTCCGGCGGACAGCACGTCCTATGAAGAAGGGAAAAGCGCTACACGACGGCAAGAAGCCCAAAATGGGGCGAAAGGAATACGAGAAAGAGCTACGCAAGCTTCAGGTCGAGCTCTGCAAACTCCAGAACTGGGTGAAGTTCAAGGGCTTGCGCGTCATCCTCGTCTTCGAGGGGCGCGACGGGGCGGGAAAGGGCGGCACCATCAAGGCCATCACGGAGCGCGTCAGCCCCCGCATCTTCCGCGTTGTGGCGCTGCCCGCGCCTTCCGATCGCGAGAAGACGCAGATGTACATGCAGCGGTATCTGCAGCACTTCCCCGCGGCCGGAGAGATCGTCATCTTCGACCGCAGCTGGTACAACCGCGCCGGCGTCGAATATGTGATGGGATTTTGCAGCAAGGAGCAGCACCGCCGCTTCCTCGAACTCTGCCCCGTGTTCGAGAGCTATATCGCCGGCAGCGGCATCCTGCTGCTCAAGTTCTGGCTCGAAGTCAGCGATGGCGAGCAGGAGCGCCGCTTTAAAGCGCGGATCGAGGACCCGCGGCGCCAGTGGAAGCTCAGCCCTATGGACCTTCCCTCCCGCAGCCGCTGGTACGACTACTCGCGCGCCCGCGATCAGATGCTCGACGCGACCGACACCGATGCCTCTCCGTGGCAAATCGTCCGCTCGGACGACAAGCAGCGGGCGCGGCTGAATTGTCTGTCGCAGCTCTTGAGCCTGGTTCCCTATCGCGAGGCGCCGCGCGAGAAAGTAAAACTCCCGAAGCGATCCCGCAAAGGCGCGTACGACGACCAGGCCTCGCTGAAGGGCAGAAGATTCGTGCCCGAAAAATACTGAACCGGAGCGCCATCGCGGACCATCATGGTCCGCGAGCGCGTGACGACGACGCAGCCGCCTCCCGGCCGGCTGCCGTGGATTCGCTTCGCGGCTTTGAGAAAGGGACACGCGCATGGGCACGAACGCGGCGGCCGTAAGAAGTTCGGAACTCCTGGATCAATACGGTTGCGGACCGATACGGTTTTCCGGGACCGGCGACGCCCTATTCGAGCGGCATCTCCTGTTCGACAAGGCGGTCGATGTCGGCGCCGCGACGGCGCGCGATCAGTTCGAGGCCTTCGCTCACGCAGTTCGCGACGTCCTCTCGCAGCGCTGGGTTGCTACCGAGAAGAATTATGAGCGCATGAATGGGAAGCGTGTCTACTACCTCTCGATGGAGTTCCTGATCGGGCGGTCGCTGGCGAACAACATCATGAACCTGCGCCTCGACCCTCTGATCCAGCAGGCCGTAGCGAAACGAAACCTGAGCTTCGCGGACCTATTGGAGCAGGAGCCCGACGCCGGCCTCGGCAACGGCGGCCTGGGGCGTCTGGCCGCCTGTTTCATCGAATCCGCAGCCACCCTGCAACTGCCGGTCATGGGCTATGGTCTGCGCTATGAATACGGAATTTTCAAACAGCTGATCCGCGACGGCTGGCAGGAGGAGCGGCCCGATAACTGGCTCCGCTTCGAGGATCCATGGGAGGTGGCGCGGCCACATGAAAAGGTGGAAATCGGGCTCAATTGCTCCTTCGAGATCCGCGGCGGCAGCTTGCGTGCGATTCCTGGCCGGCCCTCGACTCTCATCGGGATGCCCTTCGACCGTCCCGTCGTCGGTTACGGTGGCAAGACGATCAACACGCTCCGCCTTTGGGCGGCGGCGGCGCCCGATTATTTCGATTTCCAGGAATTCAGCGGTGGCGATTTCGTGGGCGCTCTCGCCGAGACGCTCTCCGCCGAATCGCTGACCCGCGTCCTCTATCCCGACGATTCGACCAGCGTGGGCCAAGGTCTGCGCTTCGTACAGGAATACTTCCTCGTCGCGTGCTCGCTCGCCGACCTGGTCCGACGCTTTCGCCGCGGCAACGACGGTTGGACGGCCTTCGCTCAAAAGGCAGCCATTCAGTTGAACGACACGCATCCGGCAATCGCAGTCCCGGAACTCATGCGCATTCTCCTGGACGAGGCGCGTCTCGGCTGGAGCGAGGCCTGGGACATCACCACCGCCGCGCTGGCCTACACCAACCACACCCTCCTGCCCGAAGCGTTGGAGAAGTGGCCCCTGGCTTGGTTCGAGTTGATGCTGCCGCGGCACCTGGAGATCATTTACGAAATCAACCGCCGCCTGATCGAAGACGTTCAGGCGCGCTATCCGGGCGAGAACGGGAGGACCCAGCGCGTCAGCCTCGTCGAAGAGGGTGCCGTACCCAAGATCCGCATGGCGAATCTGGCGATCGTCGGCTCCCATAGCACCAATGGCGTCGCCGCGATTCACTCCGACCTGCTGCGCAAGACCACGGTCAAGGATCTCGCCGAGATATTCCCCGAGCGTTTCAACAACAAGACCAACGGGGTCACTCCGCGCCGCTGGTTGCTTCTGGCCAATCCCGCTCTCTCCCGGGTCATCACCGACGCCATCGGGGAAAACTGGATCGCCGACCTGAACCAACTGAGCCGGCTGAAGCCGCTGGCCGGCGATTCGGCATTCGGCGACGCGATCCGAAAGGCCAAGCGCGATGCGAAATGGCGTTTCGCCGACTGGCTTCGCTGGACCTCGGGAGTGGCGGTCGATCCCGACACCATCTTCGACTGTCACGTGAAGCGCATCCACGAGTACAAGCGGCAGATGCTGATGGCGCTCCGGATCGTCGTGTTATACAACCGATTGCGCGAAAATCCGGAGCTCGTCATGGCGCCGCGCACCTTCTTTTTCGCGGGCAAAGCAGCCCCCGCGTACCGCCTGGCCAAGCTCATCATCAAGTTCATCAATAACCTCGCCGGCACGATCCAGGACGATCCCGCCGTCCGCGGACGTCTGAAGGTCGTGTTCCTGCCGGACTACTGCGTTTCCCTGGCCGAGAGGTTGATCCCGGCCAGCGACGTGTCCAACCAGATCTCCACCGCGGGTTACGAAGCCAGCGGCACGAGCAACATGAAGTTCATGATGAACGGCGCCCTGACCGTCGGCACGCGCGACGGCGCGACGATCGAAATGGCGCAAGAGGCGGGCGAGGAGAACGTCTTCCTCTTCGGTCTGACAGCCGAACAGGTAGCCTCCAGCCGTGCCTGGTACAACCCGCGATGGCATCGCGAAAACGAGCCGGAGACCCGCGCCGCCCTCGACCTGATCGCGTCCGACCACTTCAGCCGCCGTGAGCCGGGCGTTTTCGGCCCGCTCATGGACATGCTCCTGGCGGGCGATTTCTACATGCATCTCGCGGACCTGAGCTCCTACGTTCAGGCTCAAGAGCGCGTCGAAGCGCTGTACGCCACCCCCGGCGATTGGGCGGCCAAAGCCATCCTGAACATTGCCAGTTCCGGGCGGTTCTCGAGCGACCGCACGATCGCCGAATATGCCGCAGACATCTGGGACGTCGAGCCATGCCCAGCACCGTAGAAAGGCGGACCGGCCGGTTCGCCGCGCCGATATTCCCGGAGGGATACCGCGCATCGGGTCTGCTGCTCCCCATCACCTCCCTGCCGTCGCCCTACGGCATCGGCGATCTCGGCCCGGGCGCGCGCCTGTGGGTCGATCGTCTGGCCGGCGCCGGCCAGACCTGGTGGCAAGCCTTGCCCCTGGGCCCGACCGGCTCTCACAACTCTCCCTATCAATGCCTGTCCTCTTTCGCCGGCAACGAGTTGCTCATCAGTCCGGACCTGTTGATCCGGGACGGGCTGTTGCAGCCCGGCGAGTGCGCAGGCGCATTCTCGTCAACCGCCGTCGATTACGATGTCGTGATCCCGTTCAAACGCCGGCTGCTCGAGCTCGCATGGTCCCGCTTCCAAGCCGGCGCGCGAAAGGATTTGAGACCCGCCTACGAAGCGTTCTGCCACGAGAGAGCGTCCTGGCTGGAGGACTACGCGCTATTTCGCGCGTTGAAAGCCCGGTTCGGCGGCGCTGCCTATCTCGAATGGCCGGCCGAACTCGTGCAGCGCTCGCACACGGCCCTGACTGCGGCCCGCCGTTCCCTCGCTAACGAAGTCGATCGGGTTCGGCTGGCGCAGTTCCTCCTGTCGCGCCAGGGTAACGTTCTGAAGGAGTATGCCCGGGCAAAAGGCGTACGGCTGATCGGCGATCTGCCGTTCTTTGTGTCACCCGATTCGAGCGACGTGTGGGCGAATCCGGAGTTGTTTCTGCTCAACGCCCGCGGCCGGCCGCGGTTCGTCGGAGGTGTGCCGCCGGATTACTTCAGCGCGCGCGGACAACTGTGGGGCAATCCCGTCTACAACTGGGAAGTGCTGCGTTGCACGGGCTACGCCTGGTGCATCGATCGCCTGCGCGCCCTCCTGGCCCACGTCGACGTCGTTCGTCTCGATCATTTCCGTGGGTTCGCAGCCGCCTGGCACGTGCGGGCCGGGGCGCCCACGGCCGAAGCCGGAGAATGGGTCCCCGGGCCCGGAGCCGATTTCTTTCGCGCCGCGCAAAGAGAGTTGGGCGGTCTGCCGTTTATCGCAGAGGATTTGGGCTCGATCACGCCCGATGTGTCCGCTCTGCTGAACGACTTCCGGCTCCCCGGCACCCGTGTCCTCCAATTCGCCTTCGACGGCAACGCAGAGAATCCTCACCTTCCCCGGAATTACCCGCACAATTCCGTCGCGTACACCGGAACGCACGACAACGCCAGTGTCCGCGAATGGTATGACGGCGTCGCCGAAGGCGACCGCCGATTCATTCGGCAATATCTGAGGCGCCCCGAAGCGGACGAACGCGAGATCGCGCCGGAGCTGATCCGTCTCGCGTGGTCGTCGCCGGCGGCGGTCGCGATCGCTCCGCTGCAGGATCTGCTGAACCTCGGGCGCGAAGGCCGGATCAACGTGCCCGGAACCGCGGAAGGCAATTGGCGGTGGCGCGCGACTTCCCACATGCTATCCGCCCGGAATTTCCGCTGGCTAAGCGACCTCGCGAGCGCCGTGCACCGGTCCGGCGCGGCTCCCCTTCGGGCGATAGGAGCCGCGTCATGACGCCGGGAGTGAGGTCCTGAGGGGAACACCATGAAAGCGACGGAACTGCTCTACAACCTGGGCCAGAGCATCTGGCTCGATAACATAACGCGAGACCTGCTGGATTCCGGCGCCCTTGCCTACTACATCAAGCATCTCTCGGTGACGGGCCTCACCTCGAATCCGACGATCTTCGAGCGGGCCATTCGAACCAGCCGCTCGTATGACGCCGCCATTCGCAACAAGTTCGCCAATGGCAAGGGCAGCGAAGATCTCTTCTTCGAGTTGGCCTTGGAGGATCTCACCCGGGCGGCCGATCTCTTCCGTCCCATCCATGAGCGGAGCAACACGGTTGACGGCTGGGTGTCGCTGGAGGTCTCACCGCTGCTGGCGTACGACGGCCCGAGCACCCTGACTGCCGCTCGCGACCTCTTTGAGCGCGCCCGGCGCCCGAACCTGTTCATCAAGATTCCCGGCACGAGTGAAGGGCTCCCGGCGATCGAAGAGGCGATCTTCGCCGGCATTCCTGTCAATGTCACGCTGCTCTTCTCGCGCGAGCAATATCTTTCCGCCGCCGAGGCGTTCCTGCGCGGCATCGAACGCCGCCTCGAAGCCGGCCTCAATCCGAATGTCGGTTCCGTGGCGTCGGTCTTCGTCAGCCGATGGGATGCGGCCGTCGAGAGCGCCGTCCCCCGTTCGCTGCGGAATCAGCTCGGCATTGCCATCGCCAAACGAACCTACCGAAGCGCCCGCGCGTTGCTGACGTCGCCTCGCTGGCAGCGCATCTATAACGCGGGAGCGCGTCCGCAACGGCTCTTATGGGCGAGCACCGGGACCAAGGATCCCGCCGCCTCCGACGTTCTCTACATTGAGGCCCTGGCCGCCCCATACACCGTAAACACCATGCCCGAAGGAACGTTAAACGCTCTCGCCAGACACCGCACGATCGCTTCGACGCTACCGGCAGATGGCGGCAATTGTGAGGAGGTCATCGCGCGCTTCGCGCATCACGGTATTGACGTCGATGAGTTGGCCATCCGACTCCAGGAGGAAGGCGCCAGATCATTTGTCGACTCCTGGCGCGCGCTCATGGATGTGATCAGCGCCAAAGACGTCAGCTTGACGGCAGCAGGTTAAACGAATATGCAAGCAGCTATAGATCGGCAAACCACTACTTCGGGCGCCTACGCGCCGGCGTGGCATGCGCTCGAAGTTCACTCTCGCCAACTCCGGAACCGTCGTCTGAGCGACCTCTTCTCCGATGACCCGCACCGCGGCGAACGCTACACCGTGGAGGGCGCCGGCCTCACTCTCGACTACTCCAAGAATCGGATTACCGGCGAAACCGTCCGCCTCCTGCTCCGGCTCGCCGAAGAGTCCGGCCTGCGCGGCGGCATCGACGCGATGTTCGCCGGGGAGAAGATCAACGTCACCGAAAACCGGCCGGCGCTACACGTTGCGCTCCGCGCCCCGCGCGACGCCTTCATCGCGGTCGACGGCCGTAACGTCGTCCCGGACGTCCACCGCGTCCTCGACCGCATGGAGCGATTCTCGAACGCCGTCCGCAGCGGCGCGGTGAAAGGCCACACGGGCAAAGCGATCCGCAACATTGTCAATATCGGCATCGGCGGATCCGACCTCGGCCCCGTCATGGCCTACGAGGCCTTGAAGCATTACGCCGACCGCGCGCTGACTTTCCGCTTCGTCTCGAACGTCGACGGCAGCGACATGGCCGAAGCCCTGCGCGATCTGGACCCCGCGGAGACGCTCTTCATCGTTTCGTCCAAGACCTTCACCACGCTCGAGACCATGATGAACGCCCGCACGGCGCGCGCCTGGTGCCTCACTGCGTTTGGGAACGACGCGAGATGCGTCGCCCGGCATTTCGTCGCCGTGTCCACCAACGCCTCCGAAGTCGCGAAGTTCGGTATCGACACCGCCAACATGTTCGAGTTCTGGGACTGGGTCGGCGGGCGCTACTCCATGACGTCCGCCATCGGCCTCTCGACCATGCTCGCGATCGGGCCCGAACACTTTCGCGCCATGCTGGACGGCTGCCACGAGATGGACGAGCATTTCCGCGATACCCCGTTCGATCGCAACCTGCCCGTCATTATGGCTCTCCTGACCGTCTGGAATGTCGACTTCTTCGGCGCGGACGCGGTCGCCGTCCTGCCTTACGACCAGTATCTGAATCGCTTCCCCGCCTACCTGCAGCAGTTGACCATGGAAAGTAACGGGAAGCAGGTGATGCTCGACGGGCGGCCAGTCGAATGTAAGACCGGCCCGATCTATTTCGGCGAGCCCGGCACGAACGGCCAGCACTCGTTCTACCAGATGATCCATCAGGGAACCCGCCTGATCCCGTGCGACTTCATTGCGTTCGGCGATTCGTTGAATCCCCTCGGCCATCACCATGACACCCTGATCGCCAACATGCTCGCGCAGGCGGAGGCGCTGGCCTTCGGCAAGACGCTCCAACAGGTGCGCGAGGAAGGCGTTGCCGAGGCTCTGGCGCCACACCGCGTATTCGAGGGCAACCGGCCCTCCAACGTCATCTTCGGAGAGCGCCTCACGCCGTCGGCATTGGGCAAACTGGTCGCGCTTTACGAACATTCCGTGTTCACGCAGGGAGTCATCTGGCAGATCGATTCGTTCGACCAATGGGGCGTCGAGCTCGGCAAAGTTCTGGCCGGCCGCATCCTGCCCGAGCTCGAGAGTGTGGGCGAACCCGCTCTCGACCACGATTCCTCCACCAACTGCCTGATCCGCCGCTACCGCCGGCTTCGCAGGCGGGCCGATGGCGTTTGCTCGTTTGCCGCCGCCGCGGGGCGTCGCGAGATGGGGTGCTGTTGATGCGCGTCGGAATCGCCACGGATCACGGCGGCTGCGAATTGAAGGAGCTCCTTCTGGACGCCCTCCACGCGGCCGGACACGACGTGCGCGACTTCGGCGCGTACTGCGAGCGCCCGTCCGACGACTACCCGGATTTCGTCATCCCGCTGGCCGAAGCGGTCGCGGCCGGCGAGGTCGAGCGCGGGATCGCCCTGTGCGGCAGCGGCGTGGGCGCGTCCGTGTGCGCCAACAAGGTGCCGGGCGTTCGCGCCGCTCTGATCCACGACAACTTCTCCGCGCGGCAGGGGGTCGAGGACGATCACCTCAACATCCTCTGCATGGGCGGGCGGACGGTCGGCGCGGCAGTCGCCTGGGATCTGGCGCAAACCTTTCTGAGCGCCGTTTTCAGCCAGGAGGAGCGGCACTTGCGCCGCCTGGCGAAAGTCACGGCGCGCGAGGAGCAAGGAGTCACCCATGAGCGCCGCATGTCGGCCTGAATCGATCCCACGGCCGGGCCTCGCCCAACTCTCGATCGACACCATCCGTACTCTATCGATTGACGCCGTGCAGCAGGCCAGATCCGGACACCCGGGCACGCCCATGGCGCTCGCTCCGTTGGTGTACACCCTGTGGAACCGCGTCATGGATTTCGATCCGGAGGATCCGATCTGGCCCAATCGCGATCGCTTCGTGCTCTCCAATGGACATGCGTCCATGCTGCTCTGGTCGATCCTGCATCTCACGGGAACAAGGGCCGTCAATGGCGAATACGAGCGACTCGGCCAGCCTGCCGTGACCCTCGACGATATTCGCCGCTTCCGTCAACTCGATAGCCACGCGCCAGGTCACCCGGAATACGGCTGGGTGTCCGGCGTCGAAACCACTACCGGTCCACTGGGTCAGGGAATCGCGACTAGCGTCGGGATGTCCATCGCGGAGAAATGGAAGGCGTCCCGGTACAACCGCGCCGGCTTCGAGATCTTTAGCCACAAGGTATACGCAGTGTGCGGCGATGGATGCCTAATGGAGGGCGTCTCGTCGGAGGCGGCGTCCTTGGCCGGCCATCTGGGCCTGGACAACCTTTGCTGGATCTTCGACAACAACCACATCACGATCGAGGGCAGCACCGAGATCGCCTTTACGGAGGACGTCGCTGCCCGGTTCTTGGCGTATGGCTGGAATGTCTTGCGCGTGAGCGACGCCAACGATGTCGAGCGCATCGAACACGCCCTCCAGCTCTTCCGGCGGACCAAGGGCCGCCCCACTTTCATCGTTCTCGATAGCCATATCGGGTACGGCTCTCCGAACAAGGAGGGGACAGCAGCGGCGCACGGCGAGCCCCTCGGCGCCGACGAGGTCCGCCTCACCAAGCGCCAATACGGGTGGCCGGAGGACGCGTCGTTTCTGGTCCCGGAGGGCGTTTACGAGCACTTCAGAGAGGGAATCGGCGTCCGCGGCGCGGCGGCCCGCCGCCTGTGGTCGAGCTGCTTCGCCGGGTATCGCGCGCAGTACCCCGAGCTCGCCGCCGAGATCGACCGGATGGAGCGGCGCGAGTTGCCCGCCGGCTGGGACCGCGACCTCCCCATCTTCCCCGCCGACACCAAAGGGATTGCCGGCCGCGACGCCTCCGGCCGCGTGCTGAACGTGCTGGCGCGAAGCGTTCCCTGGCTCCTCGGCGGCTCGGCGGATCTCGGCCCCTCCAACAAAACGATTCTCGAGGACGCCGGCGATTTTCAGGCCCAGACTCCCGGCGGTCGAAATCTGCACTTCGGCATCCGCGAGCACGCCATGGCGGCGATCGTCAACGGCCTGACGCTCTCGAAGTTGCGCGCTTACGGGGCCAGCTTCTTTGTCTTCAGCGACTATGCGCGCCCGGCGATGCGGCTCTCCGCACTCATGGAGCTCCCGGCCATCTACATCTTCACGCACGATGCCATGGGCGACGGAGAAGACGGGCCCACCCATCAGCCCGTCGAGCATCTCGCGTCTTTGCGCGCCATCCCAGGCCTTGTGACGCTGCGGCCCGGCGATGCCAACGAGGTAGTCGAGGCTTACCGCTACATCATGCGGCTGCGCGACCAACCCGCGGTCCTGGCGCTCTCGCGTCAGCCTTTGCCGACACTCGACCGCAAGAAGTACGCGCCCGCCTCGGGAGTCGCCAAGGGGGCCTACGTACTTGCCGACGCTCCGGGCGGCAGCCCGGAGATCATTCTGATCGCCTCCGGCAGCGAGCTGGTTCTCGCCGTCGACGCGCATGAGCGGCTCCTCGCCGAACGAATTCGATCGCGCGTTGTCTCGATGCCCTCGTGGGAGATCTTCGAGGCACAGACGCGCAAGTACCGCAACAGCGTCCTGCCGCCCCAGGTCTCGGGGCGGATCGCGATCGAGCAGGCTTCGACCTTCGGTTGGGAGCGGTACGTCGGCACGTCGGGCGTGACGATCGGCATGGAGACGTTCGGCGCGTCCGCGCCTCTCAAGGCGCTGCAGAAGAAATTCGGCTTCGAACCCGACCGCATCGTCCTCGTCGCCAAGGAACTCATCGGGTGGAGACTGGGATGAGCGCCCGCAGTTACCCTTTAGGCGCGACCCTCGTTCCGGGCGGCGTCAATTTCAGCCTCTTCTCGCGCTCCGCCACCGCCGTGGATCTGCTTCTCTTCGACCGCGACGATGACGCGCGCCCCTCACGCGTTCTTTCCGTCGACCCCGCGGCCAACCGCGCCTACCACTATTGGCACGTGTTCGTGCCCGCCCTCGAGACCGGCCAGATCTACGGCTACCGCGTGCACGGGCCGGCCGATCCCGCGAGCGGCCTCCGCTTCGACTGTTCGAAAGTTCTGCTCGATCCCTACGCACGCGCCGTGGCGGTCCCCGCCGGCTACAGCCGGGATGCCGCGTCCTCGCCCGGCGACAACTCCGCCACCGCGATGAAGAGCGTCGTCGTCGATCCGTCTGCCTACGACTGGGAGGGCGACGTTCCGCTCCATCGCCCCTCCTCTCGCACGATCATCTACGAACTGCATGTCCGCGGCTTCACACGCCATCCGAATTCCGGGTTGCCCGCCGACACCAGGGGCACGTACGCCGGCCTGATCGCAAAGATCCCCTATCTCCGCGACCTGGGTATCACGGCCGTCGAATTTCTCCCGGTATTCCAGTTCGACGCGCAGGACTGCCCGCGCGGACGAGTCAATTACTGGGGCTATGCGCCCGTGTCGTTCTTCGCGCCGCACTTGGCCTATAGCTCGGTCCGAACTCCGCTCGGCGCAGTGGATGAATTCCGCGACATGGTCAAGGCCCTGCACCGCGCGGGCATCGAAGTGATCCTCGATGTGGTCTACAACCATACTGCCGAAGGGGATGAGCGCGGCCCGACCCTCTCATTCCGCGGCGTCGACAACACCTCCTATTACATCCTCGAGCCGTACCGCGCCCGCTACTCCAACTACAGCGGCACGGGCAACACGCTCAACGCCAACCATCCCGTCGTCCGCCGCATGATCGTCGACAGCCTGCGCTACTGGGTGTCGGAAATGCACGTCGACGGCTTTCGCTTCGATCTCGCCTCGATCCTCGCGCGCGGCCCCTCCGGCGAGGTGATGGCCAGCCCGCCCGTGCTCTGGGACATCGAATCCGATCCCCACCTCGCAGGCGTCAAGATGATCGCCGAAGCGTGGGACGCGGCCGGACTGTATCAAGTCGGCGGCTTCGTCGGCGACAGTTGGAAGGAGTGGAACGGCCGCTTCCGTGACGATGTGCGGGACTTCGTCCGCGGCGTGGACGATTCGTCCGCGCGCGTCGCGCCCCGCCTCCTCGGCAGCCCGGATATCTATGGCCACGAGGAACGCGAGGCCGAACAGAGCGTCAACTTCGTCACCTGCCACGACGGCTTCACCCTCAACGACCTCGTCTCGTACAACCGGAAGCGCAATGAGGACAACGGCGAGGACAACCGGGACGGCGCGATCGACAATCGAAGCTGGAACTGCGGCGTCGAGGGTCCGTCGGACGATCCCGCGATCGAAGCGCTGCGCACTCGACAGGTGAAGAATTTCCTGGCGATTACCCTCCTCTCGCTCGGCGTTCCGATGATCGTCATGGGCGATGAAGTGCGGCGCACCCAGAACGGCAACAACAACGCCTACTGCCGCGACGACGAGGTCAACTGGTTCGACTGGTCCCTGCCGGAGCGGCATTCCGGCCTCCTGCGCTTCGTCAAGCTGCTGATAGCCCGCCGGCTGCTCCGCGACGTCACGCGCGAGCAAAACAGGGTCAGCCTCAACCGCTGGCTCCGCCACGCCAACAAGGCCTGGCACGGGGTGAAGCTCGGCGAGCCGGACTGGGGTTCCTGCTCGCACAGCCTGGCGCTCGGCTTCGAGCTTCCCGAATCCGGACTGCGGCTTCATCTGATCCTGAACGCCTATTGGGAGGCGCTCGATTTCGAGCTTCCCCCGGCCCCCTGGCGGCGGTGGATCGACACCGCGCTCGACAGCCCCGAGGACATCGGCGATTGGGAATCCGCCCCGCCCGCCCAGGGAGCGGCCTATCGGGCCGGACCGCGCTCCGTAGTGGCGTTGATCTCGACGCTCGCAACCGACAACCGCACAGCCGGCCTTCGGCTGTCATTTCAATGATTGGGAGAATACCGATGGCGACAAAAGCAATCGAATTGAAGACAAGCGCAGTGCCCGCAGAGGTTCAGCCAGGCTCGCTGAGCGCTTACGGAGTCGCGCGATCCACCGTGAGCGGCGCGCCCCTCACACCCGAGGCGCTGCGCAAGATGCACGCCTGGTGGCGCGCTTGCAATTACCTCAGCCTCGGCATGATCTATCTGCAGGACAATCCTCTCCTGCGGGAGCCGCTCAAGCCGGAACACATCAAGAACCGCCTGCTCGGACACTGGGGAGCGAGCCCCGGACTCTCGTTCGCCTACCTGCACCTCAGCCGGCTGATCAAGAAGCTCGACCTCAATATGATCTTCCTCGCCGGTCCCGGCCACGGCGCTCCCGGCGTCCTTGGCCCTGTCTATCTCGAAGGCGCTTACTCAGAGATTTATACGGATAAGAGCGAGGACACCGCCGGCCTGCGCGCATTCTTCCGGCAATTCTCCTTCCCGGGCGGCATCGGCAGCCACTGCACGCCTGAAACGCCCGGCTCGATCCACGAAGGCGGCGAACTCGGGTATGTGCTCTCTCATGCCTGCGGCGCCGCGTTCGACAATCCCGATCTGATCGTCGCGGCCGTGGTCGGCGACGGTGAGTCGGAAACGGGACCGCTCGCCACGTCGTGGCACATCAGCAAATTCCTCAACCCGATCCGCGACGGCGCCGTGCTGCCGATCCTCCACCTCAACGGCTACAAGATCAACAACCCGACACTGCTCGCCCGCATCTCGCACGAGGAGCTCGAAAGCCTGTTCCGCGGCTACGGCTGGACGCCGTACTTCGTCGAAGGTTCCGACCCCGCGAGCATGCACCAGGCGATGGCAGCCACGGTGGAGCACTGCGTCTCCGAGATCCGCAACGCGCAGATGGACGCTCGCGCCTCCGGCATTGCCCGCCGCCCCCGCTGGCCGATGATCGTCTTGCGCACCCCCAAGGGCTGGACAGCTCCCGTCGAAGTCAAAGGCCACCGGCTCGAGGGCCACTGGCGTTCGCACCAGGTTCCGCTAGCCGGCGTGAAGAGCGATCCGGCGCTGCTCGCAACGCTCGAAAAGTGGATGCGCGACCATAAGCCCGAGGAGCTGTTCGACGCCGATGGCAAGCTCGTGCCCGAGCTCAAGGCGTTGACACCCTCCGGCAACCGACGCATGGGCGCCAACCCCCACGCCAATGGCGGCCTCCTCAAGAAGCCTCTTCGCCTGCCCGATTTCCGCTCCTACCGTCTCAAGATCGAAAAGCCGGGCCAGATCGAGGCCGAGAACGTTCGACCGCTCGGCGCGTTTCTCCGCGACATCATGAGGTCGAACATGGATCGCTTCCGCGTCTTCGGGCCGGACGAGAACACGTCGAACAAGCTGCAGGACATTTACGACGTCAGCAAGAAGTTCTGGATCGCCGAGTACTTCCCCGAGGACGCCGACGGCTCTGAACTGGCGACCGACGGCCGCGTCATGGAGATGCTCAGCGAGCACACCGTCGAGGGCATGCTCGAAGGTTACCTGTTGAGCGGACGGCATGGCTTCTTCTCCACGTACGAAGCCTTCGTCCACGTGATCGACTCCATGTTCAACCAGCACGCCAAGTGGCTGTCGATCTGCAATCAGTTGTCCTGGCGCGAGGAGGTCGCCTCCCTCAACCTCCTGATCACGTCGACCGTCTGGCGGCAGGACCACAACGGCTTTACGCACCAGGACCCCGGCTTCCTGGACGTCGTGGTCAACAAGAGCGCATCCGTCACCCGAATCTACATGCCCCCCGACGTGAATTCTCTCCTCTCCGTCGCCAACCATTGCCTGCGCAGCGAGAATTACATCAACGTCATCGTCTGCGACAAGCAGATGCACCTCCAATACATGGACATGGACGCTGCCGTCCGCCACTGCTCGAAAGGCATCGGCATCTGGGACTGGGCCAGCAACGATCAGGGCGGCGAGCCCGACGTCGTGCTGGCGACCGCGGGCGATATCCCCACGCAGGAGGCGCTCGCCGCGTCGGCTCTGCTCCGCGCCGACTTCCCCGACCTGAAGATCCGCTTCATCAACGTGGTCGATCTGTTCAAGCTCCAGCCCAGCACCGAACATCCGCACGGCATGACGGACCGGGACTTCGACTCGCTCTTCACCACCGACAAGCCGATCATCTTCAACTTCCACGGCTATCCCTGGCTGATTCACCGTCTTGCATACCGCCGGACCAATCACCGCAACCTGCACGTCCGCGGATACAAGGAGAAGGGGAACATCAATACCCCGATGGAACTCGCGATCGAGAACGAGATCGATCGCTTCAGCATAGCCATCGACGTCATCGACCGAACGTCCAAACTCAAAAAGATCGGCGCGCACGCCAAGGAACGCTACCGCGACCAGCAGACCGACTGCCGGAACTACGCGTACGAGCACGGCATCGACCGGCCGGACATCGTCGCATGGCGATGGCCGTTCTGAGGCTCTCGATCAGGCAAGGAGTCACCATGAAAGTGAAGACTGAACGTCCCGCTCCTTTTCGCGACCCGGATCGCGCTTTGGGAGTTGTCGCCTTTCACCGCAATCTCCCGCCGAGCTCGCTCTACGAGCACGCTATCCGATTCGACGGGGAGTCCGCCATCGCTGAAAACGGCGCCCTGGTGGCGTACTCCGGCGCCAAGACGGGCCGCTCGCCGAAGGACAAGCGGATTGTCAAACACCCCCAGTCCGAAAAGGATGTCTGGTGGGGCCCCGTCAATATCGCCTGCGACGCCCGGACGTTTGCAGCCAACCGCCAGCGCGCGCTCGACTACCTGGAGACGCGCGGGCGTCTATACTGCTTCGACGGCTTTGCCGGCTGGGACCCGAAGTACCGAATCAAGGTCCGCGTCGTCTGCTCGCGGCCGTACCATGCGCTGTTCATGCACACCATGCTCATCCGCCCCACCAGGGAAGAGCTGGCCAATTTCGGCAGCCCCGACTTCACAATCTACAACGCCGGCGCCATCTCCGCAGACCGCCTCGGGTCGACGACCAGCGTGGCCTTGAGCCTGGAGGACCGCGAGCTGGTCATCCTGGGAACCGAGTATGCCGGCGAGATGAAGAAGGGCGTCTTCACGGTGGTCAACTACTTCGCTCCGCGGCGGGGCATCCTCTCGATGCACTGCTCCGCCACCGCCGATCGTGAAACTGGCCGCTCCTCCCTGCTCTTCGGCCTGAGCGGCACCGGCAAAACGACGCTCTCCGCCGACCCGAAACGCCGCCTGATCGGCGATGACGAACATTGCTGGAGCGACGACGGCATCTTCAACATCGAAGGTGGCTGCTACGCCAAGGCCGTGAACCTCACTCCGGAGAGCGAGCCGGACATCTTCCAGGCCCTCCGCTTCGGCGCCGTGCTGGAAAACGTGGTGCTCGAAGACGACCGCACCGTCGACTTCACCGATACCAGCATCACCGAGAACACCCGCGGCGCTTACCCCATCGAGTTCATTCGCAGCGCCCGGGTCCCGTGCATGGCAGATCATCCGACGGACGTCATCTTCCTGACGTGCGACGCGTTCGGCGTGCTGCCTCCCGTCAGTTCCCTTACTCCGGCGCAGGCGATGTTCCACTTCATGAGCGGCTACACCGCCAAGGTCGCCGGGACCGAAGTGGGCGTCGTCGAGCCGCAGGCGACCTTCTCGCCCTGCTTCGGAGGCCCGTTCCTGGTTTGGCATCCGAAAAAATACGCCGAGCTTCTCGCCAGTAAACTGCACCAGCATCAGTCCCGCGTCTGGCTCGTCAACACCGGGTGGGCAGGCGGCGGATACGGCGCCGGAAAGCGGATCAACCTGAAACACACCCGCGCCATCATCGACGCTATCCACAGCGGGGCGCTCCTGACAGCCGGCCGGCGCCGCGATCCCGTCTTCGGCATCGACGTCATCACCGAATGTCCAGGCGTGCCCGGCGAAATCCTCGTGCCGCGGCGCGCTTGGGCCGACAAGGCCGCTTACGATGCCGCCGCGCGCAAACTCGCTGGCCTGTTCGAAGAGAATTTTAAGAAGTACGAGCCCTGCGCCGGCGGCGCGCTACGCGCCAGTGCCGTCTGACCGAACGCGGGCCAGGGCTGTCCACAGAAATTCGCCCGCGCGGCGATCGAGGGCCGCGTCGAGGAGCCGCCCGGGGGATCACCCCATAAAGCGCCGTTTTCGATATGTTCTTGCACGTCCCGCTTTGCGAGGCGCTAACTCGAGACGCACACCCAGAGGGTAGTGCCGTCAGCATGAACCGCGGCGATCGCGACGCCGCCGGGGCGGCCCACCCCGGCGCGAATAAGCGATGCGAATATCTCTTGTCAGCGCCCCCGTCATTCGTTAGCCTTGTGTGGGACGAACAACCGCCGGTCGGGATTGCTGAATGCAAACACGTCGCATGATGGACGATTCGCGGCGCGACAGACGGAATCTGATCGATGAGCCGAGTGTCGCGCGCGCCCTGCAAGTGACGCTCGTCGCCATCCTGGTTTCCTCTCTCACCGTCTTCGCCTTCACGCTTGTCCTACTGCGATGGTGGTTGACTGCCCAGCTTTCCCTCGTGGTCGCCGCCGCGGCCCTGCTGGGCGTCGTCCTCAGCCATTACGGGCGCAGGCGTGCTGCTGTCCTAACGACTTTCGGGGCCATTTCCTATGCGGTTTTGCACGCCAGCGCCCGGAACGACGGCATGCAGAACGTCGGCCTTGCCACCGTCCCCATCCTGATCGTGCTCGCCAGTCTGCTGCTCGATCGCCTGATGTTTGCCACCGTGTTTACGGTCGCGATGCTCGCCACGATCGGGATGTTGGCAATCCGGTACTACGTGCTGCGGCTGGAGCAACTCAATCCGGGCGACGTCGGCGACTTCTTCGTTTACTGCATACTGTGCGCGATGTCGGCGCTGGTCGGCAGCCTCTTGTCGGCGCGTATCCAGGAGGGATTCCTCGCCATCCGCGCCAGCGAACGGCGTTACCGGGGCATGTTCGAGAATATCCGGGACGTTTATTTCGAGATGCGCCCGGACGGCCTCTTGCTCGAGATCAGCCCCGCCGCCGCCGAATTGTTTGAATCTCCGCTCGCGGAGATCGTGGGCCGCTCGCTCGCGCAGTTCTGCGCGAACTCGTTGGAGTTCGATGCCCTGGTCGAAGCAGTTCTTCAGAATGGCCGGGTGTCGGATCGCGAACTCCCTCTCCGCCCTTCCTGCGGCACTCCCGCCTTTGGTGTGGTCAACGCGGCCGTTCAAACCGGCGAAGCCGGCGAAGTGACGATCATCGGCTCCATTCACGACATCACCGTGCGGAGACGCGCCGAGGAGGCCTTGCGCGAAAGTGAAGCGCGGCTGCGCATCGCGCTCGAAGCCGCCGGCGCCGGAACCTTCGACTGCTATCCGCAGACCGGGGAACTGGCATGGTCCAGGCTCACCAAGAGCGTCTTCGGCATGGCTCCGGACGACGACGCGAACTATGAATTTTTCCTCCGCGCGGTCCACCCGGATGACCGCGAACGGGTACTGCGAGAAGAAGCCGCGGCCGCTCTTCCTGCCAGCGGCGGGCGGCTTGCCTCCGAGTATCGCGTCGTCGGCCTCGACGGAAGAGAGCGCTGGATCGCCGTGCGGGGCCGTATGCTCTTCGACGGGAAAGGCCGCGCCACGCGGATGATCGGCACAACCCAGGACATCAGTGAGCGCAAACGTCTGGAGGAGGAATTGCGCCGCAGCGTCGAAGAGTTACAGAAAATCATGGATGTCGCCCCGGTGGCGCTCATCACCGCTCACGATCCGGAGTGCAGCGCAGTCACGGTGAACCGCATGGGCAATGCGATGTTCGAGCTCGACGCGGGGGCCAATTCGCCGTCTGACCCCCGAGGGTCTATTCCGCCGTTCCCGTTTTTCCGCGACGGTCTCGAGATTCCGGTCGACCAACTGCCGCTCCAGATGGCTGCCCGCGGCGTCGAGGTGCGGGACGCGGAGCTCGAGGTGCTGCTTCCCAGCGGCCGCACAAGACTGCTCTGGGGTCATGCCAGTCCACTGCGCGGCGCCGACGGCCAGGTGCGGGGAGCGATTGCCGCCGTCCAAGACGTGACGGAAGCCCGGCAGCGCGCCGACGCCATGCTGCGCGAAAGTGAAGAGCGGTTTCGCAACACGGCGGACGCGGCGCCCGTCATTCTCTGGTTTGGCGACGTCTTAAGGCGGCTCGTTTTTGTGAACGAACAGATGGTTCGATTTACCGGGCTCTCCGCCGAGCAACTTCTCGGCGACGGATGGACGCGGGTGATCCATCCCGACGACCTGGAGAGAGCCAGCGGCGTCTATTTCCAAGGTGTGGACCTCCGGGCGAGCTACCAGCTCGAATATCGCGCCCGCCGCGCGGACGGCGAGTACCGGCATATGCTCGCCACCACCCAGCCCCGTTACATCGGGGGCGAGTACGCGGGCCAGACGGGGTCGGTCGTCGACATCACCGATCTCAAACGCCGGCAGGAAGAAGACCTCGCGCGCCAGAAGCTGGAAAGCGTCGGAAGGCTGGCCAGCGGGATCGCTCACGATTTCAACAACCTGTTAGGAAGCGTGCTTGCCCAATCGGAGCTTGCCCTCGCCGAGTTGGAAGCCGGCGCCCGGCCGGACACTGAGCTGAAACGCATCGGGGAAGTGGCGCGCCGCGGCGCCGAGATCGTTCGCCAGTTGATGGTCTACGCGGGTAAGGAGAACCAGCCGGCCGCGCTCATCGACCTGTCGCGAATTGTCGAGGATATGTTGGCCTTGCTCAGCGTCTCCGTCTCCAAGCGCGCGAGATTGCAGACGGACCTCCCGGCGAATCTACGGCCCGTCCGGGGCGCCGCCGCCCAAATCCGTCAGATCGTAATGAATCTCGTCGCGAATGCGTCGGAGGCGGTGTCCGGCAGCGACGGCGAGATCCTGGTGACGACGCGGCCCGTGACGCTCACCCGGGCGATGTGTGAAGCCAGAGGCAACGATCTGCGGGCTGGCGATTACCTCCAGTTGGAGGTCTCCGACAATGGCTGCGGCTTGGATTCGGAAACCAAAGCCCGGATGTTCGACCCGTTCTTCAGCACCAAGTCGGCGGGCCGCGGCCTGGGACTCGCCGTGGTCCAAGGGCTGGTCCGAACGCTCGGCGGCGCCATCCAAGTGGTCAGCGAGCCAGGCAAAGGCACGTCCTTCCGGGTGCTGCTGCCGTCCGCCGATTCGCCGTTAGCCCCCGAGGAGCAACTTCCGCCTCCTGGCCCCGAGAACACGACGGCCCTGCCGTCGGCGGCAGTCATCCTGATCGTCGAGGACGAGCACCCGCTGCGGCAGTCCGTCTCGAAATTGCTTCGCAAGCGAGGCTTTTCTGTGTTCGAAGCAGGTGACGGGTCCGCCGCGATCGAAATGCTTCGGGCGCGCGCAGGCTCTCTCGACGTGATGCTGCTGGACATTACACTGCCCGGCGCTTCGAGCCGCACGGTACTCGAGGAGGCCCGGCGCGCGATCCCCGGGATCAAGGTGATCGCAACCAGCGCCTATAACGAGGAGACAGCCTTGGCCTCTTTACATGGGCCCCCCGATTTCTTTATTCGGAAGCCCTATCGACTCCGCGATCTCGCGGAACTGGTGCGAGGCGCCCTCGCCCGATAATGGCGCGCGCTACTTGCGCTGCCGCCGTTTGACGTGCAGCTGCGCCAGCGAACGGGCTAACGAGGCGTTGACCGCGGCGACCTCCTCGTCGGACAGCTTTTCGCGCAACCGCGCCTCGGCGCGGCGGCGCGCCTCTTCGGCCTTCGCCTCGTCGATGCGGTCCGCCGCGACCGCGAGATCGGTCAGCACCTCGACCCGGTCCGCCCGCACTTCGATCAGCCCCTCGCCGGTTGCGATGAACACGTCGCGGCCGTCCTTGCGGACGATGATCTCGCCCGGCGTCATCTGCGTGATCAGCGGCGTGTGCTGCGGATAGACGCCCATCTGCCCGACGATCGCCGGGAGCGTCACCATCTCCACGTCGTCGGAATAGACCTTCCCTTCCGGCGTGACGATCTCGAATTTCAGCGTGGCTGGCATGGGTCTCCGCCCTCAGCTCGGCTTGACTTCATCGATTCCGCCCTTCATGTAGAAGTCGCCCTCGGCTATGGAATCATGCTTGCCCTCGAGGATCTCCTTGAAGCCCCGCACTGTCTCGGCCACCGGCACCTGTTTGCCCTCGCGGCCCGTAAACACCTGCGCTACGCTGAACGGCTGGCTCAGGAAGCGCTGGATCTTGCGCGCGCGGAGCACGGTGAGCTTGTCCTCGGGAGACAACTCGTCCATGCCGAGAATGGCGATGATGTCCTGCAGGTCCTTGAAACGCTGCAGCACCTTCTGTACTCCGCGTGCGACGTCGTAGTGCTCCTTGCCTACGATGTCCGGCGCGAGCGCCCGCGATGTCGAGGAGAGCGGATCGACCGCGGGGTAGATTCCCAACTCCGCGATCGACCGTTCCAGCACGATCGTCGCGTCGAGATGCGCAAACGTGGTCGCCGGAGCCGGGTCAGTCAGGTCGTCGGCAGGCACGTAGACGGCCTGGAAGGAGGTGATCGACCCTTTCTTGGTCGACGTGATGCGTTCCTGCAGCGCGCCCATTTCCGCCGCGAGTGTCGGCTGGTACCCGACGGCGCTGGCAGTGCGCCCGAGCAGCGCCGAAACCTCCGACCCGGCCTGGGAGAAGCGGAACACGTTGTCGATGAACAGCAGGACGTCCTGGTTCTTCTCGTCGCGGAAGTACTCTGTAATCGCGAGGCCGGCGAGTGCCACGCGCAGACGGGCCCCGGGGGGCTCGTTCATCTGGCCGTAAACCAGCGCAATCTTCGAACTGCCGAGGTCGTCCTGCTTGATGACGCCCGCCTCCGACATCTCCTTATAGAGGTCGTTGCCTTCCCGCGTGCGCTCTCCGACGCCGGCAAAGACCGAGACGCCACCGTGCAGTTTGGCGATGTTGTTGATCAATTCCATGATCACGACGGTCTTGCCGACGCCGGCCCCTCCGAAGGCGCCGACCTTTCCGCCCTTGAGGAACGGACAGATGAGGTCGATGACTTTGATCCCGGTTGCGAGCAGTTGGGGCGACGTCGACTGGTCCACCAGCTTCGGGGGCGCGCGATGGATGGGGTAACGTTTCTCGGCGATCACCGGTCCGCGTTCGTCGACAGGGTTGCCGCAGACGTCGAAGACGCGCCCCATGACGCCTTCTCCGACGGGCACGGAAATCGGCGCGCCGGTGTCGACGGCGTCGTAGCCGCGTTTGAGGCCTTCGGTGCCGGACATGGAAACGGTCCGCACCCAACTGTCGCCCAGGTGCTGCTGCACCTCGAGCGTCAGCTTGACGGGCTGGCCCTCCACCTTGTAATCGACGGTCAGTGCCGCGTTGATGCCCGGCAGCTTCCCGGGAAACGCCACGTCCACGACGGGGCCCACCACCTGCACGATCTTGCCTATATTCATGTGCGCACCTTTAAGCGTTTCCGGACTGACCGCCGGCGATTTCCAACAATTCCTGCGTAATGCTGCCCTGACGCAGCTTGTTGTATTCGAGCCTCAGGTCCTTGATCAGGGCGGAGGCGTTATCGGTGGCGCTCGTCATGGCCACCATGCGCGCGCTCTGCTCGCTCGCCTTGGCCTCCAGCAGAACCCGGTAGATGTAGACGTTGAGGTAATGGCCGAACAGATAGGAGAGGACGGCCTCCGGCCCCGGCTCGAAAAGGACGTCTGTGGCGTTCGCCGTCAGCTCCGCGTCCGACTCGCCGGGCAGGTTCAGCGCCGCGATCTCGCCGATCGGCAGGTACGGAAGAATCATCGGCTGTTGCGTCATCGTGTTGACAAAACGCGTGGCGGCGATCTGCACTTCGTCGACTTCGCCCTTGAGGAACAGGTCTCGCGCAAACGCGGCAATCGGGCGGGCTTCGGCGAACCGCGGCGAATCCGCGATCGTAAACTCGGCGATCAACTGCCTGCCCGTCCGCGCCACGAATTGCGCCGCCCGCTTGCCGATCGCGATGTGGACCGTCGTCGCGGGATCGAACGGTATGACGGCTCGAAACAGGTTGCCGTTCAGCGAACCGCACAGGCCCTTGTCCGTGCCGACCAGGATCAGGGCACGCCGGCGGACTTCGCGCCTTTCGAGCAGCGGGTGGACGAAGTCGCGGGCGTGCGTCGTCGCGTGCCGCTGGATCCGGTACAGAAGCTGCCCGAAGGCGCGCGTGGTCAGCGTCGCGTCCTGCGCCTTCCGCATTTTGGACGCGGCGACCATTTGCATGGCGCGGGTGATCTGGGCAGTGCTACCGATCGACCGGATGCGGCGGCGGATTTCACGAAGGCTCGCCATAAGGTCACCGCGCCGGCAGCGCCTTCCACGTTCCCACGAACTCGTCGAGGGCCGTCTGCAACTCGGCCTTCAGCACGTCGTTGAGCGCCCGTTCCCGGGCGATCTTCGCGAGCAGCTCGATCTTGCGGGTAGTCACGAAGTCGGTGAGGCCGGCCTGGAACTCCTTGACCCGCTCCACCGGGACCTGGTCCACGTAGCCGTTTTGGACGGCCCAGAGGATCGCCACCTGAACTTCGACCGCGATGGGGTCGTATTGCCCCTGCTTGAAGATCTCCATGATGCGCTTGCCGCGGTCAATCTGCGACTGCGTCTTGGCGTCGAGGTCCGATCCGAATTGCGCGAACGCCGCCAGCTCGCGGAACTGCGCGAGTTCGCCCTTGAGCTGTCCGGCGACCTGTTTCATGGCCTTGAGCTGCGCCGCCGAACCGACGCGCGACACTGAGAGGCCGACCGAAATCGCCGGGCGGACGCCCTGGTAGAACAGATCGGACTCGAGGTAGATCTGGCCGTCGGTGATTGAGATGACGTTGGTGGGGATGTACGCCGAAACGTCGCCGGCCTGCGTCTCGATGATCGGCAGGGCCGTCAGAGAGCCGTTGCCATACCTCTCGCCGACCCGCGCCGCACGCTCGAGCAAGCGGCTGTGCAGATAGAACACGTCGCCGGGGAAGGCCTCGCGCCCTGAGGGGCGTTTCAAGACCAACGACACCTGCCGGTAGGCGACGGCATGCTTCGAGAGGTCGTCGTAGACGATCAGCGCGTCCATGCCGTTGTCCATGAACCACTCGCCCATGGCCGCGCCGGCGAACGGGGCCATATACTGGCTGGTGGCCGAATCGGCCGCCGGAGAGGCGAGGACGATAGTGTACGGCATCGCGCCGGCTTCTTCGAGAGTCGCGATCACCCGCGCGATGGTGGACTGCTTCTGGCCGATCGCGACATAGATGCAATACAGCGGACGATAGCCCTTGTCGCCGGCCGCCTCGGCGGCGTTGTTCAGGCGCGCCTGGCTGATGATCGTGTCGATGCAGATGGTGGTCTTGCCGGTCGCGCGGTCGCCGATGATCAGTTCGCGCTGCCCGCGGCCGATCGGGATCATCGCGTCGATCGCCATGATGCCGGTCTGCACCGGCTGGTTGACCGATTGGCGCCGAATGATTCCGGGCGCCATCTTTTCGACGGGGTAGGATACGTCGCTCTGGACTGGCCCCTTGCCGTCGAGGGGCTCGCCGAGCGTGTTCACGACGCGCCCCAGCAGGCCCTTTCCGACGGGCACCTGCAGAAGTTTGCCGGTGGTGCGAGCCTCGCCGCCCTCCTCGAGTTGGGTGTAGTCGCCGAGGATGACGACGCCGACTTCGGTCTCTTCGAGGTTGAGCGCGAGGCCGGTGATGCCGTGGCCGAGGTCAATCATCTCGTTGAGCATTGCGTCCGTCAGGCCCTCGATCTTGGCCACGCCGTCGCCGATCTCCCGGATGACACCCACGTTCTCCCAACCGGCCGTCCGCTTTGCCGCGGCGATTTGCTCCTCAATTTCCGCTTGTAGGTTTGCCACAGAATCCTCGCTTCAAAAGCTGTTCTCCAACGCGTCCAGCCCGGCCCTCACGCTGGCGTCGTAGACATCGCTGCCGACCCGGATGCGCACGCCGCCGATCAGCGACGGGCGCTCCGTATACGTGGCGGTCAGCCCGGGACCGTAGCGCCGCGCGAGCGTGTCCGCCAACCGGGCGCGCACGTCGTCCGGCAGATTCGTGGCGCTTTCGACGATGGCCGTGCGCCGATCGACGTCGAGCTTCACGAGCCGTAGGAAATGCGCGAGGACGGCGAGGCGGTCGCGTCTGCCCCCGTCCGCCACTCCCCTGGCCGCCTGCCGGGCGAGGTCTTCGTCCAGCGAGCCCCCCGTCAGGCAAGAGCGGAACAGGCGTTTGGACGCGCGTCTGACTTTCTTGTTGCCGATCATGGCTATGCCGCGGCCCGCTTCGCGGCCTCCTCCACGAGACCCCGCTGGTCTTCGGCGGTCAGGACCTTGCCCGTCACCGTCCTGGTAGCCAGCACGACCCAGTGGCCGACCTCGCGCTTGAGCTCGGCGAGCATGCGGTCATGGTCCTGGGCCGCCGCTTCGCGCGCCTTGATCATGATCTGCTCGGCGGCGGCGATGGCCTTTTGGGTCTCCCGCTCGAGCAGTCGGGCCGCGGCGGCGCGCGCCTCTTCGAGGGATCTCGCGGACTCCGCGTACGCCTGAGTCATCACTTCCTGGCGCTGCGCCTCCGTGCGGTCGAGCTCGGCTTTGATCTTCTCCGAATTGGCCAAGCCAAGCGCGATCTGCCGCCGGCGCTCCTCGAGCATCGCGAGGACACGCCGGTACGCGAAGAAGTAGAGCACGGCGCAGACGATGCCGAAGCTGATCATCTGCGACATCAGGTGCTGCCAATCGACGCCGAAGGTTCGGGCGATTTGCGACACCTGTCCCTCGCCGCTTTGCGCCACCAGTAACAGGAACGCCATCATAGGAACCGCCTGCGGCGATTATGCCTTCACCAGGAACAGTGTGTAGAAGACGATCGCTTCCGCAAAGGCAATCGCCAGAATGGACTGGACCATGATCTTGGTCGAGGCGCCGGGATTGCGCCCCACTGCCATGGATGCCTCCTTACCGATGAGGCCGACGCCGATGGCCGCGCCCAAGGCTGCCAGACCGACGTGGATATTTCCGCCCACGAGGCTGCCGACTGTCTCGGCTCCACCGGAACCCGTTAATAACGCCAGTATCGACATATCTGCTTTACCCTTTCTCAATGTTCTTGCGGGGCTCCCGCCCCGCCGGACGATTCCTCGTGCTGACAAATCAGCAGCGTAAACACGGCGGTCAACAACATAAAGACCAAAGCCTGCACCAGGCCCACGAGCAGTTCCATCAAGTAAAACGGAATCGGCAGAAGCCAACCCAGTCCGGGGACAATCTTCGCCATCGTTTCCAGCATGTTCTCGCCGGCGAAGATGTTGCCGTAAAGCCGGAAGCTGAGCGAGACGGGCCGGAACAGGATCGAGACGACTTCCAGACAGCCGGCAGCGAAAAACACCACGGTGAGGAGTATCCTCAGGACGCCGGTGGTGTCGCCTTTCGGCGCGAATAACTCCTTCACGAATCCGGCGGGACCCACTTCCCGAAGCGCCCAGACGATCCAGCAGGCGAAGAAGACGAGGGCCATGGCAAGTGTGAGATTCAGGTCCGCATTCGCGCCGCGGAAGAGCGGTTCGTCGATTCGGAAGCCCGCGGCGGCCTCATGTCCCCAGCCGATCGAGCCGACACCGGGAATCAGACCGAACCAGTTCGCGGACAGAATGAAGATGAAGACCGTCGCGAAAAACCAGAAGGTCCTTTTCACGAGGTGGGCGCCGATGATGCCTTCGAGGAAGCTGTATAGCGATTCGACGAGCCACTCCAAGAGGTTCTGCGCGCCGCCGGGAACCTGTTTCATGTCCCGAGTGGCGCGGCGGGCAAAAATAATCAGGGCGATGGCGACGATCCAGGTCACCACCATGGAGTTCGTGATGGGGAAACCGAGGGGCCGGGCGAGCTCGACGGCCTGCTGGGAGAGCCCGTGTTCCTCGCTGCCTGCCGCGATCGCGCGGCCTGCGCCCAACACCGTGACTGCGCCGATCCGGAGCAGTCGTTCGAAGATACCGCTTGCGGTTTGCATCCGTTCGCGCCTAGAGATGCAATGGCGGGTCCATGGGATCTAGTTTGTGAATGGCGAGCTTTTCTCTGCGGAGGAGATATCGGCACGCGAACACGGTGAGAAAGTTGATGAAGACCGCGATGATGTTCCATGCGATCACAGGCCGGGACGCGATCAACAATCCATAGTAGATCCAGAGGAGTTGGAACGCGCCGAGGATCGCCGCCATGCGCGGATTCATCCCTAGGCTGGAGCGGCGCCTCAGCATGGCAACCAGGTCCGGAACGGCGGCAAACGTAGTGCCTAAGCCGGCCACAAAGCCGAAGATCTCCGCCCGGCTGAATCTCGGAAGCAGCAGGCTGGAAGTGTCTCGGGGAATCAGCTCCTCACAGCCGCAGAGCGCTATGAGGCTGATACCGAGGAGTGCGAGCTTCCATTTCCCGAATGTGCGCATAAATGCCGCTATCGCGCGGCCGCGGCCTTCCCGGTTTCCGGCTCGCCGGCAACCGCACCGTATAGAACGCCGCCAATCGCAGCTCCGACAATCGGGGCCAGCCAGAACAACCAGAGCTGTCCTACGGCCCAGCCGCCGACGAAGATCGCCGGCCCCGTGCTGCGGGCAGGATTCACAGAGAGGTTGGTTACCGGAATCCCGATCAGGTGAATCAGGGTCAAGCCGAGACCGATCGCAATCGGGGCGAAGCCCTGGGGCGCGCGCCGGTCGGTGGACCCCAGGATGATCAGAAGAAACATAAGCGTCAGGACGACCTCGGCCACGAGGCACGCGATCAGGGAGTACCCGCCAGGGGAATGGGCGCCGTAGCCGTTCGACGCGAACCCGGCCGCAAGATCGAAGCCGGCCTTGCCGCTGGCGATCCCGTACAAGACGGCGGCCGCGAGCACACCTCCCGCGACCTGCGCGACCACATAGGGCAGTAGCTCCGAGGCGGGGAACCGCTTCGCGACGACCAGTCCTACGGAGACCGCCGGGTTCAGGTGACAGCCGGAGATGTGCCCAATGGTGTACGCCATCGTGAGCACCGTAAGCCCGAAGGCCAGCGATACACCGAGCAGGCCGATTCCCACGGCCGGAAAGGCGGCTGCCAGGACTGCGCTGCCGCATCCCCCGAAAACAAGCCAGAATGTGCCGATGAACTCCGCGATTGACCTTTTGCCTAGGGGCATTGATTCACTCCTCTTCGATTCGAAGCGAACGCTTCCGAGCCCGTGCCCAGCGCGCGAAGGATCTTGAGCGTCTCCGCTGCGGATACGGGCAACCTCCGGACCCGCTCGACCTCAACCAAAACGACGTTACCCGACCAGGGATTCGGCGCGCCTGGCAGGTACACGGGCACAGTCCCTCCTGACGCGTGGCCGGTCTGAAAGGCAACCTGCGAATAGTCGTCGAAGGTGACCAACACGGGAACAAAACCGGTTGCGATCTCCTCGCCGTGTTGCATGTTGTCGGCCAGCCCTTTGACGAACGCGTAACCGGGGAACGACGCCAGCAGAGCCTGATCCAGTTTGGTCCGCATCCGCTGGGCGGCAGCCCGGCGCGCTAGCAGTCCGGCCGCGAGACACGCCAGCAGAATCGTGGCGACTGCGAACGCGTCAACCAACGCGCCGCCCAGAAGACCCGTCAAGCCGAGCCGTGGACCGACCGCGGCGGCCAGCGAAGTCAGCGCTCCCAGCACCTTGCCCAGTACGAACACGGCGAGGAAGGCGGGAAGCAGGAAGATCGCTCCGCCCAATAACGTCGCCTTCGCGGCGACCAGCATCGGTGAGTTCCTCGCCATCGCTCACACGCTCCGATCATCTGTTGGGGCTTGTGCTTCACCCGACCAGCCTGAATTGACGAACTGGAGTCTCATGGAAGCCTTCCCTTCCCCTGGCGAGGAGCCATTTGCCCGTCAGATCGCCATCGGCTGAATGCCGTATGCGCGAGCGAGATTGTTGATGCTCCCCCGCAGCACGCCCCAGAGGCGCGCCGCGTCGGCCCCATAACTACCGCGTGCTACCACGTGATTGATCTTTCGCGCGTCGCCCATCACCTGCTCGACCTGCGCCTTCGTCTGCATCCACGTGTCGGTAGCATCGAATTTCCGCCGAAGGCGGTTCGTCGATCGGTTCAGGTCACCGAGAGCGTCGTCCAGGTCGTCTTTTCGCGCCTCGACCGAGGCCGTCTGTGACTCTGTCGCGGCGCCACGCTTGGCTCGCTGCGTTTGCGCCCGCGCCGTCGAGGTTGCTGCAGCCGCATTTCCGCCGCGCCGTTTCAAGTAGTCGCGAAATTCATCCACGCCGTTTTCCACTTTGGCGATCAGGCTCGCTACCTGCGGCTTGGGCATCGCCTGGCCTGCCGCCCGATATCCGATGACCCCGCCGAGTGCCAGCAGCGCCGGCAGACTCCAGCGGCATGCAGTCCATTTCGTCATAGGCGTTCTCCTTTCCTGTTCAAAAGGCGATCCACTCGGCCAGTCTCGCGAGCGACGCGGTTATGCCGATCTGGACATATGCGCGATCCGTGGGGGCCAGGCTGGAGGGCCGCATCGCCGGGCTCGCCGCGATCTCGGCCAACACCATCAAATCGCGCGAGACGGCGGCAGCCGAAGCCGATTCCCAGCTGCGGAGCGAGCCGAGCTGCGAGATCGCGGGCGAACCCGGTCCTCTGCCGACCTCGCGCAACGCCGACCGCAAGGCGTCGAGTTCGCGAGCAATCGCCGCATTTCGCTGAGAAATGAGCCGCTCCAGAAGCGTATGACGTTCACAGATCGCGCGACGCGATCTTTCCATAATGACGTCCAATTCACTGAGCCTCCGCCGCGTCAGCACCACCGTCAATTTCATGGAGCCCGAGTGTCCTACCACGGCGGTATACTCCAGAGCGCCCACCTTGCTCAGCAGGGACTTGGCGCAGTCATTCAGCCGCGCGACCTGCACCGCGGCCAGAACCCACTGCTCCTCGCGCCGTCTGTCCAAAGCGATCTCGACAGGGAAGGAGTCGCCCTTGACGACGTGCCTTTCAAAAGAAACGATGGCACTCCGGGCGATGGCGTCATCCGTCATCTCCAACGCGAGGTTCAGCAGGAACCGGCGAACCCAGCTCGCCTTCAGATTCGATCGTGCGGCGGGAAGTGAATCGACTACACCCTCCACGTCGAGCCGCGACATCACGCGCGCGCGGCGCGAATCCAGCCTGCGAACGAGGTCCAGGGATGCGAGTGCCTCCTCCCGGTCCGTCATCAGGAGCGCCAGGAGAAAGGACGTAAACGCGCCATCGCGGCTCTGCGCCAGGAAGTAGTTCCTGCGAAAGCGGTCTCGCGCGGCCCCCATTCTGCCACTCTCGATCAGCAGCATCACGTCATTCAGAGCGCGGAGATCGGACGCGTCGGTGCGGTGCTGGCCTCCCGCGGTCCTCACTTGCAGGCGCTGGGGCGGCGCGTTTCCATTCGGGATCGAGAAGTCGACGGCTGCGATAAACTCCCGTCCGAGAGTCGCCCCCGGCGGGAACCAGTAATGCAGCGCTGGCGGATGCCCGGACGGCGATTCCGAAAAGAGGATCTGTCGTGTGTCGTCGGGATATGGCCGCTCCGCCGGAATGGTCAATACCGTGGTGTAGACGTAATCCTGCCGCCTGCTCAGGACCTGGACGACCGCCGCGCCACCGGAACTGTTGACGGTTCGGAGCACGTATGAGCCCGGACCGAGCGTAACCGGCGGAGTCCCGGCCACGCTGACAGGCTCATTCACCTCGAAGACAGCGGTCTTTGCGGCGCTCGCGAGGCCGGCCGCGCCGAGAGCGTACGCCAATACGAGAAGGGTCGGGGACACGATTAGGGCACGACCTTTCTGTAGTCGACGTTGCGCGTGATCACCTGAACGTTTCTGGCCTTTGCAGTCAGACGCGCCGAGCTGAGGTAATTCACGCCGTCTGGAAGGATCTCGAAAACCGCGACGAGCAGGATCGGGTCCTTCGGGCTGCCGAGGATGGACGCGATGGTCGCGTGCAGCAAGGCTCTGGACTGATCGTCGTAAGTGAAGGTGAGGGAGTCTCCGGCCACGAAGTAGTGAGTCAGCCGGATTTGCGGCTTGCCGTCGGCCGACTCAGAGAGCGTGGCCTCGCCGTTCCGCAGCAGATAGTCGATCTGTTTGGGGTCGATCGGCACGTAATTGTGGATGCGGGTGATCGCCCTCTCGATATAGTCCTGCAAATCGGCCTTGGCCCGCACCGCCGGTCTCTTGGAGATCGTCCGCGTGACATCAAACTGCTTTCCCTCACCCGCGGGTGTTCTCAGGATTTCGCCGGAGTCGCCGTAACGGCAGGTGAACGCCGTCGACGCTTTCAGGCTGCCGCCCACCAGAACTTCCGTCTGTTCGGTCCAGGTGTATTGCCGCAGCGCTGTCTGGCTGCGAGCGATTTCAGCCCGCACCGTGGCCGCTTCCCGCGTCAACTTCTCGTCGGCCCCTTGGGCGCGCATGGCGCCGCTCCCAGCAAACAGGCAGAGCAGTAAGCTGACAATCGAACGCATTTCCGTCCCGGCCTCCTCGCGTGATCGCGCCGCAGAATCGTCCACGAGATGGATGCCAGGCTTACACGCGAAGATCTAAAAATGCCTTGTCGTGGCCGCTCTCGCGCACGCAGCTTTGAGGGTTCCGAGTGCGTCCGGCGAGCAGCGAGCTGACAGAGACGTTCCAGCCGCGAGGCCCGGGCAAAGGGGAGCGCTGCACACCCGGCAGCGCCTGCACGACGGTGGGGTCGTATCTGCCGTTCGGCTTCTGCACGAGTATGGCTACATCGATAGCGGAGAGCAAACCGATGTCGTTGATGCTGTCGCCGAGCCCAACGATACGGACGGCGGGGTTCCATCGGCGGTACAGAGCCGCGAGGATCGACACGGCGGGCCGCTTACCTGCATGACCCAGCAGGTGATGGAAACGGCCCCCTTTCGTCCAGCGGAGACGACCCCGGAGCTCGACGGCTTTCAGGAATCGATCGACGTCCGGCGTGGCTGTGTCGGGGAAACGGAACGGTTCATCGAACTCGCGTGTGCCGGCCAGTTTCGCTTCGCGCTCAGTCAACCCCGTTTCCGCGGCGATCTGCGACGGTGTCATCTGATGAAACGCGCAAATCGGGATTCCCAAATTGCGGCTCACGGTATCCAGGGCCGACGTCAGGGTCGCGTAAGGCGCTCCGAGCCGGATCGCTCCGGAGCCGCCGAACGGGAAATAGCTGGGAGGGACGAAGATCGCGCCGCCGTTTTCCGCGATGAACGGGTCCGGACATTCCAACTTGCGCAGAAGGGGCGCCATCTCCGCACGGGTCTTGCTGCTGCAAAAGACAACCGGGACGCCGCCTGAGAGGCAGTCGTGGAAAGCGGGGAGCGCGTCGCCAAAAGAGTAAGAGTTATGATCCAGGAACGTGCCGTCGAGGTCGCTAAAAATCACGAGTCTAGGGGCGGTTCGGCGTTGCATGGACTAAGCGCTCCCGCCGCAGTTGTCGGCCTCCACCGCATCGACAAGTTGTCCCGGCAAAGCCGGCATGGCGGCGGCGACTCGGGTCCAGTTGGGGATCAGCTTGATCCCCATCGGATTGCTCCAGTAGCACTCGCACGCCATCTGCAGGCCATTCGCAAAGGCGGCGACGGCCTGTTCCTCCTCGTTCCTGTCGAAGCACAGGCCGTTGAGCATGGCGTCCGCGTGGTGGTAGCTGATCGTATCTTCGGCGATACGGACGTACCTTGCCTGAAGAGCCTTGAGGGCGCCATCGGTGAGTGCCACGCCTTCCGCGGCAAGGGTTCGGAGCAGAGTCTTGCCGATATCCACCGTCATGCGGAGCAGCCCGGCGACGGGATCGCCGGCAGAGAGCGGCTGGTGTTTATGGTCGTAGTTTTCGCAGAGCTCCGATTGGCAAACCCGCTTCAGGCTGACGTTTCGGAAGATCTCCGCGAGGACGCCGATCTCCAGCCCCCAGTCGCCTGGAATGCGGTTTAGTCCGGCCACGGCTGCGCTCATCGCGAACTCGCCGGCGAGCGGATAGCGGAAACTGTCGAGGAACTCGAGCACCGGCAAATGGCCAACGATGGTCTGCAGTGACCGAAGCAGCGGAGTGACGTACAGGCGTGTCGCCCGGGCATGGATCCGATCGGTGACCCGCGAGTAGTAACCCTTGCAGAAGGCAAAATCCACATACGGATTGGCGATCGGGTGGCACAGGCGGGCCAGGATCTCGCGGGAGTAGGTTTTGATATCGCAATCATGGAGCGCGATGATATCCGCCCTGCCCTTCGCGATGATGTAGCCGTAGGCCAGCCAACACGCGCGCCCTTTCCCTTCGGCGCCCGCCTGGAGCCCGTTCGCTTCGAGAGCTTGAAAGAGCCGGCTCACCCGAGGGCCGTCGGTCCAGATAATTCGCACGTCGACCGGCATATCGGTGAAGAAGCTCTGCGCGTGGCGGAACTCCGCCTCACCCGCCTGCCCGAGAGCGACGACGATCTCGCTGAGATAATCGACCTTCGACAACTCCTCCCGGATGAGCGGCATGGACGTCCCGAGGAACTCGGAATAGAGGGCCGGCAGGACCAGAGCGATGGGATGATCTGCCGAGAACGTCTTCAAATCGCGTTCGATTCGAGACAGGCTGTCGGGTTTGAGGCGGTGCAGAGTGGCGAAGGCGCCGGTTTGGTAAATGTCGCTCACGGTAGAAGGTCTCGGCGAATGTCGCTCTGCGATGAGCGAAGTCGACGCAGGCGGTAGATGTCGAGGGTCCCGGAGACGGCCCATTATTTTCCGCCGAAAGTCCCTTCCCGCGGCATCATTGTCCGGCGAGATGACTGGCGTGTTTCGAGCTCTCCCAATATTCTTAGCCGCACTCTGTCTCCCCCTTGCCGCTCAGGAAGGCGGACTTCCCGTCGTCATCGACGGGGAGGAAGTGGTGCGGATCTACGCTCCGTTGGGGGCCTTCAGCGTCGCGGATCGGGCGCCCGCGATCCAGGAGCGGATTCTCGCGCTGGCCCGGAAAGGCGCCTCGGAAGGCATCGGGACGCGGCCGATACCATCTGAGCGCGCAAGCAGCGTGGTGGCGGGTCCCCTGCTGATCATGACGGTGACGGAGCTCGATGCCGAGGCGGCTGGAGTGCCGCGTGAGGAACTCGCGGCAGAGTACGCGGCGAAAATCCAGCAAACGATCGAGACGTATCGCGCCCGCCACACCTGGGCGACGCTCGTCCGCGCCGTCTTCAGGACGGTCGTTGCATGGGCCGTTTTCGCCTTGCTGGCCTGGACGCAGTGGAAAGCCGGCCGTATCCTCCGCGCCAGTCTCGAGCAGCGATTCAGGCGGCGTGCGATGGAATCGGGGATCGGCGGGGTCAATCGCCTTTTGCTCGAACGGGGCCGGCCGCTGCTGATGGCCACCATACGAGCGATGGGAGCGCTTACCGTCCTGTTTGGGTTCTCCTTCGTCCTTTCCTACACCTTCGGCCTTTACCCGCAGACGGCGAACATTTCCACGACCTTGTGGGACTACATAGCCTCGGTGTTTCACGCCGTTGCCCGGGCGTTATGGGGCTACCTACCCAGCGGCGGGTTCGTCTTGGTGGCCATTTGCGCCGCCCACTACGCGCTGCGAGTCCTCCGCTTCCTCGCGGACGCGATTGGCCGCGGCGATCTCTCGATCCGTGGAATGCACCCCGAGATGGCCGAGCCGACATACCAGTTGGCCCGCTTGCTCGTCCTGCTGGTCGCGTTGGTTGTCGTCTTTCCGTACCTGCCGGGCGGGAACTCCGACGCCTTCAAGGGCATCTCGCTGTTTGTCGGAGTCCTGCTTTCGCTCGGCTCCAGCTCGGCCGTCGGGAACGTGCTGGCGGGTCTGGTCCTCACGTACATGCGGCCATACCACAGCGGCGATCGGGTGAAGATCGCCGACACGGTCGGCGACGTAGTCGAAAAGAGTTTGCTCGTCACGCGCGTTCGGACGATCAAGAACGTGGAGGTCGTGATTCCCAACAGCGCGATCCTGAGCAGCCAGATCCACAACTACAGCGCGCTCGCGCGCAGCCAGGGACTGATTCTCAACACTACCGTTACGATCGGCTATGACTCGCCGTGGCGCACCGTGCACGACTTGCTCACGAACGCGGCGCTCGCCACTGACGGGATCAGCCACGACCCGGCGCCGTTCGTGCTGGAGACCAGCCTCAACGATTACAACGTGACCTACGAGCTGAATGCGTACACCGGGCGCGCCAACGAGATCCAGAACATCTATTCCCGGCTGCACGAGGCGATTCAGGATGGGTTCGATCGCGCCGGAGTCGAGATTATGTCGCCGGCGTACCACGCGTTGCGCGACGGAAATGCAACCACAATTCCAACCGCGGGACGCGCCGCCGGCCAGCCGTGACGGCCTATTCGGGCTGGTCCGGAACGGGCGACCACGTCTTATCGGGGTTGAACCTCCCCATCTTTTGGAAGTCATCGAGAGTCGCCGGTCCCAGGTCTTTCTCATAGACCACGCCGTCGTGGCTCACGATGAAGGTGCGGACGCCGGTGACGTTGTACTCGGCCGGCGCCGCAACCAACGCAAACCCGCCGAGCATCGCTCCCTGGATCACGAAGTCGATTTCGCCGAGCGGCGCCGCCGGCCCTTGTCCTTTGAGGATCTTGAAGAAATACCCGTGATACGGATTGGAGCTGGAGGTATACCCCTGCTCGATGGCGCGCGCGATGTTCTCGCCGATGGGTCCGCCCCACGTTCCATCGGGGTTCTGCCAAGCCAAGCCGTCCTGCTTGCCCGGAGTGCTCACGATTCGTTGCGCGTACTGGCTGACGTCGCCGACGGCCCGCCGTCTGATTGCGTACTCGTGCTGGGCGTCGACGTAGCCGCGGCAAATCTCGATAGCGTCCAACTCGTTGGCACCGATCCGCCGATACTGGAGCTCCTGCCGGCCTGCCTTGCCGTCGAAGAACCACTTGCCGCCGCGCCGCACCAGCGGAACCGGAAACGGCCAATCGTCCTCGCCGACGAGAAGAAAGGCTCGGGCGCCGGTCTTCGAGTCCACCGAGATGCTGTTGCGCTTGCGCGCCTCGGCCGCAAAGTCTGTCGCGTGTTTGCGGTCCTGGGCGACTTCGCCGCTCATGACGATATCGTTGCCGTCCGGACCGAAGATCCGGGTGAGAAGTGTCACGTCGAAACCTTCCGCCGCCCGGATCAGCGCATCGGCTGCCTGCTGGGGCGTCGCGAAGAGCATGACTCCGCCGGGGGCGGCCTGCTTCGCCGTGGGTTGCTGGGCGACGAGCGCCGTCCAGGAGAGACACACGCAAGCCGCGGCACAAGCGAGCCGAGCCGGCATCCCAAAATCCACTTTCACGGTTTTCATATCGATGCTCCTTCGACTACCTGCGCCGCCCGCCGCCGCCGCCGCGGCTGAAGCCTCCGCCGCCGCTGCGCATACTCGAAACGCCGCGCGAGCTGCTGCTGCGGGCGCTCGATCCGCTATACGAGCGCGACCCTCCCCCGAACGCGTTCCGGTCGCCGCCGCCGCGCGAGAGGTCCCGGCTTCCGATACGATCGGCGCCACCGCCTGCGGCGCGGTTCGCGGCCCCGGCGCCGCTCGTGCGGTTGCTCGCGCCGGCCCCTCCACGGTTGCCGAGTCCGCTGCCGCTCATCCGGTTGGACGCACTCGCGCCCTGGCGTCCGGCGCGTTGCTCGGCGCCCGCGCGGCGTTGCGACATGGAATCGCCGCGCGCGCTGCCGCCAAACCGATCGGCGGTGCCCCGGTCGCGATAGGGCGTGCCGCCCCGGTGCTGCGGGTTGTGGCTCCAATTGCCGCGGCCATTAGCGGGCAGTTGCGAGGCCCGGTTTCCGATGTTGGTGTTCCCGCGAATGTTATTCCCGCCATTGATATTCGCGTTGCGGTTGAAATTGTTGTTGTGGTTGACGTAGACGTTGTTGCCGCCCCATCCACATCCCCACCCCCAGCCGCCGCCCCAGGCGGCGCCCATCATCATCCCGAAACCGAAGGACATGGCTGCGCCCGCTGCGTAGTAGCCCCACCCCGGATAGTAGGCGGCCGGATAGGGATAAACCGCGGGGCCGTAGACGACCACGGGATCGTACGAGGGAACGTACACGACTTCGGGTTTGGCCTGCTCAATGACGATCACGCTCTTGCTCTCGACGACACGCGTCTCGACGATCTGTTGCTCGGTCGGTTTTAACGTGCCTTTGTCCTGAGCCTTTTTCCGCATGCGCTGGACGGCGTCCATGACGTCCGCCTGCTGCGCGAGGAACGCGTTCCCCAAGTCTGCCGTCCACTGGATGTCGTTGCCGAGACGCTTGACCAGTTCCGGCATCGCAGCCAGGGCCTGCACGCTGGGGTCCCACGGTTGCTTCGACACGGCGTCGGCAAGCTCCTTGTCCTTGAGCGTCTTGTTCTTCTCCAGCCAGCGGTCGAGCAAGACGATCTCGAGCGGATAGGTGGACGCGGCCAGCACCTGGGCCAGCAGCGGGTCCGGATAGAGGGCGATGGGCGCCACGAGCGAGTCGAGTTGCTCGGGCGGGATCGCTGCCGGTGCCGCGGAGGCCGGCGGCGAAGGCTGTTGGGGCGTAAACGCCAGCGTGTCGCCTGGCGCGAGCAAAAGGGCGCACAACATCGCCAACATCGATTGAACGGTCGCGCCGCCCGTGTGCAGGTTGATCACAGACGTCTCCTTGCGGTTCTCGGGGGTGGGCCCGGTCCCATCGTTCAGATGCGCCGCCAGGGACCGCGGGCGTATTTTTTGGCCGTGTCAGTGGGACTTGCGCGGCTCGGAGCGCATAGAGACGAGGCGGGCCATGAAGACGGCGATGTAGAGCATGCCCGCGAGGGCTTCGAGGATGGCCAGCGAGCGGGCGGCGTTGGTGCGCGGGGTGATGTCGCCATACCCCAGGGTCGCGAGCGTCACGAAGCTGAAGTACATCAGGTCGGGCGATTCGCGCGCGGCCCGATTCGCGGAGAGGAAGCTGCTGGGGTCCAGGATGTTGACCAGGTAGAAGACCGCGCCGAAAGCAAATCCCAACATGACGTACAGACAGATGCCCGCAAAGATCTGATCGCGCGAGATCAGCCGGGATCGCATCACATACCGCAGAATGCAGTACATCGAGAACAGGATCAGGACAGCGGTGGCGACCAGGGCGAAGGCGACGGAGACCAGGTAGACGGTTCCGCGTTCCCGGACAACGAGGGAGAGCACCGTGAAGGCGACCTGAATTGCGGCGATCGCGACGGCGCAGCGGATATGCAGACGGCCGCCATCGGCCGCGATTACACCGGCGACGAAGACGGCGGCTAGCGGGAGGATCAGGACCAACGGCCTGGCCACATCCTCGAGAAATGGAAACGCTATGAGCAGAGCGACGAGGCCGCCGAGGAGCCATCCGCACTTCGGCGGCCGTTCGCTACTGCCATCCACCGCCAAGCGCCTTGTAGAGTTGCACGAGGGAAGTCAGCACATCGCGCTGGGCCTGTGCAAGCTGTTGTTCGGCGGTGAGGCGCTGGCGCTCGGTATCGAGCACCTCGAGATAGCTGCTGACGCCGCCGACGTAGCGCACATTGGCGAGGCGGCTCTGGTCGCGCAGCGTTTCGGCGAGGAGCAGTTGGTTGCCGGTGTACTCGCGGTTCTTGTGGTAGCCCACGAGCGCGTTGGACACGTCCTGAAACGCTTGGCCGATGGCCTTCCGATACGTAATGACGAGCTCTTCACGGAGAGCCTGGGCGGTTCTGTAGTTGCCTAGGCGGCGCCCCATGTCGAAGATGGGAATGTCGAGCAGGGCGCCGCGATTCCATGCGCCCCCGGAGCGGTTGATGACGCTCAGCAGATCGGTGGACTGAACGCCGCCGCCGGCCGTGAGCGTGATGCTGGGGTAGAACGCGGCCTTGGCGACGCCGACGCGGGCATTGGCGGCGACCAAACGCTGCTCGGCTGAACGCAGGTCGGGACGCCGTTCCAGCAGTGCCGACGGAATACCGGCGGGCACCTGCGGCGGCTGAACCTGATTCGTCAGAGCATTTCCGCGGGCGACGGGCCCCGGCTCCTTCCCAATCAGAAAACTGATGAGGTTCTCGGTCTGCTCCTGCGCCTTCTCCAGCAGAGCCCCCTGCGCCCGAGCGGACGCGACCAGGCTCTTCGCCTGGTCCACATCGAGCATGCTGCCGACGCCGCCCTGCTCCCGCGCGGTGACGAGCCGCACGGATTGCTCACGAGTTCCGATAGACTCGCGAACGTACTCGAGCTCCGCGTCGTATTCCCGGAGGTCAAAATAGGCGGTGGCGACCTCTGCGACAAGGGCCTGCATGATTGCTTTGCGGTTTTCATCCAGCGAGAGGAGGTCGGCGCGCGCGGCTTCGTTGGCGCGCCGCAACTTGCCGAAGAGATCCGGCTCCCACGAGGCGGCATAAAAGCCGCCATGCGATCGCTGGACGGGCGATTGAATGCCGTACCCGGCGGAGCCGGCCTGCGCATTCACTTCGGGGAAGAGCGCGGAGCGAGTCGCGGAGACCTGGCCTTCCGCCTGAAGAACACGCTGCGCGGCGATGCGAATGTCGTAGTTCGCGGCGAGAGACTCGCGGATTAGACCGCGAAGCGTCTCGTCCTGGAAGATGTCGAACCATTTGGCATCGCCGAGGGATGCCGTCGCGGGCTGCGATTCGCCGCCGCGGAACTGCGGCGGCGCCGGGACGGCGGGCCGCTTGTAGTTCGGACCGACCGTGCAGCCGGTCAGGGCCGCCAACAGGCAGAGACTTGGAAGTGCGCGGCGCATTAATGGCCTCCTTGCAGCGCAACCTGTGGGACAACCATTCCCTGGATCGCATTCTTCTTCCCTCCGACCCGGTATGCGGCGCTTTGAATGACGACGTAGAGCATCGGGATGAAGAAGAGCCCGACGGTGGACGCCATGAGCATGCCGGCGAACACGGCGATGCCGATACTCAGGCGCGCGGCTGCTCCGGCGCCGCTGGCGGTGACCAGCGGGACAACGCCCAGGATGAAGGCGAACGCGGTCATCATGATGGGCCGGAAGCGAAGCTTCGCGCCCTCCATCGCAGAGGCTGCGAGGCTCATGCCTTTCCCTTCGTGAGCCTCCTTGGCAAACTCGACAATCAGGATTGCGTTTTTGGCCGCGAGGCCCATGAGCGCTACAATGCCGATCTGCACATAAACGTTGTTCTCGAGCCCGGCCATGCTGACGCCGAGCAAGGCGCCGAAAACGCCGACCGGCAGACCGAGCAACACGGAGAAGGGCACCGCCCAACTTTCGTACTGCGCCGCCAGGACGAGGAAGACAAAGACGATCGCCATGCCGAAGATGGGCCCCTGGGTGCCGCCGGCCTGCTTCTCCTGAAACGACAGGCCGGTCCACTCGTAGCCGTAGCCTTGCGGCAGCTCCTTCGTTGACAATTCATCCATCACCTCGAGCGCCTGTCCGGTCGAAATGCCGGGCCCGTTGGCGCCGTTCACTTCGGCCGTTCGGAACATGTTGTAACGCTGGAGGATGTCGGGACCGGTGGTCATGCTGATCTGGCTGACGGTGGACATCGGCACCATGGATTTGTCGCTGGAGCGCACGTAAATGTCGTTGATGTTCTCCGGCGACTTGCGGAAGTCCTGTTCGGCCTGGAGCATGACTTTGTACGTGCGTCCGAAGAGGTTGAAGTCGTTGACCTGGAGGCCGCCCAGATAGATCTGCAGGCCGCGGAAAACATCGTTGACGGGCACGTTGAGAGTGCGCGCCTTATCGCGGTCGATATCGAGCTTCACTTGCGGAATCGAGGTGCTGTACCCCGAGTAGATGCCGGTAATCTCGCTCCGTTTCGCCATCGCCTGCATGAGCTGTCTCTTCATGCCGTCCAACTCCTGCGGCGAGCGGCCCGTCCTGTCTTGAAGCTCGAGCACGAATCCCGAGGCGTTGCCGAGGCCGTTGATGGGCGGGGGAGGGAACACCAGGCTGACCGCCTCGGGATAGGCCGAGAACTTTCGCCGCGCGGCTTGCATAATGGCCTGGATCTGTTCGTCCTTGCTCTTCCGCTCTTCCCACGGTTTCAGCATGACGATGATGGAAGCGTTGTTGGAAGTGTAGGCATTGGTGAGGAGATTCAGTCCACCGGTCGTCAGGACTTCGGCCACGCCGGGAATACTCTTGAGATCGGCTTCGGCTCGTTTCATCAACTGATCGGTGCGCTCCATGGAGGCGCCGTCGGGGAGGGTGAAGACGGTGAAGAGATATCCCTGATCCTCATTCGGCACGAACCCGGTGGGCAGCTTCATCATGAGGCTGCCAGCGCCGAACCAGAGGCCGGCCAGGCAAGCGAACCCGACCGCCGCCCGCTTAACAAAGAAGCCGACGCCTCCCAGGTAACCGTCGGTGGTCTTGTTGAAGACCTTGTTGAAGCCGCGGAGGAAGGCGCCGACGGGACCGCGGATCTCCTTGCGCGGGCGCAGCATCATGCTGCACAGCGCCGGCGTGAGCGTCAGGGCGACGATCACGGAGAGGATCACGGAGATCGAGATCGTAAGCGCGAACTGGCGGTACAACTGGCCGGTGATGCCTCCCATGAAGGAGACGGGCACGAAGACGGCGCACAACACGAGTCCGATGGCGACCACGGGGCCGCTCACTTCATCCATGGCCCTTTCGGTGGCTTCCATCGGACTGAGGCCATGCTCGATGTGATGTTCGACGGCTTCGACAACCACAATGGCGTCGTCGACGACGATCCCGACTGCGAGCACGACTCCGAGCATCGTCAGAGTGTTGATGGAGAATCCGAGCATGACGAAGGCCGCGAACGTTCCAACCAACGAGACCGGAACCGCGAGCATCGGGATAAAGGTGGCGCGGAGGTTGCCGAGGAAGATGAAGACCACGATCAGCACGAGCACGATGGCGTCGCGGAGGGCGAGGAAGACCTCTTCGATGGCGACTTCCACGAACTTGGTGGTGTCGAGCGAGATGCGGAACTCGAGGCCCGGAGGGAGCGTCTTACGGGTCTCCTCCAACATATGCCGGATGCTCTCCACCGTTTGAATCGCGTTTGCCCCGGGGAGCTGGTAGACGATGAGAACCGTGGCGGGGATGCCGTCTTTACGGCCGAAGCTGGTGTAGCTCTTGCCGGAGAGCTCGGCGCGCGAGACGTCCTTCATCCGAAGGATGGAGCCGTCGGCCTGTGTGCGGACGATCATGTTCTCGAATTCCGAGGCGTCCGTGAGGCGCCCCTTGACGTTGACCGTGTACTGGAACTGCGTGCCGGCCTTGGCGGGCGGCTGGCCGACCTGTCCGGCGGGCGCGACGAGGTTCTGCTCGCCGATGACGTCGGCGAGGTCGGAGCCGGTCAGTCCGAGCTTGGCGAGCTTGTCCGGACGAACCCAGAAGCGCATCGCATAATCGCGCTGGCCGACGATCATGGTCGAGCCGACGCCGGGGATGCGGGCGATGGGGTCGACCAGGTTTATGGAGGTGTAGTTCGAAAGAAACGTCTCGTCGAACGTGCTGTTGGGCGAGTAGATGGAAAGCGCCAACAGAATATCGGGCGATTTCTTCTTGATCGAGATGCCGTAGTTGATGGCTTCCGCCGGCAGTTTGGCCGCGGCCTTGTTGACGCGGTTATTGATGTCGACGTTCGCCATGTCGAGGTTGGCGCCGACCTTGAAGGTGCAAGTCAGGACGTAGCGGCCGTCGCTCGACGACTTTGAGGACATGTAGATCATGTTCTCGGCGCCGTTGACCTCAGCCTCGACATTGGTGGCGATGGACTGCTCGACCGTTTCGGAATTCGCGCCGGGGTAGTTGATCTCGACTTCGACCGTCGGCGGCGAGATTTGTGGATACTGCGCGATCGGGAGCGTGCCGATGCTGATGCCGCCGGCGATGAGGATCAGGAGAGAAATGACGATCGCAAAGACCGGACGATGGATGAAGAATTTCGCCATTGCTACTGTCCTTTCTTCTCCGGCGCTTTCTCGGAGCTGACAGGCTGTTCCGTCGGGCTGACGACGGCGCCGGGGCGGACCTTCTGCAGGCCTTCGACGATGATCAGGTCGCCGGCCTTAAGGCCATCGGTAATGATGTAATCGGAGCCTACACGTTCGCCGAGAGTGACACTGCGCACCGCGACCTTCTGATCGGCTCCCACGACGTAGACGACTTTGGTGCTTTGGATCTCGGTGACCGCCTTCTGCGGGACGAGCAGCGCGTTCTCGGCCACGCTGGCGGCGAGCCGGACGCGGCCGAACTGTCCGGGGCGCATGAGGGCCTTGGGATTGGGGAACTCGGCCACGAGGCTCAACGTGCCGGTCTTCAAGTCGACGGCGCGGTCGGCGATGATGAACCGGCCCTTCTCGGGGAAGGCGGAGCCGTCGGCCATGATCAACTCGAGCTCGGCGGCGCGGCCCTTCATCTTTCCCTGGTCCCGCATCCGCTGATACTTCAGGTAGTCGGCCTCGCTGATGCTCACAAAGACACGCATCGGATTGACCTTGGAAACGGTAGTGAGCAGCGTGGCCTCGCCTTGACCGACGAGGTTGCCCGGCGCGACCTGGCGCGTGCCCGCGATGCCGCCGATCGGCGTGGTGACGGTGCAGTATTCGACATTCAACTCCGCCTGACGGATGTTCGCGTGGGCGCCCTGTACGGAGGCCTGGGCCTGCTGAATCCCTGCCGCCTGATTCACCCTGGCGGTATTGACCATGGCCTTCTTCGCCTCGACGTCCGCCTTGCCGCCCTGCTGTTCTACGAGAGCGTTGTCGTAATCCTGTTGCGGCACGGCGCGCTGCTCCGCGAGAGGCTTGAGGCGCTTGACGTCCTGGTCGGCCTTGTTTAACCGCGCGATTGCGATTCCCAAGTTGGCCTGCGCAGTCTCGACGACGGTCTTCTCCTGAGCCTGCGTCAAGTCCGCCTCGGCCTTCGCGAGTTGCGCCTTGGCCTGCATCAATTGGGCGTCGTATTCGCGGCTATCCAGGGTGAAGAGCACGCTCCCGGCCTGGACCATCTTGCCTTCTTCGTAGCTCTGCTTCTGAAGGAAGGCTTTCACGCGCGCGCGGATTTCGACCGAGTCGCTGGCGTCGGTGCGCGCCGTGAGCTCAGTGAAAAGGGGAACGGTCTTCTCGACGACGCGGCTGACGACCACGGATACCGCCGGTTCGCCGCCGGCGCCGGGCGCGGCGGCCTTGGCCTCGGTCTTGCCGCCTCCGCAGGCAGAGAGCAAGATCGCCGGCGCGGCCACACACGCCGCGATGGCGAATGGCCTCATTGGCCAAAACTGTGCGAGCGAGGAACTCATGTGACTCCTGTCGGACACCACTGTCCGCTTGGGGGATCGATGCAATCCGGGAAAGGCGAGATCCACAGTATTTCGATTCGGCCGGACGACAGAAGGGGGCCTCCGCGGGTCCGAACACGCGGAAATGCATGCAGGGACGCCCGCCTGCACGCGTCCTCGCGGGCGGCCACTCACTGCCGGTGTGCTGCGGCGCGGGTCTCGATGTCGAGGAAGCTGGCCAAGGCGGAGCCTTCATCGTTGTAGACCTCGAAAACGGTGTACAGCTTCGTGATGAGCAGAAGGTCCCGGACGCGATTATTCAAATTCGCGAGCTTGAACTGTCCTCCGATGCGGCTCATGGTCGCGTAGGTTCCGACCAGCAGTCCGATGCCGCAGCTATCCACATAGGTCAGGGCCGCGAGATTCAGCAGAATCTTCTTCTTCCCCGCAGCGGTGATCTCCTGAAGCTGCTGCCGCAATTTGCTGGCTTCTTCTCCCAACGTGAGGCGGCCCGAAAGATCGACAACCACGGCGCCGCCCTTCTCGCGAATTTTCAAATCTAAGCTCATCTACGTCTCCTTTCGAGACAATCCTGCCTACAGCTTCTTCACAATCAGGGCGGTGAGATCATCGAGCTGCGGCGTGTTTCCGGCGAAGCCGATGACGGCCGCTCGCAATTCGGCGATGATCGCCGCCGGCCCTTTATCCCGATGGGCGCGAACCACCGCCTTAATGCGGTCGATCCCGAAGTCGTCGCCCGACGCATTTTCCCACTCGATGAACCCGTCCGTGAGCAGCACGAGAACGTCGCCGCGGTCGAACTTCAGCGTCTCGGCCGGCTTGTAAGTGATGCCCGGCAACAGCGCCAGCGGGGGGCCCTGCGCATCGATGCAGAGGAAAGTATCCTCCGCCGATGAATAGAAGAGCAGCGGTCCGTGTCCCGCGGAGATCAACTGCCCGGTCGAGTAATTCGGATCCAGAACGCCGGCCACCAAAGTGACGAACTTTTCGGGCGGCAGATCCTGGTGGAGCAGCCGGTTCAGGCGACCGAGCAGTTTCTGGAGATCGGCGTCGGCGGCAAAGCCGGATCGGGCATAGGCGCGGCACGCGGACATGAGGAGGGCGGAGCCAATGCCGTGGCCCGTGACGTCTGCCACCGTCACCGCCACGCGGCCATCCGGGAGTTGCTGCCAGTCGAAGTAGTCGCCGCCCGTTTCGTCTGCGGGCTCGTTCCACCCGGCGACGTCGAACCCGGAGATGCAGGGTGGGGAGATGGGTAGCAGGCCCTGCTGAATCGAGCGCGCCATGCCGAGGTCATGCTCGAATTGCGCGATTTTGGCCCGGTGCTCCGCATCCCGGAGGGCAGCCACGACGTAGAGGCGAATTTGACGCGATACGGCTCCGGCGGCAAATCCGCCCACCAGCAGGAAGCCGACATACGACATTGAGCTGCCGTAGACCACGAGCGGCGCGCCGGCGGCTGTCTCGGGGAACTCGACGAAGATCCAGATGGCGGCCGCGGCGTATCCACCGGCGGAGAAGATGCCCGCGAGTCGGGAGAGAACGGGGTCGAGGTGGAGCGTGGATAGCAGGATCAGAAGGAGGCACCCGAGCACGACGGGAGAAGTCAGCGTCCGGGCGGGACCGAAGGATTGCGTATGGATTTGCAGGAAGAGCGCAATGGTCGGCAGCAGCGATTCGATGAAGATGTTGAAGATCCAGCGGGCGCGCGAGACGCGGCGGCCGAGAGCAATAGCCTGCCGGATGATTCGCAGCCGGGCCAGTTCGTAGGATGTCATCGCCGCCAGCAGCAGGATGAAAGGCCACGCCTCGCCCCGATGCCCCGCGGCCAGGGATAAGAAGCCGCGGATCAGCACCAGCGCCAAAAGACCGGCGAACACGCCGAGCAGCGCGGCGACGCGAGCCCATTCGGCCCGGATTTTGGCGGTTTGGAACGACGTTGTTTCGAGTTCGGAATCGCTCATGTTTTCGCCCACAGGTCCAGCGGCGGCTCCGTCGGGAGTGGATGTGCGCCGCCAAGGCGGCTGCTCTGCGCCGGGGAAAAGATGTGCCACCGCGCGAGTCGGCGCAATGTTTTTGCGACGGGATATTTGCAATCCACGCAGCCGTGTGCGGCATCGGAACTGGAGCGACGCCTGCCGCCGCCGACGCGGCGGCGCGGCGCATGGAGGAATCTCCGTGAGACACCTGATCAGGGTCATCATCAGCGTATGTGTATTGGCTGGACTTGCGGCCGCTCAGCGCGGCGGCGCGGCCGGCGGGGGCCGAGGCGGCATGGGGGCGCCCCGCGGTAGAGGCAACTTAGGAAGGCCTGGTCCCCACCGTTTGGGGCACGATCACCTTCGTCAGGACTGGCCGCAGCCATTTTATGCGGGAGGGTACGGCGGGTATTGGGGCGCGGATCTGAGCGCCGACATCGCCGGTCCGGCCGCTCCTCCTACGATCCTTTTGATGCAGCCCACACCGGCTCCGGAACCGCCTCCGCCGCCTCCTGCGCCCGCTCAGCCCCTGATCCGCGAGTACTCATGGCCGCAGTCCAACTCTGCCGCGCCGGAATTCGCCATCGTCTTGAAGGACGGGACGGTGCATAGGGCCTTAGCGGTGTGCCGCCAGGATGGACTCCTGACGTATGTGACGCCGGACGGCTCGGGAAGCCAACTCGAGGTCTCGGCAGTGGATCGCGAAGCGACGCGGCGGGCCAACTCTGCCGATCTTTTGCGTTGATTGTTTCAAGGGAGAAAAGTTCTATGACGCGACGTTACCGATTCATGTCCGCCGGCGTTCTGCCGGCTCTGGCGTTCGCCTTCTGTTGTCCGGCGGCTTCCGGTCAATCCGTGAGGATTCAAGGGATGATCGAAGGCAGGAGCGGGGCCAAAATCATCCTACGAAGCGCCGATTCCGTCCAGGCGATCGTATTGCTGACCGACAGCACACAGGTCGGGCAGATCCAGGGAGTGCTCAAAGCCCGGCGCAAAGAGATGTCCATGGCGGCGTTGATCCCGGGGCTTGCGGTGGAAGTAGAAGGAACCTACAACGAGCAGCGCCAACTGGTGGCGAAGGTCGTCAAATTCAAGGGCGACGATCTGGCTCGCGCGAGGTCGATCCAGGCCGGGATGAAGGAAACCCAAGCCAAAGTGCAGCAGAGCGAGGAAGAGCTGCAGAGGCAGAACGCCGCGCTTCAGGCGCAGCGAGAGGCGCTTCAGCAGCAACAGGAACAACTGACCGCCGAGCAGAAGAAGACCGCGGCCAACCAGGCGGCGATTGCCGCGAACCGCGCGTCGATCGAGGCTGCCGTGGCGCGTTTCGGCCAACTGGACGACTACTACATTCTCGATGAAGCCACCGTGTACTTCGACAACGGGAAGACGGCGCTCGATTCGAAATACAAGCCGCAGCTCGCGCAGTTCGCGGATCGGGCGAAGAAGGTCGAGGCGTACATGATTCAGGTTGTCGGGTACGCTTCATCCTCGGGCAGCGAAGAGGTGAATCAGCGGCTGAGCGAGGATCGGGCGCACAACGTGACGAACTACCTGCTGCAGCAGTGCCGGATCCCTCTGACGAACGTGATGGCCCCGGGCGCGATGGGCGAGAGCGAGCAGGTAGCCACCAACAAGACGGTGGAAGGACAGGCGGCGAACCGTCGCGTGGTGGTCAGGGTGCTACAGAATAAGGGTGTTGCCGGGTTGACGCAGGCGGCGGCGAAGCCCTAGCCTAGCTGGTGCCGTGACCGCTTGAAAAGTTGCTCAACCACGGACGCTCGCTCACGCTCGCGGCTCCGATCAGAGCCACGACCGTTAGGGAGCGTCCTGCCGAGCATGGATACAAATCTCCCGGTCAAGGTACTAGTCAACGGGCGCGCAGTTGGAGCAGCTTCGCGACGGGGCGTCCCGTTTGTTCGGCCCGCAGCCGGGCGCCCCACGCTAGGAACAGGACCGCGATCAGCAACGCATTGCCGCACGCCCACCGGGTTATGCCAGCTTCGCCGGCGCGCTCCGCGCCGATAGTCAACAGGCCGAAGCGAATCAACACCACTCCCAACGCGCCCGCGAGGAATTCCCGCGTCGCGCTCTTTCCCAGCCCGGCGGAGTTCACCAGGGCGCCGATTCCGGTCAGGGTAGCCCAACTGGCGAGCGTCCAGGTCAACGCCCTGAGGCTCGTGTCCGGCCACAAGCACATAAGGAAGACGCAGCAGACACCGGCCAAACCTTCGACCAGGTGGCATGCCCACCGCTCGCCGGACCGGACCGAGCGCGCCGCCGCGGAGATCGCCAGCACACCGTCGGCGATCGCATAGAAAAGGAAGAGGGGCGCAAACCATGCCAGAGATGGGTCGGACCTCAGAGGGGTCACCAGACTGAAGAAGAGCGCCAGCCCGCCGCGCTGTGCGATGGTGGCCCAGTTGTTGGCGAGGACGGTCGAAGGGATCGGTCTTTGCACGGGCGCCTCCGTGAGCCGGAGGGGGGCCGCAATGGCCGCCTTCCCAAGCTCGTATCATCTGGCGGGTTCGGTCGAAGATCCGCTCATCGTTCAGGCAGCACGTTGGACCCGCGGCATTCGCGGCGGGCCCGAGATTACTCCTTCGTGTACTTGTTCAGGTAATAGGTGATGCTCGCCTGAATGCGGGGAGCTACCCAGTAGAAGTCGTTCTTCCGCAACAGCGAACCATAAACGTACTCGAAGCCGAATAGAAGGCTGGTGGTCGGCTGGATCATGACATTGCCGGTAGCGTAGTGGCTGATGTGGTAGTTTGTGCCCGGGTCCGAGGCGGTGTTGTTGATCTGGGTGTAGCCGTAACTGAAAGTGGAGCGGACGATCTTCGACCAGTAGTGCTGATAGCCGGCTTGCGCAGAGCCGGTAGGCGTGGCAACCAGATGGCCCTTTGCGTTGAAGCCGACATCGGAGCCAAGCCCGAAATTGTCGTTGTAATAGTTCGAAATGCCCTTCCCGATGATCAATTGGTAAACGATGTTGTCCCTGCTACTGCCGAGCGTCCAAACGCCGGAGAGCGATCCACCGTACCCTTGGACGTGCTGCCTCAGGTCAGGCGAGTTCGTGCCCGGGAGCACGCCGCCGACGGATCGCGCCAGGAACGAAAACTGAAGATGCCCGTGGTCGTTCTCATAGCGATAGAACCCGATCAGATCGGGGTAGAGTGAGGACCCGACCGGCGTGGCGGCGGTCAGGAAAGGCGTGTCAACCCCGGACCTTTCGACGGAAATTCCGATGCTGTGGCGCGGATTGATCGGCTGGGTGTAGCGGACGGTCGGCTGCCGCATGGCGATCATTCCGGGAGGTCCTTCAAACTCGAGCGTATCGGGGAACGCGTCGGCATCGGCGAAAGCGCTCCAGGCCTGTCCGGCGAGAACGTTCTTGTACTGCGCATAGAACTGCCGCAAGCGCAGGGACGTGCGCTCGTAGTTGCCGAGGAAGTCGAATTCCAGGTATCCCTTGACCGTCCCCTCACCCTGGTGCACGGGCTGACGGAATTCGGTGAAGAATCGCGAGGGCCTCGCCGACACCGTGGCGTTCGGGGTGTGGGGCTGGTCGCTCGATGGGAAGCTGGAGGGGACGTACGCGCCATAGTACGTGCCGGCCTGATTGGTGTCGTAGAAGATATCGGTCTTGATGAAACCGCCGAGTTTGATGAGCGTGCCAGTGCCCGGCAGCCGGAAGTAGCCGCGCAGGGCGCGGTCCATCGGCTCGTTGTTGATACGGCCGGCGCTATCGGGGTTCGTGCTCGCGACCTCGCGCAGACGGGTGGCGTCTCCCATGTGTTCGACAGGCGCGAGCGGGGCCGCGACGGCGGGCTGGGCCGGCGTGGTTGCCGCGAGCGGCTGTCCGGGAGTGCCCATCTGCTGTTCCACGGCGGCGATCTGGACTTTCAGGTCTTGCATCATCTGCTCGAGCTGCTGGAGCTTGGTCTTGAGTTGGTCCAAATCCGGCGGCTGCGTGGTCTGCGCCACCGCGCCGATCACGGCAATCGAGGCGAGCAGAAGGACGAATCGAGGAACTCGATGGCTCATAAATTCTCTCCTGGCGAGCTGGGGCAAACCCAACGATGTAGGATTGTTCGACCCGAAGCGCTCGGCGCATAGATGACGAATCGGACACTCAGGTTCTTTTTGTTGGGGCGCAAGGGGCCGGCAATGGAACGAAGAAAGTAAGTCCGCGCCGGGAGCGGAGGAATCCAGCCCAGCGTGGGACCGCGGTTGGCCCGTGCCGGATTCGTTGGTTCTCCCCAACCCCATTCAGAGCCGCCGCGCCCGGAATCGCGGCCCCACCCCGGAAAAAGAACAGCGTCGAGGCATGATGCTGCATCAATGGCGTCGAACTTGCCGCGTTCGAGGAGCGCAAGATGGATTTTCACAGTCACACGGAATGGCTCCGCGTAACGGCGCTGATCTGCGCCGTTCTGATCGCGCCGGGCGGGTACCCGCTCCTCGCACAGGAGCAGAGCCCCGCCGCGGGCGAGGAGAAGCCGACGCTCAAGCCGCCGGACCAGCTCGACAGCTTGGTGGCGCCGATCGCGCTCTACCCGGACCCGCTTCTGGCGCAATCGCTGGCGGCATCGACGTATCCGCTCGAGATCGTGCAAGCGCAGCGATGGCTGAAGTCGAATCCGAAATTGACGGGCGAGAACCTGACCAAGGCCGCCGCTAAACAACCTTGGGATGCAAGCGTGCAGGCGCTCGTGGCGTTCCCGCAGGCGCTGAAACTGCTGGACGCCAACATCCAGTGGACCACCGATCTCGGCAACGCTTTCCTCGATCAACAGTCCGACGTCATGGACGCGGTCCAGCGGATGCGGAAGAAGGCGAAGGACGGCGGCAAACTGCAATCGGGTAAAGAGCAGAAGGTCGACGAGAAGACCGTCGAGAGCAAGCAGATCATCGAAATCCAGCCCGCCGATCCGCAGGTCATCTACGTGCCGAGCTATGAGCCGACGGTCGTGTACGGCGCCGCGCCGGTGTACGCCTATCCCCCGGTCGTCTACCCGTCGACAGGGGCCGTCGTGGCGACGGCGGCGGTCAGCTTCGGGGTTGGGGTCATGATGGGCGCGATGTGGAGCGGGTGTTGCGGCCACGGCGGCTGGGGCTGGGGCTGCGGCTGGGGCGGCAACAACAATATCACCGTCAACAACAACTTCAACAACCGGTACGGTTACAACAGCAACCGCAATACCAACATCAACAGCGGGAACCGCGGCGGCAACAGTTGGCAGCACGATCCAGCGCATCGCGGCGCGGCGCCGTACGGAAATCGGTCGACGGCGCAACGGTTCGGCGGCTCCGCGCGCGACTCGTCAGGCGCGGTGCCGCGGTTCGACCGGTCGGGTCAAGGGCGCAACTCGGGGGCCGCGGACCGCGCCGCGCGACCTTCGACGCGAGACACGGGCAATCGAGCGCAGGCCGGTCAGGATCGTGTCGGCAACCGCAGCATCGGGTCCGATAGCGGCCGCGGCAGCGCGTTCGGAGGCTCCGAATCCAAAGCCCGGACGCAGGCGGCGAGCGATCGCGGATTTTCCAGTTCGCGGCAGAGCGGAGGCAGTTCCGCCAGGTCGTCCGGCGGCGGAAGCAGCCGGGGCGGCGGCGGCCGGGCGCGCGGAGGACGGCGGCGCTAGAGGAGATCGACAGACATGATCCAGAAAATTCCATTCTTGGCGATCGCGGCGGGGACAGTGCTGCTGGTGGCACAGACCGGCGGACGCGCGACGTTCAACACTCCGGAAGAGGCTCGCGATGCGCTGATCCAGGCCGCTGCGCAGGGCATGGACGCGGTCAAGATATTCTTCGGCCCGGGCGCGGCGGATATCGTGCGCACGGGCGACGCGGTCGCGGACAAGAACGTCCTCGAACGATTCAACCGGCTGGCCGCCGAGAAGACGGCTCTCGAGGCCGATCCGATGAACCCGAACCGCATGACCCTCCTCATCGGCGGGGTAGAGTGGCCGTTTGCCGTGCCCTTGGACCGGAAGAACGGGCGCTGGTCCTTCGACATCGCGGAGGGCAAGGCCGAGATCCGGCGGCGGACGATCGGCGGCAACGAATTGGACGCGATCGAGATATGCCGCGGCTACGTCGAGGCGCAGGAGCAGTATGCGGCCGTCCCTCGGGACGGCAATGCAGTGCCGCAGTATGCGCGCAAAATCGTGAGCAGCGAAGGAAGACAGGACGGGCTGTACTGGCCTGGGGAAGACAGTCCGGTCGCCGCAGCCTTTGCGAAGGCGGTCGCGCAGGGATACTCGGCGACCCCGGCCGGAGCGCCGCGGCCCTATCACGGCTACCTTTACAAGGTGCTGCTGGCCCAGGGCCCCGGAGCCAGCGGGGGCGCGCAGGACTACGTGGTGAAGGGCCTGATGATCGGGGGCTTCGCGCTGGTGGCGTGGCCCGCCGAATACGGTATCTCGGGAATCAAGACCTTCATTGTGAACCAGGGCGGAATCGTCTACGAGAAAGACCTCGGCCCGAACACCGGCGTCGCGGTGAAGGCGATGACCCGGTTTAATCCTGATCAGTCATGGGTCGCTTCGCCGGATGGAACGGAGCCGTAAGCGATACGGGGCCGCGGGGACACTGGCGGCTCTACATCGACGAAAACGCCCGTTATACAGAAGAGGAGAACTAGAATGAGAACGACAGCTCGCAAGATCCTGATTGGGTTGTGCCTGGCTCCGATCGCGTTGGGCCTGCCTGCCCTGGCGCAACAGATGCCGAAGAGCACCACGGAACAGCTCAAGGGCACTCCTTCCGTTAAGACCGAGCAGTTAGCGGGGACGGTGATCTTTTCCGAGGGCAATCGGCTGGTGCTCCGGATGTCCACGGGCGACCTCAGGACGTTCGAAGTGCCTGAAGGAAGGACGGCCCTGGTCGACGGTAAGAACGTGACGGTCGACGAATTGAAACCCGGCACCAAGCTGGCGGCGACGGTAACCGTCACGACGACTCCGATTACGGAGCGGACGACTACGGTCGGCAGCGGCAAGGTCTGGTTCGTGGCCGGGAACAACGTCATCCTGACGCTGCCCAACGGCGAGAACCGGATGTACAAGGTGAAGGACAGTTACAAGTTCACGGTCGAGGGCCAGGAAGCTACGGTGCGCGATCTCAGGAAAGGGATGGTGATCGCGGCGCAGAAGATCGTGGAAGAGCCCAGGACGGAAGTGGGGTCCAACACCGTCGTGACGGGACACGCTCCTCCGCCGCCGCCCGTGCGGAAGACGGAAGTCGCGCGGACACTCAGCCCGCCGAAGCCGGTTCCGGTTGCGGCTCCTGCTCCGACACCGACGCCGACGCCGGCGCCGGTAGCTGCCCCGGCCGTTGGGGCGGAGCCTGCGCCGGTCGAGTTGCCGAAGACAGGCAGCCCGCTGCCTCTATTCGGACTGGCGGGACTGCTGATGATGTGCGCCTCGCTGGCATTGCATCTCCGGGATTCGTAACGCGTCGCGCCCGCGGGCGGCGGCTGCCTCTGTTTCGGGCGGCCGCTGCCCGCGGATAAAATAAACCCCCAATCGAACCCCTCGCATCATGTCTTTTCCAACCCGAGGAAAAGCATGACCCTAACCGCCGAAGAAACCTCCACCCGGCCGGCTCGCACGGCTCGGATAAACCCTCTACTCGGAATCCTCTCTATCAGCGCCGCCGCGGAAGACCATAGGGCTCTGAGGCAATCGGCCTCCCGCATTCCCTGCTGGATTCGAACAGAAGACACCTGTCGCACCGCATTGTGGCGGCTGAGCCAGGAACGCATCTCGATCGTCGTGTGCGAGCGCGATCTGCCCGATGGGACGTGGCGGGACATTCTGGAGAATCTGGATGCCTCGCCGGAGAGGCCCTATTTGATCGTGACGTCGCGGCTGGCGGATGACTTGCTGTGGGCCGAGGTCCTCAATCTGGGCGGCTATGACGTCCTGGCGAAGCCGTTCAATGCGAAAGAAACGCGGCACGTCTTGGAGACGGCGTATCTCAGCCGGTGTGGCGCCGGACAGCCATGGCCGCCTGCGGTCTTCGAGTCAAGCTCAGCCCATGATTGACGACAGTCGCCGGTCGATCGGGCTGGCCATCGTATGGGCCAACGCCACGAGCTGCGCCACGGAGAAGGGCTTGGAAACGAACTCCGCGGGTTGCGGTAGCTGAAGGATCGCGGGATCCCAGCTCCCCGAGATCACAATGACAGGGATTCCTGGAGACGTGGCGCGGAGTTCTCGCGCGAGCGCCACGCCATTCATGCCGGGCATCTCGAGATCGGTGAGAAGAAGGTCGACCCCGCCGGCGCACGAACGCGAAACCGCAATTGCTTCGGCTCCGCTGGACGCCGTGAGGACGGAGAATGCCTTCCCTCCCAGGGCCGTGGCGACCATTTGACAGATTTGCCTCTCATCGTCGACCACCAGAATGGTATTCATGAATCGCCGCCTTTCTATCGCTGGGAGATTACCGGAAGCTCGGCTGCAATCTGCAGGTCCACCAAGCGCTCCAACTGGTTCTCGACCTGGAGGAAGCGGGTGGCCGCGATCGCGCCGAGCGCTGTCTTGAGACGCTCGTAATACTTCTTCTTCAACTCGTTCCGCTGCTCTTCGATGGACAGAACCTGCTTGGCAATCCCATCGGCGACCGGATCGGTCATGTTGGCGTAATTCTTCGCATATTGTTTGATCACGGCCAACACCTTGTCGCCGAGCGCGGCGAACTCCACGTCGAACTCTTTATAGATGGGCCAGAACGCCGCCGCACGAGCGGCGTCGAGCTGCATGATGTCGCCCATGATCTGGGATTTGGAGTTGCGGACGTCGGCGCGGAGCAACTCAATATAGGCGCAGATGTTCACGTCGGCGTTGGAGACAGCTTCGGTCTTGCCGAGGCCCGCGGGTTTGGCTGGCGTCTGCGCGTGCGCCGCGCCAACCAGGGCCAGTCCGGCGACCACCACGGTGATGTTCATAGAGATGCTCCTCCGCCTCGATCGTGCGTTTGTGCACAGGCTGGATGCAGGCGACTGCTCCGGGATTCAAAAAATCGGCGCGTTGGAATCGCGTTGGCGCCGCTTGAGGTCCGCGAGCAGCATGCGCGTGCTGATCAACAACATCCAGATCGGGAACAAGACTGCGATCCACCGCCACGTCGTAATCACCAGCAGCAGCACAACCGCGCACGCAAAACCGGAATAGGCCACCCATCGGGGGAGAATCCCGGTGCGCAGGACGACGGTGCTGGTGGACATCATGAACACTCCGGCCATCTTGATTCCAAAGACGTTCAAGAAGGCGCCGATGAGCTGACGGGCGAGATAGAAGGCGGCGGCATCTCCCGCAGTCAAGTGACCGCTGACCGCCGCCTCGATCAGGACACCGGACAAAGCCGCCGACGCGAACAGGCTGGCGACAAATAGCAGACCGCTGCCGAGGAAGACAGTCGCGAAGAACTGATCTTCCAATTCTCCGAGCCGGTTGCGCAGGACGCCGATAAACCAGAGGAACGCAATGCCGGCAAAGGGAGTCAGTTGCACCGCAAGACGAACTGAGGATCGCCGCACCGGATCGGTCAGCAACCATGCGGGGTCGGCCTGATTGGCGGGGACGGCGAGCCGAACGACGATCAGACTGACCCCCATCAGGAGGGAGAAGATTACGCCCGCTATGGCCGCCGCCCTCGGCGGCGCCAGCGTCTGCGAAGAAAGCGCGGCGGTCGGCATAGGGTCGTCCGGAGGTTTAGGGCTGCACACTTCGGAGGATGCGCTACTGCGCTTCTTCGATAGATTATTCGAGAGTTGCTACAGTGCGCTGTCTCTTGGAGCTTTTCGCGCCGGTTGATAAACCCCCGCTCCGACGGATGCCTTCTTTCAACCCGTTAGGAGTTCAAGTACGACAGCCTAGCTAGGGGCCGTATCGCCGCATCAGTGCATCGCGCCCCGAGAGAAGTAGCTGAGCAACGAAACTCCGAGCGTGCGGAGGCTGGGTCAACAGAAGTCGTTCCCAGTCTGACGGGGTACGCGGTCACTGGCGCATAATTTCTGCTCCTCGCTTTACCGGCTGCTGCCGCAGACGCGGGAACTGGCGGTCGCGACCGCTTGCGAGGGGCGTGGGTGGAGATCACGGCGTGCTGGGCTGACGCCAGGCATTCTTGCAGCGCTCATCATCCTTCGTCCTTTTGTCGACTTCCGGTTCGGCGCCCTACCCTTCGGCCAATTGCATTTCCGAAGCGAAACGGATCTCGGAAGTTGGCTCCCCGGCGAATAGTCTAGCGAAGATGCATAGCAGCGCATCCGAATACTGTGCGGAACTGTGGGCCAGGTGAGTGAACACAACGGCGCCTCCCATGCTGCGAAGCGCTCCGCTGCCAGGAATGAGGCCGATGCCGTTGGATTTGGGAGCCCGTCGTTTGCTTGCCGCGCGGGAGAATCAGACACGCGAGCGGAGCAGAGCGGGCAAACTGGCGACGGTCGGCAGGATGTGGGTGTGGGGTTCGCGGCGGAGCGTCTCTGCGGTGGCGGCTCCGGAGAGCACACCGACGACGGCGTGAAGCCCGGCGTTCGTTCCGGCCTGCAGGTCGAGCGGAGTGTCGCCGACGGCCATCACCTCGGCCACGTTGTCGACGCGCGCGGCCTCCATGGCGTGAAACAGCATGAAGGGCGACGGCCGTCCCTGCGCCACGTCGTCGCTGCAAATGGTGGCGGCGAAGTACCGTTCCCAGTTGAGGCGCTGGAAGATCGACGTAGTGATGGCTCGATCAAAACCCGTTGTGGCGGCGAGCTGATAACCATCGCGACGGATCTGCTGGATGGCACTCTCCGCGCCGACGATCGGGGGAACGGAGCGGTAGGCTTCGATCAAGATCGAGGAGAACTCGTCGTAGATGGCGGCGATGAGCCGGTCGCGGGCGGGGCCTGGCGGCGATTGCTTCTCGACGAAATAGCGGACGATCTCGCGCTTCGACGCTCCGCGTCTGCGGCGTATTTCGTCGGCGCTGGATTCAATGCCGTGATGCGACAGTGCAGTCGTCAGGGCTTTGGGAACGTCGCCGCGCTCCTCGACGATCGTGCCACCGACGTCAAGGACGACCAACCGGATGCCGAAGACCGGCCGGACGCGGGCGGCCATCGCTTCGGCTGGGATCGAGGCAGTGGCGAACGCCTTCAGCGACTGTCTTCTAGTGATGCTCAACGACGCCTCTCGTGTAGCGAAGGAATGAATCGAGAGTAGCAGAATGGGCCAGGGCGGCGCCCGGCATCGAGTGCTCCTGGCTGTCTATGTGGCGCAAAACATCACCGCGCTTTTTACCTCTTGGCGATCGTGGCGCTCCCGATCGCACTCATCGGCATGCGCGGTCCAGCTCGAAGATGATCATGCCTGGCCCGACACCACCACAGACCGTCAGTGCGGATACGAGGAGTTCGGTCGCGCTCAAAAAACCGCGCAAACGCTCCAAAGGTATCGAAAATAATTCTAAGAAATCTTCATTGATTTCCGAAAATCTGTTGCATATAATGCAACCACTTGTGCGTGAAACCGCTTTCAACAACGGAAGCGGGGGTGAAGGGGACCATGAACAAACCAACGCAATCCCTGCCAAAAGTTCCTCTTCGAAAACGTGCGTGCCCGACTTTCGCGGCGAGATGCTGAAGGCATTTGACCGCGTCCGTTTCGGCTAAGGATCGTTGACGATCCAGTCGCAGAGGTTCTGTACTTCCGAGTCGACCGCGCGCGATCAACTCGCCGCGGGAAAGGGGATCAGTCATGAATTCGCATCGGATTTCCGTCGCTTTGCTAACCGCGGCCGTCGTGTGCGGCTGCGCCTTTGCCCAAACTACCGGGGCTACCTTGCAGGGAACCGTAACCGACCCGAGCAACTCGGCTGTGCCGGGCGCGGCGGTCGAATTGAAGGACGTGGCCACGGGCGCCGTCCGCGCGACGGCGGCGAGCGCCGAGGGCATTTTCCGATTCAACAGCGTGGTCCCCGGCGTGTACGACTTGGTCATCCACGCGCCCGCGGGTTTCAAGGAGTACACCCAGAAGCAAATCACTCTCAACGCCAGCGAGATTCGCGACTTGGGGCGCATCCCGCTGCCTGTGGGATCGGTAAACGAAACCGTGGAAGTGAGTGCTGCCAGTACACCGGTTCAGACCGCATCCAGCGAAAACGCGAGCATGGTCGATTTCGAGCAGTTTAAACACATCACGGTCCGCGGACGCGACCTGTTGTCGCTCATGCAGACCCTGCCCGGCGTGACCTTTGGAACCAACTTCCTCACCGGGGGCAGCAGCGGACAGGGCAACAACGAGACGGTGAACCCGTTCGCCCTGGGCCAGATGAACTTGAATGGCATGGGCAGCCAGGCCAACTTTACGGTGGACGGTGTTACCGGTATGGATACGGCCGGCGATTCGCTGACCACGATGCGCCCCAACGTCGACGCGGTGGCTGAAGTCCGCGTGCTTGCCACCAACTACGCGGCGGAATTTGGCCGCAACATCGGTGGCCAAATCCAGGTGATTACCAAGAGCGGCGGGCAGGAGTTCCATGGCACGGCCGGCGTCAACAAGCGCCATGAGATGTTCAACGCCAATAGCTTCTTCAACAACTACAACGGCAAGCCGAAGGACTTTTACCGGTTCATGGTGGAGAGTTACTCCATCGGGGGCCCGGTCTACATTCCAAAGGTGTTCACGAGGTTGAAGAACAAAGTGTTCTTCTTCGCATCGCAAGAATATCTGGGACAGCGCTCCAACCCCGCGTCGGGCTATGCCAACGTGCCGAACCCCAATCAGCGGGCGGGCGACTTCTCCTTTTACCCGAACTCGCAAGGCAACTTCATTTCGAACTCCCTGCGGAATCCGGTCACCGGACAGACTTTCACGCCCTGGAACGGCAGCGGAGCCTACGACGGCCGCCAGAACTTCGCCCAGTTCGCCTCACAGTTTGACGCCCAGTCACAGAAGTGGGGCCAAGCCATGCTCAACGCCCTGCCTCTGCCGAACCTCTGCAACGCGGCCTCCGGCACCTCCGACGGGAAGCCGTGGAACGGAGGCGCCGCGGGGACGCCGGGTTCGAATCTGATCAGCCCGAGCAATTGCCCCACCTGGATTACCTCACAAGCCACTGGCTTGGCGACGGGCAACATCGACGCGCAGGGCGGTCCCGGCACCACCAACAATTTCACGCGCAACTATTACTGGATCAACAACGGCTCGATCGCCCGCCGCAACGACGTTTTCAAGTTGGACTTCCGCCCCACTTCGAGGATCACCGCCTCTGTGACTTTCGGCCGCGATCATTTCCTGGACAATTCGGCCGCGGCCATCCCCTCGAAGGACCTCAAGACCGGCCAGTTTCTGCCGACCTCTACGCCGCACCCGAATCCCGGCAAAACCTGGGCGGTGAATATGACGTACGCGGCTTCGCCCACCATCGTGAACCAGTTGACGCTCGGCTGGTCCTGGAACGACTATGCCTACGATCTCAATGCAGCCCAGTTGGACCGCGGGAACATGTTGAATCCGCCTTCGTTCCACGACTTCGCCAAGGACCCGTTGTACAATCAGGCGCCCACCAGCCGGCCGGAATCCCCGGTGGGCCAGAGATATTACCAGGCGGGCTACCCCACCGCGAACTTTGGCGGCGGCCAGTGGACTGAGGCCAACGTGGGACAGCCTTTCTGCAACGGAACCTGCCCCAATTACAACTTCAACCCCATGTACCAAGTCTCCGACAGTATCAGCAAGTTCGTCGGAAAGCATAACTTCAAAGTTGGGGTCGCTTGGGAATGGGGCCAGAAAGTGGAGACCAGCGGCAACAACTCGCAGGGCACCTACAACTTCAATGGCGCCGACGATCCGTTCTTCCAGAACAACACCCTGGACGGCTTCGCCAACGCCTACCTCGGCAACTTCAAGACCTATACCGAAGGCCAAAGAGTACTTGGCCTCAAGTCGTCGGTGGGCCTGGAAGCGTTCGTCCAGGATCGGTGGACCGTTAGCCGGCGTCTGACTCTCGACATCGGCGTGCGTTTCTCGCATCTGCCGGCCATGCAGGATGTGAGCGGGAACACCTCCATGTTCTTGCCGTCCAGCTACAACAAGGCGCTCGCGGAACGCATCTTCGTACCATATTGTTCCGTGTCGGCGGCCGCGGGCCAATGCCCGAAGGCAAACCAATACACTTGGGATCCGGCGACCAACCCGAACGCGGTGATCGGCACGGGTCAGGGCGGCCCGGGCAATATGTACCCGAGCTACGTAGCGGCCGGCACGCTGGTGCCCGCGGTGTTCAACGGCAAATCCACGGGCGGTTATGCGCAGGCGCCGAATCCATATACCGGCATGCAGCAGGTCACCTACGACAACCCGCTCCTTCCGCTTCAGCATGGCGTCTATCAGACCCCGGCGTTCTCCCCGGCAATCCGCTTCGGCTTTGCATGGGACGTTTTCGGCGACGGTAAGACGGCGATTCGCGGCGGCTTCGGCCAGAATCTGCGCCGCTTGCCGAACTCGCTCCTGAACGCCAGGGTCGGCGGCACCCCGGTTACCCTGCCTCTCACCCAGTATTACGGCACGATCGCCAGCGTCGCCACCAATCCGCTGGCGGGCTACACGCAGGATAGCCTGCCCGCCGCCAACCAGGTCATCGGGCTGTCCCCTCTGAGCGCGACGTCGCTCACCGGCTACCAGAAGTACGAGAGCACTTACAACGGCAGCTTCCAGATTCAGCGGGACGTCGGCTTCTCAACGGTCGTGCAGGTTGGGTACGTCATGAATCTGGACCGTCACGGCTCAATTTCGACTACGATCAACCGCTCTTCGTTGGGCGTCCCGTTCCAGAACGGCACCATTTTCAACCAGATCCAAACGGCGGCGCTCGACCCGACCAAGGCCTATCTGGATCAGTATTTGCCCGGTGGTAACGCCTCCGGCCGCAACTTGAGCGACGACTACTTCCGTACCCAGTATCCGGGGTACGGCGCTGTGACCGTGCAAGGCTTCGGCGCCAACCAGGACATCCACTCCCTGCAGGCATCGGTACGGCGCAACTTCACCAAGAGGTTCTCGTTCACCGGCGCTTACACGTGGATCAAAGTCATGTCCCTCCAGGGCGGCAGAAGCGACATCTTCGAAGACAAGTACCGCAACTGGGGACCCTCTTACCCCGGCGGCACCCCGATGTGGGCGGTGTTCACCTACGTGTACCAGGCGCCCAACCTTTCCGAGATCGTGGGCTTTAAGCCGCTGAAATGGGTAACGGACAATTGGGAAGTGTCGGGCGTGACGCAGCTCAAGTCGAATATTCGCACCACCTATCCGACGATCAACTTCTCCAACACCAACTCGACCGACCTCTCGCTGCCGAACGCTACCGGCACTTCCGGCGAAGGCGCGCGCCTGATCCTCGTCGGCAACCCGAACCTGCCGAGCGATCAGATATCGTTCAAGGGCGGGTCGACCACTTCGAACATCGGAGTGAACGGCACGCCGGGCAACGCGCTCATCAATAACGCGGCGTTCCAGATCCCGCTGCCTTGCAGCCTGACGCCGCAGAGCAATCCGCGCTTGGGCATCGGTCAGGACATGTCGTGCTTCGGTAACGCCGGGGCGGGCCAGTTGCTGACGATCCCGGGCACGCGTGTGAACAACTGGGATATGACGTTTACCAAGCGCTTCCCCTTCCGGAGCGAACAGCGGCAACTGCTCTTCCGGGCGGAGATGTACAACATCTTCAACCACACGCAGTTCCTGGGCGCCAGCCTCGGCCAGTCCTACAGTTGGGCCCCCTACAAGGCCGACGGTTCGCTGGTTCCGACGAACGGCAGCACGGGACGGTACAACAGCGCCGCCGCGCCTCGCATCATATCGCTCGCGCTGCGGTTCCAGTTCTGAGGAAGACATGACAAGAAAAGTGGATCGGCGCAGTTTTCTGAAGGCCGCCGGCGCGGGCTGCGCAGCGTCGCTACCCGCCTGGGCGCAGCGCAAACGCAATGTGAAGATCGGCCATACCGGAATTACCTGGGTACAACCGCCCCCGCCGCGCCCGCCCGCTGCGGAGGGGGCGCCGGCCGCGCCACCCGGCGGTCGCGGAGGTGGCGGCCCGAGGCGCGTCGATCCGGCGTATATCGAGGGCATCTTCAAAGACGTCAGCGGTCTCGGGTATTACGGGCTGGAACTGTTCACATTCCAGATTCAGGGAATGGAAGCGAACGGCGGCATGGGGCCGCTCATCGAGAAGTACAAGCTGCCGATCGTCTCGGCATACGGCGGTCCGAATCTGCTCGATCCGGCGCAGCGCAAGGACAGCATCGCGCAGTCGCTCGAATCGGCCAAGCTGCTGAAGAAGTACGGCGGGAAGGTGCTCGTCATCGGGCCTAACGGGGTGCGGCGCGACACCTACAATTTCAAGGAACACAAAGACGACATCGTCGCCACCCTCAACGAATTCGGTAAGGCCCTTGCCGACATCGGCATCACCGGATGCCTGCACCAGCACACTGGCACTTGCATCGAGTCGCGCGACGAGACCTACGCCGTCATGGAGGCGGTCGACACGCGTTACGTCAAGTTCGGGCCGGATATCGGGCAGCTTCAAAAGGGCGGCTCCGATCCGGTGCAGGTGGTCAAAGATTTTCTGCCGGTCGTCAATCACCTGCACCTGAAGGATTACAGCGGCGGCGAGGCTTTCCTGGGTTATTGCCCGGTGGGACAGGGCAAGGTCAATATCCCCGCGATTCTCGACATGATGGACGGGAAAAATATCGCAGGGATGATCATGGTCGAGCTCGACGGCGGCCCGCGGATGCCGATGACGGCGCTCGAGACGGCAACCATCGCGAAAAGCTATTTGGAAAAGCAGGGCGTCGCATTTCGGAAGTCCTGATAGAAAGAATTCCCATGAAAGCACAGATTTTCGCGGGATTGGTAGTGTGTGGTTTGTCAACGCAGACCACCTTCGCGCAGAAGGCTGCGGGCTGGAAGGAGTACCTCGGCGGCCCCGACAGCTCGCACTATTCGCCCTTGAAGCAAATCAACGCTTCGAATGTGAACAAGATCGAGATGGCATGGACCTACCCGGCGCCCGACGGGAGTTCGGTGTTCTGCCCTCTGGTCGTGGATCGCATCGCGTACATCTCGGCGAAGGGCGGGGCGCTGGTGGCCCTTGACGCGACGACCGGCAAAGAACTGTGGACGCATTCGTTCGGCTCCGGCGGCGGCGGCAGGGGTGGGGTCGCCGGGCAGCGCGGCGCGAATTATTGGGAGAGCGCCGACCGCAAAGACCGCCGCATCTTCGTCACCACGGCCGGGCGCCTGCACGCGATCGACGCGCTGACCGGCAAGACTGTGGATTCCTTCGCGGATCACGGCAGCCTGGATCTGAAGATCGGGATCGATCGCGCGCCGATTCCCCTCGCCTCCAGAACTCCCGGCCGGATTTTCGAGAATCTGATTATTCTCGGGAGCTTTCCCGGCGAAGGTTATCTGGCGCCGCCGGGAGATCTGCGCGCTTTCGACGTGCGCACGGGCAAGCTGGCATGGGTGTTTCACACCATTCCGCATGAGGGCGAACTGGGGTATGACACGTGGCCGAAGGACGCCTACAAGTACATGGGCGGCGTCGACGTGTGGGGCGAAATCACGGTCGACGAGAAACGCGGGATCGCGTATTTTCCGGTGTCGTCCGCCAAGTATGAGCTGTACGGCGGCGATCGGCCGGGGAACAATCTGTTCGCGGATTCCCTGCTCGCTCTCGACGCGCGCACGGGCAAATATCTGTGGCACTTTCAGACCATCCATCACGACATCTGGGATTACGATCCGGTGGCCGCGCCGCAGCTCGCAACGGTGAAGCATGACGGCAAGACCGTCGATGTGGTGGCCCTCGCGTCCAAGAACGGCTTCCTTTATGTCTTCGATCGGGTGACGGGCAAGCCTCTTTGGCCAATCGTAGAAAGGCCCGTGCCGAAATCGGAGGTGCCCGGGGAGTGGACCTCGCCGACGCAGCCCTTCCCTACCCTGCCGCCGCCATTCGCGCGGCAGAGCTTCACCGAGAAAGACCTCTACTTCGGCTTCATGACTCCCGAGGAGCAGACGCACTGGAAGGAGCGTTTTGCGAAGGCCCAGAACAAAGGCCTTTACACCCCAACGGGACTCACCGATACCATCTCGATTCCCGGCGCGAACGGCGGCCCCTTCTTTTGGGATGCGGGCGCGGATGCCGCCAACGGTATCGTCTTCGTGGAGTCGAAGGACTTCCCGTCGATTTATAAGATGGTGAAGGCCGGTGAGTCGACCGCTTCGAACAGGGGCGGGTCGATCCCCAGCCGTGTCGAGCCGGGCGGCGGGCGAGGACGCGGCGGAGCCGGCGGGTTTGGCGCCGTCGGCGGTCCGCCGATGGCGCTGCGGTACGGGCGCACGATTTACGAGGGTTCGTGTCAATCGTGTCACGGGCCGGATCTGAAGGGCGATCGTGGACCTGGGATCGATGACGCGGTGAAGCGGCTCGGCGCCGAAGCGGTGCGCACCATCGTCAAGCACGGCAAGGGCGGTATGCCCGGCTTCCCGACGATGAACGCCGAAGCGATTGCCAACGTGACGGAGTTCCTCGAAAAGTCAGAGCAGGCGCCTCCTGGGACGGGTGCTCCCGGCAATTCCTTGATGGAACGCTTCGAGCCGGAGTATCCGGAAGGCGTGGCGCCGCCGCCTTCGCGGTATAAGACCGGATATGGCCAGGAAGGCTACATCATCGCACCGCCCTGGAGCACGATCACGGCATACGACCTCAACACGGGCAAGATCCTGTGGCAGACGCCGTACGGCGACACGCCGCAGGCGGGTCCGAGCGACAAACTGCGCGGCAACGTAACGCCGAGGAGCGGGTTCGTAGTCACGGCCGGCGGGCTGGTGCTGTTTGCGGATAACCAGTCAAAGTTCTACGCGCTCGATAAAAATACAGGCAAGGTCGTCTACTCGCGGGATGTGCCCAACAGTGCTGTGGGCGTTCCGGCGGTTTACGAGGTGGATGGGCGGGAGTATGTTCTCTTTGCTCTGGTAGGTGGACCGGGCTTTCCTGCGGGCGCCCGGATGGCCGCGGGCGGAGTGAATCCGCCGGCCGGCGAGAGGCAGTTTGTGGCGTTCGCGCTGCCGAAGTGACGAGGACAAGGAGACCGGCAATGTGGAAACGGATCGCTTGCGCAGCGGTGGCGATAGCCGCGACGTGCCTGATGCTGCCTCGCGCCGGGGCGAACAAGAACTTCGTGCCGGACTGGACTTTCCAGGGGTCTTCGCTGGGAGCGGCACGCACGATCGGCAACGCCGATTGGCGCGCGGAAAACGGCGAGATCGTCGGCACGCCGAAGACTGCGGAGGGCGGCTGGCTGATCTTCGACAAGCCACTTCAGGACGTGCAGTTCGCGTCGACCTTCCGGTGCACCGGGGGCTGCCGCGCGGGCGTGATGCTGCGGACGAAGTCGACGCCGGAGGGAATGCAAGGCATTTACGTCGCGTTGCCGGAAGGCGAAAATCCCGCAGCCTCATTCGCTTTGACGCTCGATCCGCAAGGCCGCGAACTCAAACGCGAACTGCTCAATCGGGCAACTGGCACGGTCCGGTTCATCGCGCCGCCATCCGATGCCGGACGAGGAGCGCCGGCGGCTGGCAGAGGCGGCGGTCGCGCGGGCGCAGGCGCGGGACGAGGGGGGCCAGGACGAGGCTTCGGCCCGGGCGGATTACCTCCGGATTCTCCCTACACCCGTCCGACCTATCCCTACCGGCCGAACGAGTGGAACCCGCTCGAGATCATCCTCGACGCCAACTACCTGCGCGTGTGGATCAACGATGGACCGGAGGCCGGAAGCACCAACGGCCAGGCCGATGAGGATGTCTCGAAGTACGGCCCCGTGGCGCTGTATATCGGCGGCACAGGCGAAGTGCGCTTCAAGCAAGTGGAGTTCAAAGACTTGGGCCGGCGCGTGACGCCCGATGAAGAGGTCTCCAGCCGCTTCCGCATGCAGCGCATCAACGACTTCTACTACGCCTGGTCGGCGACGGCCGCCGATATCAATCACGATGGCATCCTGGATATCGTGGCCGGCCCGTTCTATTATCTGGGCCCCGATTACAAGGTGTCGCGCGAGATCTATCCCAGCAAGCCCGCGGCTGTCAGCGCCGAATACACGCCCGCCGCAGTCAACTTCGCCTTCGACTATACCGGCGATGGCTGGCCGGACTATCTGGTATCAGCCGGGAGAGCCATGGTGCTCTACGTCAATCCCAAGGGCGAACTGCGCCGCTGGGATCGATATAACGTGCTGCCCACCATCTCAGCCGAGATTGCGGTTTTCAAGGATATCGATGGCGATGGGAAGCCGGACGCGGTGTTTGTCGGCGGCGGCGCGGTGAACTGGGCAGCGCCCGATCCCGCCGATCCGACCAAGCCGTGGATCGTTCATCCCGTTTCCGAACAGGGCTACACCGTCGTGGCGCAGCACGGAATCGGCGCGGGCGATATCAACGGAGACGGGCGCATGGACATCGTCTCGCCGTCAGGTTGGTGGGAGCAGCCTGCCAAGGGAACGCCGGCGGGACCCTGGACTTACCATCCCGTGGCGTTTGGCCGCTGGCCGCGCGCCGGCGGCGGCGTCGGAGGCGCGGAGTTGGGCGTCTACGATGTCAACGGCGACGGGCTGAACGATGTCGTCACCAGTCTGGAGGCTCATGGGTGGGGCCTCGCGTGGTACGAACAGAAGCGCGACCGGAGCGGCGCCATCTCGTTTACCGAACACATGATCACGGGCGATTTATCCCAGAAGAATCCGGGTAACGCCGCTTTCACTGAGGCGCACGCCTCGACGTTCGCCGATGTCGACGGCGATGGCATCCCGGATTTCATCGTGGGGAAACGAGTCTACTCGCACCTGGAGAGCTATACCGATCCGGACCCGTACGGCCCGGGCGTCCTGTATTGGTTCCGCACCGTCCGCAACCCCAAAGCGCCCGGGGGCGCGGAGTTCAAGCCCGAATTGATTCACAACCGCTCAGGCGTGGGATCGACGGTCACGGCAGTGGATTTGAACAAGGACGGCGCGATGGACATCGTGACGTCCACCAATCGGGGAACCTTCATATTCTGGGGAAAGGCAGGACGGAAATCGCCAGTCGGGAAATGAGCAGTCCGGTCTACTACGAATGGATCGACGATGCGCGCTTGCCGACCGCCGAGGGTCGTTGATAGAATCCTGGTCAACTTTATGCGGATGCGTGCGCTGTCGGCCGCCCTTGTGGGTTCGGCGTTGTTGGTGTGGCCGCAAAATGCCGCTGCGCAACGTCCACCTAACTTCGACGCCCGCATCCGGCCGTTTCTCACGAGGAATTGCGCCGGCTGCCACAATTCGAACCTGAACACCGCGAACCTGAACCTGGACGCGTTTGCCGACGAGGCCTCCGCCGCGAAAAAGCCCGAAGTCTGGGAGAAGGTGCGCGATAAGCTCCTCGCCGGCAAGATGCCACCGCCGTCGGCGCCGAAGCCGGCGAAAGAGGAGATCGCCGAGGTTACGAACTGGATCGAGGGCGTGCTCCGGGATTCCGGCCACGTTTCTGACAATCCAGGCCGGCTGATCGCGCGCCGGTTGAATCGTGTCGAGTACAACAACACGATTCGCGACTTGCTGGCGGTCCCGATTCGGCCGGCGGACGAATTTCCGGTCGACGATAGCGGCTACGGTTTCGACAATGTCGGAGACGTGCTGACGGTCTCGCCCATGCTGATGGAGAAGTATTTCGCGGCCGCCGAGAAAGTCTCGCGGCTGGCGATTTACGGGCCGGCGCTGCCCGATAAGCCCACGCGGCTCGTGCGCCTGCTGAATCGCCGTTCGCCCGATGTGAACGACGTCGCCAACAGTCTTTATGGCGTCGCCTTGCCCTATTCGATGCGCGGCGCGATGTACGGTGTCTGGGTCTTTCCCGCGGATGCGGAATATGAATTCCGGCTGCGGATCGCGAATTTCCGCGGCGGGGATGTCGTGGTCAACTCGAACAACGGACCGGGTCGCGGCGGGCGTGGGGGCGCGGCCGCTCCCGGACAACCCGCTCCGGGCGGCGCTGTGTCCGGCCAGGCGGGCGCCGGCCGCGGAGGACGCGGACGCGGGGGACGCGCTCCTCTCACCGCCGAACAGATTCGCGCCCGCGAAGAAGCAGCCCGAAAGGCGGCGCCTCCGCGCCAGATCGTCCTGACGGTGGACGGCGCGCCCGTCCTCACGGATGTCGTCGAAGGCACGACGACGTTCGGGTACGATCGCGGAGAATTCACGGGCCGTCTCACGGTGAAAGCCGGCGTGCACAACCTGCGCGCATCGTTTCCCGAGCTCGCCGATCTGCCGGACCCGCGGCAGAATCTCAATCCCGATCAGCGCCGCGCCCTGTTTGTCGACTACCTGGACATCGTGGGACCTTATCACCCCGGGAGCGACCCGCCGCCGAGTTACCGTAAGGTCTTCGTTTGCGATCACGCTCCTGGCAAGCACACCGCGGCGTGCGCCCGGAAGGCCGTTGAGTCGGTGATGCGGCGCGCGTATCGCCGCCCCGTGACGCAGGCGGAAGTGGAAGCGAAATACAAGCTGGTCGCGGCGGCGCGTAAAGAAGGCGATTCGCTGGATGAGGGCGTGCGGCTCGCGCTTCAGGCGATCCTCGCCTCGCCCGATTTTCTGTTCCACCTGGAGCGCGATCCCAAGACGGCAGCGGGCGCTCACCTCGTCAGCAACCACGAATTCGCGTCGCGCCTGTCCTACTTCCTGTGGGGCAGCATGCCGGATGAGGAACTGTCGCAACTCGCCGACCAGGGGCAATTGCGCCAACCGGACGTGCTGGCGAAGCAGGTGCGGCGCATGATGGCCGACCCGAAAGCCTCCAACCTGGTCGACAATTTCGCGGCGCAGTGGCTGCAACTGCGCAATCTCGGACGCACGAAGCCCGATCCGGCGCGCTTCCCGACAGTCGACGATGAGCTGCTCGACGCGATGCGCCAGGAGACCAGCCTTTTTGTCCACACCGTCATTCAGGAAGACCGCAGTGTCATGGACTTCGTCGACGCGCCGTTCACGTTCGTCAACGGTATACTGGCGCATCATTATGGAATCCCCGGAGTCTCCGGCGAAGCATTCCAGCGCGTGACGCTCGACGGCGAAAGGCGGGGCGGCCTCTTGACCCAAGGGGCGATCCTCACCGTTTCGTCGTACCCGACCCGCACCTCGCCGCCCGTGCGGGGAAAGTGGGTTCTCGAAAACCTGCTCGGCGCCGCGCCGCCGCCTCCGCCCGCGAATGTTCCGGTGCTGAACGAAACCGATCTCGGGAAGACCGTGTCGATGCGGGAGCGAATGGAGCAGCACCGGAAAGATCCGGCATGCGCGGTTTGCCACAACCAGATGGACCCCATCGGATTCGGTCTCGAGAGCTACGACGCCGTGGGCGCGTGGCGCGACAAAGACGGCAACGTTCCGATCGACACTTCCGGCGTGTTGCCGGGTGGGAAGTCGTTTCAGGGCGCGAAGGACTTGAAGCAGATTTTGCGCGGAGAGTCCGCCGCATTCACGCGCAACCTGACCGAGAAGATGCTGACCTTCGCCCTCGGTCGAGGCCTGGAGACGTTCGACCGGCGCGCGGTGGAAGACATCGTGCGCAAAATGGAGCAAAACCAATATCGTTTTTCGACATTGGTGATGGAAATCGTGAATAGCAGGCCCTTCCAAATGCGAAGCGGTGAGGCTGGAGGTAAGGGATGAACGTCGCATTCAAGCGTCACCTTCCGCGACGCACGTTTTTACGCGGCATCGGCGCCGTCATCGGACTGCCGTTCCTGGACGCGATGCGCCCGGCGCTGACACTCGCGGCGGCCAAACCGCCGTGCCGCATCGCCTTTGTATATTTTCCGAACGGCGTGCAGCCCGACTCCTGGTTTCCGCAGGTCGAAGGCGACGTCGCGCCGCTGCCGCAGGGCCTTTCCCGCGTGCTGGAGCCACTCATTCCTTACCGCAACGACATCCTGGTAGTCGGCGGCCTGACGAATGACGGCGGCCGCGCGAAGGGCGACGGTCCAGGCGATCATGGACGCGCCGGCGCAGCCTATCTCACGGGCATGCATCCGAAAAAAACGTTCGGCAAAGAAATCCAGGCCGGCGTTTCGATCGACCAGATCGTGGCCCATGCGGTCGGATCCGCGACGCGATTCCCCTCGCTGCAACTGGCGTGCGAGGACGGGATTCAGGGTGGCAACTGTGACAACGGCTATAGCTGCGCCTACTCGAACAGCATTTCCTGGCGCACCCCTTCGACGCCGAATCCGCCCGAGATCCGGCCGCGCGCCGTGTTCGAGCGCCTCTTCGGCAACCCCGAAGTCGACCTCGACCCCGTCCGCCGCGCCCGCATACAACGGTACAACCGCAGCGTGCTCGACTCGGTCATGGAGGACACGCGCCGCCTGCAGGGCACGCTCGGCGTCTCCGACCGGCGCAAGATCGACGAGTATCTCTACGCCGTTCGCGAGATCGAAGGGCGCATCCAGAAGGCCGAGCAGACCGACGCGCCGCGGGTGAAGCCGACCCTCGAGGCGCCGTCGTCGAGCGTGCCGGAGCACTATACCGAGCACTCCCGCCTGATGTTCGACCTGATGACTGCCGCGTTCCAAACCGATGCGACGCGTGTGATCACCTTCCAGATGGCGATCGAGCAGAGCAACCGCGCTTACCGCGAAATCCAGATCTCCGATTCGCACCACGGGCTGACGCATCACGGCGGCGACAAAGAGAAGATTGAAAAGTGCATCCGGATCAATCAGTATGAGGTCGAGCAGTTCGCCTATTGGATCGGTAAGCTGAAGGCCACGCCGGACGGTGACGGGACGCTCTTCGATCACGTCCTGGCAACCTACGGCAGCGGTCTGGGACGCGACCACGATCACGACAATCTGCCAACCATCCTGACGGGCCGCGGAAATGGGCTGTTCGACCCCGGCCGCTGGATCAAGTTTCCCGCGGAGACTCCGCTCGCCAATCTGCACCTCACGATGGCGCAGCAAATGGGCGTGCCGGCGGAATCGTTCGCCGACAGCACGGGCAAGCTTCGCGAATTGACCGAAGTGTAGATCCCGCGAGTCGCCGGTTTCGCCTACTTCGGCTTCGCGTACGGACCGACCTCAGGCTTGCCCTGCGTATCTTTGAGCGGACCCAATTCCGCGGCGACACCGCGGGCGATCGCCGCGGTCTCGCTTGCATTCTGGAAGCAGGTGAAGTCAGGCCGGTCGCGCCATGAGAACGGGCCGCACAATCGCTTCCCGGCGGCGAGAGCGGCGTCGTGTACCGCGTTGATCAACCGTTCGTAGTCGGGCGAGCCTTGCTTGTAGCCCGAGAAGTTGCCCAAATCGCCGCTGGCCGCGAACAGCGCCGTTACGCCGGGAATCGCGGCGATCTCGCGCGCGTTCTGGATGCCCTCGAGCGTTTCGATCATCTCGATCAGCACTACATTGTCGTTGATGGTGTTGCGGTAGCCGCCCGGGACGCTGCCCCACATCGCCGCATCGAACGCCTGGCCGCCGCCCTGGCTGCGCTTGCCGAGCGGCGGGAAGTAGGTCCAGTCTCTGGCTGCGATGCCTTCCTGCACCGAGTCGACGGTAGGCACCACGACCACCAGCGCCCCGGCATCCATGGCGTGCTGAATTTCGCGCTCATCCGCATACGCGACGCGGACACCGGGAACGGCTTTCGCGTGCGGGCAGGTGCGCCACATCCGCGCGACGGCTTCCCAGTCGCGGGTCGTGTGTTGCATCTCGGTCCAGATGAAATCGTAGCCGGCATTGGCCATCGCGCAATACGTAATCGGATCCGTCGAACCGAAGAAGGTGCCGCCGGTGACCTTTTCACCTCGCATCAATTTCAGCTTGACGGGATTCCAGATGGCGCTGTTCGGCGGCGCGTCGAACGCCGGTCCGTACTTCCAGGTTTTGGGATCGATCATCCCCTGATTCACGCCGCCGGGTAGAGCCTTCGTGATCGCGCCGCTGTCCTTACCGGCGGGCGCGGCCATCGGGAATTGCAACTTCCCCGCGTCGGCGTTATTCGCGTAGGGATCGGCGTTCGGGGGCGGCGTCTGCGATTGCGGCCGCTGGGCCGCCGCCGGATGAACCGCGATTCCGAACGTCGCGATCAGGGCAAACAACGGAAATCGACCCATCGGTGAAGCTCCTTCCGGGCGCGCTGGAGATGGCGCGCGCAGAGCAGTTTATCAAAGTCGCGCGCAACTGGGAGGTCCGGCAGGCGAAACCGCCCGGCGAAACCGCCTGCCCCACCGTCCCCCATACCTGAGTGAAATCTCCAAACTCGAACGGGCACGATTCTGCCTACGGCAGCGCGTAAGCGATCAATTCACCGCCGCCGAACTGGCCGTTGGTCGTCACTGCCACGACGATGTACTGCTTGCCGTTGTACCAGTAACTCATCGGCGATCCGGTTTCCTTCCCGGGCATATTCACTTCACCCGGAATGTCGGCGCCGGTCGCTTTGTCGTAAGCGCGCAGCAACGCTACCTGCTCGCCTTTGGAGTTGGTGTGGATGCCGCCTTCACCGGCGATGACGAGGGTCTTCGTCGCCAGCACCCCGACGAAAGTGCGGCCGGGCTGTCCGAGGCGCGGAAGGTCCAGGCCTTTCAGCGCAGGATTATTCTTGATGTCGTCCGGGGTGGACGAGTGAGTCTTCTGCCAGACGATGTCGCCCGAGTTCATGTCGTAGGCAGTGATGCGGTCGTAGGGCGGTTTGATCAGCGGCAGACCCTGCACGTTGAGGCCGAATCCGAATCCTCTGCCGCCGGGACCGCCGGGGCCGCCAGGTCCGCCGGGGCCGCGCCCTCCGCCCGGTCCGCGGCCGCCGCCGAATCCTCCGGGGCCTCCGGGTCCAGGTCCGCGGCCTCGACCGGGGCCACCGCCGGGGACGGCGCCTTCTTCTTCTCCGGGTTCGGTGGCGGGTTTCAGAATGCCCCCCATGGCTTTAGGACCCGGCACCGCAAGGTCGGCTGGGACGTTTCGCAGCGTATCGACACTGGTATGTGAATGAATGTAGAGGCGACTGGTTTCCGGATCGAACGTGCCGCCCGGCCAGTTCGCGCCACCGACCTCGCTCGGAAGATACAGGGTGCCCAAAGGGCCATCGGGCCGGGCCAGCATGGGTGGTGTATAGAGCGGCCCAATCCGATACTTCTTGACGAGTTCGACCGCCTCCGCTCGCAGTTGCGGCGTGAAATCGATCAGGTCGTCAATCGAAACGCCCTGGCGGTCAAATGGCGGCGGCCTGGTCGGAAATGGCTGGGTCAGGCTCGTCTTTTCTCCCGGCACGTCACCCTGCGGGACCGGCCGCTCCTCGATCGGCCAGATCGGCGCGCCGGTCTCGCGATTCAAGACGAACAGGAACGCCGTCTTGGCCGGCTGCGCCAGCACTTTGATTTTCCGGCCGTTCTGGACCATGTCGTACAGGATCGGCGCGCACGGCAGATCCGTGTCCCAAAGCCCGTGATGGACGGTCTGATAATGCCACTTGCGCTTCCCGGTCTTCAGATCCAGCGCCACGAGGCTTTCCGCAAACAGATGATTGCCGGGCCGGTTGACGCCATAATAGTCGTTCCCCGGCAGTTCGGTAGGCACATAGACCAAACCCAACTCCAGGTCGGCGCTCATCTGCGCCCAAGCGCCCAGATTTCCGTTGCGCTCGGCGGAGCCGTCCAGCCAGGTCTCGTAACCGAACTCGCCCTTTTTCGGCAGGGTGTGGAAGATCCAGAGCCGCTTCCCGGTCTTCACGTCGAAGGCGCGGACGTAGCCGATCGCGCTCGTGGTAGAGGTCTGACTTCCCATGGCCGCATGCGCCGCGCCCACGACGATCGTATTGCCGGCGATCAAGGGAGTGGCGTTCAGTCCGACGATGGAGCGGACCAGGTCGAGATCCTGGTCGTCCTCCAGTTTGAGATCGACGACGCCTTTCTTGCCGAACGTCTCGACCACATGGCCGGTCTTCGCATTCAGCGCGATCATCTGGTATCCCGGAGTTACGAATACGATCCGTTGATCGGCGCCATCGGGGCTCGACCAGTAGGACACCCCTCGCCCCGCGCCTCGACGCGGCGCAAACCGGCCGCGCTCGCCTTCGTCGAGCTGGTACATCCACAAAATTTGTCCCGTGCCAGGGTTCAGAGCCACGACGGAACGGGCGCTCCCAGCCGTCGTGTAGAGGACGCCGTTCACCATCAGAGGCGTCGTCGAATACAGCCTGTCCGGAGTGGGCCCGAGGTTGTTCGTGTTGAGACGCCAGGCAATCTGGAGCTTGCTGAAGTTGTCCTTGTCGATCTGGTCCAGCGGCGAGTAGCGCGTGCTGGCCAGATCGGCGCCGTACGTCGTCCACTCCCCTTTGCCGGGCGGGAGGACGGCGGCGGTGGGGGCGGAGCCGCCGGTGGGAAGGCTCAACGCCGTATTGCCGGGGCGGATGTCATTCGCCTTCAGGATGAAGCTCACCAAGTCCGTAAGCTGCCCGCCCGCGAGCGAGTTGGGAGCAGTCGGCGGCATGGTGGTCCGGATTCGATTGGCGAGAGCGGTCAGCGGCTGCGTCTCATACGCCTTTCGAAATTGGGCGCCCGCGAGAGGCGGCGCCATCTCCACCCCCTGGAGGGCGTCGCCATGACATGTGCCGCACTTCGCGGCGTAAACCTGTGCGCCTCGATCGGCCTGTTCCGCTGTGAAGCCGCTTTCGCGAAACGTCTTTTGCGCTGACGTTTGCTGAGGCGCGGCGAAGGAGAGAATGGCGCACGCAACCGCTGCCGCGAGACCAGCTCCCAAAACGTTCTTCATGGCCGAGTTCCCTCCAAGAGCCGCTAAGATCCTGCCGACGCCGCCATTTCGGCCGTGAGTTCCCGATCACGATTGGCTATTGAGCATTGGCGTTTGCATATTATACATGCTGTCCGCGTAAGCGGATTCAGTTTCGGAATGAAGGCAAACGTTCCGCCTGCGGAGGGCTTCAGCCCGACCGTCGCGGAGTCGGACTAAAGTCCTCCGCAGGCTGAAGCCTGACCCCACAACGTGCAACTCCCTCACTGCTTCGGGGGCGTCGGCGGCGCCGGCGGCGGCGGAGTGAAGACATGGTCCGACGGCGTCCACTTGGTGATGCGCGGCATCACCGTGTCGCCGGAATAGATGTTCCCCTTCGAGTCCATGGTCAGGTAGCTGGATTCGCCCCAGCCTCCGTCGCCCCGGCCCGAAATCCCCAACGCGCCGATTACGTTGCCGTCGCGGTCCAGTTTCGTGAGTTGGCCGTCCAGACCTGTTCCCGACCACACATTGCCGAACCGGTCGAAGTAGATCGAGCAGACCAGATTCTTCATCTGAATGGTCCGGATAAACTTGCCATCCGAAGTGTATTGGACGATGCGGTATTGTTCGCGGTCGCCAATCCAGACGATGCCGGTCTGTGGGTCCACGGCACTCCCGTGCGCGCTGTCGAATTTTCCGGGCCCGCCCGAATTGCCGTACCACTGGTTGATGAAGTTTTGGTTCTTATCGAGGTGAATCACGCGGGACACGCCGATTCGGTTGGTCGCGTCGGGCCCATCCACGTCGTTTGGGCTCTCGTTGGAGTGGCCTTCGAAGATGAACATCTCGCCATTCGGCAGAAAATCCACCATCACCGGCTCCCAGAGAAGCCGCTGCCCCTTGGCTTCGTCCCAATCTCCGCGGTGGCCTCTCTCGCCCAAGGTCTTCAGGAGCTTGCCTTGAGGGCTGATTTCCTTGACGGTGCCCGCGGCCTCGTCGCAGATCCAGACGTTGTCCTCGGGGTCTACCTTCATGCCGTGCGCTTTCACGTGATGACTGATCACGTCGTCGCCGATCGTGAGGAGAAGTTTGTGGTCGGGACTGAACTTGAACAACTGGGGCTGGCCTGCCGGGTTGCGCTGGAGGGCCCAGAGATTGTCTTTCGAATCGATACCGACCGATACCATGCCGCCGGCGCCTTTAATCAATTCCTTGAACGGGTAACTGGGAGCGTATTTCAAAGTGGGCTTCCACTCGATTTTGCCCTTGCCACCGCCGACTGCGCCGGTAATGCGGTTTCCACAGATCGGCGACCGATAGCAGGACGGAGTGTCCCCGAATTCCAGCGGGTTCGCGTCGAGATCCGCTTTGCACGCCGTCGATACCGCCGTGGAATTCGCCGCGAGGCAGGCCTGCATAGGGCCGGCGGTCAGGCCGGGACACATCTTCGCTGCATCTTCGGTGCAATGCTCGAGACTGGCCGCGCCGCGACCACGGCCGCCGCCGCCGGGGAAGCCACCGCCACCGCGCCCGCCCTGCCGACCGCCGCCCGGAAAGGCTCCGGGCCCGGCGGCGCCCCGACCACCTACGCCGGTCAAGGTCCATTCCATTGCGCCAACCTTTCCCGAAGTTGGCTGTTGTGCCTGCGAAAAAGCTGACGACGCGAAGACTAGAACTCCGAATACGACCGAGCCCGCTCGAGCGAAATTGAGTGCGTTCATTTGGAACTCCCCCTCCAGCAACAGAACCAATCGGACTCTCGCGAGCTGTCGCGAGACCATCGATGAATTGTATGCGCTGCCATAATGGCGCGCAAGTAGGGTTACCGCAATTCCCTCCTCACGAGGCGACCTTCCGTTCGAGATCGATCACGCAATACAATCCCGCGCCGAGCGCGCACAGCGCGGCCGTAATCAGGAATGGAATATTCCAGCCGTAAGACTTCACGACGTACGCGAGCACGATCGGTGAAATGGCGCCTCCGATGTTGCCGCACATGTTCATGAGCGACGAAACGGAGCCGGCGCGGTCTCCGGCAATATCCAGCGGAATGGCCCACGACACCCCGACCGTCAGTTCGATGCCGAAGAACGCCAGGCAGGTGAAGAACACGCACAATCCCGGACTGGACGTGAGGGTCGCGGGAATGATGAAGACCGCGCCGGCCAGAAATCCGGCAATGGCAACCGCGCGGCGGGAGTTCAACTTGCCGGTGCGGCGCAGCCGGAGATCGGCCAACCATCCGCCAAGGAAATCGCCCGTGGTGCCGGCCAGTAATGGCAGCATCGCGTAGAACCCCATTTGCGCGAGCGAGTAGCGGCGGTACTCCTTGAGATACGTCGGGAGCCAATCCAGATACGTCGCGAGCGCGTACGTATAGCAAAAGTAGGCCGCGCACAACGTCCAAACTGTGGAATGAGAAAACACCCGCCGCCACGTCAGCGCGGCGCCGATGCTCCGATGGTCCTGCGAGCCGCTCTCGATCAATTCGCGCTCTGCTGCGTTCACTGCCGCGTGCTCGGCGGGAGTGTCCCGGTACCAGGCAAACCAGGCGGCGCTCCAAATGAGCCCGAGAGTCCCGAACGTGTAGAACGCGGCGCGCCATCCGTATCGCGCGATGATGGCGACGACTAACGGAGGCGTAAGCGCCGCCCCCAGCCGCGATCCTGCGTGGGTCAGGCCTTGGGCAAACCCCCGCTCGCCCGGCAAGAGCCATCGTGACAGGGACCGCGTTGCGATCGGAAACGCGCCCGCCTCTCCGACTCCAAACAGGAAGCGGACGGCGGTCATCGACGTGGCATTCCAGGCCATCGCAGTCGCCGAAGTGAAGATGCTCCACCACGTGACGATGAGCGCGAGCGCGCGCCGCGGCCCGATGCGGTCGCCGAGCCAGCCACCCGGGATTTGAAAGAGAGCGTAGCTCCATCGGAAGCTGGCGAGAATCCACCCCATGGCAACGAGCGACAGCCCCAACTCCGCTCGAATGGAAGGGGCGGCGTTCGAAATCACGACGCGGTCCATGTACGTGATCATGTAGACCGCGACGGTCATGCCGAGGACGCCGTAACGGACGCGCGTCGGACGGGAAGTGGGCTTAGCGCTGGCCATTAGCTCGCCTTACACAATACCCCAAGCGGCGCCGGCTGTAGGCGCTTTCATGCCGGCCGATCGATTCTCTTTTGATAGACTCTATCCAAAGGAGCACTCGAGGGAACGTGCATCGTACCCATTCCAATCGTCTCTTCGCCGGTTGCCGGGCTGCAGCGTTGGTCCTGTGCCTCGCGCTGGCGGCCGCGTCATCGCAGGCCGAAGTCCGCGTGCTTCGCGGCTTCACCCTGATCGATGGCAGCGGCGCCGCGGCCGCACCGAATTCGGCGATGATCGTCGACGCCGGGCGAATCACCTGGGTCGGCGGTGTTTCGCAATTGAAGGTCCCCGCCGGCGCAGAAGTCGTCGACTTGACGGGACGGTTCGTGATGCCGGGGATGATCGATCTCCATGGCCACCTGGGCCTCACCTCCGGGATGATGCTCGACACCAAGTCGTACTCGCGCCAGACCGTCGAGCATGACCTGAAAACGTACGCCTCCTACGGCGTCACAACCATGCTCAGCCTGGGGCTGGATAGCGATGCGATTTTCGGCGTCCGGGAGCAGCAGCGGACCTCGCGGCCGGCGATGGCGCGCGTCTACACCGCCGGGCAGGGATTCGTGTACAAGGAGGGCATCGGCGGCGGAATCAGTTTTCCCGGCGTGACGACGCCGATCCTCGGCACGGTTGCCGACGTCGAGCCCGCGGTAGCGGAACAGGCCCGAAAACATGTCGATGTCATCAAATTCTGGACCGATGACAATTTGGGCAAAGCCAAGCGAATGCCGTTCGACATCGGGAAAGCCATCGTCGACAGCGCGCACCGTCACGGAGTCCGGGTGGTCGCGCACGTCTACTACCTGGAAGATGCCAAACGGCTTTCGGACTTCGGCATCGATGGATTGGCGCACATCGTCCGCGACCAGCCGGTCGACCGGGAATTGATCGACAGCATGAAGCGCCACCACACGTGGCAGATCGCGTCGACGTTGAGCCGCGAAGTTTCCCTCTTCATTTACGCGAAGACTCCGGACTTTGTCTCCGATCCGTTCTTTACGCGCGGCGTTTCCGCGGATGTCATCCAGACACTGAACAGTCCTGCCTATCAGCAGAAGACGGCGTCAGATCCGAATTTGGAGAAGTACCGCCAGGCGCTCGCGATGGGCAAGAGGAATTTGAAGGCGTTGGCGGACGGCGGCGTGCGCTACGGAATGGGAACCGACACGGGAGTGCCCGGCCGGTTCCAGGGCTACTTCGAGCATCTGGAGTTGCAGGAAATGGTCGATGCGGGGTTGACGCCGATGCAGGCGATCGTCGCGGCTACGAAGAGCGGCGCGGAGTTTCTCAAGGCCGCGGACCTCGGCACACTACAGCGGGGGAAATGGGCCGATCTCATCGTGCTGGAAAAGAACCCTCTCGACGACATCAAGAACACGCATACGATCCAGGCAGTTTACATTGCAGGAAATACCGTCTATACAAAGGAACGTCCATGACAACGAGCGGTAACATCGCGGCGCCCGGCAAGCCGGCAACTGAGTTGGAAGGCACGACCCACGACCATCAGCGATATGTGAATGCGCTGGGTCCGCGGGGCGTGATCGGCATCATGACGCCGGGCCCCAACGTGAACGTCGAAAACGAAATGATGGACATGCGGCCGGAAGGCGTGATCAACGCCATCGACCGGTATTACGTCCCCAATCAGAAGATCGCCGAAAACGCGGATTGGGAAATCATCATGAAGCACGTCGCGGCCAACCTCGACGACTCGGTGCGCCGCCTGAAAGAAACGCTGATGGATCACCTCGTCCTGGGGATGAGTTCGCAGAGCTACATGGGCGGGGAAAAGGGCAGCTTTGCCCTCCTCGAACATCTGCAGCGTGTGTCGGGCGTCGATGTGACGATGGGCGCGCAATCCGCCGAGGAGGCATTCAAGCTCTGTGGCGCGAAGCGGATCGCCCTGCTGACGCCGTACTATCCAGTCATCGAACACAATGCCGTCAGCTACTTCACCTCGCGCGGGTTTGAGGTCGTTCACGTCGAGGGGCTGAAGTGCAAGAGCATCATTCATGTCGCCTCGCAGACGTACGATCAACTGCGCGACGCGACGCTCCGTTGCGCGGAGGCCAAGCCGGACGCGATTCTCCAGTTGGGAACGAATCTGCATTACTGCTACGTGGCGGCGGACGCCGAGCGATGGCTCAAGCTTCCGGTATTTGCTTCCGGACCCGTGATCTACTGGTCGGCGCTGCGAAAGATGGGAATCAAGGACAAGGTCAAGGGCTTCGGCAGCCTTCTCGAGCAGCATTAGAGGAGCAGTCGGGATGAGAATCGACCCCAACAAGTGCGTTGCCTGCGGGAACTGCACGTACGTCTGTCCGATGGGCGCGATCTACATCGATCCGGCCATCGAACGCGCCACCGTGAATCGCGATGAGTGCGTCGAGTGCTACGCCTGCTATAACGGCCTGAGCCAGGAACACTTGAACCCCACACTGGTGCGGACCCTCCGCAAGGTTTTCAAGTTCATGCGGGTGCGGTTCGACCCGGAGCCGGACGTCTGCCCCACGGCCGCGTTCGCGCCCGAGGAGCTGACGTGGCCTCGAGTCGTGCGGCGCGCGTTCTCCGATCCTCGGGTGCCGCATGAGTCGACCGGCGTCGAAGGGCGTGGCACCGAAGAGGTGAAGACCAACGACGTGAGCGGCCGGGTCAAAGTGGGTGAGGTCGGCTTCACCGTCGAACTGGGCCGGCCCGGCGTAGGCGTTTGGTTCCGCGAAATCCAGGAGATGGCGTGGGAACTGGCGCGCGCGGGCGTGGCATTCGAGGCGCGCAATCCGATCACGTCGCTGATGACCGACAGCAGCGCGGGCACGCTCCGCGAGGACATCATGAACGAGAAGGTGCTGTCGGCGATCCTCGAAATCAAGGTTCCGGTCGAGCGCACCGAGGAGATCGTCCGGGTAATCCACGACGTTGAAAAGAGATTGGACACGGTCGTCGCGCTCGGCGTGGCCACGCGCTGCGACGACGACGGCGAAGAGCGCGTGGTGGCTCCGATACTGGAGCGGCTCGGATATAAATTGCAGCGGGCGAAGACCAACACCGGTCTCGGCCGGATTACGAATCTGGCGAATGCGTCGCCGGAAGGCGAGGTGGTGGCCCGATGACCAACACTCTGCATCGCTATGGAGACGCCGACAGCTTCCGCGACGATTACGTCGTTTTCGCGATGTGCTGCCGCGGAAAGAACGACCAGGACTCCGTTCCCAAGCTGCGTCAGTTTTTGGAGATGGCGCTACCGTTCCAACCGGTGAACCTGGGCGACGCGCGGCATGGCGGCGCGCTCCGCGCGTCGAAATCGATGAGCCCGATGTCGCACTGGAAGCGCGACATGCGGCCTGATTTTCAGACGGTGATCGAAGGCCTGAATACTCCGACCACCGCCGCCGCGGTGTTCGACAACCGCCCCGCGGCGGAAGATTTTCTGAAAGCCGTCAAGGCCGCGGACCTGGGCCTCAGCGTCAATATCTCCACGTCGATCGAGGGCGCCGAGCAGTGCTGCGACGAGGCCGATGCCTGCCGCCACAGCGTGGGTTATTCGCTGGGGTTCGAGGGGAAAACGGAGCACCTTCCCAACGAAGACATCCTGAAGCTCTCCACGATGTGCGGGCATGGCATGGTGAGCGCTTCGTTCGCCAAGAAAATGGTGGATTGGGTCAAGGAAGGCCGCCGCACACCGGAAGAGGCGGTGACCTACATGACCCGCTTCTGTTCCTGCGGCGTGTTCAACCCGTCGCGCGCCAAACGGATTCTGGAAGAAGCTCGCACCCGCCAGAAGTAGCCGCGCGTGGGGCGGCCAATCGTGGCCGCAAGCCGCCTTTCCAGGCGGCTACTCGGGCCGTTTGAACAGGCCGGTATAGACGGCTTTGCCCAGGATGTGGCCCTGAATCGCTTTGATCACATCCGCGCGGGTGGCGAACGCATCGGACGACGGCTTCACATCGAGCTTCGAGTCGAGTGCGTACAGTTCGATGACGTAGTGATGCAAGGGGCCATTCGCCGGCGCTCCCGGCCCGCGGTACATCGGGCCTGTCGCGCTGATCTGGTAGCTGCCGTCGGCCAGTTGCGATCCCTTGGGCACGCCTTCGGGCAAGCCGGTCAGGGACGCAGGAAGGTTCCAGACCACCCAATGCACTTGATCGTCGCTGGTCTTGTTGCGCGTCACATCCATGTCGTGCATGTGGAGCACGAAACTCTGTGTCCCGGCAGGCGTGTTCGCCCACTGGATCGCGGGCGACGTGCCCTCGCCCGCCGGGACTCCCGGCGCCGCCTGACTGAACTTGACCGGGATTTGGCCGCCATCCGGATATCCGGCAATCGTCAGGGTCATGGGCTTTTGCGCCACTGCAGAGACGCTTAACGCGAGCATGATCAACGCTACGGACGTGATTCGCATGGGGTATATCCTATCAATCTTTTGACAGCGTTTACAGAACTGCGTACAATTTCGGAGTCCGTCTACGGAAGGGAACGATGCGAAAACCAGTTACCCATACCTCCAGGTTGGCGTTGATCGCCATCCTGGCCCTGAGCTCAGTTCCGATTCGGCTGTTGGGCCAGCCGCCCCAAGGCCAGGCCGCGCCGCCGGGCGGCAGAGGGGGCAGAGGACGCGGGTCGGCCATTCCGGACCCCAACGTCAACCAGTTTCGGACCATCGACGGGGTGAAGTACGTCGATGGCGAAGCGCAAGTGCCGAACTCGCAGCCCAATCCCTACAAGGAAGTTCCAAACTGGCCGCAATTGCCCGCAGGCCGGAAACTCGGCGCGATCAGCGGAATCGGCACAGGCCCCGACGGCAACATCTGGGTGGCCGATCGCTGCACGACGGGAATCGCGTCGTGCGGCGACTCCGATCTCGCGCCCATTTTCGAATTCGATGCCAGTGGGAAGATGCTGAAGAACTTCGGCGCCGGCCTCTTCGTCTACCCGCACGGCCTGTATGTCGACAAGCAAGGAAACGTGTGGGTGACGGACGCGCGCGCCGCCAACGGCAAGGGCAACCAGGTGATCAAGTTCAGCCCTGACGGAAAGATTCTCATGCGACTGGGCAAAGCCGGCGTGACGGGGTTGGCGCACGACACCTTCAACGGGCCGTGCTCCGTCGTCACGGGGCCCAATGGCGATATCTTCGTGGCCGACGGTCATGAGAACACCGTTTCCCGCATCATGAAGTTCGACAAGGACGGGAAATTCCTCATGGAATTCGGCAAGAAGGGAACGGGGCCCGGCGAGTTCGACACTCCGCACGCGCTCGCAATGGATTCACAGGGACGCCTGTTTGTCGCCGATCGGGCCAACAGCCGAATGCAACTCTTCGCGCAAGACGGGAAGCTGCTCGAGATCTGGCGTCAGTTCGGCCGCGCCAGCGGAATCTACATCGACGCCAACGACGTGCTGTATTCCGCCGACTCGGAGTCGAACCCGCCGCGCAATCCGGGGTTCAAGCGCGGAATCCGCATCGGCAGCGTCAAAGACGGCAAGGTGCGCGCCTTCATCCCGTATACCGACGCCGAGCACATGGATTACAACGGAACGCGGGGTGTGGAAGGCGTCACGGCTGACCCCGCCGGGAATGTCTATGGCGGCGAAGTCTCGGAAGCCGATTTGAAGAAGTACGTCAAGCAGTAAGCCTCGCGAATCGTTCAGCCTTCGCGAAGGGGCTTACTTTCCGGTGTTGTAAGTTTTGCTGAAGTTGTTGCGCGTGTTCGTGACTGTGAACGATCCGTCGGAACGCGCCGACACTTTGAAGTAGAACGCCGGGCCGGTATGGCCACCGCGACCGGGGCCGCCTCCGAACCCGCCGCCCGGTCCGCCGGGCCCGGGGCCGGCTGCGGGAGCAGCGCCCTGCGGAGGTCCGCCGGCGGCAGGCGGAGCGCCCGCTGTCGGAGGAGCGCCGGGCGCATTGCCTCGGCCTCGTCCACCGCCCACTCCTCCAAAGCCCGCAGGAATGGCGCCGGTGATCACTCCCGCCACGGTTGCCGGATCTTCGGGGTTCGCAATGAACACGCCAGGCGTGTTGTAATCCAGCCCGGCGGCATATGCCCAGTGAATTTGCCAGAGGTCCTGCAAGCCCGGCGATGACCAGAGGGCTTGCATAGTGGTCAGGGCGCCGCCCTTGCGTGTGGAGTTGTGCATGATCGCCACGGTCGGCGCAAGTCCGTGCACGAGCGCCACCGAGTTCGACTGATTGATCCCGTGATGCGACGTAAGAAACAAGCTGACGTGGCCTATTGGATTATTGGGACACATCAGCGCCTGCTCCTCGTTGAACGTGAAGTCGCCGAGATTCACCGATCGATACTTCCCGTAGCTGTAAACGACGCCGACCGATTCCTTGTTCTCCGCCTGCGTGTCCGAATCGTCGCGGGCTTTGAATTCCGCGCAGGCCGGGTTCGGGATTCCGCCGCCCTTCAGCGGAGTCTTGATCACCTGTCTGGCCGAAGTCACCACCTCTACCTCGACGGGGCCGAATGGGATCTTGTCGCCAGGCTTCACCACCGTGTGCTTGGCTTTCGAATACAGCTCGGCATACTTCGCCTGGAAATCGCGCACCTGCTCCCGCTCTTCGGCGGTCTTTCCATGATCGATGAAATGCTTGATCTCGATCCGCTTGGCGAGTTCCTCCAGGCCGCCGACATGGTCCACATGGTAATGGGTGAGGATCAAGTGGTCGATCTGTTTCACGCCGGCCGCGTGAATCACCTCCATAATGCGGTCGGTGTCCCGGCCGCCGGGGTTGCCGGTGTCCTCGAGTAGCGATTCTCCGGTGGGGGAAACGTAAAGAACGGCGTGGCCGCCTTCGGTGTCGACCACGTACATGTCAAACGTCTTGGCGGAGGGCTGCGCGTTGGCCGCAGCAGAGAGCAGAAGAATTCCGGGTGCGAGGAAAAGAAGTAGCCGCATCAGGCGGATGCTATCACATCCCGGGCGCGCCGCCCGAATCGGCGCCTGCTTGACAATGGCCCTCCAATGTTATCTAGTGATCCCAATTTGGCGGGCGCGTGAGTCTCCCGCCGACAGTGTGGAGGGGAAACATGTTCGCTGGACCGCGTCCGATCAGCGCCTTGCTCTTCTTGTTCGCCGGGATTGCCGCCGCGCAAACGGATCACGGCACAATCACCGGAACCGTCACGGACCCTGCCAAAGCAGTCGTCCCCAACGCTGTCGTCACCGCGAAGAATTCGGAGACAGGCGCCGTTTCCCAAACCTTGACTACCGCGACCGGCAACTTCACCGTGCCGTCGCTGCCTGTCGGGAGTTACGACGTGACCGTCGAAGCGCCCGGATTCCGCAAGTTCATCGGACAGGGCGTGCGCGTGCAGGTCGCGCAGGTCCAGCGTCTCGACGTCGCCCTCGAAGTCGGCGCAACCAACGATTCGATCACCGTCGAAGGCACGGCGCCACAATTGAAGTCGGAAAGCGTCGAGCAGAGCATCAATGTCAGCGGCAATCGCATCAACTCGCTGCCTCTGAATTTCGGCGGCGGCGGCGGAAACATCGGCGCCATTCGCGCGCCGCTCACGTTCATGATTCTTTCGCCCGGAGTGTCCGGCAGCGGCACCACCGGACGCGTGAATGGCGAGGCCGCGAACACGTTCCGCGTCTTCGTAGACGGGCAGGACACCACCAACAACAACGACGGCACGTCGACATCGGGGCAGCCGTCGGTCGAGATGATCGAGGAGTTCTCGCTGCAGACGAGCAATTTTTCGGCGGAGTTCGGCCAGGTCGGCGGAGGTATGTTTACCTTTGCCACACGCAGCGGCACCAACCAGATTCACGGCAGCCTCTATGAGTACTTCAACAACGAGGCGCTCGATGCCGCCCGGCCGTTCGTCAACACGAAGCCGATCAGCCGGAAGCATGACTTCGGCGGATCGCTGAGCGGTCCGATCTGGGTTCCCAAAGTCTACAATGGCCGCAATCGGACGTTCTTCTTCATCAACTGGGAGGAGTTCCGCAACGACATCGCCGCGCTCGGCTCGCTCAATACCGTCCCGACCATGGCGTTTCGGAGCGGCGATTTCAGCAGCGTCCTCACCAACCGAACGCTCACCGGCACTGACCCGCTCGGCCGGCCCATCCTGGAGAACGTCATCTACGACCCGAAGACGAATCAGACGATCAACGGGCGCGTCGTGCGCAATCCGTTTCCCGGCAACGTCATTCCGCAATCCGCTTTCGATCCGGTAGCGGTGAAGATTCAGGCGTTGATTCCGCTCCCGGATTTTGCGGGCAACATCAACAACTGGAATCAGGCGCCGAAGTACAACAAGATCACGGCCACACCCGCGATCAAGATCGACCACAGCATCACGTCCACGCAAAAGCTATCGTTCTACCTGAATAAGAACTGGAGCCACACGGTCGCGAACGGGCAGGACGGACTGCCGATTCCGCTGACCGCCTATCGCGATCAGCGGACCTACACGTACACCACCAGGCTCAATTACGACGCCTCAATCACGCCCCGCCTGCTGTTTCACGTAGGCGGCGGCTTCGTGCGATTCCTCAATCCCGACAGCTCGCCGGACAGCGTGTTGAACTACGACGCCGCGGGATTGCTCGGATTCAAGGGCAGCGCCACCGCCGCAACCGGCGGCGGCTTTCCGCGCATCGCAGGCTTGACGTCCTCGCAGGGCGGCATGTTCGGCATGGGACCGACCAACGCCAATCACTACTGGTACGACAAGCTGACGATTCCGCTGACCGCCACGTATATTCGCGACAATCACACTTACAAGATCGGCGGCGAGTATCGCCTCGAAAGCTGGACCGACCGCAATACCCGCGGCGCCAGCGGCGTGCTCAACTTCAGCGCGGCCGAGACGGGGCTGCCTTCCACGCAGGGCCAGAATCTCGGCGGCGGCGGCGTGGGCTTCCCGTATGCGAGTTTCCTGCTCGGCCTCGCCGACAATGGGACCGTGAACGCGCCGCAGGATCCGCAGTGGCGCAACTCGCGCTGGGGGCTGTTCATCCAGGACACCTGGAAGATCAGCCGGAAGTTCACCCTCGATTACGGATTGCGTTGGGACCTGCTCGACCAGGGCCATGAGATCTGGGACCGCAACAGCATGTTCGGCCCGAGCATTCCGAACCCTTCGGCAGGCGGACTGCCGGGCGGCATGGTTTACGAGGGCTACGGCAAGGGCCGCTGCAACTGCCGCTTCATTCCGCGGTACCCCTACGCGATCGGACCTCGCGTCGGCGGGGCGTATCAGCTCAATCGCAAGACGGTCATTCGCGGAGGTTGGGGCGTCGTCTATGCGAACCTCGCGACCTATCAGTACTTCACCAACTCCGCGATTCTGGGCGTCGGCATCGAGCAGCTCTCCTTTACCGCTCCCTCGTTCGGCGAGCCGGGCGTCACTCTCCGCAACGGGCTGATCTACAACTCCGCCGACCTTTACCGCGTCAGCCTCGATCCCGGTGTGCGTCCGAGCGCCGGCCAGGTGAATTCGCCGAATTATTATCTCGACCCGAATGCCGGCCGCCCCGGCCGCATTCACCAGTGGAACATCAGCCTGCAACGCGAGCTGACGAAGGACTTGGTCGTCGAGGCTGCATACGTTGGCAATCGCGGGGCCTGGCTTACCGCTGCGACCGGGCTGGTGAGCCTGAATGCGATCTCCGACGAGCGCCTGGCGGCCTTCGGCCTGAGCCGCACGAATCCCGCCGATCAGCAGCTATTGACCTCACGCATCGACTCGCCACTGGCAGCCAGCCGGGGGTTCAAACTGCCGTACGCCGGCTTCCCCGGAGGGCAGACGGTCGCCCAAAGCCTGCGGCCCTATCCGCAATTCAGCAGCGGGCTCTCGCCGATGTGGGCGCCGCTCGGCAACAACTGGTATGACTCACTGCAGATGAAGGGCACGAAGCGATACTCGCATGGTCTCGACTTCACTGCGGCGTTCACCTGGGCAAAGGAACTCGCCTCCGGCCAGGGCGTCAACGATGTGTTCAACCGGCCGAATCAGAAGGCACTCGTCAGCACATCGCAGCCGTTCCTCTTCTCCCTCGCTTTCAACTATGAGCTGCAGAAGATGACGAGCAGCAAGATCGTTCGGACTGCCGTGGGCGGGTGGACGCTGGGCGGGGTGCTGCGATATACGAGCGGGATGCCGATTCCAGTGCCGGGCTCGACGTCCAGCTTGAACTCTCTTGTGTTTCAGAGCACTCGCATGAACCGGGTGCCCGGCCAGCCGCTGTTCGTGAAGGATCTGAACTGTCACTGCATCGATCCCAACAAGGATTTCGTGCTCAACCCGAACGCGTGGGCCGATGTGCCGCAAGGGCAGTGGGGCTTCTCCTCGCCGTATTACAGCGACTACCGCTACGCGCGCCAGCCGAGCGAGCAGTTGAGCCTGGGACGCATCTTCCGCATGAAAGAGAAGTATCGGCTGCAGATTCGCGGCGAGTTCTTCAACGTCTTCAACCGGGCTGTCATGCCCAATCCCAGCGCCGGCAATCCGCTGCAAACGCAGCTTCGCAATGGGGCGGGGGTTCCGACGTCCGGGTTCGGTCGAATCGACGCCAGCACTGTCAGCGGACAGCGGAACGGGCAGATTGTGGCACGCGTGGAGTGGTGAGCGCTCAGGCGTGTATCCCTTGAAAGGATGGTACGCCTTCGCTGACGTGCGCCATCGTTTGATCATGGGCACGAACCTGCCGCTCCCGCTGCAGTGCTCGATCAGTCCGCTTGTGATGCTGCAGAGCGGCTCGCCATATAGCATTGCCCAAGGGTCTGCCCCGCCTATGCCTTGGAGGCGATCGTGATCGTGGCCGACTTTAGGCCCGGCGCGGCCGCCGACACCCGGATCGGCCCGGGAGCGCTCGTCGACTGCACAAGGGCCAGGCACATCCCATGGAAAGCCCTCTTCTGCTTCCCTTTGTAGTCCTGCATGTTGGACATGTCGCCGTTATCCACGCCGATCAGTTTGCCTTCGCCTTGCACTTCGAAGGTGATGTCGGGATCGGCGTCGGGATGCATGCGGCCCTCCGCGTCCACGATTTTCACCGTCACGTGCGCTACGTCGCGACGGTCGGCGCGGATCGTGTTCCGGTCCACTGCCAGATCGATCGCGGCCGGATCGCCGGTGGTGGAAACCTGGATCGTGACGACTGTCTGGCCGCCCTTGCTTCCGACCGCTTTTAATATGCCTGGCTCGTACGGAACGTCCCAGGACAGGTGCAGGTCGTTCGTGGTGCGGACGCCGTTCATGCGCTGCGGCCCCTGCTGACCCCAGCGGCCCTGCATGCCGTAACGCGGGAAGGCGTAACCCTTCGTTCCAACGGAACGGCCATTGAGGAACAGTTCTACCTGGTCGCAATTGGTGAAGCAGGCGACGTTGAAGAACTGTCCTTCGCGTCCCTTCCAGTTCCAGTGGGGAAACAGGTGGATCATGGGCTTCTCGGTCCACTGGCTCTGATAGAAGTAGAAGCCGTCTTTCGGGAAGCCGCAGCTATCGATGCATCCGGAGCCGGCGCCATGGTTCGGCCACATGGATTCGCCGAGGTAATCGATGCCGGTCCACATGAAATCGCCGGCCACGTAGTCGTGAGTGGCCACGAAGCGCCAAAGCTGCTCCGTATCGAGCCCGCGGAAACCACGGCCGAAGCGTCCCGCCGGGGCGGGCGGCTGCCCGGGGGCGGGCGGCGCCACCATCCGATAGTCGCCGCGGGTACCGCCCATCCCCGCGCTTTCGGTCCCGATCATGCGCCAGTTGGGATGGGCGAGCTTATCGACGCTGTACCCGTACAGTTCGCGGCGCTCGCGCCAGCGGTCGGCGTAGTTGTAGCCCACCACGTCCAGGTGGCTCAGGAACTCGACCGAAGCGGCACGCGGCTCGGCGGCGATCTGATCGCATCCGGCCGTGACCAACCGGGTCGGATCCTCCCGGTGGAAGATGCCGATCAGCTCGCGGAGAATCTCGACGCCGTTCGGGGTGAGCTGATCGCCGATCTCGTTGCCGCAACTCCAAAGGACCACGGACGGGTGGTTGCGATCGCGGCGCACAAAATCCGTCACGTCGCGCTCATGCCACTGGTCGTAGTTCAGCGAGTACCCGTTGCCGCGCACCTGCCCCTTGCCGGCTTTCCACTCGTCGAAGGCTTCGTTCATCACGCAGAGGCCCATGCGGTCGCAGAGGTCGAGGAACTCCGGCGCGGGCGGGTTGTGGCTGGTGCGAATCGCATTGCAGCCCATTTCCTTGAGGATTTCGAAGCGACGCTCCCAAACGCGCTCGGGCACGGCGGCGCCGACCGAGCCGGCGTCGTGATGGAGACAGACACCGTTCAGCTTGACGCGCTCGCCGTTGAGAAGGAAGCCCTTGTCGGCGTCGAAGACCGCATCGCGAATGCCGAAGGGAGTTTCGTACTCATCCACGACGCGCTGTCCCACGCGGACCGTGGCGCGCAGTCTGTACATCGTCGGCGCGGCGACGCTCCAAAGCGCCGGCTTCTCTACCGCGAGTTGCTGCGTGAACTCGTATTCGTCGTTGGGACGGATTTCGTGGGACGCCTCGACGGTCTGGACCGTCTTCCCTTCCCGATCCACGACGGCGGCCGATAGCGCGCAGGTCGTCGCGGCGGTGCTTTCGTTGCGCACCTTGGTCTTCACCTGGACAGTGGCCGAGTCCTTGCTCACCCGCGGCGTGGTGACGAAGGTCCCCCACGGGGCCACGTGGACCGGGTTGACGACGGTGAGCCAGGTATGACGGTAGATGCCGGAGCCGGAGTACCAGCGCGAGCCCGGCTGACGGGAATTGTCGACCTTGACGGCGATCACGTTTTCGCCGGTGAGGTTCAGGTGCGGCGTGAGGTCGTAGGCGAAGCCGATATAACCGAAGGGACGTTTGCCGAGCGAATGGCCGTTGATCCAGACCTCGCTGTTCTGGTAGACACCGTCGAACTCGATGGAGACTCTACGGTCCTGGAAAGCCGAGGGCGCGCGGAAACGCTTGCGGTACCAGCCGATGCCGGTCGGGGCGTTGCCTCCGGCGCCGCCGGAGGGCTCGTTCTGAGCGAAAGGGCCTTCGACACTCCAGTCGTGAGGCAGGTCGAGACTGCGCCAGCCGGCTTCAGAGAAGGACGTCTGCTCTGCTCCGGGCGCATCGCCCTTGCAGAATTTCCAGCCGAAATCGAAAGTCTCGCGGCTGCGTGGCGGGGCTTCGCGCGTCTGGGCGTCGGAATCGAGCGCGGAAACCAACGCCGCGGCGCCCAGAGCGCGGCCCAAGAGGCCACGCCGGGTCAGAGAATCACTGGAGATGGTCATAACGTCCAACGTCGATGGTTTGTGGGGTCAGGCTTCAGCCTGCGGAGGACTTTAGTCCGACTCCGCGACGGTCGGGCTGAAGCCCTCCGCAGACTGAAGTCTGCCCCACGGCTTCCGGCTAGAAGCGAATGCGCATGACGAGCTGGCCGTTCCGCTGGCCGCCCATATTGCTCGTGCGGCCGATCGAATAGTAGCCGAACCCGCTGATGGCGCCGGTCGCGTTGTTGGTGGTCACGGCCTGCGTCGGGTTCCCGCTGCTGGGAGTGCCCAGCGTGACGCGATTGAACACGTTGAAGAACTCAGCGCGGAAGTTCAGCGAGATCTTTTCATGAATCTGGAAGGTGCGTCCGAGATTCATGTTCTCACTCACTTGATGCGGTCCCCGGTAATCGCTGTAGTAACCGGAGCCCGGGCTGATGGTCCCGGCGGCGACATCCTGCCATGCCGCGGGGTTGAGGATCCGCTGATTGACGTTGTTGGGATCGATGCACCTGCAATTGATGTCGGTCAGGTACAACGGGACGCCGGGGACCCGAACCATGGGCGTGCCGGAGGCGAAGGTATAGGTGCTCCATTTGCTGAGCTGCGATTGCGGAGCCGCGATGAGGCTGCCGCTCGCATACCGCAGAACCGCGCCCCAGCTCCAGCCGCCCGTCACCAGCCGCACTAGTTTATTGCTCGTGGCCTTCGGCGTCACGTACGTGACAGCCGTCACCCAGATGTGCGGATAGTAATTGGAGTCGAGCCCTTTCTGGATGGTGCGGATGGACGGATCGGCATTGATATAGCCGCCCACATTGATGGTCTTGGAAAATGTGTAGTTGGAGCTCACATCCAGACCGTGGGACATGTGGTGGAGGAATTTCACCTGGAGCGAATCGTAATTGCTGTTGCCCATGTTGACGAATTGCGCGGCCAGGGAGCTGTTATACATCGGGAAAGGCCGCAGGCTCTGCGCGACGCTCGCCGAGGTCGGGAAGCCGGCGTAGGGGATTTTGATCCCGGCCGCCACAGCCGCGGCGGAGCCGACGGTCGACGTCATCAACGTTTGGGTCTTCGGGTCGGTGAGGTCGATGCCCAGAGTCTTCAGCCGGGCCGCCGAAATGGAGTTCAGGTTGACGAGACCGTTCGAGGGCTCCCAGACTCCGCGGTTGCCTACGTAAGCGGCTTCGATCGACATGGTCGAGGTCAACTGCCGCTGGACGGCCACGTTCCAGTTGCTGATGCGGGCCGGTCTTCCGGCGCTGGGGTCGTTCCACAATCCGCCCCAGACCGAGGAGAACGTGTTCAACTGGCCTGCCACCGTATTGACACCGGGATTGAGGTTCAAGGTACTCAAGGAGTTGGGGTCGTAGACGATGCCGTTTTGGAGCGTCGACGAAATCATGCCGAACCCGGGAGCGGATTGCTGCACCGAGTTGTATCCCAGGCCGTTGAGCGAGTACCCGCCGCTTAGATAGGCCCACTTGTCTCCCGCGCTGTAGGTCAGGCCCCAGCCCGCGCGGATGACCGTCTTACTGTTGAGTTGGTACGCCACGGCGAGCCGCGGTCCGATTGCGAACTTATACGTCTTCGAGAATTCGCAATTGCAGCGGCCCGGGCCGTAGCCCGCGAAGATGAAGCCGCCCGGCAGATTCCCCGCATTCGGATTCGGCGTGTTGCCGTCGACCTCGGATTGCCGGTCCCACAGCTCACGACCCATGGGCGTACGATCCCAACGCAGACCCAGGTCAAAGGTCAGCTTGGAAGTCGCCTTGAAACTGTCCGTGAAATACACGCCCTCGGACATTCTGCGGAGCTGAGTCGCTTTCTGCGGGTTGACCGTCGCGGAGTTCACGGCGCCCAGCAGGAAGCTGGCATACCCGTTTCCAATCGATCCGCTGGCGCTGCCGCTACCCACCGTCGTGGAGGACAGAAACGGGATGGCCGTTTGCGCGGCGCTGAAAGCGTAGACGCCCTGCGCTCCCTGGAAGTTCGCGTCGCTGTAGACATCCTGCTTGAATTCGAACCCGGACTTGAAGGTATGTTTGTCATGATTCCAAGTCCAGCTCCCGGTCATCGACGCGAGATCGGTGTATTGGTGATCGGCCGTGTTGGGGCCGAGGTTGCCAATGCTGCCGCCGAGGCCGGTGATATTCGGGAAACCCAAGCCGGTCGCGCTGCCCACCAGGCCGAGTTGGCCCTTGACATCGTAATTCAGGACGGATTCCGGCACGCTGTCCGGGTTGAGAAAGCGGAAGAACCCAACCCCCAGGTGCGCCAACATGGTCGGCGAAAGGGTGCGGTCAAAGTTGAGGCGGAGCTGGTTGCCGCCGACGTTCTTCGGCCGCGCGCCGGACAACGGGAGCGGTAGCCCATCCGGATACGCAACCTGTTGGTTGGACTGATTCGACCAGTAGAAGCTCATTTTGGTGTTGGGCCCAAAGTCCTGATCGACCTTGATGCTGGGAATTTGCTGCGTTTGCGTGTTGAGCAGGTTCGGCGCCCAATTGAGAGTCCGCTGGTCGCCGACCGGCGCCGGTATCATCGCCTGGACCTTGAGAGCGACGGGGTCCATCCGGCTCAGGGGGATCACGTTGTTGGGGAACGCGTTGCGCACGATGCGGCCTTTCGCGTCCGTGTAGGTGCTGGCGGGGTCGAAGATCTGATTTTGGAGGTATTGGTAGCCGCTCGTCGAATCGGTGAGCGTCACGGTCGGACCGGTGCAATTGGTCGACGTGGCGTACAGCATGCAACTGAAATCGCCCTGACGATTGGCCGCGGTCGGCACTGTCCCGGTCTGGGCCGACGATAGCTGGGTGGTGCTGAACCTCTCCAGGTTGAAAAAGAAAAATGTCTTGTTCCTGCCGTTGTAGATCTTGGGGATCCAGACCGGGCCGCCGACGCTGAAGCCATAGTCGTTCTTCCGATCGCGGTCGCGCAAATGGTTGAACGGATGAGCGGCGTCGAGGGCTTCGTTGGCCCACTCTTCGTACACCGAGCCGTGGAGTTGGTTGGACCCGCTCTTGGTGGTGAAGTTGTACAACGCGCCCCCCACCTGCCCGAATTCCGCGGAGAAGTTCGAGGCCTGCACGGCGAATTCGGTGATGGCTTCGACCGACGCCGCGAGTTGGGTGCTGGTCCAGGCGCCATCGTTGTTGCTGGTGGAATCCTGACCTTCGAGGTAGACCTTGAAATTGCCGTAGCTACCGCCCGTGGGCAGGCCGTTCACCGACGAATTGGCAGAGGTCCCGGCCACGCCCGGCGCCAGGTAGGTGAAGCTCAGCCAGTTGCGGATGCCGCCGCTGACCGAACCGCCGCCGCCGAAGTTGATCGGGAGCTCATTGACCTTCTCGCCCCGGACGTTCATGCTGATCTCGGCATTGTCGGTCTTGAGCACCTCGGCCGTCGCCGAGACGCTGACCGACTCCGTCAGCGCGCCGATCACGAGGGTGACGTCTAGCTTGACGGTCTGACCCAGAGACACCGACACTCCGGTCTGGTTGGACGTCTTGAAGCCCGCGGCAGAAATGGCCAAATCGTACTTGCCGACCGGCACCGAGGAGATGGTGAAATCGCCGCTGGCCGTTGTGGTGGCTTTGTAAATGCTGCCATTGTCCAGATTCCTGGCTTCGACGTTCGCGCCGGTAACCGCGGCGGACGACGGATCGATCACCGTGCCGGTGATGGTTCCACGATCGCTCTGACCAAACGCAGAGACGGCCAGTGCCAACAAGATCAAGATCGACTTTCTCATAGACCCCTTTCGCCCGGGCTGGGTCTGTATCAGACCCTAGCCTAAATTAAGACCTGAAACTACCTGTTCTGATTCCCACAGAATAGTTTCCGGCGCTCGGAAAAACAAGGGGTATCGTTCACGCCGATATTCAGCGGACGGGCGGCGGCAGGCGGCTTTCGGGATTGCCCGTGAGCTTCGTCAGATTGTCCAGGACGAAGATGGATGGCGCGGGGCTCCCGTCGGCGTTCCACATGCCGTTCCCGCGGCTGCCTTCGGGCGCCCAGTAGAACACGCCTGTGCCGCCCGCGCGCTTGACCGTATTCACCAGGTCGACCATGAACTGGAGTTGCCCGTCTTGCGTTCCGGGCCAGAGATTGTACTTGTTGCCCGCCGTGAGCTGTTCCCCGCCGGACTGCGGATAGCCCGTCTCGACCACCATGACCGGCTTCTTGTAGCGTCGGGCAGTCTCCACGATGTTTTCTTGCAGCAGCGCCGGGGTGCCGTGCCATCGCGGATAGAAACTCTGTCCGATCACGTCGTAGTCGACCTTGGCCTCGGTGAGGTGATCGAACCACCACTTCGTGACACCCCAGTCGCCGCCGCAATCGATGTGCATCACGATCTTTACCGGACTCGATCCGGCGCCGGCGCGCACTCCTTTGACGCCCGCCTTAATGAAGCGGGTGAGGTTCGCCCACTGTTGGGCGTCGACGTAGGGATCGGGGATCGTGCCGCGAATCTGCCCGGCGTCCAACTTCACCGTCGAGGGCGGGACTTTGAGATACCCCGACGGCCAGAGCATGCCGCCGGTGATCTCGTTCCCGACCTGGACCATGTCCGGCATGGCGCCCGCATCCTTCAACTGCGTGATGACGTCCTTGCTGTATTCCTCGACCCGCTTCTCGAGTCCGGCCACGTCGAGGTCGCGCCATGCCACCGGGGTCTCCTGATGCTGCGGATCGGCCCACGTATCGGAGTAGTGGATATCCAGCATGAACGTGCCGCCGGCGGCCTTGATCTGCTTTGCCAGGGGTAGGGTGTTCTCGAGGCTGTTGTTGGGCGCCGAGCGAACCGGCGAGACGAACACACGCAGACGGAAGGCCTTCCAGCCGTGCTTCATCATGATGGCGAATTCCGGGGCCTGTTCCCCGTTCTCCTGGTACGCAACCGGCCCGCCGCGCCCGCCGCCTCGACCCCCAGCCAGGGAGGAGATGTCGGCGCCCAGATAGAACTTCGGCTGCGCGCCGGCCTGAGCGAACGGCATCAGGGCCAGGACTGCCATGGGGATGAGTCTACGCATGTCTTTTCTCCATCACTTCCGATTGGCCGTGACCACGTACCACGTCGTGACCGGCGCGCCAATCGGCAATTCCCACCCGGCCGCCGTCTTTTTGGCCTGCACGGGATCGCCGATCGGCTTGCCGGACCCATCGAGCGCGACCGCGCTCACGCTGCGGGCGCCCTCGATATTGCGCAGGGTCACGGCGCCCGTTACCGGCTCGATCAAGGTGGGCGCGTGTCCCTGGGCGCCGCGCCCGGCCAGTCCCGTTCGCGCCTCATTCCATTTCTGATCGGTGTTGGCCACGCGGGATCCGGCGTTGAGCAGCATCTTGCCCGAGCGGGCCAGCGACTGGCCGTCCATCGAGGTCAGGACGATGGTCGCGAAGTCGTTCGTGATATCAGCGCTCAGGTTTTTGAGCGTCTTACCGTTCGCTTTGATGAAGCCGATCAGGGCCTGCGCGCGGTCCGTCTCCACCGTCACGAGCCCCGTCTTCGCATCGGATGTATACCAGCTCAGCTCTTTGGTGTCGGAGACGATCGGGTTGGCGCCGCTGGCCGCGAGTTTCGCTGTCGGCGCGCCCTCCAGAGATTTGATCCGGACGGCATGCTCGAGGGGAAGAGCAAGCGGGAAGCCGGGCGTGAAATAGGGTTGTTCGCTGCCGGGCCGCAGTCCGCCTGGTAGCAACCCGGCATCCACAACCTGCTCTTTGGAATACGTGCGCTCCACCGTTTGCCGCGCCGGCTTGACGTCGCCGCGCAGGAACATCAGCGCCCCCGACGCCATCTCCGTCATGCGGACCGGGTCCAACGACAAGTCGAACGGGTCTCCGACGTAGGGCGCCCAATCCGCCGCCTTCTTGGGCTCGAAGGTGTACATGATGACCATGTCCCAATCCTGGAAGCCGGCGTAGGCGGCGATAATCGGGATCCCTTCACTGGCGTACTCGTTCGGGAACGGATGATTGGTCTCGCTGACCGTGTACGGCTTGCCGGCGACGGCCGTCCGCGAAAGCTGCACCACCGTGGAGTGCGAGGGATCGTTGACCATCGGCACGTTGTTTACGCCCACGTATTGATTCCAGTAGATGTGGCCGTCCAAAGCGTCGAGCTTGAAAAGGCTGGTCAGCATCGCCCACGGAGGGCCGCTGTGCCCATGATCCGCCGTCCCGATGATGGGCTGCTTCACGCCCACTCCGCGCACGAAGGCCTTCATGTCCTGATAGAACTTGTTTTCCAGGTCCATGAAGAAGCGGACTTCGGTTTCATAGCGGTGTTTCGCCGCCGTCGCCCGCGCATTTCCGGCGAGCCGCGGAATCGAGGCGTTGGCCGCCGCGCCGGCCTCCTCGCGGAGTTTCTGCAGCTCGTCGGGCTTGAGATTGGCCTTCAACCAGTCGTTATAAATGACATCCAACTCGTCCGCGTAGAATTTCGACGGCGGATTATAGCCCTGGCCGATTCCGTTCTCGTTCAGGATTTCGACGATCGCGATGGCCGGCTCATTGCGGTACTCGGTCTTGGTGTAAGGATTCACGTGTGTGAGCAGGTTTCGGGCGTACTCCTTTTGCAACTCGATCAGGCGTCGATCGTAGAGCGTCACTCCCTTGGCGCGCCCCAATCGGCGGGCATCCGGCAGCCCGTCTCCATCCTTGTACTCGCGGCCGACGTTCAGGTTCAGGTCCATGTAGATGCCGTTCTTCTTGAGTTCGGCGACCAGAAAATCCAAGCGATCGAGTTGCTGCGGGTCAAACGACCGGGTGTCGTCCTTGGAACCGTCGACGATGCCCGTCGGCGCCCACTTGTCCAGGAAGTGCAGGCGCACGATGTTGACGCCATATCGGGCGAGCGTGCGGGCGTACATCGGCGTATCTTCTTTGGCGGGGAGTTCGATCGACCCCGGACTCCAGTCCGTCAAGTGGACCCCCCAGAAACGAATCCGTTTCCCGTTGGGTCTTACGAAGTGACTGCCCTCGACGCGGACGAAGCCGTCCTTACCGGCGGGAGCGTCCAGCAGGAATGAGACATCCGCCGGTGAAGTCGTGGCCGCGCGGTGATTCATTACGAACGGCTTGAGCAGAGCGTCGTTCCACTGCCCAACGGCGCAGGCGCACAGGAGAAAAGGACCGCACCTCAGGAGATGTCTGGCTCTGAAACTCATGAATCGATTCTACCTTCCCTCAGGTTTGAGGTGGTCATTCGGGCTCAGCCAGAGTCGCCGGAGCGACGCGACAAGGAGCGCTTTCGCGCGTTCGTTGTCGACGGGTCTGATGTTGTTTTCAGCGCGGCCGGGCGCAATGAAACAGGCGCCGAGCGCCTCGACGCGGGAGACGGTGACGTAGGGCTGGACCAAGTCACTCAACCGTAAATCTTCGTGCAGGCGCGCGAGACAATCGACCGCGGCTGTCACCGAAGCGCAGCCGAGGGCGCGCACGATCGGCGCGATGCGGGCGGGGTCATGCGCTGCGTTCCATTCGAGAATCTCGGGCAGCGTGAGGCTACAGGCCAGACCGTGCGGAAGTCCGCAGTGCGCTGTTAGCGGATAAGAGATCGAGTGCGCCAGAGCCGTGCGCGTATTGCTGAAGGCGAGACCGGCGAGGGCGCTCGCCCGGGACAGAGCCTCACGGGCGGCGAGGGTGGCGGGGTTCGCCAGCGCATCGCGGAGCGCCCCGGGGATGAGGGCGATCGCCTGCGCCGCGAGCGCGTCCGATACGGGATTGGCGCGCCGATTCCAGACGGCTTCCATGGCGTGCGACAGCGCGTCGAGCGCGGTCGCGATGGTGACACCGGGAGGGACGCTGAGCGTCAGTTCAGGATCTACGAAAGCGGCGGCGGCGTAGAGGGCTTCGTGCGCGAGCGAGAATTTGGTTCGCGCCTCGTCGTCCCAAAGCGTCGCCCACATCGTCATCTCGCTCCCGGTCCCGGCAGTGGTCGGGATCATGATGAGACGAGGCGGTTGAAAGGGCGAGGGTAACGGCCGGCCATCGCGCAGGTGATCGGTGAGCCAGAACGGCGCGGGACTTGCCTGCGCCGCGGCGATGGCCTTGGCGGTGTCGAGCGCGCTGCCGCCTCCGATGGCGACCAACGTTTGGGAGCGGATGGCGCCGATCTGCGCGGCAGCATCGCGGACGGCGCGGAGGGTCGGGTTGGGCGCTGCCGCGGCGTAGACGCCTTCGACGTTGCGCGCCCTGGCCCGGAAGCGGTCCACGAGGCCCCGGGCGAGCGCTCCCGGAGAGGCGATCACGTAGCAGAGGTCGGGGACCATCGCGGCGGCGGCGTCGAAAACGCCCGCGCCAAAATGGACCGCGACGGGGTTGTGGAAGGCGCTCACGCGGTAAACAGCCGCCGCGCCTTCTCCAGGTCGGCCGCATCGTCGACCTCGACCCAGGGCAGCCCGCCGGTCGGGACGACGTGGAACCCGGCGCCGGCGCCGGCCATGCGGGTGAACGCGACGGTGTCGTAGGCGTTACAGTCGGATTCCATGAAGACCGCTTCGGCGGTCCGGAAGAGGTCGCGGCTCAGGCGGGGACAGCGCGGCGCCGCCGCAATCCCGACCCATTCGCCGAGCGACTGGTCGAGCGGAATGGACTTGCTCGACTCTGTGAAACGGCCGTCGACGAGCCGGACCTTCATCGCCTCCTCGTCCGCCGGCCCCACCTCGGTGAGCAGCGAGATGGCATCGGAGGGAGCGGAGGCCATGGCGCCGATGAGTTCCGGCGCGTAAACCAGGTCACTGTGGAGATAGAGAAAGCCGTCGTCCCCGGCCCACTCCCGCGCGAGCCAGAGAGACGCCAGATTGTTCGTCACGCTGTAGAACGGATTCAGAATATACGTGAAGCCATCGTGTCCGAGGTGGCGCTCGATTTGTTCGGCTCCGAAGCCAACCGCGATCGCGAAATCGGTTATCCCGAAACTGCGTAAGATGCGGACCGACCGCGCGAGCATGGTTTCGCCGCCGACTTCGAGGAGGGCCTTCGGCGTGTGCTCGGTCAGCGGCCGCAGCCGGGAGGATCGCCCGGCGGCGACGATGAGGGCGCGCGAAGGAAGACTCATCGCGCCAGCCACTCCATGAATTCGCGCTTGACGGTTTCAGGCGTCGCGGTGGGACGGCCGATATCGCTGCGCGTCTCGGTTCTGACCTTGACGTGGATGAGGCTCGGACCGGGGAGCTGTTTCGCACGGACGATGGCGGCGGCCAACTCCCCGGCGCCGTCGGCGCGCCAGGCGTGCCGATAGCCCGCCCCCGCCGCCATGGTGCAGAAGTCGACCGTGGGCGACGAGGTGGCCTGTCCGCCCGTCGATTCATAGGTCTCGTTGTCGAGGATCACATGAACGAAGCTCGCCGGCGCACGATGGCCGATGGTGGCGAGGCTTCCGGCCTTCATGAGCGCTGCGCCGTCGCCATCCAGAACGATGGCGGTCCTGCGTCCGGACGCTTCATGCACGCCGAGCCCGACCGCGGACGCGCAGCCCATCGACCCGACCAGGTAGATCTGGTTCGGCCGGCGGCCGACGGTGAACAGTTCCCTGCCGATCATGCCGGTGGTGGCGATCAGGGCGTCCCGGTCGTCATCGGCGGCGTCGCGGACGATACGGATGGCTTCCATGCGCGTCTGCCGGTCCTCGGGGCAGCGCGCGAAGCGGCCTTCCACGACGGTGTTCCCCGCCCACGAGGCGGACGCGCGCGCCGCCAGAGGATACTTCGCGACCGAGCCTTTCGGCATCACGAGGCCGTAGCACCGGCCGGACGAGATCGCGGCGTCGGCGCGGTCGAGGGCCGGACCCACAGCAGCGGAATCCTGCGGGAACCTCTCCCAGGGAATCTCCATCAGGTCGAGCAGCCCGCCGGTGATCCGACCCATCAGCTCGTGTTGCGGCTCGTCGGAAACCCCAGGGGCGCCACGGTGCGTGACGATCAGCAGCGTCGGAATGCGGAAGGGGTAATTGAGCGAGGTCAACGGATTGACCATGTTGCCCAGTCCGGAGTTCTGACAGATGACGACAGTCTTGCGCCCGGCCAAATACGCCCCCGCCGCAATGCCGACCGCCTCCCCTTCGCTCGCCGCCGCGATATAGGTCAACTCTGGCGAGCCGATCACGTAGTTGATGAAGGGCGTCAGGATCGAGCACGGGACACCGGTCCAAAACGAGTAGCCCCGCCGCAGGCCGGGCTGGACGAACTCTGCCGCCTCGATCATCGCGCGACCCCTTCGAAGGCTTCCGCTTTGAGCAGGTCCTTGACTTCGTCGATATCGAGCCAGTGCCCCCTCGTATACACGACTTCGATCCGCTGGCCGGCCGCGAGGAGACGGTTGAACAGCTCCGGCATTCGCATGGAGCGGATGCACTCGGATTCGCGGAGGCCGCCGAGGAACTCCTGCAGGTAACGCACGCCGGCCGCCGACATCTTCAGCAGCCCCATCCATTCGCCGTGAACCGCGCCGGACTGGCTGGTCCACAACCGGCCGCACGCCCGTACGAGGGAAGCGGTGTGGTTGAAGTCGAGCTTTTCGTGCGGGTGCGTGCAGGTGACGAAATCGCCGTAGCGGCCGACGTTCTGCCCGTCCAGCCAGGCGGAGTCGACCGCGATGCAGAAGTCGGCTTCGGACTCGAGCAGGTTCATCGCGATGTACTTGTGATACAGCATGTCGCCGTAGCTCACCAGCAGGGGACCGCGGGCGTTCTCCAGTCCCAGAGACAGCGAGTAGACCTCGTGAGTGCGATCGAAGATGTCGTTGTCGACATACTTCAAGTCCGGCCGCGTGACCAGTTCCTTCTTGTAGCCGCGAACCACCGTGATGTCGCGGATGCCGGCCGCGCGCAGCGTGCCGGTAATCCGGTCGAGGAGCGGGGCGCCGGCGACCGCGAGCATGATCTTCGGCAGGTCCTCGGTGAGCGTTCCCAGCGACTCGCCTCGCGACGCCGCCAGCACGAGGGCGCCGGGACGGACCTTTTCCGGCAGATAGCGCTTCTCCGCGTCCTGAAGCTCGGCAGCGCCCTGTAGACGGAAGACTTCCTGGACGCCGGCGATCCGGTCCTCGACATGGACGAGGGACTGCTCGCGGAAGAGCTGGCCGGCGGTCTTCGTCATGGCCGTAATGCAGCTCCGCAGCAGGTGGTTAGCCCAGATCACGACGCTGAACCCGGCGCGGCGGAAGACCTCGGTGGCGGTTCCGTAGTACGTCGTCGGGACGATGATCACGGGCGAACGGCCGGCCCATTCGTGTTGGAAGGCCAGCACCTCGTCGGCGCGTGAGAGCTTGCTGTGGATGAGGATGGCGTCCGCCCCCGCGCGATGGTACGCCTCGGCGCGGCGCAGAGCCTCCGCCATCCCGCAGCCGGCGATCAGCGCCTCGACGCGGGCAACGACGCAGAAATCGGGATCGCGCTGCGAATCCTTGCCGGCCTTGATTTTGCCGCAGAACTCGTCGATATCGGCGAGGGCCTGCGATTCTCCCGCGATGAAACTGTTGGTCTTCGGGAACAGCTTGTCCTCGATGCACACGCCCGCGACCTCGCGCGCTTCGAGCTTCTTGACGAGCCGCCGCATGTTGTTGAAGTTGCCGTACCCGGTGTCGCCATCGAGCAGCAACGGGATGGTGGTCGAATCGGTGAGGAACTCGAGCGCGTCGAGAACCTGAGTCCAGCTCAACTCGTTGTTGTCCCGGACGCCCAGCGAAGCCGATAGCGTCAGCCCGCTTCCCCATAAGCCCTGGAAGCCGGCCTCCTCGGCGATCTTGGCGCTAAGCCCGTTATGCGCTTCCATCAGGAAACTCAGTTCCGGGGATGTGAGCAGGGCCTTGAGGCGGGCCGGTTTGGACGGTTTCACGTGACTGCCTCCAACTGTTTCGTTTCGGCGGCGCCGCGGTAAATGGCGGCGATGGTCTCCGCGCCCACCGCGCCGCTGCGGCCGGGGTTAAAAATCCAGCGGGCGCGCGCCTGGCGGATTCGCGCTGCCCACTCGCCACCCGGCGCGGCAAGCCGGACGACCGCGGGCAGCAAGGCGGAGAGCTCACGCGGAGAAACCACCTCGCCGATCTCGCGGCGAATGCGGTCTTCGAGCGGCGGAGAGGCGATCTCTCCGTGCTCCGGGTTGTTGATTTTGGGCGGCGTATCGATCGAGAGGACGGGCCGCTCCAGGCCGAACGCAAACTCCGTCGCCGCGCCCGACCAGTCGCCGATCATCAGGTCGGCCCGCTGCAGCGACTCCTGCGCGCGCATGTCCAACTCGAGAGTGAACCCCGGCTGGCGGGTGAAGCCGCGGCGCAGGTCTTCGACCATTCGCGACCGATGCCGCACCGTCATCGGATGCAGCCGCAAGGTAACGTCGTGACCCGCGTCGAGGAGGATTCGGAGAACGTCGACGCCGTAGCTTTGCTCGAGCAGCGAGCACTCGCCCCAGGACGGCGCGACCACGACCCGCTTCCGGCTTCCCTCGGACGGGACGAACGGCGGTAGGTCTCGCGCCCGGGTGAGAATCGCGTCGAGACGGCCGTAGCCGTGCTCCACGAGCCGCTTCGGCGGGAGGCCGTACACGCGTTCGGTCTCACGGATTTCCTCGACGTGATGCGGGCCGACGCAAAGGATCGTGTCGTAGGCGTCGAAGGCCCCTCTCCGGTACACCCGGTGCGTGCTGCTGATGGCGTGAAACAGGTAGACGTAGTGCGACGGATGCACGGACCGTTTCAGATGGAAAGTGTCGAGGTCCGGTAGCGTCATGACGACCACGCGCGCCGCGACGGACTGGAAGAAGACGGTGCGCGCTCCGCCCGAGCCGACGCAGAAGGGCGTCACGCCTCGTGGCGGCGCGTCCAGAACGGGGTCGCGGGCGTCGGAGGTGACGTAGAGGAGCGACAGGCCGTGAGTCCCCGTCAATTCGCCGACGATCGCCTCAAAGTGCGGCCAGTCGGCCGGGCCTTCCGCGTAAAACACGAGGGCATCGCCCGCGCGGGTCGCTCGCGCGAACCTGCGGAGCGCCGCCCACTCCGAGCCAACGGATTTCAGAAATTGGAACACCATTCACCACCTGTGCCGGCGCCGCGCCGGGTCCCGCGCCGCGTCTAGTGTTTGAGATCCGGCTTGCGCGACCCGTCGAATCTAGCCCGGAACCACGCGGTAATTCGCCTGACGTAGAGAATCGATCCGAGGACTGCTGCCGCCCCAAGCTGCCAGATCATCGCGCCGCTGCCGGGGTCGACATAGGCGTTGGCCATGGAAGGCGATGCGAGCAGGAGGACCACCAGGAAGGCCCCGCTCAACGGATGTTTGAACGATGTGCGTAACATAGTCTTTCTTTGCTCCCCCGGCTATCTTGCGCCGGTCTTGCGTGCGGGCACGGCCCGCGTAACATTCGCCACCTGGGAGGAGCGGTCGATCCACTCCGCCACATCGGCGGCCCCGCGGAGGCGGCCCTGCAGGATCGCCGCCGCCAGATCGCGGCTCAAAACGGTATTGAAGGGGCGGTCGTAGTCAGCCCCCTCGGCTTGGCGTGGCAGCCGAACCAGGAACGGCACGCGCGCGTCGAATTTGCCGTCGGTCTCCTGCGGCCGGCGGAACGGATGGTCGGAGCTCAGCAGGAGCGCGGTTTCCCCGCCCCGCGGACCGCTCTCGATGGCGGAGAGCAGTTCGCCCGCGGCCCAATCGGCGACGCGCAGATTGCCGAAATATGCGTTTTCGGGACAGCCCTCGCCGAGAACCTCGCGGCAAATCCCCGGCGGGTGCGGCGCCGGGATGTGCAGGAAGACGAGATCCAAGTCCGGGTCGGCCCCGGCGCGTTTGGCGCGGTCGAGCAGTTCCCGCAGCTCCCGCGCGTAATCCCGGCGTTGGCGCGCCGCGAGACCGAAGGAGTGGGCGTTTGTGTTGGCCCAGAGCTGCATCTGCCGCGCCAGGATTTGCGACGGCATCCCGTCTTCGGCTGGAGGAATCGAAGGGAAGATCAGGTAATAAGCCGCGCCGCTCCAGTAGCACTCTTCGACAACGTCGCCGAACAGCCGGGGGTACGGCAGGTACCACCCCAGCGCCGCGCTTCGATAATGACGGGCGTGAGCGAGGTCGAAGATCGTCTCGGCGCTGCGGTAGTCTCGCGGTTCGCGTTCGCCCTCGAATCGTGCGATGGCAGCGGTTTCGGAAGCGGGCTGCAGGTCGGAGACTCTGCTGCCGCTCAACAACGCCGGAACGGAGGTCAGCGTCCGCATGCCGGGAGACGTCGCATGGCGGGCGCGGAGAGACTCCCGCGAGAGCCGGTCGAAAACGTCGAGGCGCAGCCCGGCGGGCCGCTCGGCATAGGTCAGCCGGTAGTCCCATTCGTCGAACAGCACCCAGACCAGGCGCATGGCGGCGCGCTCGTGAGGCCCGGCGCGATATTGCAGAGCGGCGGGAGGATGCGCGGTCCAAGCCTGCGCGGCGTGGAAGGTGGTGAACGCGAGCAGCGGCGACAGAATCAGCAAGCCGGTCGATGCGGCGGCAACGGCCCCGCGCCGGTAGCGAAGTAACACCAGCAGGATGGCGCCCAGCACGGCGCCCTTGAGGAGCATCCATTTGGCAGGACCCAACCAGACGCCGGTCTCCATGTTCCACCGGTTCACCAGAACCGCGATGGACCCGGCGGCGGCGACCACGGCGAGCAAAAACAACACATCCGCGGCAGGCCGGCCGCCGCGCCGCGCCAGGCGGACCACCGGCGTGAGGATCGCCGCCAAAGCGCCCACGACAGCCAGCGCGATCAGAATTTCGGCATGGCCCGGGCGAATCTTGCAGAAGAACAGGTCCCCGGGCGTGGCGAAGATCACCCACCGGACGACGCGCATGTAGCACAACGTCGATAAGGTCAGCCCGATCGCGAGGTCCGACAGCGCCGGAAACCAAGACCCCGGCCGGACGGGGCGGTTGCGGTTCATTTGGGATTCCTTCCCGCCGCTTTGGGACGTTTCGGGGCGTCGTCGTCCTCGGGCGGACATTCCGGCCGGTGGCGGACCTTCGGGTACGGCTTCCCGGGACCTCGCACGGCTCTCCACACGATGCGATTGAGCGCTTCCTCGGGGGCTGCATCCGGTGTCGCGAAGTCCATTTTCAGCGAGGCGAGAGCGTCCTTCCGCTGCCATCCCTTCAACTCGCCGACGGGCGGAGTCAGCACCGCCAGAGCAGTTTCGCTGGCCGATGCGACGAACGGCGTGTAGTCCGGGATCGTCGTGAACGCGGTTTCCATCGGAAGCGCGGCGGCGTCGAACTTGTTCATCGGCGGAAGCCCGAGCAGCACTTCGACGGTGCGCACGACGCTGGTCTGGTTGTAGGACGTGGAATCGAGCGCGCCGCGGCGGACGAAGGGGCTGGCGATGAGGCAGACCGTGCGATGCCCGTCGACGTGGTCCACACCGTCCTGCGCGTCGTCCTCCAGAGCGAAGATCGCGCTCTGCGGCCAGTACGGACTCTGCGAAATCGCCTCCACGATGCGGCCCAGAGCGAGGTCATTGTCCGCGACCATGGCCGCGGGAGCTGGATACCCCGGTAGCGTCCCGGCCGTATGGTCGCCGGGCAACATGACGATCACGAGATTGGGGAGGTTGCCGCCGTCTACAAAGGCGCGAAACCGGTCGAGGAAAATACGCGCCCGGAACTGGTCGGGAATATTAATGGCGAACGCCGGATAGGCAGGCTCGATGAGGTCGCGGAGGGACGGCAAAGTGGTGGAGCTTCCCGCGGCCAGTTTCATCTGCGGAGCAAGCGCGTCGAGGTAATACTCGGTCCACGATCGGGAATAGGCGCCGGCCGCCTGGGTGTACTCGCCGTAGACGCGGACGCTGAGGCCGTTGCGGCGGGCGTTCTCCCAAAGGAACCCGGTGGGCGCGATCGCCAGCGGGTCGTCACCCGCAAACGGGTACGTGCGCGGCCAGCCGGCATTGTTCGAGCGCTCGATATAGTCGCTCGTCATCCCTTGCGTGATCCAGTGGTGCCCTTCCGGGCTGACCACACCCGACGCGTAGAAATTGTCCAGAGTGACAAACCCCGAGGCCAGCCGGTGGTGGTTGGGAGTAACGCGAGCCCCGAAAATGGCCAGCGATGGGTCGCCGTTGCCGGGAGCGAGATCGCCCAGGATCTGGTCGTAGGTGCGATTCTCCTTGACGATCAGAAAGACGTGGCGGATGTTCAAGGCGGCGAGGTCCACCGGGGCCAAGGAAGTCGGAGCAACCCTGCTTCGCCGGCGCTGCGGCCCCAGTCGGGGCGTCGCGGCTCCAAATGGGTCGTTGAGGGATGCCACTTCGGTCGACCCGGAGACGTTGGCGCGGGACAGCGTGACGATGCTGCCGGACCGGTAGTAGACGCTGTGCGGGCTGCCATCGCGCGGCGTTCCGTTGCCCTTCGAGTGCGCCACGACGATCTTCTCGCCGTCCGCCCGCGCGACGGCCGCGATGGCTATGGGATACCAGTCGGTGGCCAGCGAACCGGCGAGTTGGTAGACACCGTCCCGCTGCGAGAGCACGGCGACGCTGTTGTTCCCCCCGCATGCCACGTACAGGTCTTTGCCGTCGATGCTGAAGGCGACGGCCGTAGGGCTGCTGCCGGCGAACTCGTTGGGAAAGGCCGGCGCCGCGGCGGTCGCGAGGACAGACAAGCTCGCTGCGTCGATAACGGTGACGGAATCGCTGTTGGCGTTGGCGACGGCGACGCGCGCGCCGTCCCGGCTGACGTCGAGTCCGCCCGGGTGGAGCCCTACCTCGACATGCCCGGCGACCCGGAATGTGCCGATGTCAATGGCGGACACCGTGCCGCTCGCGGGCAGGCCGCGGGTGTCGACGACAACGGGCGTACCATTCGACAGCAGTGTCGAATCTCCGGGAGTGGCGGCTCGTCCGCCCCAGTTCGAGACGAAGAGCCGGTTCACGGCCGCGCTGAGAACGAGCCCGAGGGGCGCCACGCCGACCTTCACCGATTGAACGATCTGCCGCAACTCGAGATCGATCTTCGCGACCTGGTTCTTAGCGTTCAGCGCGACGTAAAGGACCTGCCCGCCGGGGTCGAACACGAGACCGCACGGCTGCCCGTCGCCGACGTTGATGTCGGTCTGACCCGCTCCGTCCACGGCAAAGACCGAGACGCCTCCCGCGTAGGAGGCCGCCAGCAGCCCGCCGTCCGCGCTAAAGGCGAGTCCCATGAGGCTGACCTGTCCCGGGACGCGGAAGCTGCGCAGCGGCGCACCGGACAGGGAGTACAGGGTGATGGTTTTCCCAACCGAAGCCGCGACGGCATTCCCCCCGGGCGCGACGGCCATATCCGTGGGGCCGCCGGTGAGCTCAATGCGAGGACCGGCAGGCCGCAGGATCTGATTGGTCGGGGCGAGAACGTCCGTGCCGTATCGCTTTCCGACCTGCATCTGCGACGGCCTCGTTTGGGCGTGGCAAAGCAGCAGAAGCAGCAGGAAAAGGACGGCTGCCGATGGTGCGGGAATCCTGGGTAGTCGCATGCGCTTTGTCGCGGCCTTACCGTCGATCAATACCCCCGGCCCAGAAGCACAACTCCTATGGTGCGAGCCAGAATGTGCAGATCGAGCCAGGGGGACCAATTGCGGATGTAGTACGTGTCGAGCCGCTCCTGTTCGGCAAGGTCCGCGTTGCTCCTGGCGGATACCTGCCACAGCCCGGTGACCCCGGGGACGACACTGTGTCGCAGTCTTCGAAAGTCGTCGTCAAATGCCCGAACGTGATACTTGGGAAACGGCCGCGGACCGACGAGACTCAGGTCGCCGCGCAGCACGTTCCAGAGTTGCGGCAGTTCATCGAGGCTCGTCGCGCGGAGGAAGCGGCCGACACCGGGCAGGATTCGCGGGTCCTGTTTCAGTTTGAAGAACCGTTCCCATTCGCGTTTTTCCTCGGGATGCGCAGCGAGGTGGTGGTGCAGCATCCCCTCGGCATTCGGGTACATGGTGCGAAGCTTCCAGACCCGGATCGGGCGGCCGTGGAAACCCACTCGCTCTTGCGCGTAAAATGCGGGTCCGGCGCTGACGAGTTTTACCCACAACGCCAGAACGGCAACGACGGGGGCTGCAATCATCAACACGGGAACGCTGAGGGCAAAATCGAGGCAGCGTTTGGCATAGTAATAACGCTTCCGCAGCAGGTTGTTTTGGAGTTCGACGCCCAAGGCGCCGCCAAAATCTCTCGTCGTCAGCCAAAGCGTTTGGATGCCCGAAAGCTGCGGGACGACGATGATGCGCGCGAAAGGCAGCGACTCCACGGTCCTCGAGAGACTGCGCCGGCTGACATCGGACATGGCTACGACCGCCGTTGTCGCGCACCTGGCGAACTCTCTGGCGCGCGACGGGGGACCCAGCACGGGAGTGTCATGATCGAGAGTGCCCCAGGTGGCAGGGTCCTGCTTCAGGATGCCCACCGGCTCCAGGCCCAGTTGCGGCAAGCGGCGGAGGGTTCCGGCGACCGCCGATCCGCCCTCCTCCGAATCCAGAATGATGACCGGCGTGCCCCAGCATTTGAGCCGGAGCAGGATCGCGATCGTCAGCGACTCGATCACCGGAGAGAGCACCGCGACAGTGACGAATGTGGCGACGACGACCACGCGCGAATCGGCATTCTGATGGGCGAGGAAATCCCACGCCAGGAGCGCGCCGAAGGCGATCGCCGTTGCGTTCAGCCGCTTGCGAAGGCGCTCGACTGGGGTCAATCCATAGCCCGGATAGAGACCCGCCAACCAACAGTCCACGGGAATGAGCAGCAAGGCAAGGCGAAGACCATGATCCGGCAGCCCCGCCGGCACGCCGTGCCAGAGCGACAGCGCCGCGGCCCGCAAGACGTGAAACAAAAGAACCGCGGCTTGCACACACGCGATGTCGACGGCCGCGAGCACCCACGGCGCCAACCTGTTTTCCGAAGCGTCCAACGGCTGCACGGACGACGCATGCAGCGGTCGGACCTCGGCCAGCTTTACGTCCGCATCGCGCGGACGCATCAGTCTCGGTTCTGATGCGATGGAAGGATTCATGACAAAGAAACTGATTCCGCGGCTTCGCCGGTCAAAACTGTCTTCCAAAGGGCCTGGAATCGCGGCAAGGAGTGAACGTCGGCCAGATACGCCTGCAAGCGAGCCGCCTCCGCAGCCAACAACTCGATGTGATCCTCCACGCGCTCCACGACCGACGCAAGTTGGTCAACCGACATAGCCAAACGGTTCTCCGGAAGAGAAATCGCTTCAAATGCGATCTGGTTTCCCAGCGGAATGACGCCGTAGCTCAATGCCTCGCACAGTTTGGTTTTCAGCCCGCCGCCAAGGAATGCCGGAGCCAGAAGGAGGCTATTGGACGCGTACACGTCCTTCAGGTCTGCGGCGAAGCCTTCACAAAAGACATTTGGCGCGGGCTCGGGCCGGCCTGACTGCTGGCCGTAAATGTGGAGCGGGTAGCGGATCCGTTTCGTGCGCCACAGGGCCAGGAGCCAATCGATCGTCAAACGATTTTGAAGCTTCGTGTTGCTTCCGATGAAGACGAAGCGATACGGCTTGTCCGGCCGACGCACCGGTTTTCGGGTGGCAAACGGAGGCGGCGCCACGATGATCGCCCCCTGCCCGGGCGCGGTCCGGCACGCCCTCAACACGGCCGCATCGGCCGGCGACACCAACGTGACGCATTGGACCGTCGAGAGAATCTCCGCCTCGACCCTCCCGAGGGCGGAGGCTTCGTATTGCAGGACGAGCGCCGAGACTGCCGGCCGCCCCAGCATGCGGAGCAACCAGTCAGGCAAATACCGTCTGATGTATCCGAAATTGACGCTTTGTTTCAGATCGCGGACCAGCCGAAACCGGCGGGACATCAGGTCGTCGAAGTCGCAGACCAGCCGCAACTCCGGGAAACGCGCCCGCACCGTACGGATCGCGGAATAACAGCGGACGGAGTCGAAGTAGACTACTCCCGGGGCGAACTCTCGGATCGCGGACAACAAGGCCTGAATGGCGCCGCGATTGTCGAACAGAACGCATTGCAGCGGCCATGGCCTGCCGGCGACGCAGCGGGAGAACAGCCGGCCGGCCAGTCGAAAATAGGACCGTTGCTCGATCAGGCTTCGCAGAGGAAAGGGCCGCGCCGGCAGACAACTCTCTGCAGCGTCGATAATGGCCCTCATGGTCGGACCGCGGCCCGCCGTGTCGACCGCATCGACCTCATGCGTAAGCACCATCAGAACGGGCGCTGCGACCGTTTCCGCCGGGTTCGCCTCAAGAGGCGTGGATAAGGTGGACGAGTTCATCATTCCCAAGGGGCCGGCCGTTCGCGGCTACGAAGACCTCATAACCGATATCGGCAAAACCGGCGCTTGTCTTTATGGCGCGGGGAAGAAATTCCAACCCATGCTCAAGAGAGACTGCCGGGCGCCGTAAGGGCGTTCTCCACGAGTTCGCAAATGATGTGGCCCGTCAGGATGTGGCCTTCCTGGACCCGCGGCGTGTCGGCCGACGGGACGCAGAGGCAGTAGTCCGCCGCGGAGGCGAGCGCCCCACCGCCGGAGCCCGTGAGCCCGACCGTGACGATGCCTTTCGCCTGGGCGGCGCGCAAGGCGTTGAGGACGTTGCGCGAGTTGCCGCTCGTCGAAATGCCGACGGCCACGTCGCCGGCGGCCCCGAGCCCTTGCAACTGCCGTGCGAAGACATCGTCGAAAGAGTAGTCGTTGCCGATCGCAGTCAGCGACGAAGTGTTCGCGGTCAGAGTCATCCCGGCGAAGCTGGGCCGTTCTTTCAGGTAGCGGCCCGTGAGTTCGGCCGCGAGGTGCTGCGCGTCCGCCGCGCTGCCCCCGTTGCCGAAGAACATGACTTTCCCGCCGTTGGCCAGCGCGCGCGCGATGGCGGCGGCCACCTGGGCCACGGTCTCCAGATAGGCGGCAGAGTCCAGCAGCAACTGGTGGACGGCGATGCTCTCCTGAATCCGCCGCCGCGCCAAGTCAATCGTCATTCGTTCCTCCAGGTCTGGAGCCCGCTCGGCTCGAAGGCGAAATCGGTGGGATGGGCGCCGAGCGCGCGCAGACGTTCCGCGACCCGGTGCTTCTTTGCGAACTCGCAGTAGAACATCATGAAGCCGCCGCCGCCCGCGCCCGTAATCTTGCCGCCCATGGCGCCGTGCTTGCGGGCCTCGTCGTACATCTCGTCGATGGCGGGATTGCTGATCCGCGTAGAAAGCTGCTTCTTGGCGGTCCAGGCGCAGTGCAGCAGCTCGCCGAAGTCGGTCAGCCGGTCGGTCAGGAGCGCGTTCTTCATCGCCACCGCAAGCTCCTTCTGCTGTACGAGGCCGTCGAGGGTGGCGCCGGTGTTCTGATTCAGGCGCTCCGTCTGGTCGTCGATAATCCGGTCCGAACGCCGTGTGGTGCCGGTGTAACACAGCAGGATGTTGTGTTCGAGCTCGTTGACCGTCCCGGGATGGACGCGCAGCGGATTCACGATCACGCGGTCCCGCTCGAACTCGATCAGGTTGAAGCCGCCGAAGGCCGCGGCGTACTGGTCCTGGAGGCCGCCGCTGATGGCGAGGTCCTTACGCTCGATGACGTAGGCCTGGCGCGCGACCTCGTAGTTGCCGAAGGGCAGGTGGCGGAACTCCTTCACCAGTCCGACCAGCGCCACCACCAGCGCGGACGACGAGCCGAGGCCCGAGCCGGGAGGCGCGTCCGTGTGCAGGAAGACGTCGAAGCCGTGCGAGTTCAAGGCTCCGAGGCGCTTCAGCGCGGCCTTCACCAGGTCGAGTTTGCCGTCGAAGAGCACTTCCTGGTGGGAGTCGAATTCGATCTGGAGATCGAGATCGACCGACTCCAGCCGGATCGTCGCGTCGTCGCGAGGGGTGAGGCTGCCGAAGGCGAAGCTGCCGATGGTCGCGTTGAGAACGCAGCCGCCGTACAGCTCGGGATAAGGCGGAACGTCTGTGCCGCCCCCGGCAAAACTGATTCGTAAAGGCGCTTTCGCGCGAATATTCATAAGGTCCGATCCGGGTTCAATCCCACCCGCGAGAATTTACGAGAGCCGGCGCGCGGCTTCCCGGCGCGGCATCCGCGCGCTCATCCAACACTTCCCGATACAGGGCCTCGAAGCGGCGCGCGAGACTGTCCCAGGCATAGTCCCGGCGCACGAACCCGTAGGCCGATTCGGCCAGGGCGCGGCGCTTCCCCGCATTCGCCAGAAGGTCGGCCGCCGTCCGCGCGAACTGCTCGACGTCGTCCGCCACGGCGCAGTGCGCTTCGGCCCCGGGTATGCCTTCGATGCCGAGCCCGTTCGACAAGACGGCCTTCCGCATGGCGAAGGCTTCGAGCACTTTTAAAGCGATTCCGCCGCCGGCCTCGAGGTAGTTCAGCACCAGGCTGGCGGTGCGGACATACGGCCGGACGTCGGGAACCATGCCGGTCACGACCACGCCGTTGGCTTCCGCCAATGCCCGCAACTCGGGCGGCACTCCTTTCCCGACCACCGCCAGGGTGGCGCGCGGCTCCGCCGCCCGGATTCGCGGGAAGATCTCGCTGACGAGCCGTCGCAGATTGTGCTGTTTGGGCTTCCACACAAAGCTCCCGGTCAGCACCATGGAATACGGCTGCTCGGCAGATTCGTCCGCGGTGAAATACTCGGCATCGACGCCGGAGGGGATCGTCGTCACGCGGGCCTCCGGCGCGACTTCGCGCAGGAAGCTCTCGTCGGCCTCGCTCACGCAGACGCAGCGCGCAAACCGCGGCGCCGCGGCAGCCTCGTATTGGCGGACGCGCCGCGCAACCGCGCCCAACGCCCAACGGCGGGGGCCGGCGCTCATGTGCTCGACATACCGGTCCCAGACCTTGTATTCGATATTGTGCTCGCGCAGGATTGGGACCGGGCCCGAACCATACGGCAGGTAAGCGGCCGTGTTCAGGTGCTGGAATTCGACGATGTCCGGCCGATGCTTCCGGACCGTTTCGGCCAGGACTGCGCCGAAGCCCGGATGGAAATAGCGGCCGGCGGTTCCCGGCGGCGATCCGGCCACCGCTCTGACGAGACTCCGCCGCCGTTCCGCCGGCGACGGCTCGTACGTCACCACCTCGGCGCAGAACGGGCGCAAGGCCGCCACATCCGACTCCTGGCCGGGACTCACGATCGACGCCAGGACCATCTCGTGCCGGCGCGACAGATACTTCAGCGGGTTGTAATACCCAATCCGCCCGCCGTCATTCGGCGGATAGGGCAGGAAGTGGGTTACGAAGAGGATCTTCACGAATCTCTTAAAAGCAATAAGTCAGGTTTCGGGGCCGCGACCCGATCGGCTTCGCGGGAACACCGCCCACGATCGAATACGGATCGACGTCCCTGCTCACGACTGCTCCGGCGGCCACGGCCGCGCCTTCGCCGATGCGAACCCCCGGCAGTACCACGGCGCGGGCTCCGAGAAAAACCCGGTCGCCGATCTCGACGGGCGCGCCCACAGCCCGGAAATCGGCTGCTGCGAGGTCGTGCTGTAGGGTCAAAATCACGGCGCCGAAAGAAATACTCGTATTCGCCCCGATCGTCAGCGGAAAACGCCCGTCGAGCGTCACGCCGCGATTGATCACGGTCCCGGCGCCGATTCGAATGCGCCCGGGACCGCCCAGAACGAGGCAGTGAGGCGCCACCGTCACTCGGGAGGCGATTTGCATTCCGAAGAGGCGGTACAGCGCCACGCGGCAAAGGCTGAACGGCGCGCAACCTGCCGCATTCAAGATGGAGTTGCGCACGTCCGCCGCCGCCGCCCGGAGGCGCCACAACGCGCCTCGAACGCCCGCCGGGCGGTCCGAATAGCCCTGGAGCTCTTCCGCGATCGCCAGTGGCGTCTTAGGCAGAAGCGTACTCACGCTCCTCCGGTTTGGCGCCCATTTCCGTCCTGGTCCCGACCCGCATCCTCAGTTGTCGCGCCGCGGTCTTCCAGAACCCGTCGGTCCAGACCTCGCACGCCAAATTGTCCTGCCGGGCGCCGCCGCCCATGAAGAACGCGGCCACGTGGGCCAGTCCTTTCAGCCGCATCGCGGTGCGCCACGCCGCATCGGAGAGGCGCGCAGCCAACGCCGGATGCGCGACTCCGCCATACACGGCGCAGAACTGTTTCCCGGTGTCGCTCAGTTCCGTCTTGCTGACCTGCGAGATGCGGGCGTGGTGATCGCGATCGGCGGCGAGGACCTTCGGCAGCTTCAGAAACCGGTGCTCCCGCCCGATCTGAAGCCAGTAGATGTGGTCGATGGCCACTTTGAGCGAAGGATCCAGGCGGTGTTTGTCCGTCACGCAGCGCCGGAAGAAGACGGTCGGCTGCGGAATGATGTAGCCGCGCAGCGCGCGCCCGTAATCGAAGCTCGGAAAGCACCAGATCATCTGAAGGCCGCCGCTCTCCGAGAGCATGGCGACCTCGCCGTGGATTACGTCCACGTCGGGATGCGCCTCGAGCGCGGCGACTGCGTCGGAGACGGCATCGCGATCGAAATAGGGGTCGTCCGAGTTGATCCAGCCGACGACGTCGCCCTTCACCCGGTCGAAGCCTTTATTCAGAGCGTCCGCGTGACCGCGGTCGGGCTCGGAGATCCATTCGAAGGAATAGCCCGGGCCGTGATCTCGCGCGGCCCAGTCCTGGAGGAGCGACGCCGTGCCGTCCGTCGACCCGCCGTCGATCACGATCTGGTGAATGGGGCGGTGACTCTGCAACTCGACGGAGCGCAGCGTCTCGAGGAGAAATCGCGCCTGATTGAACGAAGGGGTCACGACGCTGACGAGGGTCTTATCTTGCATGAGCATCCTCAACTCTCCACGGGCCGGATGGAAAACCGCGCCGCCCCGAGCACGGCGACGTAAGAGATGAACACGACTGCGATCGCGCCGACGAGAAGAATCAGGCCGCTGCCCCCGTGGAACCGCGCTCCCCTTTCCAGCGCATATCCGAGCGCGGCGGCGACCGCCGCAGCGACGAGGAGCTTCGCCGACGAACGGCTGAACGGGTGAATATGGTGGATTCGCCAGATTTCATAGGTCCCCATCACCGCCGCCGTGGAGCGCGCCACCGTAACGGCGGCCGCCGCTCCGGCCATGCCGTACCGGGGGATCAGCACAAAGCAAAGAACCACCGCGAGAACGCCGCCCGTGAGCCCGTTGGCGAGCACCAGCCAGGGCTTGCCGATCATCGAAAGCAGGGTAGAATTGCATCCCGCCCCTCCGTCGAACGCGAAGCCGATGGCCAGGATGGCAAGCGCCGGCCCGCCGCGTCCGTACAGTGGACCGAACGATAGCGACATCAGGTCGCTGCTGAACAGCATCACTGCCGCGACGCACGGCAATGCCCAGCCGAGCCCGACCGTCGAAGTGAGCCTGTAAATGTCGCGCACGCCCGCCATATCGCCGGCGCCGAAGAGGCGGCCCACCCTGGGTCCGAACGCGTAATCCATACCGGCACGGGCCAACAGCATGACGAGGGTGAAGCGGAAGCAAGCGGAATACACGCCGGAGTCGACCACCGACATGAGCGCGCCTACCAAAAGCACGTCCACTCCCAGTCCCGACGAGATGAACGCCTGCACCGAGAAGAACGCGTTGGGAAGCGCGTAGGACGCCCAGCGACGCTTTTCGACGGCCGTGGGAGCGACGGACGCCGGCAGGCGCGAGCCAAATTTTCGCAGAACCAACGCCGCCGCCGCCGTCGCCAGGATGGCGGTCACAAACAGGCTGTTGACCGCGGCTTCGACCTTTCCGGCGCACACCAGCACCAGCGGGAACGGCGCGATCAGACGCAGGGCGGGTAACGCGATCTTCTCCAGCGCCACGCGCGCCACGACCGCGTGCAGCCCCAGGATCGAGTGAAACAGGACCGATTGTGCGGCCAGCGCCGGCAGCGCTATGAGCAGACCGGCCGCGTAAGGAGTGACAGCCGACAGGTTGCTGTGCTGCGCGAGCCCCGACCGTAAGCAGCCGTAGATGACGAGCGAGAGACACAGCGAGAAGCACGCCGCGCGTTTTACGGTATACGCGATCACCGTCCGGACCAGTGGCATCTCGCCGCTGCCGACGTAATAGGAGACGAAGCGGGAGGCCGTGTAGTCGAAGCCCACTGTCCCCAGCGCGCCGGCGAAAGTCAGCACTGCCAGAACCACCGAGTAGACGCCGAAGCCGTGCGGGCCGAGCCACCGCGCCAAGGCGATTCCGGTCGCCATCGAGAGGGCGCCCGCAATTACCAGGCCGGCCGCGGAAAATGCCGAGTCCGACAGGAATCTGCGAAATTCCTCGTCGCCGATTCGCCCCGCCAGTCCGCGCATGTCAGGCAAGGGGTTCCTTCACGCGGTCGCGCCGGACGCGGCCGCTGCAGATGCACACGACCATTGCTCCAAACAGCCAGAAGTAGAATTTTGTAGGCCACACGTCCGTCGCGTTCATGATGTTCGCGAGCAACCCCGCGGTGAAACCGACGCACGTAAGGCTCATCGCCCGTTCTGCCGCGTCTGCGCTCGCCCGGACGGCCTTCAGCCCCTGCGCGACGAACCCGGCGCACACCGTCGCGAACGCGAAGGCCCCGATCCAGCCCGTGTCCCGCAGGACCTGCAACAGGACCGAATCGCCAACCACCGGCGCGGCGGCGACACTTGCTCCTGCAAATCGCTGCGCCCGCGCGGCCACCGCTCCCGCAGTTCCCAAGCCCACGCCAAACGGGTGCTGAAAGGCCTCTTCAAGCACCAGGGTGAACGTCCCCAGGCGTTCGTTGTCGGTGGGGTCTTTTCGCGAAACGATGTCCAGAAACGCCGGATTCGCAACCATCAGCGCCACGCCGCTGGCCACCGCCAGCGCGCCCACCCCGAACACGGTCCTCAGGCGGAGCCGCATGCCGGATGCCCAGCACAACGCCGGGAGTCCGACTCCAGCGACTACCCACCCGGACCGGCTGCGGGTAAAAGCACAGGCGCCGATCGCCAGCACCAGAATTACCGCGTGAAACACACGCGCACGCCGCGCCGCGATCTGCGCCGCCGCGACGATCGACAACAGAGCGAACGCCGTGCTCGCGATGATCGGATTCGGGAACGTCGCCGGCCACCGGAAGCCGCCCTCCCGCCAGTAAGCGGCCATGTCGAGTGTGTTCCAGGCGGCGGAGTAACCCTGCTCGCCAAGTTCATTCAGCACTACCAGTCCCGCGATGCCGCTGACGATCAGGCCGAACGTTGTGGCATACAGCATGTTTCGCAGGTCCGCTCTTGAGAACGTGTAGCCTCTCAGCGCGAGATAGAGAAATGCGTACACCGTGCAATAGCGAAAGACATAGAACCAGACTTCGATCGCCGGAGTGAGCACGGCGCTACAGGCGTACGCCAGGATGAAAACGATGACTGCGATATCGATAGCCGTCCATCTCTGGGGTGTCCGGTGGCTTCTCGACCTGGCGATTCCGCCGACCCCTATACCGATGACGACGAGATCCTGCCATGCGCCGGCGAGCGCGACGTCGCCGAAGAACAGCGTGCGCAGCAGGTCATAAAACGGGGCCAGCGCGAGCATCGCCACTAGCACGGCCGGCGGAAATCGGAACAGAGCAATCCCCGCAGCCGCGCCCGCGCACAGCAGCAGCATCGGTTTGGCGGCCTCGGGAACCAGCGTCACGAGCAGGGCGACGGCAAGCGCGGCAGTGACACACCCAAACGCGGCGAGCCAGGGCAGTTCGCCGTGGGACCGCAGGGTTGCAGGCTTCCCGAACGAGAATCCGTCACTGAGATGCGAATCCATGTTCAACGTACTCTGGTGCGCGGAGTTCTCATTTCAGGCCAGCCATCCGCAATCGGTCCGAGTGTGCGCCTTCGACGGCGGCGAGGATGTTGTCGCCGTGCGAAACGGCGTCGGTCCGTTCGAGCCCCCGCACCTCTCGGATCCATTTGCCCATTACCGGCCGGTAGAAGACATATCCGTGCGATCGGAGGAGTGACAGAAGCTCATTCGGATGGTAGCCGCACGCTTCCGACGTCTCGAAGTTGACCTCGACGATCCACATCGGCGGAACGGGCCGGCTCAGCAGGTCCTCCGCTCCCTTGAGAACCGCTAGTTCCGCGCCTTCGACGTCCAGCTTGATCAGGGTTACCGAGTCCACGCCGTGGCCGGCCAGATAGTGATCGAGCGTGTCCATCGGGCAGTGGATCGTTTCGAACGGCTCGTCCCCAAGATGCGCCATCGACGTGCACGCCGGGCCGCGCGATTGATAACGATGGAGCGCGAGTGTGCCCCGGCTGTCGCTGAGGGCCAGGCAGTCCGCCGTGACATTCGCGGCGCCGTTCACCGCGAGATTTTCGCTCAGAAGCGCGTACATATCGGCCTGCGGTTCAATCGCCCAAACGCGCCCGCTTTTGCCGACGCGTGCGGCCGCATGGACCGTGTGATACCCGAAGTTCGCCCCGATGTCGATCGCCGTGTCGCCCTCGCGGAGAAGACGGCCCAGCATCCACTGAACATCGGGCTCGTGCACACCGAGTATGTGGAGGCTCCGGTAAATGTGGTGGTGGAGATCGCAATGGAGAAACCGCGTCCCGTCGTTTGCCAAAACTTTGCAGTCATCCGGCCATTCCGGCACGAGGCTAGCCAACCCCCGAAGGGCAACATACCCCTTCCCGCGGATCGGCGGTCCCGTCCGTCCGAGACGATAGGCGATTCTGCCGGCTAAATGCAGCTTTTGATGCGTTGAGCTTTGCATACGCGTCAAGCCCGGCCGCCCGGGTTCGAGAAGGCCCCGGCGAGTTGCTTCAGCGGATCCCCGGCGGGCAACTCCGCCCAGAATGCTCGCCCGATAACGTACGTAGCGCCCAGGCCGAGGGAGAGCAACAGCCCCAGCACTACAATTACGGTCCGCGGCGGGAAGGACTTTCTTTCCGGCACATCCGGCAGGTCAAGGACCTTCACGGCCGGTGTCTCTTTCACTTCCTGAACTTTGGCGAGTTCATACTGCTTGGTGAGAATCTCGAAGACAGCTTCCTGGATCCGCGCGCGGCGGTACAGGTCCGTATACGTAAGGGCGAGCAGCGGAAGCTTCCGTACCGGCGGGTACAACTGGTCCGATCCGAGGCTCGCGCCTGTTTCGTTGCGCGACCCGCTGAAGGTTTTCAACTGCCGCTGCAACTCTCCGAGCCGCGCCCGCGCCGCTCGCACGCGCGCATTTTCCGCGCCGTAGCTCGATTCCAGGCCGCGAAGCTCGCTTTCCGCGACCATGATTTCGCCCTGCACTTTGGCGGCGGCTTCGAGCATGGAGCGTCCCTGCGTCTCCAGATCGAAAGTCGAGTTCTTGCTGGAGAACCGGCTAAGATCGCCCGAGACGATGTCGAGCTCTTCCTTGACCGCTTTCAGGCGGGTTTCCAGAAACACCCGCTCGCTGCGCGCCGAGGAGGTGCTGACCTTCGCCAGCAGCGCGTTGAGTTCATCGATGTAAGCCACGGCGATGTCACGCGCCCGGACGGGGTCGTTATCGGTGACGGCGATGGCGATGATTCCCGACCTCTTGTCTTCGTCGGCGGCCGTCCGCTGCGCCAGCTTTTTGCGGGCATCCTGGCGCGTCTTCTCGCGATAAACCTTCATGAGGTCGAATCGGTCGATGATGTGATCCTGGGCACTGCGGCTGGTCAGAACGCCAACGAAGGTCGTGCCCTGGCTTCGCCCTCCAATCAGGCTGCTGGCTGCCCCGAGCGCCGAAGAGCTCGTCGCCCCGGCCGCCAGGGCCATCAGGCTCGTGGCCGAGAACGCGGTCGAATCCGGCGGCATGAGTTGCGCCGACGATTTGTACTCCGGCGGAATCGCCAGCGCCAATACGACCGACAGCACCAGCCCCGCGACGCCGAAGACGAATAGAAGCCGGCGTCGCCGCGAGAGAAGCCTCGCCGTGCGCGCCAACGAGGCCTCCGTCGGCGCGGCCGTCGCCGTTCGATTCGAGGTCAAGGTATCCAGCACTCTAAACTCTCTCCATTGTCAGAACGTGCCCCGCATTGCGTCCGCTCATACCGTCGATCCTCACGATCCTAAAAACCCGCGACCACCCGGCCTGCGATCGCCATTCCGGACGCGATCTGCGCCGTTTCCAGCAGCCGCTTCCAGAACGTGCTTCCCATGCCGAAGATCTTCTCCGGGACCACCACCGTGTCTCCCGGCTGGAGCGGCGTGTTGAACGGGTTCTTCGAGAACATGCCCTTCCCCTTCATCGGCAGCACGGACCCGTTGGCCCGCACCACGAATGTCGCGCCCTTGTTGGCGATGTCGGTCGTGCCGCCGACCGCGCGCAGGTACGAAGCGACCGTCCGGCCGGGCGTGTAGCTGATCGCCAGCGGGTTGTAAACCTGGCCGCTCACCAGCACGAACTCCGGCCGGCGCGGAACCACTACGGTGTCGCCGGGCCGCACCTCCACGTCCTCCGCCGTGTTCTCCCACTGCGCGATCTCGGACGTAATCTGGATCACCAGCCGACCCGACACCGGGTCGCCGCGCAGCCGCGAGACGATGTGCTGCTGCTGCTCCTGCATGGCCTGCATGGCGAGCAATTGTTCCTGGCCGCCGCCGGCGGGATTCACCTTCACGCTGGCGGACGCGGTTTCGATTCTGCGGATCAGGTCCGCGCGGCTCTTTTCGGCAAACGTCCGCACTTCGCTACGCTCCAGCACCGCCGCCGCGGCGTAGGCCGTCGGGCGGAAGCCTCCGGCGCGCTTCAGCACGGAGCTCAGGCGCTCGCCGCTCTGAATTCCGTACACTCCCGGAAACGCCACCTCCCCGGTAATCTTCACCGACGCGCCGATGTCGCCGTAGCCAGTCAGCGAGTGCACCGTCAGGATGTCGCCGGGCTGCAGGACCAGATCCGACGAGCGGTCGCCGGCAAGAGCCTTCGCGATCTCGACGTTCTTGTGCGCGACCAGGACCTTTTTGCCGTTCTCCACCGCATACGTCGCCACGTCCGCCGTCTCCGGCATCGCGCTGCGCTTGAAGCCGCCGGCCATACGGACCAGTTCCGAAGCCGTCATGGTGTTACTGAGCGGATACTCTCCCGGGCGCAGAACTTCACCCGCGATCACCACCTTCGGGCTATCGATTTCGTACCGCCCGAACACGCGCACGGTGTCGAAAGGCTGCAGGGGAATGTTCCTGCCGCCTTTTAGCGTCTCGATGAGGTTGAAGTCCAGGGTCACCGGACGGAAGTCGGGAGCTTCGAGGCGGATCAGCTCGGCGTGCGCCGCCGGCTCGGGCAGCATGTCCTGGTAGGAATGGAGAAGATCCTGCAATTGCATGCCGTCGCGGAAAGCGTAGCGTCCGGGCCGAAAAACGTGACCTTCCAGATAAACGGTCCTTTCGCTGTACGGCAGGATCGGAGCGATCGTGACATAGTCGCCGTCCTGCACGGCAAACTCGGCGAGGGCCTCGCGGACCGGCGATGCGCCGGGGACCGCGTCTCCGGGAACGGTGGGTGGAGCGTCAACGCTGTTCGGACCGCTGCCCCGAGGGCCGCCCGCCACGGGGGTTGCGGCTGCCCGGCTGTTCTTCCCATCCCCGCCCGGAAGCTTCAGGCTGATGGTGGTGCGCCGCTCGTGCGCCTCGATCCGGTCGATCACGATCTGCCCCAGCGTCGCGGACGTCAGGGCGCCGCCGGCGAGCTCGAGCGTCTCGGCGAGGCTCTTCTCGTTCCGGATCTCGTACATCGCAGGCCGCCGCACCATGCCCGCGACCGTCACCTGCGGACCTACCGGCGGAATCAGCAGCGTGTCTCCCGGTTCCATGCGCGTGACATCGGACTGGACCCCCTTCAACAGGAGATCGTACAGGTCCACATCCGCCAACAGCCGCTTCCCGCGATAGTGGCGGATGAAGCGCAGCGAGCCGCGTTCGGATGCGCCACCTGCCGCGGCCAGCGCGTTCAGGGGGGTCGATAGAGAGCTGATATCGTACGCGCCGGGATGCTCGACGTCGCCGACGACATAAACCCGCACCGTTCGCAGACGGCTCAGTGAGACGTCGACACGGGTGTTCCGAAATTGCGGGGCTAACGCGGCTGCGATGCGCGCGCGTGCGTCGCCCAGCGTCAGGCCGGACAACAGGAGGGGGCCAGCCTCCGGCAGCGCGACGCGACCCTCACGGTCGATGGTCCGCGAGAAGTGTTGCGATACGCCGCCCCACAGCGAAATCTCCACTCCGTCGCCGGAGCCCAGGACATAGTCGGAACCGGCCGGAAGATCGGAGGGGAGACTCTCGATGTTGCCGGCACCGCGCCGGAATACGTCGATGCCGAATCGCGCCAACGGCGCGCCCTGCGGCGTGATCTGCGTGTACAGATCGCGCAGGGCCTGGAGGTGCTCATACGGAGAGTTCCGATGCGACATTCCGCCGACGGCGTCGGGATTGTGCGGCTTCTCCTCTTTCTCGGCCTCGGCCGCCGGCCTCGCGGGCCGGGGGGATTTGACGGCAGCCGGAGGACCCTGTTTCTCGCCGTCACCCTTCAGCAGGCCGCGTGACTTTGCCGCTTCGGTCAGGAAGCCGCGCAGTTCCGGGTCGTTCTCGATGCGGGAAAACAGGGCGCCGTCGGAGATGTCGGCGGGCTGCACGTCCTGCCCTTTCGACTGGAGGTACCGCGCCGCCTGCGCCTTGACCTCGCGCAGCGCCTCGGGATTGTCCCGCAGCGCGTCGACGATTTCGGCAGCCCCGGGAGGCTCGGCCGCGGACTGCTCGGCCCGCGTTTCCTGCGGCGCAGCGTACGCGGGGCTTGGACAGAGCATCGACATGCCAAGCGCGGCCAGGCAGATCGCGGCGAAGGTCGGGTATCGCATCTGGGTTGCAATCGAAAACAGCATAGAAATGTTCTTCACTTCGGGGGCCCCGCTGATGTTACTGGTGAGTCTTACGTCCGCCGCCCACCACGGGCAGGTTGGGCGTCCAGGTGATTTGGGCCCAGCCGCTGACGTTCCTGCGCGCGCTATCGAGCGCCGGGATGTTGAATCGCTCACGCTGCACGAATATATCGGCGGTCCAGTTCCGGAACATTAGGATCGAAGCTCTCGCGTTCGCGTCCGTCCGGCTGCCGCCGCCCGGCAGGAACGCGCCGCCGATGGTCGCATGGGAGAACCCTACCTCCAGGTTCGTGCGGCTCGCGAAGTGGTAAGCGCTCGTGGCCCGGTAGGCGCGGCCGTCGCGGCCCACCGCGTTCCCCAACAAAGTGCCGTAGTTCGTGTTGCCCGATAGGTAGGAGATGTTGTCGTAGATGAACAGGCCCCCGTAATCGCCGCTCATGGGCGTGGTGGAAGGGCTCTCCACGCGCAGATCCAGCTTGGGAACGCCAGGCACATGGGTCAGATACAGTCCCGGCAGGATGGCGGCGCGGCGCGGCGCCGCGAGGGGAGAAGGATCGTCGTCGCAGTACGAATCGGCGTAGAGGGTGAGCCAGTTCCGCAGCCCCGGGACGCGATAGCGGAAATCGAAGCCGCCCTTTCGGTCGCCCGGGTCGGCGCGGCCCACGCCGCCGGCATTGGGGCTACTCGTCGAGGTGAGATTACGCAGGAAGCTGCCGACCGTCATGGGGTGTCCCACGCCCCACAGAATCGACCAGCGGGTGAATCCCATTTCCAGGTTCTCGGTGAGTTTGAAAGAGATCTTCTGCGCGCTGAACCAGGTCCGCCAGGTATAGGCGTGGCCGCCCAGTTTCCCGATGACCACTTCGCCGCGTATCTCGCCCAAATGGCTGAACACCCCGGGAAGACGGATCGGCTCCGCCAGCGAAGCTTTCAGATTCTTGGTTGGCTCGGCATTATTGCTGAAGGACAGCGGCGCGTCGTGGCTCGGTCCCCACCACAGCGACTGCTTGCCGGCCGACACTTCGATACCGCCGAGGCGGACGCCGACATAGGAGTCGAGTAAGCGGAAGCGGTCGGTGGCCGCGACGGGATTGCCGGGCTGCAACGGGATGCCGTCGATCCGCGAGACGGTCTCCCGGACGGCGAAGGGATAGGCCTCCGCGGCGGGCGCGTGTTGCGATTCGCCCTGGACATACGCGAAAAATCTGCCGGTCTGAGCGCGGACCGTGAACCCTTGATAGGAGTTCCATCCTCGTCCGAAAGGACGGCCCACGTCGTTGCTCCAGGTCTGGCCAAAGTGAAAACTGTCCGTCAGCGCCGGCCCGGCGATGAAGCCATTGCGCGTGTACAACGACTCGAGGACGACGCCGTCATCGCCCGACAACTCACGCTGGAGCGCGGTCACGATTTCGCGCGCCGGCCCGTATGGCTCGCCGGCTGTATCGAGCGCCTTCTGGGCTTCGACGGTCTGCCTCCGGCACTCCGCGCGCGTCCAGGGGCGCAGCCCCGAAATCTGGGACGGAACGAGCCCGAGCGCCGCCAGGCGATCGAGAGCCGTGTAGACCCAGCTCTCCAGCGGAACGTACACGGCGCCGCCGGCCTTCGACTCGCGTCGTTCCGGCGCGACGCTCTCTCCGCCCGGCGCCGCGTGTAGAGACAGCGCGAGCGCGGCCAGCAAGGCCGTAGCGTGAAGGGCGCGGCGGGCGTGGCTAAGGAGTTGGATCATGGGTGGAGTCGCTCGGCGTTTGCGGCGCAAGTAGCGCGGTGAGTCCGGCCAACGCGCTCTCGATCCGTAAGATGCCTTGGTGCAGGCCGCGGCCGGCTTCTGCCGACAGTTGGTTGCTTTCGGGCGTTAATCTCGCCATCAGTTCCGAGCGGGTGAACTCCGAGAGGTTGCGCCCTCCCTTCGTGCGGCACGCCTGCGTCAACGCGCGATACTCGTCCTGAGTCAAACGGAACACTACGATTCGATTACGCGGTTTAGTGGTAGGCACGGTTCTATCGAGCGAAGTCGGATCAGTCCGGGGTGGACTGACTGATATGTTCCCTGTCAATTTCTACAGCTACGGACCGATTGAGCAACTCCACGTTCACGACGACGCGCCAGGCGCCCTGTTCGCGCAGCAGCGTCCCCCGCACACCTTCGAGCGGGCCCCTGCTGATCCTGACCTTCTCGCCGGCGAGAATCCGCGGCTGTGGCTCCATGGGCCGGCCGGAGGCCACCAGGGTCTGGAGCGCTTCGACCGCGTCGTCTTCCACCGGAATATCGGTGGCACCAAATCCCACGATCGAGCGGACTCCCGGAGTGTTCAGAACGTCCAGCCGCTGCTTGTAGTTGAACCGGCAAAAGACATACCCCGGGAAGAGCGGCACTTCGACGGTCTGGGTGCGGTCGGACCATGCGCGCCGCACGCGGTAGAGGGGCAGGAAGCCCTGCAGCTCGCGCATAATAAGGTGCTGCGCCGTCGCCTTTTCATGGCGCGGCTTGACGGTTAGGGCGAACCACCAGAGTTTCTGTCGAATGGGCACTTTGGGCAGAGCTATCGCTATGTCAGTCCCGAGTTGTGTTTTACTCGGAAATTTCTAGCATTTGCTGCGGCTTGAAGTCGGAAGGGGCGGCGCCCCACCGGCAACTGGTTTGAGATAACCAGATCCGCAATGCAGAATCTTGAAGTCCGTATGGTAGTGCACAGCGAGCATACGCGCAAGCACTTTGTAAGCGGCTCGTGAAGAATCTAAGTCCGCCCCCCTCGTTTGGGGGTGATCCGCTCGCGCGAGCGAGCTAAAACTCCACCATCAATCCAGCTGAAGGCAGCACCGGGAACATCCGGCTCAACGAGAGGAAGGCGCGGCCGGACTCATCGTGCCCGTTGTAGCTGTCGAAACGATAATTCGGGCGATTCAAAACGTTGACGACCTCGGCAAACACCGTGAGTTTCCAGCGATCGAACGTGCGCGATTTGTTCACGCGCACGTCGGTCCGCTGATACGGATCGAGGCGCGCCTGGTTTCTCTCGCGGCTAAGCGCCCACCCATCGCCGTCGCGCCGAAAATAGCCGGGAATCGGAAAGCCGCTCCCATATGTCCAGCGTGCACTGATGTGGACACTGGGACGCAGCCGGTACCCGAGATAGACGTTGGCCGTATGACGCTGATCCTGGTCGGCCGCGAAGCGCGCGCCCGTGACCCCGTCGCGCATGCGCGCCCAACCGAGCGCGTACGAAATCCAGCCCGTCAACCGATTGGCCGTCCGCCTCTGCAGGACGAACTCGACGCCTTTGGACTCGCCGGAGACAGAGTTCGACAACGGCGCCTGGAAGTTGTCGGTTAGAATCGCGCCATCGGAAGCCAGCCGCGACTCTAGCCACGGACGGAACAACAGATCGCGATCGCGCCGCCGGTAAGCGGTCACGCGCAGGCGTGCCTGCGGCCCGAGGCGTTGCTCCACCGCCGCCGCCAGGTGGGTCGCGCGCTCCGGCAGCAGACGGCGGTTGCCGTACACCGAGTACAGCGATTGTTCGTCGGGGAACTGCGCGTACTGCCCCCAGGTTACCTGCAAACGAGTCGAGCGCCACGGCAGCACCGTTACCGAGGTCTGCGGCGACACGGCCCCGTTATCCCAGCGCGAGCCCGCCGACACGAACAGCCGCTGCGCGAAGTTCCACGACTGCTGTGCATACCCGCCGCGCATCGTCGTCGCGCCGCGATAGCCCTCGACGCGCGCGTGCGACGCCGCATCGTAGTAGTAATCGGCGAAGCCATCGCCGCGCACGTGGCGGGCCAAGGCGCCGAATTCCAGCGTCGCGCCGCGGGTCCAGGACCAGGAGCCGCTCGTCTTGGCCGTCCACTCCGAGTGGTACCCGGACGCCAGCACGTTGCCGTCACGATTCGTGTCGTCGTAGCGCTCGCGCAGCCAGGCCAAATGCGTGTTCAGCAGAAACGTCGAGCTCGGCGCGAGCTCCCAGGACACGTCGCCGAGAGTAAACCGGTACCCGGCGATCATCGAGGTGTTCAAGGCCAGCCGGTCGCGCGCATCCGACCGGTCGAAGTTCGACGTCCCGTCGATCGCCTTCACCCGGATCGTGCTGCCGTGCGCAAGGTCGTAGGCGCCTTCCGCCTGCAGGTCGGTGAAGCCAAATGCCATGGTAGGCTCGTCGCCGCCCGCCTTCACGAGATATTGCAGATAACTCTTACGCGCGCTGACCAGCCAGGAGCCGCGCGCGCCGCTGCCGATCGGACCTTCGGCCATTACACCCGCGTCCGGCGCTCCCGCGGTCACCCGCAGACTGGTCTGCGAACGGCTGCCGTCCCTGGTTCGTACGTCGAGCGCGCCCGCCGTCCGATTCTCGAATTTCGGTCCGTAGCCCTCGGTCTCGAGCGACATGTGCTCCACCACGTCGCCGTTGAAGACCGTCAGCGATCCCGAAGGGCCCTCTCCTTGAACCGTGTGAAACGGCATATGCAGCAGGATGTCGTCCAGGTACAGGCCGACTCGCGTATACGGCGCCCCATGGATGGAAAAGCGGCTGTCGAAATCGTCGTTGGAGGACACGCCCGGCAGGCTCTGGACCGCTCGCAGCGGATCGTCGGTCAGCACACCGGCGAGGTTCTTGGCTTCGTTCCCCTCCAGCCCGAACTCCGTCGGGCCGGACGTCCGCACCGGGTCGAAGGGATTCGCCCGCACCTCGGCGCGATCGGTCCGGTCCAGCGATTCGGGCGTGAGCGAGGCCTCCACCCACTGGACCTCAGGCGATGCGACCGTGATCGGCGTTTGCAGAAGCCGGTAACCCACGGTCGAGAACTTGAGCAAATGGGGACCGCCGGCAACTGCTCCGAGGTCGAAGCCGCCATCGGCGCCCGTAAGCGTCTGCCTCGCTTCGCCAGCCAACTGGACCGCCACACGGCCGAGGGCTTCCCCCGTGCGCGCATCGCGAACGATTCCCCGCAGCGCTCCGCTCTGAGCGAAGCACGCGGTGCTGCAGACCGTCAGGAGTAAAATTTGGCGCACACCGCATCCCCGAGTGACATTGGGTCAGAAGATGCGCGGCGAGCCGGTTTTGTTGCGTGGTATTTTTCAACGGCGCCCCGCCGCGCCGCGACGGGGTGTTTTGGCGATCTGCGCTAGAAGTACAGCTTCACGCCGAACTGGATGTAGCGCGGCGACCCGTTCTGGTACAGGGTCCCGAAGTTCGTCGCATAGGCCTGCCGCAGGCGGAAGTCCTTGTAGCCCGTTAGCGTGGTGATGTCGTACGACGCCGCCGGCTTGCCGTAGAAGTTCGACGGCAACGGGATGGCGAAGAAGTTCGCCGGCAACGCGCCGGCGGCGCTCTTCTGCGCGTTCACCATAGCGTTGATCTGGGCCAGTTGCGCCGTTCCCGCCGTGGTCGCGGCCAGCGGCTGGTTGTTCGCCGTCGCCCACGTGTTGTAGTCCGTCGCATTCAGCGCGGCGGTGCTCGGCGCGCCCATGAAGTCGGCTCCCCCCGCGTTATTCGGATAGACCGCGAACACCGGATGGTTGAGGGCGTTCAGTGCGTCCGCGCGGAACTGCAGCCGGCGACGGTGACCTTCCCCGAGGTAGAAATCCTTCTGGAGCGACATGTTGAAGGTCTGCGACCACGGTCCGCGGACGCCGTCGAGCGTGCGCGGCGCAGTGCCGAGCGCGCCCAATGCGGGACGCGCAAAGGCCGAGGGATTCACATACGGCTGGCAGCCCGTGCCGACCGGGCAGTTCCGGTCCCACAGCGGATTGACCAGCGGCACTCCGGGAATGACGTCCGGACGCGCCGTGTGGGTGATGTCGCCGAGCTGGTTGGCGTCCGAGAGATACGGCATATACGGGAAGCCGCTGCTCCACTTCATGGTCCCGCTCGTGGTCCAGCCGCCGACCAGGATATCGACGGGCTTCCAGAGATGATTCCCGAACTGCCGCCCGCGGCCGAAGGGCAGATCCCAGATGTACGTCCCGTTGATTACGTGGCGCTGGTCGAAGGTCGAGACCGAGCGGTCGTTCGACCGCGACGCGCCGAAGGCCGCCTGACCGTCCGTAAACCCGCCGACGGAGGTCAGCACGTTCTTGTCGCCGCCCGAGGACGACGCGTCGTCGATCGACTTCGCGTAGGTGTAGTTCGACGTAAAGGTGATGCCGCCGCTCATGCGGTGCACGACATTGATGTAACCGGCGTGGCGGATGCTGTTGGCGCTCGCATCGTACAGTTGCGTGATGCTCGAAAAGCCCAGGAACGGGCTGCCGAGGCTGCCCTGCTGGACCGTCAGCGCGCCGCCGGTGAAGGGATTCTTGCGGCCCAGCGGGTCCGCGACGGTGGCGGTCGAGCTGATGTTATTCGCGTTGAGCGCGTTCAGCAGCGCCTGGTCTTTCGGGTTGATGTTGACCTTGCCGAGGAACAGGTGCGTGCCCTTGTTGCCGACATAGGAAACCTCGACGGAGGTCGACTTGTTCAACTGCATCGAGACCGTCATGTTCCAGTTCTGGATGTACGGCGTCTTGTAGCCCGGCGAGATCGCGAAGCCGCCGACGTTGAGGTAATACAAGCTGTTCAGCGCCACAACGCCGTTGGACGGCGCGGCGATGTTCTGTTCCGCCGTCCCGCCCGTTAGCACCGGCGGGTTCGAGCCGAGCCGCATCACATACGTCGGATTGGCAGTGCTCGAAGGGACCGTGGACGCGTAATTCGACGTCGCGCCGAAATCGGGCGTCGGCAGGCGGAAACTGCCCGTCACCGGCGCGTGCGACATCCCATAGCCGCCGCGGAGGGTGACGCGGCGCGCAGAGAGGAACGCCGGACTCCACGCGAAACCGAAACGCGGTTCGATATTGCGCCAATCTTCGCGCCACAGGTAGTGGCTGTTGCCGTGTCCGCTGAAGACGAACGGCGGGACGTTTACCGATTTGATCACTTCGCCATCGTTCAGGGTCAGAGGGCTCGCCAGCGCGACGCTCTGCGTCAGGTCGGGACGGTAGACGCCCTGGTGGTCGTACTTTTCGGTGCGCGGCAACTGCACGCTCCACCGCAGGCCGAGATTCAGGGTCAGCCGCGGCGTCACTTTCCAATCGTCCTGAATGAACAGGGCGCCCGCGTTCCAGCGGTAGTAATACGGGATCTCCACATTGCGGAGCGTCACGTTGCCGTTGGGTACGCCGAGCAGGAAGCTGGCCCAGGGGCTGCCGCCGGTGCCGGTCGACGTATTCGTCGAGTTCGTCTGCGTCGAGGCGAAGGCGTACTGGCCGCCGAGTGCCGCGAACAGCGGGGTCACGTCCTGCAAGGCATGCGAGACGTCGACACCGAATTTGAAGCTCATCGCGCCGCGCACTTTATACACGATATCCGTGATGGCATAGCGCTCTTCGACGTCCTCGTTCTGGGTCGAGCCGCCGCCGCCGATGCCGGTCGCGGTGCTGCCGCCGCCGCCGAACGAGCTGCCGGGGAACAGGGTGTTCAAGCCCGGGACGCCGCCGTGCGTGATGTTGGGCAGGCCGAGGTCGGTGTTGATGTTGGCGCCCGTCTTGGCGTCGTACTCGGGCGCGACGGTGCTGCTGAACCGCCCGCGCGTATAGTTCAGACGGATGTCGTTGTAGAGCGACGCGCTGAACGTGTGCGTGTCGGAGAGCATCGCCTGCTTCGCCCAGCTATACTCGGCGCCGTTGCTGGTCGGGCTGAGGGGCGTGTCCTGCGTCTTCACGATCGGGGTCGCCGTATAGCGCAGGAAGATGCGGTTCTTGTCGCTGATCGTGTGATCGAAGCGGGTCGTATAGCGCTTCTCCTCCTGCCGCAGACGACGCGGGAGGAAGGCGTTCGAGATCAGGCCGTTGCTGTTCAAATAGTAGGCTCCCGCCGGCGCCACCAGCGCGGCTGCCTTCAAAGCCGAAGGGTCCAGCATCGACTTGGGGATCACGTTGCCGGGGAACGGCGCCGCCGTCGCGCCGGTGGCGAGCGTGATCGGCGTGAACTGGTTGCCGTTCACGAGAGTGTAGTTCTGATAGATCGTGCTATCGACGGGCGCCACGGCCGCCGGCGCGATCGTCGCATACTGCGCCGCGACGGACCTCGGGATCCAGCCGCTGGCCGTGTTCACCACGTCGCTAAAGTCGCCCTGCCGCATGCCGTCGGTCGGCAGCAATCCGTATTGATCCAGGTGGTCGCGGCGATAGAACGGTTCATAAGCGGCGAACCAGAAGGTCTTGTTCTTGCCGTTATAGACCTTGGGAATAAAGACCGGGCCACCGGCGGAGAGTGAGAACTGGTTGTACTTGAGGGTCGGCTGCGGCCGGTTATTCGAGGCCAGTGTCCACGGCGCGGCGGCGAACGCAGGGTTGCGGTTGTACCACAGTGCCGTCCCATTCAGCCGGTTCGTGCCGGACTTCGTGGTGGCGTTGATGATGCCGCCGCCCGTCGTGCCGTACTCCGCGGAGTAGACGGTCGTCTGCACCGTGAACTCCTGCACCGTCTCCGGCGAGAAACTCACCATCGTGCGCGCCAGGCTGATGCCGGTATTGTTCGTGCCGTCCGCCATCATCTGCGTGCTGAGCGGACGTCCGCCGCCAACGCTCAGATTGCAGCCGGGACACGTCGTCACCGAGACCATGGCGGGATTCTCCGTTCCGGCGTCGCCCGAGACATTCGGCAGGGTCAGGGCCAGGTCGAGGACGCTGCGGTTCACGAGCGGGACATCGCGCAATTCGCGCTCCGAGATCGTGCTGCTGGTGGTGCCGGAGTCGGTGTTCACCATCGCCGCTTCGGCGAGCACGGTCACCGAAGTGTCGACCGAGCCCGTCTCCATCGTGACATTCACGGTCGCGTTGCTGGCGGTGTCCACTTTGACGTTGTCGACGATCTTCTTCTTGAAGCCGGCGGCCTCGACCTCAACGCGGTACGTCACCGGATCGAGATTCGGAACCGAGTACGACCCGGCGTCCGACGTCGAGACTTTGTGGACCTCGTTGGTGCCGACGCTCGTCACCGTGACGTGCGCCCCGGCAATCACCGAGGAGGACGCGTCAAAGACAGTTCCGGAGATGCTTCCGCGGTTGGTCTGCGCCAAGGCAGACGCGGCGAGCAGCAACATGGCGACCCAAATGCGCATACGGACAATGACCCCTTTCTATAGGACGGAATCTTACCCCTACCCAAAGCCCACGCCAACTGCTCCGGTTGACCGGCCGGCCGTTTCACATGCCGAAACGCGGCCTCCCCCGTCTTGCAAGGGAAGGATGATATCCCGGATTCGGTAGACACCCCACAGTTTTGCACTGCGAATCGAAAAACCTGTTAACGAAGCTCCTCGAAAGGGGTGTTTCCGATCCGGTAGCTCCGCCAATCGCGAAAGTCGAAGTGCCACCATTCGGTCTCATAGACGGTGAAACCCTGGCGTTCCATGGCGCGGCGCAGGAGATCGCGATGGGCGTGCTGGTCCGCCGTGCCCCCCGTGTAGGTGGGGTACGACCGCACCGACATCTCGTCGTAAACGCCGGTCATCTCGACCTCGCGGCCGGTCTTCAGCTCGTACAGCGTGAGGTCGACCGCACAGCCGCGATTGTGCCGCGAGCCACTCGCCGGGTCGGCTACGAACTCGTGCTTGTCCGGCGGCGTCGCATCCCAGAAGATCTTGGTCACATACCAGGGGCGATAGGCGTCGAAGATCATCAGCCCGTAGCCATCTTTCGCGAGCTCGCGGTGCGCCCGCAGCAGCGCCTCCGCGGCTGGCCGCTGCAGGAACGCGCGCGCCGACGAGTAAACGGGCGTGCTGAGGAAGTTGTCGGTGGTGGCGTAGCGTATGTCCAGCTTGATCCTGGGATCGAGCTTGGCCAAGTCCACTAGATCGAAGGGCCGGAACTCGCCAGCTTCGGCCGGCGGCTGGGCCGCGAGTGCCTCTTTCCGCAGCTCGGCGACCGGGCGGACCGGCGCGATCCGGAAGATCCGCGGACGCTCCTGCGCGGCGAGCGCCAGTGCGGCGAAGCAGAACAGAATGCGGAGCCGGAGCATCTACGCATCATACCCATGTAACGATTGCGGCTGCGCGAAGCGTCGGTACAAGGGTGAAGATCACCCGCCGCACCGCCCTCGGAGTGCTCGCCAGCACCGCCGCTCTCGAACAGCAGGCCGCCGCACAACAGACCGCACCCGGCGGACCCGTGCGCGTGAATTGGCTCGATGGGGCCGCGCCGGCGATCGCTTCCGGGATCAGTTGGGGCGTGCCGTGGCGGCGTGGAACGGTCCGCCGCGAGCAAACGTTCTCACTGACCGCCAACGGGAAGGCCCTTCCGCTACAAGCGTGGCCGCTCGCCTACTGGCCGGATGGGTCGATCAAATTCACGGGCTTCGCTACAGTCGCGGGGCCCGATGCCGCGGGTCCGCTGCAACTGGCGCCCGGTACGCCTGCCACTGCCAACCTCACGGTTCGCGACTCCGCCGCAGCGGTCGACATCGACACCGGACGCGTGCAGTGCCGGATCGCGAAGCAGGGCCGCGCGGTGATCGAGTCGCTGACCGTCGAAGGGCGCGTTGTGGCGCGCGATGGACGCCTGATGTGTACGCTCGACGGCGGCGCCGCTTTCACAAGCGCGATTCGCAAGGTGACGGTCGAGCAGTCCGGGCCGGTGCGGGCGACAGTGAAGCTCGAAGGCGTGCACCGCGCCGATAGCGGGACTCGCGAGTGGCTGCCCTTCGTCGTGCGCCTGTACTTCTATGCGGGACTCGAGCAGGTCGGCTTGGTTCACACGATCGTGTTCGACGGCGACGATCAGAAGGACTTCATCCGCGGACTCGGGCTCGCCTTCGCAGTCCCGATGCGCGAACAGGTCCACAATCGCCACGTCCGCTTCGCAGGCGAAGAGGCGGGGCTGTGGTCCGAACCCGTCCAACCCGCGACCGGTCGACGCTTCCTGATGCTGCCCGGCACCCGCACCAACGCGTTTCCCGACCAGCTCGCCGGCAAGCGTCTCCCGAATCGCGACGCATTCGACCGCGCCGGCCAGAAGCTCCTCGCCGACTGGGCCGTGTGGGATGACTATCGGCTTTCGCAGCCAACGCCCGACGGTTTCACGATTGCGAAGCGCACCAACCCGCAGAGCTGCTGGCTCGACGCGCTCGCGGGACGCCGCGCCGCGGGGCTCGTCTTCGCGGGCGATGTCTCAGGCGGCCTCGCGATCGGCGTGAAGGACTTTTGGCAGTCGTACCCGAAGGCGCTGGAGGTCCACGGCGCCGCGACCGATTCCGCCGAAGTGCGCGTGTGGCTGTGGTCGCCGGACGCGCCCGCGATGGACCTCCGCCACTACGACACGCGGGCGCACGACCTCGATTCCAGCTACGAAGATGTGCAGCCCGGCTTCAGCACGCCGCACGGGGTCGCACGCACGCACGTCCTGACGCTGTTTCCGAGCGGCTCCACGCCGTCAAAGGAGGAGACGGCTCGGCACGCGCACGCCGCGCAGACGCCGCCGATGCTCTCCGCCGCGCCCGAGCACCTGCACTCCACCGGGGTCTTCGGCATCTGGAGTCTGCCCGATCGCTCGACGCCCGCGAAGCGCGCCATCGAAGACGAGCTCGACGCCGCGTTCGCGCTGTATCACAAGGAGGTCGACCAGCGCCGCTGGTACGGCTTCTGGAATTTCGGCGACGTGATGCACCAGCACGACGGTCCGCGCCACGAATGGCGGTACGACGTCGGCGGCTTCGCGTGGGACAACAGCGAGCTCGGCACGGATATGTGGCTCTGGTACACGTTCCTGCGCACCGGCCGCGCCGACGTGTTCCGCATGGCAGAGGCGATGACGCGCCATACGGGCGAGGTCGACACGTACCATCTCGGGCGGTTCGCGATGCTCGGGTCACGGCACAATGTGCGGCATTGGGGCTGCGGCGCCAAGGAGGCGCGCATCAGCCAGGCCGCGTATCGCCGCTTCCATTACTACCTCACGACCGATGAGCGCACCGGCGACCTCATGCGCGAAGTGGTCGACTCCGATTACAAGGCGACCGAGATCGATCCGATGCGGCTTGCGTCTCCGCTGACCAAGCCCCTGCCCTACCCTGGCCGCGTCCGCGGCGGTCCCGACTGGCTCGCCTTCGTGGGCAATTGGATGACGGAATGGGAGCGCACCGGCGACACCAAATACCGAGACAAGATCGTCGCGGGAATGGACTCGATCGCGAAAATGCCGTTCGGGTTCCTGACCGGTCCCAATCAACTCTACGGGTACGATCCGAAGACCGGCCAGCTCTTCGCGCTCGAACAGCGCGTCGGGACGTACAATCTCGCGACCATCATGGGCGGCGGCGAAGTGGTGTTCGAGTTGAACACGCTCATCGATCATCCCGGCTGGAAGAAGGCGTGGGATCAATACTGCCGTCTGCACACGGCGCCGCAGAACGTGGTCGCTGCCGACACGGGAGAGACGGGCGCGGATGGGCGTTATGCGCGCCCGGGCCGTCTCGCCGGCTATCTCTATTCGATGACGAAGAACGCGGCGTACGCACAGAAGGCGTGGGCCGGTATTCGACCGATCCGGTACAACACGACGGCGTTGAAAGGCCCCGAGGTTCTCAGCCCAATCGACGAGGTCGCGGGCGTGTCGACGAATAGCGTGGCGCAAGGCTGCCTCGAAGCGATCGAGGTCCTGGCGATGTGCGGCGACGCGATGCCTGCGTAAGCGGTGGATTCCCCACATTGTAATCGGCGGCGCCAACCTGTACACTGGACGCCCATGCGCTTAATCACCGGGATAGCTGTCGCTTGCTTCGGCCTTTCTCTTCCCGCCTCGGCGAACTTGCTCGAGATCACGTTCAACGGTAGCTTCACCGGCATCGACCCTACGAAAGACCTCAGCAACATGGTCTTCGTGTACGAGGGCACCGACGGCGCGAACACCTTTACGTACGCCTCCCAGGTTTTCATCACTGGGTCGACCTTCTGTCACGTGAACTGCACGTTCCAAGCTACCGGGGAGCGCTCCGTGCCGGATGGCTGGAACCCCATCGGATACTCGAAGTTCACCGTTATGGGTCTCTATGAGGGAGGCGGCCTCTTCATTGCCACCGACAGCGCTTTCGATTGGACCGCTACCACTTTCGACGCCGACTTTGGGGCGTCGCCGGGAGAAGCGCAGTTGATAGCGGACGCAAACCTGCCGCTCCCGTGGGGATTCGGCTCGTCCGCCGACGCCATCGCCGTCTTCGAGTCCAACCGTCCCTTCATGCCGTCGGTCACGCTCGGAACGAACCCGGTGCTCGGCAGCAGCAATATCTGGGACTTCACGACCGGCGGTCAGAACGGCAGCTTCGGTCTGACCGCGATCACCCCCGCCACCGTTCCGGAACCCGGCGGCGCCGGCCTGCTCGCGATCGGTCTCGCTGCGGTTGCCTGGAGACTCCGCCGCTACCGCGCCCAATCGCACTGACAGCGGACGCGGCCCGATGTATCCTGCATGACGATGACCGCGCTGGCCCGCTGGCAGAATTTCTATGTGATCGCCGGGTCGTCTGCCGGCGCGCTGATCGGGCTGCAGTTCGTCGTCCTGAGTCTCATCAGCGACAATTCCAGGCGTCGCAGCGATGCCACGGCAGGCAGCGCCTTTGCCACCCCGACGATCGTGCATTTCGGAGCCGTGCTCGGACTTTCGGGAATTCTCGTAGCTCCGTGGGATGGAATCGCTTTCGTTACCGCGCTGTGGGGGCTCGTAGGACTGAACGGAGTCGTGTACACCCTGGTGGTCCTGCGGCGAATGCGGGCGCAGTCCGCGTACCGTCCGGAGCTGGAAGACTGGCTGTTCCATGTCGTGATACCGCTGGCGGCGTACGGCGCGCTGGCGGTCTCGGCAGCGGCGGCCCGAGTTTGGCCGCGCGAGGCGTTGTTCGCGGCCGGAGGGTCGGCGGCCGCGCTTCTCTTCGCCGGAATTCATAACGCGTGGGACGCGGTGACGTACCACGTCTTCGTGAAGCGTCTCGACTAGCCTTGCGGAGAGTTAGCTCTCTTCCGCGCGTAGGCGCCCGCGTAGTCGAATACGATCGTGCCGGCTTTCTGCAGCCAGCGGCGGAGGTGGACCCGATCGAAGCTGCCCTGAATGGTGATCTGCGCGGCTTTGTCCTTACCCAGCGGCCTCAGGAGCGGTTCGTCGAAAAGCTGGCCGCTCCAGAACATGAGGTCGACGCGTTCTGACCGAACCCGATAGCCCACGATCGGGTTTTCGCCAATGAACCAGACGGGACTACCGTGCCAGATTTTCGACGTGGCATTCGGAAGGGCCCCGTCGATCTCCGTTTGCAGCTTGTCGCAAATGGCGGCCAATGCCGGAGTCTGCGACACTGCGTACGCTGCGATGGAGGCCGTCGCGCCAGATCCAGACTTGGAACGCATGTGGTGCTCCCTCTCCTAAGTTGCTTGCGCGTCGCGAAGGCGCGCCGTTTGTTCGAGCAAATAGTTCCGCTCGGAAATGCTCGCGGTGCTCAATGCTGCTGCCTGGTAGTCTCGCATGGCGCCGGGCAGGTCTCCAGCCAGTTCGAGCAGGTGAGCGCGCACGGCAAAGAGGCGGTAATGATCTCGCAACGGTCCTGCTTCCAACTCTTCGAGTTGCCGCAATCCTTCCGCGGGGCCGTTGACCATCGCCACGGCCACTGCCTGGTTCAGAGTCACGACGGGGTTGTCGGCGATCCGCCTCAGCACCGAATACAGAGCCAAGATTTGCGGCCAGTCGGTCGCTTCCGTGGAAGCAGCCTCATCGTGAAGCGCTGCGATGGCCGCCTGCAACTGGTATGGGCCCACGGACCCCCGCGACAAGGCGCGGCTCACCAGTTCGACGCCTTCCGCAATCAAACTCCGATCCCACAGGCCGCGGTCCTGCTTGTCGAGAGGGATCATTTCGCCGTGCGGACCGGATCGCGCCGGACGGCGCGCATGCGTCAGGAGCATGAGCGCGAGAAGCCCTTCGACTTCGGGGTCGCCGGGCAGCTTGGCGGAAACCAATCGCGTCAACCGGATCGCCTCGACGGCGAGGTCCGCGCGCCGCAGATGTTCTCCCGTGCTCGGAATGTAGCCTTCATTGAAGATCAGGTAGAGCACGTGCAACACGGCGGCAAGCCGTTCGCGAATATCCTCGCGGGCCGGCAAACGAAACGGAATACCGGAATCCCTGATCGTCTGTTTCGCCCGGGTGATGCGTTGGGCCATGGTTGCTTCGGGGACCAGGAAGGCGCGCCCGATCTCCGCCGTGGTCAAACCACCTACTGCGCGCAGGGTCAGGGCGATCGCGGACGAGGTCGTTAACGACGGGTGGCAGCACATGAAAATGAGGGCCAGCGTTTCATCCTCATCGGACTCAGCGTCGTCCGCGGGTAAAACATAACCGGCCTCCATCGCGGTCGCGGCCTCGCGCTTCTGGCGAGCGGCGTCCGTGCGGACCTGGTCGGCAATCCGCCGGCCCGCTACGGTGATGAGCCACGCGCGAGGGTTGTCCGGAACGCCGTCCCGCTGCCACTGTAACGCGGCCGCGAGGAGCGCCTCCTGGACCGCGTCCTCGGCGGACGCGAAGTTCCGATACCGGCGCGTCAATACGGAAAGCACCTGCGGCGCGAGTTCGCGCACGAGGCCTTCCCAGCTTGGCGGCGTCACTGCGCTACATCTCGGGAGGAGCGCTCATGATCTGGCGGACCTCGATCGGCATGTTCAACGGAACACCGCCTGGCCCCGGCGCGGCCGAGGCCATAGCCGCTATTTCGTAAGCGCGCTGCTCGCTCTCGACGTCGACGATCCAATAGCCGATCAGGAATTCTTTGGACTCGGCAAAGACGCCGTCGGTGGTCGGCGTACCGTCTTTCGATGCTCGGACCACCTTGGCCTGATTGGGCCACGCCAAGCCTTCCGCCGAAACGAGTTCCCCGGCGTCCTTGAGCTTCCGGTTCAGCGCCATCATGAACTGGATATGCGCATGAATCTCCTCCTGGCGCCAGGTGGCAATGCCTTTGGACTGGCTCTCGGGGTCCAACTTCATTCCCATCATCAACATGAATTTCATAAACGTCCTTTCGATTCTCTCACTGGAGTGAGGTTTCAAATGGAGGTCGGAACTGGGGCCTGGAATTCTACATGGATGGGTGAATTTTTGGAAGATTCCGAGAGATTTGGCGGTTAATCAAGCCTGGATTCCCAGAACCATGCGCCCTCCGAGTCGGTGCAGATTCGGGCGATCCTGGCTAAGAATTCGGACCTTTCCTCCGCGCCGACAGGATTCGCCTTCAAAGACTCCGCGCTGTCACGACCAACGGAGAGTTTCTTTAGTTCCCGAAATGCTTCCAAGAATCCATCCAGCGTCGTCGCGACGGTGATGGCCGGCTCCCATACATCAGGTCCCGATGTCTCTGTGTCCGATCCGCAGAAGTCAGAACATAGCACACGGAAGTTTGGATCGTCGGTATCGAGGAGCAATTCGCCGGCTCCCAAATCGGAATGGCCGATAACAAGCCAGCTCGGCTGCCAACTACCGCTTTGTCGAGTGTGCCAGAATTCAATCTCGTCGATGGCATAGACCACGATAGAGAAGTAGCCCATGGTTACCCAGTCGAATTCCATCGTGCTCCGAGCAGCTTGATATTCCTTGGGGATGATCACCATCGCTCGGGTATTATACTGCTCACGGCGGCTTGAAACGGCCGCAGCTTCGCCGGCTCTGCACAACGTGAGGAAGGTAGTGAAATGGCGGAGAGAGAGGGATTCGAACCCTCGATAGAGTTTCCCCTATACACGCTTTCCAAGCGTGCGCCTTCAACCACTCGGCCATCTCTCCGGGTCCGGAAAAAGAGTGGATCGCTTTCCAGAATAGCACGCCGGTCTACTGCTTCCCGACTTCTCCGATATTCGCGATCGTGTCGCCCTTCTTCATCGACGGCAGAGCTCCGATGTACAGAACGACTCCCGACATCGGCGCGACCGCGTCCCATTGCAGCTCTCCGAAATAATCCGTCACGTAGCCGATGCGCTGGCCCTTCTCGACGTACGCCTCCGGGGCGGCCAGCGGGTAGAAGATGCCTTCGCGCTCCGACGCGACACTCACATACTTCGTGATCCACAGCGGCCTTTCGATCGGCCTCGGATCTCCGGGCAGCATCTTCAGGTGGCGCATCACGGACCGCGTGCCCTCGACGAGCGCATCGACATCCTCGGCGTGCGTCGTCCCCGCATGTCCCGCTTCGACCGCTACCGACGGCTTTCCGAGACCCGCGCCGTACCGAGTCAGCGTCACGGACGGGGAGGGCTGGCGGAAGTCCTGCATGATGATGTGATCGAGCCCGAACGCGAGGACCATCGCGCGCGACTTCGCGTCGAGCTCCGCGTTCCCGGTCACGGCCCAATAGGCGTAGCTGCGCATATTCTCGTCGAGGTCGCCGCCGTGGAAGTCGAGAATGTAGTCGGCCTTCGCGACCACCTCGCGCGCGACCGCTGTCAACGCGCGCTCGGTTTGAGTGCCGTCGGCCTTCCCGGGATACAGGCGGTTCATGTTCTTCCCATCGACCGGGTTCAGGTGCGGGACCTTGTTCGCGAATGACGTCACATTGAGCAGCGGCACGACGATCACGGCGCCCGTCATCGACCCGGGATCGAGCGTCTTCGCGAGCTTCTCGAGGGCGAGAATCGACGCGTATTCCGTGCCGTGCGCGCCCGCGACGAGCGCCAGCGTGGGACCGGGCTTCGCTCCGTTCACCACAATGACCGGGATCTCCGCGGCGGCATCCGACCCCGCCGGAATCGACAGGAAGCCGGTGGCGCGATGTCCGGGAGCGGCGGTTGCCGAGCCAACCTTCAGGTCGGCGGCGCGAGCCGCGAGGATACAAACGAACGCAAGGAGGAGTCGGCGCATGGACCCATGTTAGTCCCGGCGCGCAGCCAGGAAGAAGGGATTGTCGCTGAAGACCGCGTCGACGCCGATCCTCGTCATGCGCCCGTAGGCGCGGGGGCTATTCACCGTCCACGCATTCACTCGGAGTCCCGCCTCGTGCGCCGCGACGACGAGCCGCGCGGTCGTGCGGCGATAGTCGGGGTGGATCGCCCAGGCGCCCATGTCGACCGCCGCGCGGACGAGACGCCGCGTCGGCAACATCGACGTCAACGCGATGCGACAATGCCGGCGCAGCGGCGGGAGTTGCTTCCACAGGAACGACGACACGACTATGCGGTCAGCGGCTGATCGGATCGTCGACGCCACCGCCGCCGCGATCCCTCGCTCCTTAATCTCCAGATGCAGTTCGGCGGCGCCGAAGCGCTCGAGGACCGCTTCGAGCCGCGGCACGCCGAGCTCGCCGAGTTCCCCCGCGGTGTGCGCGGAAACTCGTCCTCGGACCGCGAAGGCGCGCCGCAACGTCGCGTCGTGGATCACGACCAGCCGTCCGTCCGCCGCGCGGCGCACGTCGAATTCGATGGCCGGCGGGATGCCCAGCGAGACCAGCGCGTCGATCCCCGCGGCGAACGCGTCCAGCGTGTTCTCGCCCCGCCGGCGCGAGCGCGGACGCGTACGGCAGAGTCCACGATGGCTGATGATTGCCGGGGCCATTTCCTCCAGTGTAGGGGCTTACCGCACAGTGCGCGCGCAACTCGCACGTTATAATCCCTGGGTGATCCTGGTCGTCGACGACGAGAAAGATATCCGCAATCTGGTCCGTCTTTTAGCCGAGCGGGCCGGGTATCGCGTGACTGAAGCCGCCAATGCCCAGGAGGCGCTGGCCATCCTGCAGGAGCGCGTCTTCGAGCCGCAATTGCTGCTCACCGACATCGTGATGCCGGGAATGAGCGGCCTCTCGCTCGCCGCCCAAGCGCACCACATGAAGCCGACCCTGCCCGTGATTTTCATGAGCGGCTTCGCCAACGAATATCAGGACGAGCTGAGCGGCTCGGTGTGCCTCCGCAAGCCGTTCAAGGCGGCCGAACTCCTCACGGCGATTCAGGACGTGATCGGGGTCCCGCACGCGGCGCGGAAGTCCGATAAAAAAGGGCAGACCGCGGATTGCGATCTGCCCGTCAATCAGACTGACTCAGCGATTTAGAACGTGTAGAGCAACGTGCCCGCGGGCGGCTCGATCAGTCCCGTTGCGGCCACCGGCTCGCCTTCGCCTTCGACGTTCAACTGGCGGTAGTAGATGCCAGTGTCGCCGAGATAGACCTCGAGGTCGGCGGGGCGCGGGAGCGTGCCCTGGATCAGCGCTTCGGAGAGCGGATCCTCGATGTATTTCTGCAACGCGCGGCGCAGCGGACGAGCTCCGTAGCTGCGGTCGCCGCACGTCTTTTCGAGGATGTACTTGGCCGCGTCCGGCGCGAGGCGGATCTTGATCTGCTTGGCCACCAGGTTGACGTTCACCGTGTCCACCATCAGATCGATGATCTTGATCAGATCGTCGTCGGTCAGCGACGTGAAGAGGATGACCTCGTCGAGACGGTTGAGGAACTCCGGGTTGAAGGCCTTCTTCACCTCGCCCCGCACCAGATCCTCGACCTTCGTCGGGATGCCCTCGGTCGCCGGCGCCGAGAAGCCGAGGTGGCCGCGCTTCTCGAGGAAGCGGGCGCCCAGGTTCGACGTCATGATGATGATCGTGTTCTTGAAGTCGACCTGGTTGCCGAGACCGTCGGTCAACTGGCCGTCTTCGAACACCTGCAGCAGGATGTTGTAGATGTCCGGGTGGGCCTTCTCGATTTCGTCGAGCAGGATGATCGAATACGGATTGCGCTTGACCCGCTCGGTGAGCTGGCCGCCCTCTTCGTACCCGACGTAGCCCGGAGGCGAGCCGATGAGTTTGGAGACCGAGTGCTTCTCCATGTACTCCGACATGTCGAAGCGCACGAGGCTCTTCTCGCTGCCGAACAGGAACCCGGCCAGCGCGCGCGCGACTTCCGTCTTGCCGACGCCGGTGGGTCCGAGGAACAGGAACGAGCCGGCAGGACGGTTCGACGCCTTCAACCCCGCGCGCGAACGCCGGATGGCGCGCGCCAGGGCCGAAATCGCCTTCTCCTGACTGATGACCCGTTTGTGCAGTTCCTCTTCGATGCGGAGCAGCTTGGCAATCTCCTCTTCCTTGATCGAGGTCATCGGCACGCCGGTCCAGCGCGCCACGACTTCTTCGATATCGTCCTTGGTGACGCAGCCCGTCGAGGAGTCGTCGAGGTTGTACTTCTCGCGGAGCTGGCGCATGTTCTCGCGCTCCTTCCGCTCCTCGTCCGAATAAAAGCGCGCCTTCTCGAACTCGTGATTCGCGATGGCGTTTTCCATCCGGTGCACGATGAACTTGATGCGCTTTTGGATGTCGGCGAGATCGGCCGGCAGCGTGGTCTGGCGCAACTTGACGCGCGCGCCCGCCTCGTCGATCAGGTCGATGGCCTTGTCCGGAAGATAGCGATCGGGAATGTAGCGGCTCGAGGTGAAGACCGCCGTTTCGATCGCGTCGTCGGTATAAGCGACCGCGTGGAACTTCTCATAGCGGTCCTTGATGCCGAACAGGATTTTGACCGCGTCGGCTTCGTTGGGCGGCGGAACCTTAACGGCCTGGAAGCGCCGCTCGAGCGACCGGTCCTTCTCGATCGACTTGCGGAACTCCGCCGGCGTGGTGGCGCCGATGCACTGAATCTCGCCGCGCGAAAGGGCGGGCTTCAGGATGTTGGCGGCGTCGAGCGACCCTTCGGCCGAGCCCGCGCCCACCAGGGTATGGAGCTCGTCGATGAAGATGATGGCGTTCTGATTCTCCATCAACTCCTTCATGATCGTCTTGAGCCGTTCCTCGAACTGGCCGCGATACTTGGTGCCGGCGACGATCAGGGAGAGGTCGAGCGCCAGGATGCGCTTATCGGCGAGGAACGACGGGACGTCGCCCTCGGCAATGCGCTGCGCCAGGCCTTCCACGATCGCGGTCTTACCCACGCCGGGTTCGCCGATCAGGACCGGGTTGTTCTTGGTGCGCCGGCAGAGGATTTGGACGACGCGCTCCAGTTCGTAATCCCGGCCAACCAGCGGGTCGAGCGTGTTGTCCATGGCGGACTGGGTAAGGTCGCGGCTGAACTCGGCGAGCAGCGAGCTTTCCTTCGGCCGCGCGGACGCGACCTTCTCGCTCTGCGACCGAGCCAGCTCTTCGCGGATGGTCGATAGCCGCAGACCCCGCTCGTGCAGGATCTCGGCGGCAAAACATTTCTCTTCGCGCAGCAGGCCGAGGAGCAGGTGCTCGGTCCCGATGTGCTTGTGATTCAACCGCTCGGCCTCCTCCGCACCGTAGGCCAGGACCCGCTTGCACTCGTGGCTCAGCGGAAGGTCGACGGAAGTCGAAACCTTCTCCCGGATCGTAGTATGGCCTTCGATTTGTTTGCGGATGGACTCCACCGCGGCGTGCGAGCGCAAGAAACGGTTCGCAAGAGCCTTATCTTCCCGCAACAGGCCGAGGAGCAGGTGTTCGGTCTCGATGTAGGGACTACCGAACTGACTGGCCTCGTACCGGGCGAAGAAGATGACTCGACGAGCCTTCTCCGTATACCGCTCAAACATAGTTGTGACGCCCCCTATGACTAAAGATACTCCGACGCGGCTCCCGGTTGCGAATCATTCCACGCCGCCGGTACCACGCCTCCCTTGGCCATGTTCAAAACGCGGTCGCAACGCTTCGCGAACGCCAGATTGTGCGTGACCAGAACCGATGTCAACCGATGATTGCGATGCAGCTCTTCCAGCAGGCTGAAGATCATTTCCCCGGTCCGGAAGTCCAGGTTCCCCGTAGGTTCGTCCGCCAGCAGCACGGAGGGTTTTCCGGCCAGCGCGCGGGCAAGCACCACCCGCTGCTGTTCGCCGCCGGAGAGTTCGCCGGCGCGGTGCGTTGACCGCGCGCGCAGTCGCACTTCATCCAACCTCTCGAGAGACTCGGATGCGGCCCGCGCTTGGGGAACGCCCCGAATCAGCAGCGGCATCATCACGTTCTCCAGGGCGGTGAATTCCGGCAGGAGGTAGTGAATTTGCCAAACGAACCCAATTTCCCGGTTGCGAAAGTCCGCCTGTTCCGAGTCCGTGAGCGCTGAGATTTCTCTACTCTCGTAGTGTATCGTGCCTGTGGAAGGCCTGTCCAGACCGCCCAACAGGTGCAGCAGGGTCGACTTGCCCGCGCCCGATTCGCCAACCAGGGCCAGCATTTCGCCGCGTGCGACTTCGAGCGAGACGCCGGAGAACACGACGAGCTCCGCCGTGCCCGATTGGTACACCTTGGAGAGGTCGCGCGCGCGGATATACGGGTCGCTCATGCCTAAGGCTACGATAACAAAGGCACACTCGGATGCGGCATCGTGCACGGAAGCACCGACCCGGGCTTCCGCGTACCGGGATGATGGGGCTTATGGCTTCCAAGTCGCCCGCTCAGCCCTTCCTCTCCGACATCCAGGAGATCCGCCGCCGCGCCCGTCAACACATGGAAAAAGGCGCCGTCACCGAGAATTATCAGGCCGACCTCGAAACCGTCCACCGCGTTTTGAACGAGGCGCTGGCCACCGAGATCGTCTGCGTTCTGCGCTATAAACGCCATCAATTCATGGCCAGTGGGCTCGAAGCGTCGTCCGTCGCGCAGGAGTTCGCCGAGCATGCGGCGGAGGAACAGACCCACGCCGACCAGATCGCCGAGCGCATCACGCAGCTTGGCGGAGAGCCCAACTTCAGCCCGGAAGGCCTCGCCACACGCAGCCACTCGGAATACGTCGAGGGGAAGACGCTGCTGGATATGGTGAAAGAAGATCTGGTGGCGGAAAGGATCGCGATCGAGTCCTATTCGGAGATCATTCGCTTCTTCGGAGACAAAGACCCGACGTCAAGAAGGCTGATGGAAGAGATCCTGGCGAAAGAGGAAGAGCACGCGGACGACATGAAAAATCTGCTGGAGCGGGTCGGAAAAGCGGGGATCTGAATTTATTGGCCACGTATGAACACGAATGAACACGAATAAGCAAAGAACCTTTTATTCGCGTGCATTCGTGTTCATTCGTGGCCTATTGTCTTATTTCCGGACGGCCGGCTTTTTGACGTTCGGGCGGGTGGCGCCGCTCTTGATCACCTGGACCAGGGTGTCTTGGGGGACGCTCACGGTGATGTTCAGGTTGCTGCCGCTGGTCGTGATTTTCAGCGACTGAAGCAGGGTTTGGAGGTTGGCGTCGGGAGTCTGTTGCATCTGGGCGAGGCTCGCGAGCAGTTTGATCGCGTCGCCCATCTGGGTCGCGTCCTGGGCGGTAGCGGCCTGCGCCTGAGCGGTGACCACGACGTTGGCGCCGAATTTCACGCCACCGGCGGCCTGCTGGATGCTCTGGAAGGCGTTGCCCTGCCCCTTGGCGCCGACTCCGGGAATGGGCGGCATGCCTGCGGCGGGAACGAGCGTGCCCGGCGGGACCGTCGTGATGACCCACGCGTCCTGACTATTACTCCAGGTATTCACTTGGACGGCGATGGAGGCCGGCAGAGGTGTCGCGTGGCTCTGGCGGTCGATCGCCGCTTTCACGTTGGCGAGGTCGCCCGCGATGGCGATCGTCGGGTTCAGGATGGCAAAACCGCCGGTCTGCCTGGCGTCCTCGTAGATCGTGACGCCGTTGTAAGTCTCGGTGGTGGCCTCTGACTGCGTGGCGACGAGCGCGGCGATCTTACCCGCGTCGAAATTGCCGCGGATGGCCGCGAGCCCGCTCTGCTGCCCGGGAGTTGGGCCGCTCGAGGTGGCGACGAGGAGTTCGTGGACGTCGCGGGTCGGGTCGAACCCGGTGAGGGCGGTCAGCTCCTTCAGGTGGCTGTCCTGCGTCTGCATCTGACCGAGGACCCACTGGCCGAAGGGTGTCACCTTGGCCTGGTCCACATTGACGCCCGCGATCACCTTGGCATCCGGCATCATGAGGTTCATCAGTTGGGGGTCGGCAGCCCGGGCGGGCAGCGCCCCGCAGAGGACGGTCGCCAGCGTGGCGGTGGTCAGAAATCGTGCGTTCATACCATTCAGGACGGAGGTCCCTCTCTATTATTAACGGAAGGGGTCCGCACGGGCGCAACGCCCGAATCTCGGGCCGAAGCGCTATGCGTCAGGCACAAGTCGTCGAAGCGTCGGAGAGTGCGGCGGTCGATCAGACCGACGGCATGTAGCTCTCTGGCGGTCTCATGGACTGAAGCCATCACCGGACTACGATACTGTTTCGCCATCGGACTGATCACCTAAACCGCTCACGATGAGCGGCCCGCGCCTGTAAGTCCCCTGCCTACAACACGAATTTGCCGCCGACCGCTCACCGTGAGCGGTCGACCGGAATCTGATCGACGATTTCGATGCCGAAGCCTTCCAGCGCGACGATCTTCCGGGGGTGATTCGTGAGCAGGCGGATGGTGTGCAGCCCGAGGTCGCTCAGGATCTGGGCGCCGAGGCCGTGCTCGTGCTGTAACTGCCGCTGGCCTGCCTCGCCTTGGTAGTGCATGAAATCGCGGCCGTGGGAGATCATGCGGCCGCCCTCGATGCGGAACCCGGGGCCCGTCTCGTGCAGGTACACCAGGACGCCGCGGCCCTCCTCGGCGATCTGCCGCAGCGACTCGCGGACCAGCCGATTGCAGTCGCAATTCGTGGCGCCAAAGACGTCGCCGTAGACGCAGCGCGAGTGCATGCGGACCATCACGCCTTCCTGTCCCACGACGTCGCCGCGGACCAGCGCGAGATGGTACTCGGGGTTGATGTCGCTGGTGTAGGCGACGGTGCGGAATTCGCCGAACTCCGTCTCAATGCAGCCCTCGGCGGCGCGGCGGATGAACTTCTCGTGCTTCATCCGGTAGCGGATGAGCTCCGCCACCGAGATCATCTTGAGGCCGAAGCGCACGCAGAACTCGTGGAGCTGCGGTACGCGCGCCATGGTGCCGTCCTCATTCATGATTTCGCAGATCACGCCGGCGGGCGTGAGTCCGGCGAGCCGAGCGAGATCGACGGAGGCTTCGGTCTGTCCGGCGCGCACCAGCACACCGCCTTCGCGCGCGCGCAACGGGAACATGTGGCCGGGACGCGCGAGGTCGGAGGGACGGCAGTCGGGGTCGATCGCCTTCAGGATGGTCGCAGTGCGGTCGGCGGCGGAAATGCCGGTGGTGACCCCTTCGCGCGCGTCGATCGATTCGCAGAATGCGGTGCCGAAGTTCGAGGTGTTCGTCGGCGACATGAGCGGGAGACGCAGGTACTCGGTGCGCTCCGGCGTCAGCGCGAGACAGATCAGGCCGCGACCCTGCGTGGCCATGAAGTTGATGATTTCGGGGGTGACCTTCTCGGCGGCGATCGTCAAATCGCCTTCATTTTCGCGGTCCTCGTCGTCCACCACCACGATCACGCGGCCGGCGCGAATCTCGTCGATGGCCTCCGGCACTGAAGCAAACGGCATATCCCGATTGTACAAGGCGCTCTTTTCTGTGCGGTTCTGTCCCGTATCCGGGCGGCATTCCTGAAAGTGTGCGATTACGCGCTTGAGGCTCCGGCGCGGCTCTGCGATTCTGTGGCGATATGAGAGAGACCGGCAACATCGAAACGATTCGTGCGACTTACGCCGCCTTCAATCGAGGCGACATCGCCGGCGTCCTGAAAAACATGGACGAAACTATCGTGTTTACGACACCCGGCTCGGCGGCGGTCCCGATGGCGGGCACGCGCCGCGGCCTCGAAGAGGTGCGTCGCTTCTTCGAAGATCTCGAAAGGCGGATGGAGTTTGCAGTCTTCGAGGTACGGGAACTGCTCGCGCAAGGCAACCGCGTCGTGGCGCTGGTGCACTACGAAGGGCGGGATAAGAAGACGGGTCGTGGCTTCACCGCGGATTCCGCGATGCTCTGGACGCTCGGCAACGGCAAGGCGCTCCGCTTCCAGGAGTACACGGATACGGAAGCGCTGGCGGCGGCAGCGCGGCCGAACGAGACTCAGGCGTTGGGCGCGTCGTAAGAGGGAGCGTGAATGCAGTATCCTGAAGACGTCAGGATCGTGCCGAGCCATGGATAGCGCCAAGTCCTACGAAGAGATCATCGACTTTATCGCGCGCGGGACAACGCCCGAATCGGTCGTCGCCTTCAGACCCTCCAAAGCCCTGCAGCAACGCGTTGCCATATTGACCGAGCGCTCCCAAGAAGGCCTGCTATCGTCCGAGGAACGCTCAGAGCTCGAAGACTGCCTACAACTCGAGCACATTATGGTGATGGCCAAGGCTCGCGCGAGGCAACACATTCAACTTGGGCAGTGATGTTGGCGTTGCATTGCGGAAGCTCGTCGCCGAACGGGCGGGTCGCCGATGCGAATACTGTCTGCTGCACGAGGACGACGCGTACTTCTCCCATCAGGTAGACCACATTGTCAGCAGGAAGCACGGCGGGAACTCCGAGCCAGACAACTTGGCGTACGCCTGCTTCCGCTGCAACGCCTGGAAGGGAACTGATATTGGATCTCTGGATCCCCAAACTGGCCGAATGGTCCCTCTTTTTCACCCGAGGCGAGACCGTTGGACCGAACACTTCGCGGTACGAGGCTTCGTAATCGAACCACTGACTGCTATCGGCGAAGTGACGGCGCGGCTACTGAAGCTGAATCTCGACAAGCGCGTGGCAGAGCGGCAAGCTCTTGTTGCTCTGGGGCTCTTCACGCGGGATCGGAAGTAGAATCGCCCTCGCGGGAACGGCGGCGTCGGGCCGTACCCGGGCGCCGCGGACGACGTGTCCCGCTCCATATCTGTCGCGGCTCTGCGTGAAACTCTACTGCCTTCCCAGATACTTCTCGTAGAGTCGCGTTTGCTTGTTCGTCAGCGGGACTTCCTGCCCCTTGATATAGAGGTGCTCGATCTTGGTGCGGACGTCGAGCGGGTCTCCGTTGGTGATGAGGAGGTCGGCGTACTTGCCGCGCTCGACGGACCCAATTTTGTCAGAGAGGCCCCAGATCTCGGCGGGGTTGATGGTCACGGCCTTGAGCGCCTCTTCCTGCGGGAGTCCGAAGGCCACCGCATTGGCGGCCTCGAACGGCAGGTTGCGGACGAACTGGTTGGTGAACGTGCCGAAGGCAATTTTCACTCCCGCCTTGTAAAACCGCCCGGCGAGCGTCATCGCGTCGTCGTACGAATCGTCCTCATGCTGCGGCAGCGCGAGCACGCGGCCGAGCACGACCGGGATATTGCGCTGCTTCAACTCGGGCAGGAAGGGCCCGACTTCGCGGGGTCCCAGAATGACGATCCGGACGTGCTGCCGGTCGCCGAACAGGATCGCGTCGTGGATCGATTCCGCGCTGGCCGCCGATACCGCGACGGGCACCTTGCCGTCGAGCACCGGGATCATCGCTTCGAGCTTGAGATCGACCTTCATGCCGGCGAGCTTAGCGACCTTGGCTGCCTTGTAGCGGCGGGCTTCGTCGAAGAAGTCGTTGATCTTCTTGATGCCTTCGTCGTACGTGCGGCGCGCGTTGGCCGTGTTGCCCGCGTCGCCGCCGAACAGGTCGGCGACCTCGGCCGGCACTCCGCCGCCGCGTCCGCCCCGTCCGCCGATCGTGGGGAAGTTGAGCTGGATCGCCGCCGCGCGGCTGACTTCCATCTCTTCCCACGTGTAGCCCGAGAGGTGGATCATCGCCGCCGTGCCGGAGATGAATTGGCGTGCGCCGCCGCCACGTCCGCCGGTCGCGCCCGGCATCGTAATGGCACTCGTGATGCCGTTCACGCGGACCACGCCCAGGTGCTCGCTCTCCGGATTGACGGCGCTGAGCGCCTTCAACTGCGGCATGAACTCGCCGATCTCGCCGGTGTCGACCGATTCACGGATCGACTCGATCTCGCCGAGTCCCAGATTGGTCGCGGAGTCGATCATGCCCGGGTAGACCCGCAGGCCTTTCCCTTCGACGATCTTGATGCCCTTGGCCGGCGTCAGCTTGCCGATTTCGGCGATCTTGCCGTCCTGCACCAATACCGAAACGCCGTTCATCTCCTTGCCGGAGACGGGATAAACGTCGACATTGCGGATGAAGAACGTGTCATTGGCGGCGCCGAATGCCGTCAGCGCGCAACTCAGTAGAAGACCGACCTTTTTCATTGACCACCCCTGCCGCCGCGGCCGCCCCGGCCTGCTGCGGGCTGTGCCTGCTGCTTCAATTTCTCGACCAGCTTCTGCTTCTCTGCCGCCTTCTGCGTCTGCGCGCTGATTTCTTTGTCGCGGTCGAAGTAGACGGCGCCGTCGATCAGCACCTTCTGGACCTTCGCGTAGTCAGAGAGCGGGTACTTGTCGTAAATCACGAGGTCGGCGTCCTTGCCGACGTCGATCGACCCGACGCGGTTGTCGATCCCGAGCTGTTTCGCCGGGTTCAACGTCACCATCGCCAGCGCCTCGTCCTCGGTCGCGCCGCCGTACTTCATCGTCTTGCCGGCCTCGGTGTTGAGGTGGCGCATCAGCTCGGCGTCATCGCTGTTGAGGCTCGCGATCACGCCCTTCTTCATCATGAGCGCGGCATTGTACGGGATGGCGTCGGCCGCCTCGATCTTGTAGTCCCACCAGTCGCTGAACGTCGAACCGCCGGCGCCGTGCGCGGCAATCTCTTTCGCGACCTTGTACCCTTCGAGCACGTGCTGGAAGGTGCGGATCTTGAAGCCGAACTCGTCGGCCACGCGGATCAACATCAGGATCTCGTCGGCACGATACGAATGCGAGTGCACGTAGCGCTTGCCCTCGAGCACTTCCTTCAACGCTTCGAGCTTGAGGTCCTTGCGCGGCGGCAGAGGATGCTCACCCTTCGCGACGAGCCCGTTGTAATCGTCCCACGACGCCTTGTACGCCTTCGCTTCCGTAAACGCCTCGCGGATTACGTCCTCGACGCCCATGCGGGTCGAGGGGTAGCGAGCCGGAGTGGTCGGGGTGGCCGCGCCGCGTCCGCCGCCGACGGGGTTGCCGGCGCGCTTCGGGTTCTCGCCGAGCGCGAACTTGATGCCGGGTGTCGCGCCTTCGAAGACCATCTGCTGCGCGTCCTTGCCCCACCGCATCTTGAGCACGACGGTCTGGCCGCCGATCGAATTGGCCGATCCGTGCAGGATGTTCGCGGTGGTGACGCCGCCCGCGAGCGCGCGGTAGATGGAAACGTCCTCTGGATTGATGATGTCCCGGATGTCGACCATCGACGAGACGGAGACGCTGCCTTCGTTGATGCTGCCGTCGCCGCCGATATGCGAGTGGCAGTCGATGATGCCGGGAATGACGTACTGGCCGCCGGCGTCGATGATCGTGGCGCCCGCGGGCTCCATGACCTTCTCGCCAACCGCGGCAATCTTACCGTCTTTCACGACGACGGAGCCCTTCACCGTCCCGTGCGAGACGGTCATGATGTTGGCGTTGCGGATGACGATATTCTCGGCGCAAAGCGGCGCCACGGCCGCGAGCGCGATCAGAATTCCTTTTCTCATTGAGCCCCTCCCGGCGCGTCCGTCGCGCCGCGTCCGCCGAATGTCGCGTCGGGCGCGGGCGTGTACTTCTTGCCATCCACGATGACCATCTCAACCTTCGTAGTGGGCTCGAACAGGTCGCCGCGCGTCACCACGAGGTTGGCGATCTTGCCCTTCTCGATGGAGCCGACGCGGTCCGAAATGCCGTAGATCTCGGCGGGAGTCAGCGTCAGAGCGCGCAATGCCTGCTCGCTCGTGAGACCCGCTTCCATCGCCTTCTTGACAGCGCGGTGCAAGTCGCGCGGCGTGTCGACGCCGTCCGCGTAGAACGCGAACTTCACGCCGGCTTTAGCGAGCGCGGCAGGGGCGGCGGGGGCCATGTCATAGTTCTGAAGACTGCGCAGGCTCTCCTCTTCCAGATGAGTGTCAGGGCCGACGGTCGGGGTCGGCCACTTGAGGCTGACGAGGACCGGGAGGCCGGCCTTCTTCAGCAGGTCGGCAGCCTCGGGGCGATAGGCCTCGCGCATGCCGTACAGAATCGTGGGCTGCTTCAACTCGGCGGCGAAGCGGACGATGCGGTCCATCTCGACCAGACGGTTGGCGGGCAGCAGGACGCGCTTCGAATCGAGAACGCCCTCGAGCGCGCGGTCGTACTGCGGACGCTCCATGCCGCGCGGGTTCTTGGCGTACGCTTCCTTGACCAGCTTGTAGTGAGCGGCGTCGAGATAGATCTGGCGCACGTAGGAGATGTAGCCCATGAGCGAGCTCGGATAGCCGCCGCCGAAGCCGCGTCCCGCGCCCAGCGCGATGTACTGGCCGAGTGGTGACTGGACGATCATTTCGCCCGGCTTCTCGGCGCCGACGAGGTCGATCGCGGTGCCCTGTCCGCCGAAGATGCCGCGGGTGGGGAACGTGACAGCCGTGGTGATGCCGGCGCCGCGGACGGTCGCGATGCGCGGGTCGGTCGCCGAGACCTCATCGGCGGCGATGATCCAACTGGTCGTCTGCGGCCGATCCTCGGGGCCGTTCGCGCGGGGCTGCGCAGCGGCTGCGGCGGCGAGCGCCGCGAGCGGGTTCGCCATCGTGGTGGCGGCTCCTCGGCCGCCAGTCGCGCCGCGTCCTGCTGCGGATGCGGGTGCGAGGCTCGGGATGCCGACAGTGCTGAGGGCGTCGATCAGGCCGGGGTAGACGGACATGCCTTCGCCATCGACCACGAGGGCCTCGGGCGGGATCGGGAGGTTCTCACCGACGGCGTCGATGAGGCCATTGCGGACGATCACGGTGCCCTTGGCGAGCGAGGGTCCGCTCACCGGCACGATTTTGGCGTTACGGATCGCGATGACGGGTGGAGCTTCCGCCAGCGCAAACCCGCACCATAAAAGCAAGGCGGCTGCGAGTTTCTTCATAAAGGTAATGGGACATTATAGCGAAAGGCGTGGGGCGGCTTCGTCAGTGGACCGCCTCTCAACGCGGAGACGCGGAGAGCGCGGAGGAAACGCGGAGAACACCTGACTCCAAGGCTGACGTTGCTCTTCTCCGCGTGATCTCCGCGTCCTCCGCGTTGAAGAGGAAGGCGCGACGAACCGTGATCGCCACTACCGTCCCGCGATGGCGTCGAAGGGGAACTTCTGCGACGCGATCCAGCGCCCTAGCGGCGTGGCGGCGGGGACTCGGGCGAGATCGACAAACGCATCGCCGAGCAGCTCGCGCGGGAGTTCGCCGACCGAATAGACCTGCTTGCCGTAGCGGGTGCGGACGAGTGCCGCAACGCCCTCCGGCACGACGGCGAGGATTTTTCCGTTTGGCAACCCCTCTGAGGCGAACCAGACCACGTTGGCGGCGATTGCCTCGGCCGGGCGATCTTCCAGCGTCTTGGATTGGTAGACGAGGAGCGCGTCATGACGCGCGTGGCGCCACTCGTCGGTGTTCGCCTTGTACTGTTCGAAGACGCGGACTACGGCCGCCACCTTCGCCGGGTCGTTCCCCTGAAACGCCAGGAGCGCGGGACCCGCTTCCTCGGGCGCGTACGCCTTCAGATACTCGACGGCGCGGGCGCCGGCGGCGTCGGCGTACCGCGGATCGAGTTCCTGGACCGGCACGGCGGTGAAGCCGTCGAGAGCCGGAGGATGCGCGCCCTGCCACAGGAGAATGCGGACGCTCTCCCAGTTCGGCATCCCGGCGTACTGGCGGACGCCCGCGAGGACGTCGGAGGGGAGCACGGGACGCGTCGCGATCAGGGTGGAGCGACGCAGCTTCCAACTGCCGCCGGCGCGCGTCCAGAGGTCGCGATTGCTCGACAGCACTCCCTGCACTCCCGAGACGCTCTCGTTATTCGTCCAGACGGTGGCTTCGTCGCCGTCGACACGCACGTGTGTCACGGTGGTCCGCGACTGGAGCTTCGATCCCTTCTGCGACGCCAGCGCGTCGGCGAGCCGGAGGCGAGCTTTCGGCAGGACAATCTCGGCGTCGGGGAACGCCAGCGCGGCGACGCCGGCCAGATCGCCGGTGGCGTACGCGGCGTCGACCCTGGTGTAGTTCGCGCGGATCGCGGAGGCGTCGGGGGGCGCGCCCAGCTTCTCGAACGAGACGTCCTTGACCGAGACCGACGCCTTCCCGGACGACAGCACGCCGGTCTCGATGCTCACCGCATCGCCGCCGACCTCGCCCTCGATCGAGTACGTGGCCCATTCGCCCGCGTGGATCGGACGGTCGCCCATGTTGTCGAAAAAGCCGAGTTCTCCGCCAGGACGGTCGACGCGCAGGATCAGTTGCCCCGAGCCCGCGCCTTCCACTCGGATCGTGGCGCGCAGCCGGACCGTCTGTCCGCGCCACGGCGCCGCGTCGAAGGTCTGGGTCAGCGCGCCGTCGGGTCCAGGACCGGACAGCACGACCGCACCGTCGCGGAGCAAGCGCTCATAGCCGGCGGCGCGAAACTGCGGTGGCAGAGTCCAATTGGTCTGCGCGAGAATCAGCGCGAGGACCAGCTTCATCGCTTGCCGAAACGGCGCGGAGCGCTGCGCGGCATCGAGGGCCGTGGCGAACTGCGCGGGGCGGACGGACGGAAGCCCCCGGACGGCGTCTCCCGCCGGTTGGTGCCGAACGATTTCGGAGTGCTGTTGCCCCCCGGCGTGGCGTACTGCGAGTCCTTATAGCCGCCCGGCTTGCTGGCGTACTTCGAATCTTTGAATCCGCCGCTCTGCGCATAGCTGCTGCCGGAGTAGCGCTCGCGCGTGGCCTGTCCCTGGGTGCCGTAGTCGCGGCCGTAATAGGTCTGGCCGCGCGACCGGTAGTCGCGATACTCCTCCCAAGAGCCGCGGTCGAGCGGGCGATAGCTGTGGTTGAAGAACAGGTCGCGCATCAGCGCGTATTGCCCGTACCAAACCCAGAAGCTGTGGCCGCCGCTATTGTCCCAATAGCCGTACTGATTGCGTACCTGCGACGGCGGCGCCATGTACGCGAAGCCCGCGGGCTGCGCGGTGCGCTCCGCCTCGATGTCGAATTTGCCGAGCGGCTTATGCTCGATCGCCATCCCGAGGTCGTTCTTCTGCGCGTCGAACTTCGCCTGGGAGACGTCGACCCACTTCTCGTCGGAGGTCGCCTGGCCGTCCTTCGGGACGGTCACGGTGCGGATCTTCTGCTGATACTGCTTCCCGCTCCCGTTGCCCTTCGCCTCCATATCGACAAGGACCTTGTCCCAGGAGCGGTTGAGCTGGCCGGTCATCGCGACCAGTTCGGCGCTCTTCTGCGGGAGCGCGGCGGCGTCGGTGTGGAGCGTCTCGGCGGCGGTCAGCAGAGCGCCGGTGTCGATGCCGGCGACCTGACCCGCGGCGGCCTGCTTGCGCGCAGCGGCGGTCGATTGATACAGCGTCTCGTCGGCGGAGATATTCTGTCGCAGGGCGTTGAGGCGGCTGTCGAGATCGGCGCGCTTCTCCGGCCAATCGGTCTCGGCCTTCTGGACGGCGGCGGCAGCGGCGGAAAGATCGGCGGCGCGGAGCGTCTGCTCATCGCGCTCCATCTGCTGCATCTCTTCGGGCAGCTTCTTCTTCAGCTCGACCCAGTGGTCGGCATCCTTCTGAATCTCGGCGGCGTGCGTGACGGCGGCGGCGCGCGCTTTCTTCTCATGGCTCAGCAGCGTGAGGACGCGGTCGCGATCCTCGCGGCGGTTGGCCTTCTCGAGCGCGGTGAGTTGCTCGACGTCGCGCGACGCGGCCTGGAGGTCGGCGGACGCGGCCGTGAAGTCGGAGGGCCACTGCTTGCTGGCGGGAATCGAACGGAAGAGGTCCGGCTCGGCGTTCAGGTCGTGCGTGACCTCGTCCTGCGCGTTGCGAATCTGGCGCTGCGCCTGTGTGAGCGCCTCGCGTTCGGTGGAGATTTGCCGGCGGACATCGCGCGGCAGGCCGTCGAGCCCGAGGAATGGGACCACGATGAGTCCCGTTCCCAGGATGACAGCCGCAAACTTCAAAAATGGGTTTTGCATGGGTTACCCCTTGCGGTAGACGGTGACGTCTCCGACGGGAACTCCGGAGTACATGGCGACCGCGAAGGGCTCGCCCTGCGGCTTCCGCACGGCGATGAGGCGGGGGCCGTTCTGCTCGCGGAACTCCCAGTAATAGAAATTCGCCGGCTGCGGCTGGTCGTCGCGCTTGGCGCTGGCGTCGGCGCTTTGCCGGTAGAGCCACACGGCGTTATCGAACTCGAACGAGTCGGCGGGATTCTGCCGTTCGTCCATCTCGGCGAGATCGTCCTCGGAGACGCCGAGCTCGGCGACGGTGAGCTTGCGCGGATCGGTCTGCGCGAACAATTCGATCTCGTCCTCGTTGACGACGCGGAGCGCCACGCGGCGCTCGTGATACGGACCGCTGAGCTCGACCCAGTTGCGGCCGCCGGCGTGGAACCAGGTGGTGCGGTCGGCGGTGAAGTCGAGGTCGGTCATTTGATCGCCGGCGCCGGAGATCGAGATGACGTCGCCGGTGCGCGCGTCGGTCGGTTTCAGGTTCGCCAGATCGGCCTGCGGCGCCGATGGCGGCGGCGTGGAATGTCGTTTGAAGATATTCATGAGAACCAGCGCGAGCAGAATGCCGAGGACGACCTCGATGGTGATGGTGAGCATAGGCTCCGTTGCGGGGCGTTGGAGGACCGCCCCGCGTAGGGCGCGATCAGGCGTTCGCCTTTTCGCCGGACTTGTCGACGCTGATGGTCACGCTGGGAGCCGGCAGCTCCTTCGGCATGGTCGGCGGCGCGGGCTTGCGGCGCTCCGCCTTGAGCGCTTCGAGCTCGGAATCCACACTGTGCGACCCGAGTTGCGCGAACTGGGCTTCGAGGTCGTCGTCCTTGCCCGCGGAGGCGAGCTGGTCGAAGGCCTTGGCGGTCGCTTCTTCCTTGGCGACGCTCTCCTCGAACCGGTTGAGCTGCGAGAACGCGTTGTCCGCGCTGCCGACACCCGACATCGCTTCGGCGACCTTGCGCTGCGCCGACGCGGCGTTCTTGCGCGCCACCAGGGTGGTGGCGGTCCGCTCGCCTTCGTCGATCTTGCGCTTGAGCTCGGCGACCTGCTGCTTCAGCTTCTCGCTGGTCGCTTGCGCCGCCGTGACGGCAGTCTGCATGGAATTGACCTGCTGGTCGCACTCGGACTTCTTGGCCAGCGCCTTCTTGGCGAGGTCCTCGTTGCCGGCGTCGAGCGCCTGACCGGCGCGGTCCTTCCATTCCTGAGACTGCCGCACGTACTTCTGATACTCGGCGTCCAGGCGGTTGTAGTTCGACATCGCCGACGCGGAGGCTTGCACCACCTTGTTCAGCTCCGTCCTCATATCGGCGACGGTCTGCTTGACGGTCGCCTCAAAGGTGGCGTCCTCGAGAACGTCCACACCGGCGTTTGCCTGGCCGCGCGCCACGCGGCCTACACGGCCGAAAAATTCCGAAAAGAATGGCATATGATTTGTCCTCCGTTACGCTTGCAGGTGTCCGACCAACTGGTGGGCGGTCAAGACGTCGACCAGCAGGAAATGGACGCAGGAGAGAGCATCGTCCTCGTCGTCGGAGCCCAAATCCTGCAGTTTGCAGAAGTTGTTCAGGGTGACGGCGACCTTCCCGTCCCCGGTGTCGTAGAGCTGGAAGTAGGATGTGGAGATGCCGTTATCGGCGGCGAGCATCTGGCGCATCACGTCGGCCGTTGCCGCGGCGCGGGGCACGACCGTGCAAACGAGGGAAAAGTACAGGATCTGGCCTTGCAGGACGGCGCGGACCGTGAGATTGCTGCTGATCTCGGTGATCGACAGGGTGTCGGGTCCGGAATCGGAGACTTCATAGCCGCGCTCGGCGAAAAGCGCGTGGATTTGCCCGATGTTCGGGCCGGTTGTGGCTGTCATAAGCTCTCCTCAGAAATTACGAAGGTGAATGGCCGCTTGTTCCCCAAACCATACCATTCTACGTCGTAGGTTCGTATCAGGGCACGGCTTCAGCCGTACGGGCACGGCTTTCAACCGTCGCTGGACGAGTGCAGTCTTTCGCGCGGGCTGGCCAACTACGCGGAAAAATCCCCCGCTCCCCACTTGATGTTATAGTACGGCGTTGGATTTCGACAGAATCCGAACTCTCACTATTACCGCCCTCTTTTCCGATGACGAACTTTTTGAAATCATCGTCTTGAAGGGCGGGAATGCGTTGACGCTTGTCTATGGCCTGAGTTCACGAGCGTCCCTGGACCTCGATTTTTCTATCGAGCACGATTTCACCGAGCCCGACCGCGTTGCAGCACGTATATCGAGAGCGTTGCAGGATCGTTTCTCGGGCGCCGGTCTGGTCGTCTTCGACGAGAGGTTTGAACCAAGGCCAAGCACACAAGCCGAAGGCGAGATGGCCGCGTGGGGCGGCTATCGGCTGGCGTTTAAATTGGTTGAACGCGAGAGGTACAACGCGCTTAGCGGTGACATCGAAGCGATTCGGCGAGAGGCTCTTGAAATCGGGCCCGCGCATCTCCGCACTTTCACCGTAGACTTCAGCAAGTTTGAGTACTGTGGAGAGAAACAGCCAGCTGAACTCGACGACTTTACGATATACGTTTACTCACCCGCGATGCTGGCCATCGAGAAATTGCGGGCGATTTGCCAACAGATGGCCGAATATCCATTGAGGAGGACGCAGCAGCGGAGGGCGCGCGACTTCTACGACATACACCAACTCGTAGTCGAAGCCGGAGTGAACGTCTCCAGCGTTGAGAATATTGAGCTGATGAACCGCATCTTTGCGGCGAAGCGCGTTCCCGTTGGTCTTCTCCGTCGCGTGAGCGAAACGCGCGAGTTTCATAGGCCCGATTGGCTGGCCGTCGAGCAAACGGTGAAGGGCACCCTCAAGCGCTTCGACTACTATTTCGATTTCGTGGTCAATTTGACGGAAGTTCTAGAAACCGCCGGGGTGATATAGACGCCACGCCGGGTCGTACGCAGGCTCGCGCATGTCGTGCGACAGGTAGAAATCAATGTTCACACCCAGGGCGCGTAAACGGGCATATTGACGCTCTTCGTAGCCCGCCCGCTGCATATAGAAGCCGATAGCCTGGTGGTACGGATAGATGTAGTCGAGTTTCTTCAGCGTTGCCAGTAGTGTTCCGACTGAAAGGCGATCCTTGGCAGCCCGAAAAGCCTCAAGGACCTGAAAAACACCTCCGGCATAAACAGGTCGAACGGCAATGTCGATGAGCGTCCGTTCCAGCTTGGTGACGTCCAGGTCTTCTTCGCCGATGCGGAGCGGAGCGACTTCGAGCCGGCCGGTGTTCTTTCCGCTCACGACAACGATCTGCGCGTCTCCACACTGCATCACGAGACTGGATCGGCGAGGCTTTCCGGCAAATGCGCGTGCTAGGGATTCCTGCGTTAGCCCTCCGGTCGGGCGCGGCTTTTCGCTCTGCTCCTGATTAATGTAGACAACGGCGGGTAAATGGTCTGTGAGCGCGTGAAGCAACACGGCTGTCGCGTGGCTCAGGTATGAGCCACGTTTCAGCGATAGAGCAATGAGGTACGCCGAAGCATCGCCCCAGACGAACCGAGAGATGATTCCCATGTCGGGGTGATTGACCGGAGAGACCTGAACTTCTTTCAACTGCGTCTTCTGCAAAAGATACGCGGTAAACTCCGCGACGTTTGTAGACTGAGCAAGGCGCCAGGAAGTCCTGTGAGTTCTCAGTATTTGCGCGAGTTCGCTCGGCCAGTAGACGCGGCGGGGGGAATCCGCGAACACTTTCGCAATGTCCGCCCGTGCCATGTCCAATCGCGACGGTCTGCCTCTGGCCAAATTGTCCTCCTTCAGGTATATGCCGATATCGAGTCACCACGGTCACGCCTCGATTCGCGGCATCGCTGCCTTTAACCATCACGAGCGCTGATGGGTATATATACCTTTCAGCGCTCGTGATGGAACGTCGGATTGCATGACTTAATGCTTTGCTTTCAACCCGCTGCACGTAGACGGCTACCCGAGGTGGCAGGGTATATATACCATGCCACTTCGGTATAATACCACAAGTCTTTTGTTTTCAGGTCGCCCATCCAATTCACTGGGAGCGGAGAGAAATGGTATATATACCCTCTCTCCGCTCCCAGAATAATTCATCCGCTGGCTAATCCGAAGGGGTCATAAAGACACGGGGGCGGAGTCGGGGGCGGCACGCGGCGGGATCAGTGAGGAGCGTTGGTGATCGCTGAGGGAGCAGCACGCTGAACCAGCCCGTCATACCGGTCGTTACGCCAGCATCTTCTTGACTACCGTTCCCTCGACGTCCGTCAGGCGGAAGTCGCGGCCCATGTGGTGGTACGTCAGCCTCGTGTGCTCCAGCCCGAGGCAGTGCAGTAACGTCGCTTGGAGGTCGTGGACGTGGACGGGGTCTTCGGCGATGTTCATGCAGAGGTCGTCGGTCTTGCCAATCACCGTCCCGCCCTTGATGCCGCCGCCGGCCAGGAACATGCTGAACGCCACAGGATGATGGTCGCGACCCGCATTGTTCACGTCGCGGGGGTCGCGGATCTCGACCATCGGAGTCCGCCCGAATTCCCCGCCCCAGACGACCAGCGTGTCCTCGAGCATGCCGCGCTGCTTCAAGTCCTGAATCAGCGCCGCGGTCGGCTTGTCTGCGATATCGCAGCTCTTTTTCAGCTTGCGATTGAGGTCGGTGTGGTCGTCCCAACTCGCGTGCGTCAGCATCACGAACCGGACGCCGCGTTCGACCATCCGGCGCGCCAGCAGGCAATTGGTGGCGAACTGACGGGTCGGGTCCTGATTCACGCCGTACATCTCGAGCGTCTCCGGCGATTCCTTCGAGAAATCGAGCAGGTCCGGGGCCGCCGTCTGCATGCGAAACGCCAACTCATACGACGAGATGCGCGACGCGATCTCCATATCGCCGGTCTGCGTGTAGTGTTCCTGGTTGAGGTCCTTCAGCGCGTCGAGTCCCGCCCGCTGCATGCCGGCGGTGACGCCCGGCGGGTTTGACAGGTACAGAACCGGATCGCCGGAGCTGCGGAAGACGACGCCTTGGTAGGTCGAAGGCAGGAAGCCGCTCGACCAGTTCGACGTGCCACCGCTCGTCCCCGTCCCCGAGTTCAGCACCACGAAACCCGGCAGGTTCTGCGACTCGCTCCCGAGCCCGTACAGCACCCATGCGCCCATGGTCGGACGTCCCACCTGGATGCTTCCGCCGAAGAGCAGAAGCTGTCCCGGGTGGTGGTTGAACGCGTCGGTGTGCATCGACCGCACCAGGCAGAGATCGTCGGCGCAGGCGCCGATGTGCGGGATGTAGTCCGAAAACTCGATGCCACTCTTCCCTTGCGGCGTGAACGTCCGCGGACTCGCCAGCACGGCGGCGTTCGGCTTCGTGAACGCGAGCCGCATGTTCTTGGTCATCGACTCCGGCAGCGGCTTACCGCTCCATTTCTGGAGCTCCGGCTTGGGGTCGAACAGGTCCATCTGACTGGGCCCGCCCTCCATGAACATGAAGATGACATTCTTCGCCTTAGGCGCGAAGTGCGGTTTCTTCGGGGCCAGCGGATTGACGTCCGGGAGCCCCGCCGCGCGGCCATCGCGAGCCAGCAGCTCGGCGAGAGCGATGGTGCCGATCCCTCCGGCGCAGTCGCGGAAAAACCTCCTGCGGCTCTGGATTTGGCGAAACAGTTCCCGGTCCATGTTTAGTCCCTCGTAATAAACTCGTCGAGGTTGAGCACGACGCGGCTCAGCTCGACCCACGCGGCGGCCTCGGTCTGCGGCACGCCTTCCAGGCGATTCGGAAAGAGCGCCGCCACCGTCTTCGGATCGGCGGCCAGCGACTTCAGCGTGTCGTCGTAATAGCGCCCGAGGCGCTCCGCCTCTTTGTCCGACGCGTCGCGGCCCACCGCCACGTCGAACGCATAGTTGAGGTGTTCGCGGAAGCCGCCGCCCGCTTCGCGCAGGACGCGGAATGCGAGCCCCTGCGCCGCCTCGAAAAATACCGGATCGTTCAGCAGGTTGAGAGCCTGCAGCGGGCTGTTGGTCCGCTCGCGCCGCGTACACGCGAGACTGGCGTTGGGCGCGTCGAAGTTCATGAGCTGCGGATACGGCGTGGTCCGCTGGAAATGGATATACAGGCCGCGACGATAGCGGTCCGCACCGCTGGACTCGACCCACTTCACCGAGTTCGCGTACGAGAGCTCGGCGACGCCCTTCGGCTGTGGCGGTTTCACGCTCGGTCCGCCGATGCGAAGGTCGAGGAGCCCGGCCGCGTACAGCGCCTCATCGCGGACCGTCTCGGCGGGAAGCCGCACGCGCGACGACCGCGCCAGCAGCGTATTCTCGGGATCGCGCGTGTCCAGTTCCGGCCGCGCGTGCGACGACTGCCGGTAGGTCGCCGACGTCACCATCAGCCGCAGCATCTGCTTCGTGCTCCAGCCGCGCGCGACGTACTCGCTCGCCAGCCAGTCGAGCAGCTCGGGATGCGTCGGCTTGTCGCCCTGCGTTCCAAAGTCCTCGGAGGTGCGGACGATGCCGCGTCCGAAGACCTCCTGCCAGAGGCGATTGACCGCAACGCGCGAGGTGAGAGGATTCTCGGGCGACACCAGCCAGTTGGCGAGCGTCAGCCGGTTCGCCGGCCCCTTCATCGGCGGCAGGACCGCGAGCGTCCCGGGATGGACTTCGTCGCCATGCTCGCGCCAGTCGCCCTTCACGTGGATGTACGACTTCGGCGGCGTGCTATTCTCGACGAGCACCGGCGCGTAGCTGAACGGCGGGAGTTTCGCGTTCAAGTCGTTCAGCTTGGTCTTCGCCTCGTTCAGCTTCAGATCGGCGCAGTGCTGTTTCGGATACAGATTGCCGCACGCACTGATGAAGTAATCGACCATCTGGTTCTGCTGCACCTCGGACCGTTTCGCCGGGTCGGTGAACAGCACTTTGCGAGCGTTGTCGACATTGTGGGTGAACTCGCCGTACGCGAAACTCCAGTCGTCATGCTCGCCGGGATGCTGCTCGGCGTAGCGCAGCTTCTCTTCCCAATCGGACTCGTTCTCCTGGATCTTGTACTGGTCGAAGATCTCCTGCCGCTTCGTCTCGTACGCCGGTCGCGCGGCCAGGTACGGTCCGACCTCGCCAGGGAGCGGCGCCGGGACGTTCGCCTCTTCCTGCGTGTTGAAGAACGCGGTGAGCTGGTAGAACTCCTTCTGCGCGATCGGGTCGAATTTGTGGTTGTGGCACTGCGCGCAGCCGACCGTCAGCCCCAGCCACACCGTGCCGAGCGTCGCCGCGCGATCGAGCACCTGCTCGTCGCGGAACTGCTCAGGGTCGGTGCCGCCCTCGCGGTTGGTCAGAGTGTTGCGATTGAAGCCGGTGGCGACGATCGTGTCGATGGTTTTATTCGGCAGCAGATCGCCGGCGAGTTGCTCGCGCGTGAACTCATCGAACGGCATATCGCGATTGAGGGCGTCGATGACCCACTGCCGCCAACGCCACGCCCAGGGACGCGAGCGGTCCTTCTCATAGCCGTCGGAGTCCGCGTAGCGAGCCTGGTCGAGCCAGAAGCGTGCCCACTTCTCGCCGTAATGCGGAGACGCGAGCAGATGGTCGACTGCGCGGTCGTACGCGTCCGGGCGGGTGTCTTTCAGGAAGGCCTCGACCTCCTCGCGCGACGGCGGAAGGCCGGTGAGGTCAAGCGACACACGCCTTAGCAACGTGGTTTTATCCGCCTCGGCAGACGGCGCGATCTTCTCCGCGTCGAGTTTGGCGAGGACGAAATTGTCGATCGAGTTGCGCGCCCACTTGGCGTTGCTGACCGTGGGCACGGCGGGCCGCTTCACGGGGACGAACGACCAGTGGGCCGCCTTCGCACCCGCCGTCCACGGCGCACCGGCGTCGACCCACTTGCGGATCGTGTCGATCTCGGCGGCGGACAGAGGGGCGCCGATCGGCGGCATCTGCTTGCCGTCCGTCCCGCTCACCTTGCCGACAATGCGCGGCAGCACACGCGCCGCAGACTCCTTCTGGTCCAGCCGCAGATTGCTCATCTGCTGCTGCGCGCCGTGGCACACGTAGCACCGCTTCTGAAATATGGCCTGAACGTCCGCAGTTTGCGCCTGGGCGAAAGCGCACAAAAAGAGGAGGCCCGTCCCCGCTCTGAGCATCGGGACTATTATATTCCCCGCCGGCCGCGGCTACTTCTTGGGTTTGTAGCCGTCCCAGAGGTAGAGCAGCGCCTCGGGCAGCGTCTGCCGCTTCACCGCGCCGTCGCCATGGCCGGCGTTCTTCGCGAAGACGAACTGGTAGTGGTACCCCTTGGCGGCGAGGACCTTCGCCATCTGCTCGTTGGCGACCACCCAGTCGTGCATGTTGTCGCGCATGATGTTGGGATTCAGCAGGTCCTTGTCGCCGACCTCCAGCCACAACCGGATCGGCTTCTGCGGGCTGTTCGGAATCAGCCGCTCGTGGAATTCCCACGCGCCATGCGGCGTCGCGTCGCTCTGCGGCCACTGCTGGTTCACATAGGTCCCGGAATACGTCAGCACGCGGCGATACCACTCGGGGTGATACCACGCCATGATTAGCGCCGCCGAACCGCCCGAGCTCGTCCCCATCGTGGCGCGGCCCTCGGGGTCGTTCGTCAATTTAATCTTGGCTTCCTGCTCGACGCGCGGCAGCACTTCGGACTGGACGAACTCCGCGTACTTCGGCGACATCGTGTCGTACTCGAGCCCGCGCTGGCTGCCCTGCGCGTCGCCGGACCCGTTCTGGATCGACACCGCCGCCATCGGCGGCAGCTTCCCTTCCGCGATCAGGTTGTCCAGAACGGTGAAGAGCAGCCGGTCCGGACCATCGGCGCCGACGATGAACGGCAGTTCTTTCCCCGCCGTGTACCCCTTCGGGACGTAGACCGCGACCCGCCGCGAGTACGTCGCGGGATGGCTAGTGTTCACGATCAGCTTGGCGGGGTCCAAGACGTCCGGAGTGCCGAACGTGCCCTGCTCACGCGCTATGCCGGGATACATCTTGCTCTCGGTCGACTGCATCACGAACTCGACCACGGTGCCCTGCATGCCGCCTTCCTTGGCGGTGGCTTCGGGAGCGGCCGTGTGGGTCGGACCGATGATGAAGTTGCCGTCTTTGTTGGCGGGGGCGTTCTCCCCGTCGGGCAATTCCTGAGCTTTCACGTACCCGGGAGTATTCGGATCGCGGGTGGGATAAACCGGACGCTGGCCGCGGCCGCCGGGAGCGGCGGGCGGAGCGGCCGGCGGCTGCTGGGCCATCGCCAGGGAAAAACCAAACAGACAGACAAGGCTGAGTGATCGGAGCATGCAAGCGATCTTACACCGAACCCGCCGCAACGTGGCGCTGCGTTACAATCGATCCGCAGCAATGCCCTCCGATCCAGCAGCTCCGTTGACGCAGCTCTTGAACCGCTTTTCTGCCGGAGACGCATCCGCCGAAGCGGAGTTAGTGCCGCTTTTGTACGGGGAACTGCGTCGCATCGCCGCGTCCCAGTTCCGCAAGGAACGCACCGGGCATACGCTCCAACCCACGGCGCTCGTGCATGAGGCCTACCTACGGGTGGTTGGGCGCAAGGCCGCATGGGAAGGCCGCGCCCATTTCTTCAGGGTCGCAGCGCAGGTGATGCGGAGCGTCCTGGTCGATTCCGCGCGCCAACGGCTAGCCCAAAAAAGGGGCGGCGGTGCTCCGGCGCTTTCCATTGACGATCCGATTCTCATCAGCGACGACAAGTGCGAACTCGCCATGCAAGTCCACGAGGCGCTGGAGAAGCTCGCGACGATCGACGAGCGGCAGGCGAAGGTGGTCGAGATGCGCTACTTCGCGGGCTACACAGAGGAGGAGATCGCTCTCCTCCTGGGCATTTCGGCGCGGACCGTGAAGCGGGATTGGACCATGGCGAAGGCTTGGCTTGCATCCGCGCTACAGAGTCCGAACGCCGTTCAGCTTTGAGACCTGGCTAGCAGCCGGAGGTCTGGAATACCTGCGAGAGATCCGACTTCTGTAGCTTGGCGATCTGTTCCAGCGTCCGCTGCCGCCGCCGCAAAGCGTCGGGGGGACAGTTATCCATCGACCGCTGGCGCGCCGCTGCGTATTCCTGGGAGTTGAGAATCAGTTCCCGGTCGGCGTGGGTCGCGATCCAGTATTCCGTACACCGCATCCCGGGAACATCCGCAAATGCCGCCGCGACGACGGTGTACAGATTCGGCAGCGCGGGGAACCTGATGCCGGTGAGGCTCGACGCATCGAAAGCCAGTTGGTATATCGGCGTGCCGCAGGAAGATGGCGAGCAACCGGTAGACGGATCCGGGTCCACCAGGCGTCCGAGAGCGCTGAGGTAGAGCGCCAGAGTGTCCGCAAACTGTCTGCGCTCGGGGTGCTCGGCCGATGTATAGTCAGGCTCTCCGATGAAGATGAGCTTGTCCATGAAGTCGCCTTCAAAGCGGCAACGCTCGGCGCTCGACGGATTGAATCCCGGGTGGTAAGGGCGCAGGATATTCGGGCTCGCAATCACGCGTCCAATGACCTGCCCAGCCGGATGTTGGGCGGTGAACTCCTTCAGCACTGCGCCCGCGGCGGGGCACGTGATAAACGGGAAAAAGTTGCTCAAGACAGACTCGAAGAACGTTGCGATTTCCATTGCAGCTCCATTCTGTTCGGCGGAATCTAGCGCAAAAAGGGGACGCGAACTTACGAACTTCGCCGAAGTGTACCCTAAAATACAATGCGCGTCGAGCATTTTCCGACGGGAGACGGGACGGTACGCGTGGCCGCGGTCGACCGCTACATCCTCCCAGAAGTCCGCGCCCTGCTCCTCGATGGCGAGCCGACACTCCTCGCGCGCGCGGCCGCCGGGACCCTCTGGATCGGTCCTCTGCTCGGCGTCCCCGGCGCCATTTGTTACGAATGCCTGACGTTCTATCTCGGTCTCCGCTGCGAGCCCGCCGCCGGCCCATTCAACGAGACTTCGTGGTCCCCGATTCGCGCAGCGGCCGCGCGCGCGGCGGAGCTCCGCAGCGCCATTCAGGTGATTCAACCGGATGGCACTCAGGAATTGGTCCCCCTTCGCTCGCGGGGGGATTGCGCCGCCTGCGGCCCTCGACGCTTGTCCTTCGAGAGCAACGTGGCCATCCTCGCTCATCCGCTCACGGGGATACTGGAACGCGCCAACGGCGCCGCGGTCCTTCGCGCCCTGCACATGGCGGTCGGACCAGTGCTGCCGCCTCCCGAAGTTCGCGCCGAGGGCGCGGGACGCCTCTTCGCCACCGGAAAAGGCGCGACGCCGCAACGCGCCGTTCAGGCACTCGCGATCGAAGCCGCCGAACGTTATAGCGCCTTGTTTACGGGCCTGGAGCGTGTCCTTCTCGGAACCGTGGAGCGCCTCGCCACTTTCCCTCTCGAAGAACTCTTCCAGTTCAGTCCCACGCAATACGCTGCGAACGAATTCGGTCTCGTTCCGCTGTCCTCCAGCGACGAGATCCTTTGGGCTCCTGCCCGCTCACTCGTCGACGGGCGGGAGATCCCGGTGCCGGCGGCGTACGCGTGGCTCGAATACATTTTCCCGATTGAACGGCGCTATTACGCCGCCGATACGAACGACTGCGCAGCGGGTCAGACTCTGGAAGATGCCATCGAGCGCGCTCTCCTCGAGGCGGTGGAGCGCGATGCCCTGGCGATCTGGTGGTACAACCAGACACCCCGTCCCGCTCCGGCGTTCGCCCCCCGTGAGCTCCCACTGTTCGATGAGGCCGCTGCGGCGCTTGCCGAGGCCGGCAGAACTCTTCACCTCATCGACATCACGCACGACCTCGAAATTCCGGTCCTGGCCGCCGTCTCCGCCGACAGCCGCGGCGGTTCGGTCTATTTGGGGGCGGCGGCGGGCCGATCGTCGCTTTCGGCAGGCGCCCACGCCATCGAGGAGCTGCTGCAGTTCTGGAAGTGGGACGCCGTCACCGATCATGTCCCCACCTCCCGCCGGGCGTGGCTTCGCGGGGGCAGTCTGGAGCGTTATCCGTTCCTACTCGCGGCCGGTAACGCGCCGCCTTCCGACGTCATGAACGGTTCGGTGGCGGACCATCTCGCCGCGCGCGGGCTACATCCGAGCTACATCGACTTGACCCGGCCGGAGATCGACGTGCCGGTGGCGCGGGCGGTCGTTCCCGGGCTCCGCCATTACGGCCGTCGCTTCGCTCCGGGGCGGCTCTTCGAGGTCCCGGTGCGTTTAGGCTGGCTGCCACGGACTCGCACCGAAGTAGACTTGAACCCTTACCTCTGCCCTCTATAGCGCCGTATAGCCCAAACGTTTGAGAATCGCTGCGACTTTCGGATGCTGCCGCAACGCGGTCAGATATGGATTCGTATACGCCGCCAGTACCGTCGTGTCGCCCATGCGGAGGCCGGCTTCCAGCACCGAGGCCACGTCGTCGGCGCGCCCCATGGCGCCGTACATACCGGCGACCTGGTTGGCCTCGACCTTCGATTTCCCCTGCGCCTGTTCCCACAGCCGGCGCACCCGATCCGCCACCGCCTCCGCTTCCGTGACCCGGCCTTCGGCAGCCAGCAGGGTCGCCTCTTGAGGCTCGACCAGAGCGGGCGGCCCGTAGAGGCGCGCCTTCGCCAACTCCGCCTCGGCCGCTTCGAACTCCCGGTTCCACTCCAGGGCACGCGCCAGAGTCAACCGTCCGTCCTGTTCGAGGGGCTGCATCCGGACTACTTCGCGGGCCTGCGCCAGGAACTCCTTCCATCGCCGCGCGCGGTAGTACTCGGTCGCCAGACGCAGGTTCGGATTCAGACCGGCCGGATCGAGCGACAGCGCGGTCAGCGCTTCCCGGATCGCCGCCTCGTGCTGTCCGATTCTGCCGAGGTATCCCGCGTACGAGTCATGCAGCCGCGGCTCGCGCGGATAGGCCGCGACGGCGCGCCGGAAGGGAGCATCCGCGTCTTTCCAGCGCTCGAAGTCCCATGAGAGCACGGAGGCCAGGACGCTGTGCGCCTTCCCCTGCCGCGAGTCCAGTTCCAACGCGCGCGCCGCGGCCTCGGCGGCCTTGGACCGGGCCTCCCTCGGGTCGAGGTACATGAAGCTGACCGAGGCGGCGTAGACGTCCGCCAGTCCGCTCCACGCCGCGGCAAAGCGCGGGTCGATCGAAATCGCGCCTTGATACTCCGCGACGGCCTCTTGCAGACCTTCCGCGGTGCGCCGCCGCGCAAACTCCTCCGCCTTCTGAAACCGGATCTGAGCCGCCGCAGGCGCCCGGTGCGGCAGGTTTCCCGCCACGATGCCCGCTCCTGCAAGCACCGCCGCCACTGCCACCGCGGCCACGATCCGCCGCCTGGGAATTCGGGCGGTTCCTTTCGACCGGCCTTCCAGGATATCGATCACCGCCGCGGCCGATGCCGGACGGTGTTCCGGGCTTGGCTCCAAACACGACGCGACCGCCCGCTCCCACCGCGCGCCCAATGCCGGCGCTACCGATCGCAGTAACGGCGCGGGCCCCCGCAGCTTCCGCAGAGCGATAGCGAGCGCAGTTTCTCCCTCGAAAGGCAGCCGGCCCGTCAACGCCTCGAACAGGATCACCCCGAGCGCGTAGACGTCGCTTCTCGCCGTGAGAGGCTGGCCCGTCAATTGTTCCGGCGCCATATAGGCGGGCGTGCCGACGATCGCCTGCGATCCGAACACCGAAAGCGAATCCAGCAAGTTTCGCGAAACGTCCCGGGCCAAGCCGAAATCGAGAATCACGGCGCGAGGCGGAGTCCCGGCCAGCATCACGTTGCCGCTCTTGAGGTCCCGGTGCACGATTCCGGCGGCGTGGATTGCCTCCAGCCCCGCAGCGAGCTCCGAGGCCAGAAGAATCGCCCGATCCTCCGGTAACGTCGCCTCCGCCAGAGTCTCGTGCAACGTGCGGCCTTCCAGCAGTTCCATGGTGAGGAAGGTCAGCGGGACGCCGCGCGACCCCTCCGCGCGATGCAGGTCGAAGACGCGGCACACATTCGGGTGTTGGATGCGGCGCGCGGCCTGAATTTCCCGGCGAACCTGCTTCAGAAACGCCGGATCGTCGGCAAAGGCTGCGTTTACTGTCTTGATCGCGACCGGGCCGTCGAGTTCGCGATCCCAGGCGGCGTAGACTTCTCCCATTCCGCCTGCTCCCAGGAGGTGGCGGATCTCGAAGCGGTCCAGCAGGCAGTCGCCGGCGGCCAGTTGCGGAGGACGAACCTCGGGGCAACAATCCCCTCCCAGACCAGATTCAAAAACCTCGCCGGCCGACACTCCAGCCAGCAGTTTTCGGACCTCGTCCCGGCCCGACTCCGGTAGCGAGAGATTCCTGAGCCAATAGGTCCTGTGCCGCGATGACACCGATAAGGCGCGATGGAAGACGGACTTAACCTGCGCCCAGGTGTTGGCGTTCACAGTGTATCTATCGTATACCCCGTGCCCAGGGACTTACGCGGCGGCGCCCGCGGCCGGCTGGATGTTCTGGTTGACGCGGAAGAAGTTCTCCGGATCGTACTGCGCCTTCACCCGCGAGAGCCGCTCGTAGTTGTCGCGATACGTGGCGCGAATGCGATCTTCACCTTCGTCCATCATGAAATTCACGTACGCTCCGCCGGCGCCGTACGGATGGAGAGCATCGTAATAGGCGCGCGCCCAAGCCGTGATCGCATCCTTCTTGGCCGGGTCCGGGTCCACGCCTACGATCACCTGGCTCCAGTTCGCGTCGCGATAGCTCCAGGCCGTCTCGTCCTTGCCGATCTTCGATGCGGCGCCGTTCACCGGATACAGGTGCATCGTCGAATGCATGGTCGGGAGTTCGGAGCCGTGCTTCACGTGGAGGTCGATCGCTTCGTCGGTCAGCTCCTTCACGAAGTCGGCCTTCCAGTACCACTGCAGGCCCTTCGGGTAGAGCCCGTCGAACATGCCCTGCAGCATGGGGAACGGCATCGGTCCGAACAGTTCCCATGCGGGACGCCGGAAGCTGCGGGCGGGCTCCAGGATGGCGTTCGCAGCGTCGAGGGAGCCGTTGTAGCACCACACGATCGCGCACATCTTCTTGAGGTGCAGGTGCTCGGGGAACGGCGGTCCCGGCGGCACGGTCATGAACGCGAAGAAGCCGTTGATCTCCTCCGGAGCCCCGACGATGAACTCGCGGTACCACTTCATCATGTCCGCCGCGTCTTCGAGCTCCCACAACATCGGACCGGCGCACACCGTGTCCACCGGATGGGCCTGGAACAGGAACGACGTGACGACGCCGAAATTCCCGCCGCCGCCGCGCAGCGCCCAGAACAGCTCCGGATTCTCCTCCGCGCTCGCCACGACCAAGCGGCCGTCCGCCAGCACCACGTCCGCGGCCAGCAGGTTGTCGATCGTCAGCCCGTACTTGCGCGTCAGGTGGCCGAGGCCGCCGCCGAGCGTCAGCCCGCCAACTCCGGTCGACGCGATGATCCCCGAGGGCACAGCCAGTCCGAACGCGTGCGCCGCGTGGTCCACATCGCCCCACGTGCAACCGCCGCCGACCCGAATCGTCTGCGTCGCTTGATCGACCTGTACAAACTTCATCTGGGAGAGGTCGATCACCAGGCCGCCGTCGCAAACGCCCAAACCGGCGGCGTTATGGCCGCCTCCGCGGATCGAGACTTTCACTCCCTGATCCCGCGCGAAGCGGATCGCGGTCATCACGTCCGCGACATCGGCGCACTTGGCGATCAGCGCCGGGGTGCGGCTGATCATGGCGTTATAGACCTGGCGGGCGTCCTCGTACGAGGTGTCGGCCGGTTCGATGACGGTTCCCCTCATCTGCGAACGGAATGTTGCGATCGTTTCTGCGGTCAGCATCTGTATCCCTCTCGTGTTCCAATGTGACATCCCGGGCGTTCCGGGAGCGTTCCGTCGAAGCGTTCCGAGAGCGTTCTATGGGGAATCCGCGGCGGCGCCGAAGCCTCCAACACGCTCCAGTCCTTCCAAACAGCGGCGTTCGAAGACCACCGCGCGCACCCTTCGCGCCGCCTCGACCCCCTTGCGATAGCTCACCGCCGCCTCCCGCCGTTGTCCCGAGCGCTCCAGCGCCTCTCCGTGGACGCGGTGCAGTTCCGCCTCCGGCCACGCCTCGCCGTTCCGGCTCAGGAAAGCGAACCCGGTCGCGACGCTCGCCAGCGCCTCGCGCGGCTGCCCGGCGGCGGCGTGCGCGTCCGCCAACATAGCGTAGTAGAACGGCAGGCGAAGCTGAGCGCCCGTCGCCTTCAGCCCCTCGATCCCGTGCTGCAACTGTTTCACTCCGGCCGGGTCGACCATCTGCGACCGCGCCCAGCCGGCCACGATTTCCGACCATGCCAGGTAATACGAGAACGCGTACTTGCGGCAGAGCTCGGCCGCCTGCCCGGCGGCCGCGAGCGCGCCAGCCGCGTCGCGCTCGAAGACCCGCAACAGGGCCGCGTAGTCGAGCGCCAGCGCCAGGCTGAACGGGTGCGCCTCGCGACGCGCCAGGGCGACCGCGGTCTCGATCTCCGACGTGGCGCCCGGCAGATCGCCCGCCAGCCAGAGCGTGTGCGACTTGTAGGCGCCGCAAAAGACGCGCATGTCGAGTCCGCCGAACAGGCTCGACGACGTCGCCGCTCCCGCGCACGCCTCAACCGCGACTTCGATCTCGCGGCGCCCCTCGTCGGCCCTCCCCAAGTGGTACAGGCTGATCCCGAGCATGAAACTCCCCGTGACCCGCACCGCGGTCGATGCCGCGGAGTGTTTGGCGAATTCGACGAGCTGGGCGCTCAGCTTTCGCCCCGTTTCGAGTTCGCCGCGCACGACATGAAAGAAGGCCACGCTCGCCAGAATGGCGCCGCGATGTTCGGTCTCGCCCAGCCGCTCCGAGATTTCGAGCGCGCGGTGATGCGTCTCCTGGGCCTCCGGCGTCGCGTATCCGAGCGCGGTCAACAACGCTTCGGTCCGCAGCATTAACAGCCGAAGCTCCTGCGCATCGCGCGCCGCGCCGGCCGGCAGTTCCGCGCAGAGCGCGAGCGCCCGCGTCGCCAGGCCCGCCGCTTCGCCGGCCGCGTACCGCCGCTGCGCCACCGACGCGGCTTCGCCGTACCGCCGCACCGCTTCCTCGATCATGCCGGCCGCTTCGCAGTGCGCTGCGATCTGGCCCGCCACGGCTTCGCGCGCGTTCAACTCCTCCAAGGCTCGCGCGATGCGCCGATGCAGGTAGCGCCGCCGCACCGGGCTCAGCTCGGCGTACGCCACCTCGCGCAGACGATCGTGGGTGAAGTCGTACGAACCCACGCCGCGGCCTTCCTCGACGCTCTCCACGATGCGCCGCTGCCACAACTCGTCGAGCGCGCGCGTGACGCTCTCCTCGTCCCAGTCGGTGGCGCGCGCCAACAACTCGAAGGAAAACGCCGTGCCGATTGCTCCCGCGACACCCGCCAGTTCGTGCGCGCCCGCCGAGAGCTGCGCCAAACGCGCCGCAATCACCGCCTGGACGCGCGGCACGGCGGCCAGCGGCACATCGGCCTCGACGGCGCCCGTGTCTTCGAGTTTGGCGCGGACGCTCTCCACGACGAAGAGCGGATTCCCGTTGGTCGCCTGGTAGAGCCGATTCAGGTACGCGCTGTCGAGCTCGCGATTCGCCACCCGCGCGGCCAGGGCTGCGGCAGCCTCGGCGTCCAGCGGACCGACCGGGATCTCCTCCAGCACGCCGGCGCGCCGCAAGTCCTCGGCGATCGTAGTGAGGCCGTGGTCGCCCGTCACTTCTTCGGGACGCAACGTCCCGACCACCAGCACGCCGCGCGTACCGGAGGTTAGGAGGAAGTGCAGCCAGCCGAACGAGTCGCGATCGCACCACTGCAGGTCGTCGATCAGGAGCGTGACGGGGCTTCCGTCGTGCGCGGCCGAGGCGACAGCCATTTTGAGCGCTTCGTAGAAATGCCGCCGCTGCCAACTATCGGTCAACGGACGCGGCGGGTGCAGGTCCGGATGCTCGGCGAGCACGTCGGGGCTGACGCGCGCCAGCTCTTCGAGCTGCGCCGGGGTCAATTGCGATCGCGTGGCGCGCAGCGGCGGCGACTTCAGCCAGTCCTCGATGGGCGCGTAGGCGAGCTGACCCCGGACGGCGTAGCACCGCGCCCGCGCCGCCGGAGCGTCCTGCGCGGACGCCCATTGAAAGAGCTCGTCCGCGAGCCGCGATTTCCCGATCCCGGGCTCGCCTGCGAGCACCGCCAGGAGCGACTCCCCCGCCGCCGCACGACGCCAACACTCGCGGAGCTGCTCCCATTCCTTGCGCCGCCCGACCATCGGCAGCCCTGACGCGGGCGCCACCGGGCGCGACTCCGGCGCCTTTGTGCGCGACTCGGATTTGAGCACCCGCTCGAAGAGTTGCCTGGTCGCCTCGCTCGGTCCCACGCCGAGCTCCCGCTTCAGGACCTGCATGCACTGGTGGTAGGCCCGCAACGCGCCGGCGCGGTCGCCATTTCGCTCATGCAGCTCCATGGCGAGGCGGTAGTGCGATTCGCGGAGGGGGTCGAGCGCCACCAGCCGCTCGGCGTTCAGGAGCGCCTGGCCGAGTTCGCCTGCGTCCGCCAGGAGCGCCGCCAAGCGTTCGAGCGCTTCCCCGAGCCGCTCCCGCAGACGGTCTCGCTTGGGCTTCAGCCACTCGTCGTAGACGCCGCGGAGAAGGTCGTCGTGATAGATCGAGGCGGCGGTCTCGAGCGCCTTACGTTCGGACGCCGCATCGCGATGCTCCCGCGCCGCCGCCGCGCGAGTCAACGCGGCTTCGAACTCCAGCACGTCGACCGCGCAGTCGGCGCTCTCGCGCCAGCGCACCGTCTGGTGGTCGGCTTCGAGCAGGTCGCACCCGGCAGGCAGGGCGTGCCGCAGGTTGTGAATCAGTTGGCGGAGGTTGGTCCGCGCCTGCGGCTCGCTCGAGTCCGGCCAGAGAGTGAAGGCGAGTTGCTCGCGCGGGACGGCCGCGCCTCGGTTCAACGCCAGGTACGCCAACAGCGATTGCAGCCGATTCTTGTGCAGCGCCGCGACGGGTTGTCCTTCCACGGTGACGCGGAAGTTCCCCAACATCTCGATGCGGATCGCCGGCATGACCTTCGAGATTCTATTAAACCCCGGAAAGATCGTCGAGCTGTCCTTCGATCGTAGTATTCCCGACCACCCAGCGCGTGTACCAGAGCCACGCCCACGGGATCGTCACGATCGGGACGCAGAACAGCAACGTCGCCAGCGTCCTCCAGAGGATTTGCGGGCCTTCGCCACGGAAGCGTAGCGCCCGCGTTTCGCTCTCGGTGTGCCGGGCAGTCCACCGATACATCCCGGCCAGGACCCACGCCCAGCCGATGATCGTCAGTACGGAGAGGCCGAGCAGCACCTCCCATGCGGCGAGTTCCCAGAAGCCGCCGGTGAAGCGGTATCGGGTCCCGGAGCTCAGTTCGACGTGCTCCACGAACCAGCGCGTCAGAGCCAGGCCCACCACCAGTCCAACCAACCAGAAGAGCACCTCGAACAAAGCGGGGTAGACCAGAACGTCGTGCCACCGCCGCCATCCGGCGAGGATCCACAACGCCCACCACCCGAGGATCTGGCCGGCCTTCCCGGAGAACTCCGCCGTCGAGCCGTCGCTGAACACGAGATTGCGGCAGAACCACAGGCACGCCGCTGTGTAGACCCAGGCGCCCGCGAGGCCGATCGCGGCCGCCCCCAAATCCACACCGGCTAGGAACGGAGCGGCCTTCGCGATGCTGACCATCACGAGAGTCAGGAGCCACAGCAGCACGCCGGCGGCGCTGCCGGTGAAGGCTATATGGATGACGGGATCGCGTGGCTGAAGATCAGTTCCGCAGCGGGAGCAGATCCACGAATCGTCGGCAAGACTCGCGGCGCACCTCGGACATCGCACGACGCGGCCACCATAGCACGATGCGCTGTCGCGTGAGGAGCCAGGGGATCTGAATGTGGGGCAGACTTCAGTCTGCGGAGGACTTCAGTCCGACTCCGCGATAGTCGGGCTAAAGCCCTCCGCAGGCTGAACGCCTGCCCCACTCCTGTGTCGAGTCATCGGTTAATGTACTAGTGTCCAACACTCGCGAGCAGCGACTTCGCTTCCGCTGCCGGGATCTCGCGGACGTACACGTTGCGGAACCGCACCTCGGACCCGTGCGTCTGCAGTTCGATCGATCCGGTCGGCAGCACGGGCTGTGCGCGGTCGAAGTAGTTGTCGAGCACCTGACCCACGACGACCTCTTTCCCGTTGAGCGTGACCCACACGCGCGTGCCGGCCATCTTGATCGCGAGCGTATTCCATTCGCCTATCGGTTTGTCCGCCTTCACCAGCGGGAACTTCCCGGGATTGTCGGCGTTGTTGTTCCATAGCCCGCCCGACCCCTTGTCCGCGCCGTTCCGTTGCTCGCGCGGGCACGCCGGGTCCCAAATCTGCACCTGCGGATAATCGCGGAGGTACACGCCGGAATCGCCGCACGCTTGGGTCAGCATCCACTCGACGCGGAACTCGAAATCGCCATACGGCTTCTCGGTGGCGAGATGAACACCCTTGCCGTCGGAGACGAGCTCGTTCTTGGCCGTGTCGACGCGCCAGTGGAGGTCGCGATCGGCGTTCCACTCGGCCTGCTTGGCGGCGCGTTCTTCGGGCGTGAACTTGGCCTCGACGTACGGGCTGAACACGCCGCCTCCGCCGGGACGTCCCCGCCAGCCCTTCAGGTCCTTGCCATCGAAGAGGTTCGTGAAGCCGGCCGGTTGCGCGGCTGCGGTGGCCGCCAGAATGCCGAACGTGAGGAAGAGCGGAATGCGCATATGGGTTCGATTATAGGGCGGTCCGCTATACTGCCTGCAACCGCATGAAACTCGTTTCGTTGAATGTCGGACTGCCGCGCGAGGTGACGTGGCGGGGCGTCACGACACTCACCGGGATCTACAAGGAGCCGGTCGAAGGCCGAATCGCGCTCAAGGCAACGAATCTCGACGGGGATCGGCAGGCAGACCTGACCGTCCACGGCGGCAAGTACAAGGCGGTCTACTGCTACCCGGTCGAGCATTACGCCTACTGGAAGGGCGACTTGCCGATGGGCGCCTTCGGAGAGAACTTCACGACCGAGGGGATGGTGGAGGACGAAGTTCACATTGGCGATCGTTACGCCGTCGGGACGGCCGAGGTCGTCGTCGCACAGCCGCGGCTGCCCTGCTTCAAACTCGGAATCCGCTTTCAGGACGACCACATGGTGAAACGCTTCTTCGCCGCGCGGCGGACGGGGTTCTACGTGGCCATTGTGCAGCAGGGCGAAGTTGGGGCCGGCGATGCGATCGAACGCGTCAGTCGCGATCCCAACGGAGTGCCGGTATCGGAGATCACCCGCCTATATGCGGAGAAGCGATATGCGAAATCCGATGCGGCGGTGATCGAAAAGATGCTTCAGTTGGACGCGTTGCCGGAGAGTTGGAAGGACTACTTCCTCGATCGCCTGGCACGATAACGGTTGTCTCAAAAACCAAAACACCAGCAATAAATGAGATTTTATTGTCCTAAATCGCCAACCGACGAACGCCACCCGCAACATTCTTCGGGGCCTTGCGAGTGGAATTCGGCATGCTGCCTTCCCCAAGCTCTGGCGGACCCATGCACCACCTTGAGCCCGGGAGGACATCCTCTATGACCACCACGCGCGCTGCGCCCACCGCAAGACTCCTGATCCTTCTACTCGCCGCGCTCGGCATCACCCATGCCGATGTCTTCACTTTCAGCGGAACCCTCGACCCCGCTGCCAACTTGCACTTGACGAATTGGGATCAGTACGCCAATGCCTATACGGCGCCGATCTCAGGACCTGGTGACGACGATCGGTCCTTCAACATCGCTGTTCACAACTTCCCGGTCCTCACGGCGGGAACGGTCACCGTCGCCAGCAACGGATACGGGTTGGGCGGCTTCGACGCAGTCGTCTCCGTTTTTGCTGGCACTGGGAACGCGGCAGGTTACCTGGACGATCGATATTCTCCTCTCGCGCCGGGCGATTTCAGCTTCGCATTGAATCTCGTGCCGGGCTTCTACACACTGGCCGTCACTATTTTCGGTAGCCAGCCCTGCGGCGCCGGCCTGTGCTCCGCATACACCGGCACGTTCGGCGACGGCTTCACCAACCTCGTGAACTTCGACCCCTCCAGCCCCTTACCCCTGTTCTATGCCGTGGAAGTCACTACTCCCACGGCAGCCACGGTGCCGGAGCCCGGCCACGTGGGTCTTGCGGTGCTGGCCGCGATCGCGGTTCTCGGGCGAAAACGCTTCAAACGCTGATGGTTTGACGCAAACCCTTTCCTGGCATTCCTAACTTCTCCATCGAAGGAGGCTCGACTTGAAATCACGCAGATTTGGATTTCTGACGGCCGCTGCGGTTGCTCTCGCCATTGTCGCGGCGTTGATGGCTTTCACCCGCACGGAGGCCTTTGCGCAGATCCGCGCAACTCTGACGAAAAACGTCGATGAACCGGGACGAACTCCCTGGGAGACGCGCTCTCAGTTCCTCCCGAACGCGGGCGGCTGTTACGGCGCGTCCGACTGCTTCAACTACCAAGAAGGCACTTCTTGGGCGTCTTTCGATCTGCGGCCGGTGCCTGCCGGCAAACGCTGGATTGTGCAGTCGATTGCAGGCGGCATGGGCAACGGCAACGGGCGCACCAACGTGATCCTCCTAGGGACGGCGAGATCGTCCATGGTATTCGAGGGCATGAAGTGGATTTATTCCGGACCATTCACGGCCGCACCCTACTTCAACTCGGCGCTCTTCAGCGCCAACATCTATGCCACCTTCGGGCCGGGTGACACACCAACGCTGCGCGTAGATGCCAACGGGACCCTGTCCGGGTACTCGGTATTCGTCATAAGCGGCTATTTGATCGACGCGACAAACTAGAAAACTCTAGAGTGGCGGCATCCACTGCGGAAGAGCCTCTGCGTGCCACGTCACCACACCGCATTTCGCCACCAGCAGAAGGCGGTGGCCCTCGCCGGAATTGTCGTAGAAATAAGCGACATCCGCGAGTCGAAGCGCCTGCCCCGCATTGGCTATGCTCCGCGCATATCGCCGCTTGACGTCCTCGTCCGGAACGAAGTGGCCACCGCGCGCCACACGGTTGCGGATTCGCCGCATGCAGCGTTCGGGGCGATCCAAGGCAACGGAGATCAGTCGCGCGTCGAAGCCGAGCGCCTTCGCCCTTCGCATAACGGCGAGCCTACCCGGACTCGAGAGTGTCGTCTCCAAAGCGAAACTCACCTGTTGCGTGAGGTATTCATCGGTGAGTTGAATCACTGCTCGTCCCGCGGCGACCTGCGCCGCTGCCGGATCGGCTGGGTTCAATTGTCGGGCGATTGCGTCGGGATCGAGGAGCCGCTCGCGTCCCTCGAACTCCACCCAGCAGGTAAGCGACGATTTTCCGGAGCCATTCGGCCCCGCAATTACGGTGAGGCTCGGCACGCGCCCTTACGCCGCGCGCGCCCGCAGTTCCCGAAGGACCCGGAAATTCTCGGCGGCAGGCGCCCCCGGAATCCACTCGATCTCAAAGCGGCGGCCGTCCGGTTGCTCCATCACGTCGAGACCGTCGGCGTCGATGTAGAAAACCGGGAGTCCTGCAGCAAGCGTATCCAGGAACTCCTGGCGGCCCGCGGCGGCAACCGCGTCGTGAAACTCCGGACTATCGAAATCTGCCATCCCCACAACATTGTACGCCCGCGAAAACCCGGTAACCATCCGACCCCCACCCGCGCCCCTTCCTCTTACAGTCGTACGATAGAGGTGTATCCGAGCGGACCGGGCCGTCCGATTTATGTTGAAACGGGACTTTCGCGTTCTTTTATCCACCGCGCTGCCGATCGCCGCATCTGCATTCTCCGCCCCCGCGCTCACGCCCGCCTGCGCTCAGCATTACGGCTATTTCATCCGAAAGGAAACAGATGGAATTCACTAGACGAGATGTCGGAAAGATCGCGCTGGCCGCATGGCCGCTGGCACAGGCCTTCGGCGCGAAGAAGATCGACTCCAAAGTCGATGGCGTGCAGCTCGGCGCCATCACGTACAGCTTCAACCGCATCGCCTCGAACCCGACGGACATTATCAAGGCGTACGTCGATATCGGACTGGGCGAGTGCGAGCTGATGTCGAATCACTGCGAAGGGCTCGCCGGAGTTCCCGCGATGCCGCAGTTCGGACGTGGCGGCGGCGGGGGCGGACAAGGTCGCGGACGTGGCGCCGCCGCTCCCGGTGACCAGCCCCCGGCCGGCGGACCTCCGGCCGGCGGACCTCCAGCCGAAGGCGCCCAGCGCGGCGGTGGCGGGCAGGGACGCGGACGCGGCCAGATGACTCCCGAGCAGCAGGCCGAAATGCAGGCCGCCCGCGAGAAGGTCGCCGAGTGGCGCAAGGCCACCGGTCCTGCGACGTGGAAGAAAGTTGCCAAGATGTGGAGCGACGCCGGCGTCGACGTCCAGATCCTCTGCTACAACATGCAGGACAGCATGAAGGATGAGGACATCGAATACGGTTTCGCGATGGCGAAGGGGCTCGGCGCCCACGGCATCAGCACCAGCACCACGCTCACGATGGCGAAGCGGATCGCTCCGATCGCCGACCACCACAAGATGCTAGTCGGGTATCACGGGCACGATCAGACCAACGATCCCAACCAGACGGCGACGCTCGAAAGCTACGCCACCCTGATGGCGTATGGCAAATACAACGGCGTGAATCTCGACATCGGCCACTTCACAGCGTCGAACTACGACGCGGTTGCGTTCATCCAGGAGCACCACGCCAAGATCACGAATCTGCACATCAAGGATCGGAAGAAGGACCACGGGCCCAACGTCCAGCCTTGGGGTACAGGTGACACGCCGGTCAAAGCGGTGTTACAACTCCTAAAGAAGGAAAAGTACCCCATCCCGGCGAATATGGAGATCGAGTACCAGATCCCCGAGGGTTCGGACATCGTAGCCGAGGCCAAGAAGTGCCTCGCGTACATGAAGAGTTGTTTGGCATAGGAGGTTTACATGGCAATTACGAGGCGGCACTTCTTTTATGGGAGCCTGCTGGCCGGCGCTGTTCCGGCAGGCGGTTTCGGCAGCACGCCATCCCTGAAGGCACTGGGATATAAATCCCCCAACGAGAAACTGAATTTCGGCACAATCGGCGCGGGCGGTCAGGCAGCGTCGAATATCGGCGCCGCGGCCCCCACCGAGAACATCGTCGCCCTCACCGACGTCGATGACGATCGCGCGAAGGGAACGTTCGAGCGCTTCCCGAAGGCGACCAAGTACAGAGATTTCCGGGTGATGCTCGATAAGGAAGGCAAGAACATCGACGCCTGCATCATCGCCATCCCGGATCACATGCACTGCACCGCCGCGGTCTGGGCGATGGAGCGGGGCAAGCACGTCTACGTGCAAAAACCGCTGGTCCGCACGATCTGGGAAGCGCGCCAGATCAAGGCCGCCGCGCAGAAGTACAAAGTGGCGACCCAGATGGGCAACCAGGGCTACTCCAACGAAGGCACCCGCCAGTGCGCCGAGATCGTCTGGAACGGCGACATCGGCAAGGTGTCGACGGTGCACGCGTGGAGCGACCGTCCGCTGTGGCCGCAGGGCTTGACCCAGATCCCGCCGCCGGAGCCGGTCCCGCCGACACTGGACTGGAACCTGTGGCTCGGCATCGCCGCCGATCGGCCCTACACCCGGAACGGCATGACCAAGACCGATAACTGGGGCGGCTACTTCTACCAGCCGTTCAACTGGCGCGGCTTCTACGATTTCGGCTGCGGCGCGCTCGGCGATATGGCGTGCCACATCCTCGGCGCTCCGAATATGGCGCTGCATCTCTCCAAGCGGAAGGTCATCGGCGTCGAGTGCATCAAGAAGGAAGGCACCAGCCCCTTCATGTTCCCGAAGGCGTCGGTCATCCGGTTCGACTTCGCGCCGTTTGAGGACATGCCGGCGCTCTCCATCTTCTGGCACGACGGCCTGAAGGCGACGCCGACCATCGAAGGCGTTCCCGAAGGCGAGTGGCTGGGCGATCCCCCGTCGCTGCTCGGCGGCGCGGGACGCGGCGGTCAGGGTGGCGGCCAGGGTCGCGGCGCGGGCCGTGCGGCGGGCGCTGCCGGCGCTCCGGCGGGCGCCGGACGCGGCGCAGGCGCGGCGGGCTACGACTTCCGCTCCCCGGGCCAAGTCTTCGATGAGGCTCGCTTCGAAGCCATGAAGGGCGTTCCCAAGGAACAGCTCCGCTTCCCGACCCCCGATGGCTCACTCTTCATCGGCGATAAGGGAATGCTCACGACAGGCACCTACGGCGAAGTCACCCGCCTGCTGCCGGTCGAGAAGATGAAGGACTACCGCATGCCGCCGCCGCTATTGACGCGGTCCCCCGGCCATATGCGCGACTTCATCCGCGCGGCCAAGGGCGGCGATCCGGCGTGCTCCAACTTCGACGTCGCCTCGCCGTTCGTCGAATGGATGCTGCTCGGCGTGATTGCGCTCCGGCACGAAGGCAAGCTGGAGTACAACCCCGACAAGATGCAGATCACGAATAACACCGAAGCGAATAAGCTTCTCCGTCCCACCTTCCGTAAGGGCTGGGAGTGGAAGCCGATCGTGAAGGTGTAGTCGGTTCCGAAAGGCAAATGGGCCGCAGATAAACGCGGATGAACGCCGATAGCTCCAAATCGGCGTTTATCGGCGTTCATCTGCGGCCTCTTTGTTTTTGATAGAATTCCGGCCATGTCGTACCGCGTCTGGGCCGCACTCCTGATCTGTTTCTCCGCTTTCGCCGGGGACAAAGCCAACTACAACATCCATCTCTGGGAACCCGGCAAAGTTCCCCTCGCGCAGGGCGACGGACCTCTCGATAATCCCTTCGTCACCGTCTTTCTTCCTCCTGAGAACAAGCGAAACGGGGCGGCGATGATCGTCGCTCCGGGCGGGTCGAACATCATGCTGATGTACGGCGTCGAAGGCATGCAGATCGCCGAGAAGCTCAACGACTGGGGCATCGCCGCGTTCGTCCTCACCTATCGACTCTCACCGAAGTACAACGAGGCCGCCCGTGTCGCCGACGGGAAGCGCGCCATCGAGTTGGTCCGTTCGCGCGCCTCCGAATGGAAGGTGGACCCCGCGCGCATCGGCTATATCGGCTTCTCTGCCGGCTCGAATCTCGGACGGTCTGTCGCTGCCGCCGCGCCTCCCGGCGACCCCGGCCGTCCCGACTACCTCGTACTCGTCTATGGCGCCGGACGCGCCACCCAGGGCGAGGTGCTCAAGACATTCCCGCCGACGTTCCTCATTGCCGCCGCCGACGACCGCGGCGCCTCGCTTCCTTCCGCCCAACTTTTCCAGGACCTCACCCGCGCCGGTGCGGTCGCCGAAATCCACATTTATCAGAAGGGGCACCACGGCTTCGGCGCCGGCTACGGCGCTCCCGAATTCTCCGACTGGATGGGCCGCCTCGAACACTTCCTCAAAATCGGAAAGGTCATTCCGTGATCCGCTACGTCCTGCTGGGTTTGACAGCTACCGTCCTGCTCTCCGCGCCCGCCGGCCCTCCACCGACCGTCAACGACGGTTACGGTGACTTCGTCCTGGTCCCCGGCGGCCCCTTCAAAATGGGGGACAACTTCGGCGACGGCGAGGACCGCGAACGTCCCGTCCACACCGTCGACGTCGACGCGTTCTACATCGGGAAGGTCGAGATCTCCAACGGTGAGTGGCGCAAATTCCGCGACGATCCCGGCTACGACGACCCCAAGTTCTGGCCCGGCGGCCGTCCTGTTCCGAAGGACCAGATCCCGTACTGGCGCGACGCACGCAACCACGGCGGCGGCACGCCCGATAGCGACCCCTACCCGGTCCTCGGTGTGAATTGGGACTCCGCCACCGCGTATTGCGCGTGGCTCAGCGCGAAGACCGGCAAGCACTATCGCCTGCCCACCGAAGCGGAATGGGAGAAGGCTGCGCGCGGCACAGACCAGCGCAGATTTCCGTGGGGAAACACGATCGACCGCGACCACGCGAACTACGTCGGCGCTCAGCCGTTCGACACCGGCCAGCGCGTCGGATTCTACGCGAAGGGCGCTTCACCGTACGGAGCCCTCGACATGGCCGGCAACGTGATGGAGTGGGTGCAGGACTGGTACAGCCGCGACTACTACTCGGCAAGCCCGCGCAAGAATCCGAAAGGACCCGCCGAGGGCGCGTACAAAGTGCTCCGCGGCGGCACGTTCTTCGAGGAGCCTTTCGACCTCCGTTCCTACGCGCGTGAGGCTGCGTGGCCGTCGTTCCAGTCCCACCGCATGGTCGGCTTCCGCGCCGCGCGAGACCTGTGATGCGCTGGCTGCTCTTGCTCGCCGCCGCCATCGCGGCGCACGCGCAACACTTCGAGGCCGCGTCGTTGAAGATCAATGTGTCCGGCGATCCCGGCGGCGCGATCCGCACCGAGCCCGGCGGACGGTTCGTCAGCACCAACTCGACCCTGCGCGCGATCCTTCGCTATGCGTGGAACATCCGGGACTTTCAGATCGTCGACGCGCCGGCATGGTTCGAGTCGGACCGCTACGACATCACCGCGACCGGGAACGCCAAGGTTACGATTGCGGAGGTCCGCCTGATGGTCCAGGCGCTCCTCGCCGAACGGTTCGCGCTCGTCACGCATCGCGACAAGCGGGATCTCCCCATGTACGCGCTGGTGGTCGGGAGCAAGGGAATTCGCATGAAGGAGAATCTGGAGGGTGACACGACCGTCGCGACGGCCCCCGGCCAGATCGAGGCCCACAAGTTGAACATGAACATGCTCGCGAATCAGCTCGCGGGCCAGATCGCGCAGTCCGTCGTGAACAAGACGGAGTTGAAGGGGACGTACGACGTGAAGTTGCACTGGGCAACGGAGGCGGGCGATCCGAACGAGCCCTCGATCTTCGCCGCCGTCCAGGAGCAGCTCGGCCTCAAGCTGGAGTCGCAGAAGGGTCCCGTTGAAGTCCTGATAGTCGATTCGGCGAAGCGGACTCCGTCCGAGAATTAAGCCGCTTTCGGCGCCGTCAACCCGTCGGCGACCGCTCGCAGAGCCGCAACATCGTCCTGCCGCGCGATCCGGCCCTCCGCGTCGAACGCTTCGAACCCTTTCGCCACCGGGACCTCCGCCACCACCGTCACGCCGATCATTTCCAGCAGCTCCCGGAGGTGCTTCAGGCCACGCCGTCCGCCGCCGGGGCCCGGCGACGTCGCCAGCAGAATCGCCTGCTTGCCGCGATATGCCGACGCAGGCCGCTCACCCGGTCCCGGCCGCGACGTCCAGTCCACGACGTTCTTCAGCAGTGCCGGGAACGAGCCGTTGTATTCCGGCGACGCGATCACGAGCAGTTCGCTCTGCTCGATCAGTTTGCGGAACGCCCGCGCGTTCTCCGGAATGCCGGACGCCGTCTCCAAATCGCCTTCGTACAACGGCATCGGGTAATCCTTCAGATCGGCGAGTGTCACGTCCAAGCCGCGGCGCTTCAGCTCTTCCGCCGCCGCCCGCGCCAGCTTCCGATTCAGCGAATCCGTCCGGGTGCTCCCGGCGAAAACCAATGCCCGCATTATCTTGACCTCAAGATATCTGATGCCTCGGGGCGTCGAAGGATTCAAGGGTGCTAATCTTCCGTAATAAGTTTCGAGTGAAATACAACTAATCTCCCGAACGATGACGAGCACCGAACGCGAACGCCTGTTTCAGGACCTGTTTGCGGCCAACCGATCCCGGATCCAACGCCTCTGCTACGGCTATCTCGGCCCCGGCGGCGACGTCGACGACCTCTTTCAGGAGGTCATGATCAATGTTTGGAATGCTTTGCCGTCGTTCCGCGGAGAGGCCCGGCCGAGCACGTGGCTTTACCGGATCGCCGTGAATACGGCGCTGATCCATCGCCGCAAAATCCGTCCCGCCGAGCCGCTGCCCGAGTTGCGCGATCCCGCGCGCGGGGCGCAGCAGAGCCTCGAAGACGCCGAGCGGTTGGCCGCCCTTCGCACCGCCATCGCATCCCTGCCGGATCAGGACCGGCTTATTATGACGCTGTTGCTGGAAGGCATGAGCTACAAGGAGATTGCCGAGATTACCGGACTCACGGTGAACCACGTGGGCGTGAAGATTTCCCGCGCCAAAGCCGCTCTCGAGGAAATGCTGACGGAGGCCCACAATGGCGCGTTTTGAGCAGTTGCAGGAACTCTGGCAGGCGCAGCCCGAGCTACCGCCGGCCCATTTCGACGAAGTGAAGCCGCTGCTGCGGGCCTACGGACGCCGCCAGAACTGGATTAACGCGGGCAAAACGATTCTGGTGGCGTCGCTGCTGACCTTCTGCTTCGTCAAGGCCGGATCGTCGCCGGCGCGCATCGCCGGAGTCGTGGTGGTCGCGATCGCAGCCGCTTCGATGCTGATTCGGGACTGGCGAAGCCAGCGTACGATCGCGCGCGCCGATTTCGCCGCCCCCTCCGCGGGCTTCGTCAACGCCACCATCGCCCGCCTGCTGGAACAGCGGACCGTGCGCCGCTCCTATTACTGGACGTTGATGGGCGCGACGGTCCTGGCAGAGAATCTGATGCTGACCGGGACGCGCCGCGTCTGGCCGCGTGTTGTCGCTTCGCTGTTGCCGTTCGCGGCTATCGAGCTCGGCCTGTGGGTCCGTCGCCGCCGCTTCGACTACGAGTGCGCGCCGCTCCTCGAACAACTGCGCGCCGCCAAGGCCGCTCTGGAGGACCGCTCCGTATGAACTTCGAGCGCATCGGCGACCTCGTCCGCCTTCGCTACAAACTGATGTGGGCGCGGACCCGGACGCGCAACGGCAAGATCGCCCTCTTCCTGATCGGCTATCTGCTGCTCATCATGGTCGTCGCCCTGCTCGGTGCGGGCGGCATCGGAGCCGCGATGGTCGCCGTTCGCAGCGGCAAGGCGCTCCTAATCACGCGGATCGTGCTCACGTCTCTGTTCGCCCAGGCACTGCTCGCGACCGTGATGATGGGCTTCGGCATGAGCGCGATCTTCTCCGATGTCGAGTTGCGGCGCTATCCGATCGGCGCGTCCGAGCGGCGGCTCGTCCGTCATCTGGTCGGGATCATCGACCCGTTCTGGCTGCTGACCCTCGCGCTCCAACTCGGGCTCGTGGTTGGCTTATACGTCATGGACGCGGCGAGCTTCGTGCTCGGCTTCATCGCCGTCCTGCTGCTCTTCATCTCGAATTACCTCCTGGCGCGCGTCATCGAAGCGATCATCGACCGGTTGACGAGGCGCGAGTCGGGCTCGATGGTCCTCATGATCGGGGTGATGCTGCTCTCGTTCTCGGGCGCGGTGATCCCGCCGCTGATCAAGAAATTCCCCGGGATCGGCCCGGCGACCGTCAAGATCCTGGCGTACACGCCGCCTTTCGGCGCGGCCTCCGCCATGACGCAGAGCGGGACCGCCGTGCTGCTCGGCTTCGCAGTCGAAGTGTGGTGGGTGCTCGGACTCGCCGCCGCCTTGGTATGGTTCGAGCGGCGGCCCTACGAGCGGCGCGTGGCCGCGACGACCGTACTGAAATTCGATTCGCGCTATGACCGCGCGGCGGCGATGCTCGGTTTCGACCACGCTCCGCTGGTCGGGTGGTGGCTGCGGTTCTACACGCGCAACAGCCGCTTCAAGGCGCTGATCTTCCTCTCGCTGCCGATCGTCGCATTCCTCACCTACAATTTCGCGGCGGGCCGCAAACAGAGCCTCGGCTGGTTCCCCGCCGCGCTCGGGACGTTCCCGATCGTCACGTTCTTCGCGACGTCGCGATTCATGGTGAACGAGTTCGGCTACCTCGGAGGCGGGTTCCGGCGGTGCTTCCTGCTGCCGGTCGAACCGGCCGCCGTGCTGCGCACCGGCAGCTACGCCTCCATGGTCCTGAGCGCGTGTTTCATTCCGGCGGGCCTGCTGGCGTGGATCGCGTTCGCGCCCGTGCCGTTCGACGTTCGCGAGGTCTTCATGCTGCTCGCCAGCGCCCTGACCGGCATGTTCACCGTCCATGGACTTGGACTGTGGGCGACACTGTACGGTCCGCGCCGCGGCAATTACAGCCAGAGTCTCGGCAACGACCTCTCGCTGTTCGGCAACATCGTGCTGATCGGCGGCATCATGTTCTTCATGTTCAGTCCGCTGATCTGGAGGGCGGTCTTTCCCCCCATGCTCCAGCCGGCGAACTGGTGGTATTGGATCGTGCCTCCCGTAGTCGCGGTGACGTTCTACCGGATCTCCCTCGGAATGGCCTCCGTGGCGCTGACCGGACGGCGCGAGCACTTGATGGCAATCGTGGAAGGAAGGGCCTGACGTGGACGCAATCCGCATTTCGAACCTGGTGAAGAATTACGGTACCGTGGTCGCGGTCGAGAATCTCTCGCTCGACGTGCCGAAGGGGGCCATGTTCGGCTTCCTCGGACCCAACGGGTCGGGCAAGAGCACGACCATCGGCTGCCTCACGGGACTGCTCGACCCGACGGCAGGCTCGATCGAGATCCTCGGCGAGCGCTTCACCGCCGACAGTGCCGCGCTCAAGCGGCGTATGGGCGTGATGCCCGAGACGCTCGGCCTTTTCGACCCGCTCTACGCGCATGAGTTCCTCGCCTTCGTCGGACGCATGTTCGGGCTCGACGAAGCGACCACTCGGAAGCGCGTCGCTGAGTTGCTCGAGGCGCTGGAACTCACCGATTCCTCGAAGACGCTTTCCGAATACAGCACGGGCATGCGCAAGCGTGTCGCGTTTGCGGCGGCCGTGATCCATACGCCCGAAGTGCTGTTCCTCGACGAGCCCTTCGAGAGCATCGACCCGGCCGGAGTCTCGCTGATGAAGCAGTGGCTGCGCCGCCTGACGGAGCAGGGCCGCACCGTATTCATCACCAGCCACGTGCTCGAAACCGTCGAGCGGCTTTGCGACCGGGTGGCGGTCGTGACTCGTCCCGGCAAACTGGTCTGGCAGGGCGACATCACCGCGTTGGCGAAGGACGGCACGGTCGAATGCGACGGTCAGCAGTTCGACTCGCTGGAAACGCTCTTCCTGCACCTCACCGGAGAGCGCTACGCCGACCTAAACTGGTTGTGATGAAGGTCTACCTGAAGCCCACTTGAACGTCCTGCCGCAAAGCGAAGAGTTTGCTTCGCGAAAAAGGAACGGAGTTTGAAGAGATCGACTTGAACCGGGGCCTCTCGGTCGCCGAGCTCGAAAAGCTGATCGGAAAGCGCGATTACCGCGAGTTCCTGAACACGCGCAACGAGCTCTATCGCGAGCGCGGGATGAAAGAGAATCCGCCGCCGCGCGACGAAGCGCTGAAACTGATGTCGGAGAACCCCAACCTGATCCGCCGGCCGATCGTGGTCAAGGGCGGCCAGATGTTCTTCGGGTTGGACGGCGTCGAAGAGGCGATCGCGTAGCGCTACTTCAGCGACACCCGCTGTACGCGCCAGTTCTGGGTTTCGCCGACGATCAACTGATTTGGATTCCGGCAGTCGACCTGGTTGGCCGTCCCGAACTCGCCCAAGCGCTTGCCGGCGCGGCCGAAGACGCCGAGCACCTTCCCCTCGAGGTCCATTTTGTAGATCTCGCCGTCGTCGAGTGTGTTCGGCTCGTTCGAGTTCGAGACGAACAGTGTCGACCCCGAGATGCAGATGGCCCACGGCGTGCCGTGTCCTTTGATCTCGCGCTGGAACGCGCCTTCGCGATCGAAGACCTGAATGCGCCGATTGCCGCGGTCGGCGACGTAGAGGTTGTCGCGGGAATCGAATGCCAGCGAGAGCGGGATATTGAACTGCCCCTGCTCGGCGCCGCGCGTGCCCCACGATTTCAGGAACTTGCCGTTCGCGTCGAACTTCGCGATCCGGGCATTGCCGTAGCCGTCCGCGACATAGATGTTGCCCGCGCTATCCCACGCGACGTCCGTCGGCCGATTGAAGTTGTCGCCGGGGACTCCGGCGCCGTTACCGCCGCCGCGTCCTCCGCCGCGCCCCGCCTCCGCCACCGCCTCGGGCTTGCGTCCGAGCGTCATCGCGACGTGGCCGTCGGCGCCGAACTTGATGACCATGCTCGACCCGCGGTCGACGACCCACACGTTGTCCTTCGGGTCGACCTTCACCGACTGCGCGAATTCGAAGCCGTAGACGCCCTCGCCGAGCTCGCGCACGTACTTGCCGCTGCGGTCGAACTCGAAGAGGCGCGAGCCTCCGTGCGTGAAGACGCGCGACCCGCCGACCGTCGCATTTGTGCCGGTCCGCGTGTACACCAGGACGTTGCCGTTGGCACGCGTCGCGACACCCGCGGCCTCGCCGGCGTGGATGTGCTCGGGCCACTTCAGGAAATCCGCGGCGTCGAAGTGGATTTCCTGCGCGAACAGCGGCGCGGCCAGGAGGAGGACGAGACGTTTCATTTCAGCACCAGTTTCTGCACGCGCCACGCGATGATTTCGGAGACGAGCAGCTCATTCGGATTGCGGCAATCGATCTCGTGGACCGTGCTGAATTCGCCGAGCTGTTTGCCTGCGTGCCCGAACTTGCCAATCACCGTGCCGTCGAGCTCCATCTTGTAGATCTCGCCGGTCTGGGCCGCGATCAGCGAGTTGTTGTTGTCCGGATTGGAATTCGAGCTGTACAGATACTGATGCGGACCGGGCGAGATGCACACCGCCCACGGCGCGCCGACGTGGTCGTAGACGGCCTTGAATTCCAGGTTGTTGTCGAACACTTCGATGCGGCTGTTGCTGCGGTCGCCGACGTAGATGTTGCCCTGCGCGTCGGCCGCGATCGTATGCGGCAGATTGAGCTGTCCCGGCGCGGCCCCCTTGCTGCCGACCGCTTTCAGGAAACGGCCGTCCTTGTCGTACTTCACGACGCGCGAGTTGCCGTAGCCGTCCGAGACGAAGATGTTGCCCGCCTTGTCCCATGCGACGTCGGTGGGGCGATCGAACAGATATGGGTCGGGATTCTTGGCCGGCGGAACGCCCTCGACGACTTCGGGTCGATGTCCCAGGACCATCACGACACGCCCGGCGGGGTTGAACTTGATCACCATGTTCGACCCTTCGTCGACGACCCAGATGTTGTCCTCCGGGTCGACGCGGACGGCGTGGGCGAACACGAGGCCGTACAGTCCCTCGCCGAGCTCGCGGATGTAGTTGCCCTGCGCGTCGAACTCGAACAACCGGGTGGCTTGGCTGCGCGTGTAGACGAAGATGTGGCCCTTGGAATTGGTCGCGACCCCGATGCCCTCACCCATATGGATGTTGGGTGGGAACTTGAGGAAGTTCGGGACCGAGTGGAACGAGATGTCCGGGGCGTTGCGCGATTTGGCCGGAGTCTGTGCAAACGCGGCGGCGGCGCAAAGCGCGACGGCAACGAGCGGCTTCATGTTCGGACAGTATACGCCAGCAGCGGATCACAGAGCCAATAGTGCGGCGCGTCCGACGGCCCAGGCGGCGCCGGCGTAACCGACTGTGGTCAGCGTGAAACTGACCGTTATGGCCGCGCCAAATGGGCTGGTCGGGCCTTGACGAAGATTCGGCCTGACTGCGAGCGCGAGGAATCCAATCGGATTCCCGAGCGATCCGAGGCTCATCGCCGCCAGAATGACGGGCGATGCCGTGACATGCAATTGCGCGAACAGCAAGTAGAAGATCATCAGCAGCCCGGTCATCAGCAGATAGTCCATGTGAGCTTTCAGCAGGGACTGGTAATTGGGAAACAGCCTCTTCATAAAGGTCGACGAGCGGACGCCGGCGAGACACCACGCGAGCACCAGCGTGATGGTCAGGCAGAGACTTCCGGTAGCGACCAGGACCATGGAATGGTTATGCATCCTTCGATTCCTCTCTGTCAGCGCGTACGCCGCGCATTGCTCAGTCGAAATGCGCGGCGCCGATCGCCGCACCTAGTTGGTTTTGCAGTTGCAGGTGGGGGAGCAGTTGCATTGATCCCCGCACGCGCAGCCTTTGGTTGGAGCCGCGGTATTCGCGTCTTGGCAGCCACACTTGCAGGCAGCGCCGGCGCAGGATGCGCACTTGCAGGACTTCGTTTTCATCGACATTGGAATCTCCTTTTTCACTCTGAGTTTGGTTTGCGTTGGTGTTGCGCCAACAACTGGAGTGTCTCATCGAGAGCCCCGATCGGGATTGTATGAAGCGGCTGTTTTCGATGAACGAATCGGCTATCTGATGGATGGTCGCGGAGCGGGCGCCGTAGCGGAGGCAGGATCGCTCCGAACGAGGAACGGAGAGCGGATCTCGGCAAACTTGCCGCGCATCAACACGGAGGGCGCCATCCCCACCATCTGGTAGAAGGTCCGCGTCAAATGCGCGGCATCGGCGAAGTCCGCGGCTTGTGCGGCGGCCGCCAGCGTGCGCTCCGAGGCGATCGCAACCATCGCTCGCGTCAACTTGCGCCACAGCATGTACCTGCTATAGGGGAGGCCGACCTGGTCCTTGAACAGGTGCGCGAAGCGACTCGGGGACAGGAACGCCAACTGCGCCGCGTCGTCCAACGACATTCGCAAGTCGTCGCGAGCGCGGATAGCGTCAAGAACCTTGGCGATCCGCTCGTCCAGGCGGCGCGACGGCGGCGCGCCGGGGCTGAGCGCATGCACACAATGACGAATCAACTCCCCGACTTCCATGCTCTCGATCGGACGCTCGAGGAAGGTGCGCAATTCCGCGGCGGAGGATGCGAGCCGGGCGTCCGACAGCACCACGATTTCCTGTTCGAGCGCGCTATGCAGCCACACTCCTTCGTTGGATTCGGGGTCGACAAACAACATGGCGCCCATGGCCCCGTTGCAATCGAACGAGTGAACCACGTCCGGTTGCACGATGATTCCGGGTCCCCGGCGCCATTGATTGTCCTCGCCGCAGATGACGACCATGCCGTCGAGCGCGACCACAATCTGGATGGCGTGGTGGGCATGAGCCGGCACGACGCCCTCGCCGCGCCCCAGGAGCAGGAATCCGCCCTCCCACAGGTACCAGCGCGGCTCACTCAACCATCGGTACGCCTTGTCGTCCAGTGTGTTGGGCAATAATCCAAACGCTCCCCTCGTGTCCATCACTGTAGCTGTTTCGTTCAAGAACTTCAGCGGAAACGTTCAATCCCGCAGAAGCCCGCCCCCGCTATCGTTTGGTCATGACAGTTGCAAGACAGGCTTTGCACATGCGAATCGGGAACACAACAATTTGGCTTACCGGCTGCGCGCTCGCCTTCGGGATTTCGGTTGCGCTAGCCGGCTACGTTGGCCTTTCGAGGTCGATGGAAATCATGACGACTCCCGCGCCCGCGGCGCTCGTGTCGTCAGCGGTCCCCTTGCCGCCGCCCGTTCACGACCCTCGCAAACCGACTGTGGCGGTCCTGCTGGGCAACACCTTCAGCGAACCCACGGATGTGTTGGGGCCGTACGCGATGTTCGCGGAATCCGGCAAATACAACGTCTACACGGTCGCCGCCTCGAAGACCGTGCGAACGCTGACCGGCGGCTTGGATCTGGTTCCGCACCTCTCGTTCGAAGACCTGGCAGCGCGGCTTCACGGCGATCCCGACATCGTAGTCGTCCCGCAAATCGTCGATACCCGGGCGTCCATCAATGCGCCTGTTGTGGCGTGGGTCAGACGGCAGGGACGTGCACACGCGCTCCTGTTCTCCTGGTGCACCGGCGCCGAAGTGCTGGCCGAGAGCGGAGCGATCGACGCGAGGGCGGCTACGGCGCATTGGGGTGACATCGACCGGCTCCAGCGGATCTACCCAAGGGTTCATTGGCAGCGTGGAGTCCGGTATGTGGACGGCGGCACGCTCTTGTCGACGGCCGGGCTGACGGCCGGAGTGGATGCGACGCTCCACCTCCTGGCCGGGCGACACGGGGAAGAGTTGGCGACGAAAGTAGCCGAGGCACTGCATCTTCCGCCGTCCCCCTTTGTGGAGAATCCGAAGTGCCCGCAATTTGAGATCGGACCGGCGGACAGTATCTTCCTGTTGAACGCGGCGTTTCGCTGGCCCAAGCCGCGCATGAACGTTTGGCTGTATGACGGCGTGGGCGAACTCGATCTTGGTTCGATAGCGGATGTGTACGGGGTCTCCGCGGGCTACCGGATCCATACCCTGTCCGCTGCGGCTTCGGTTGTGTCGCGTCACGGAATTCAGTTTGTGCCGCGCGAGCAGGCCCCCTCAGCGAGTCGCCCCAATGTCCTGCCATCCGCGACGGAACGACCGGAGTTTGCATATATTGCGGCGGTGGAGGATCTGGCGCGCCGTCAGGATGCCTGGATCGCCACGTTCGCGGCGAAGCGGCTCGAAATCAGAACGCCTTTGCAGTTCGATGGCGGTTCGTGGCCGATCCGTGCGGTGCTGGCGCCCTTGCTCATCGGCAGCGCGGCGGTGGCCTGCCTGTTGTGTTTGAAGCGCGCCATGCAGGCGCAGCGGCGTGGCCTCGAGTTGGCGGTTCCGCCGGTGGCGCTCGGCGCGGTCGCGCGGCCCTGATGTGGTTCTCTCCCTCGACGGTGCCGGCCTTCGACCTCCCGGCGCCGGCAAACTCGATGTTCCCGGTGGGTCTGGCGCTCGCAGGCGCGCTTACGTGTCTTGCCGGAGTCGTCTCCTTCCGGCGGGCCGGGACCACCGTGAACCCCATGAAGCCGGACTCCGCATCGTCTCTGGTCGTTTCCGGGATCTACAGATTCACGCGGAATCCCGTCTACCTGGGATTTCTGGTGATGCTGCTCGCGTGGGCGGCGGCCCTATCGAATGTGTTGGCGCTGGTCTGGCTCCCGGCGTTTGTCCTATACGTGAACCGCTTCCAAATTTTGCCGGAAGAACGCGTCCTAGCCTCCCGGTTCGCGCACGACTACGCGGAATACAGTTCCCGGGTCCGGCGCTGGCTCTAGAAGATCGAAAACTGAAAAAGGAGAAAAGTTCATGGAATACTTGATCGGCGTTGGATTGGCGATGGCGGTGTGCGTCTTCGCTTGGTTCACCGGATTTGACCGCGACCGCGTGTTCTATCCGACGGTGGTGGCAGTGAATGCCACCTATTACATTCTGTTTGCCGTCATGGGCGGAGCCACCCAGGCGCTCGTCTGGGAATCTCTGATCGCAGCGGCTTTTTTTGCCGTGGCCGTCGCGGGATTCAAGGGCAGCGCCTGGCTGACTGTGGCCGGCCTCGCCGGACATGGAGTTTTCGATTTCTTTCATCACCTGTTGATTCAAAATCCCGGTGTCCCGGTGTGGTGGCCCGGCTTCTGCCTGTCGTTCGATGTCCTCGCGGGCGGTTTCCTTGTCCTGTTGCTGAGGCGGCGCGCCGTAGTCCGAGCTTGACCCCCGAACCGTTCCAGGGTCTATCCTTGCGTTCATGTTGCTTAAAGCAGGGACACTCGCCACCCTGGCGCTCGCGCCGGTCGTCTTCGCCCAGCCACCCGCGCGACCTCAGTTCGACGTCGCGTCCATTAAACCGTCGGAGGACCACGGCATGATGTACGTCCGACCCATGCCCGGCGGCCGGCTGCTCATCAATGCGCCGGCCCGCCTCATGCTGATGAATGCGTACGGTTTGCAGTTTTCCCAGCTTGCGGGCGGACCGGACTGGCTGGCCTCCGACATCTGGTCCGTCGACGCCCGCGCGGCCGGGAATCCGACGCGCGAGGAGTTGATGCTCATGCTGCAAGCGCTTCTCGAGGAGCGCTTCCATCTGAAGGTCCACCACGAGACCCGCGAGATGCCGGTATATGCCCTAACCGCCGGCAAGAGTCCCAAGATGCCGACTGCCCGCGAGGGAGCGTGCGCCACCCCGGTCCCCGGACAGCCCGAGCCCGCCGCTCCGCCCTGTGGACGGGTGCGGATGTCGATGTCACCGGAGGGCGTCCTGCTGGAAGGCGGAAGCGCTCCCATCTCCGAACTGGTCCGCGTCCTTGCCGCACCTCTCCAGCGCCCCGTCGTCGATCGCACCGCTCTCTCCGGCGTCTACGACATCGTCCTCAAGTTCACCCGCGACGCCCCGGGCGGAGCCGCTCCGGCGGATAACGCGCCTCCCGGGATCTTCACGGCGATCGAGGAACAACTCGGCCTGAAACTGACGGCCGCCAAAGCGCCGATCGACATCCTCGTGATCGACCGCATCGAGCGTCCGAGCGCCAACTGACTGGAGCCGTTACCGCACGCCTGCGTCGGCAAGCACCGAGTCGTCGAAGCCGTACGACGTCTTCATCATGGGCAGGTAGACGACCATGCTGGAGCGTTCGTCCGCCGCGCGCTTGAGCCAGCGGACCGTCAGCCCGCGATCCTTCAGCGCTGCGCAGAGCGGCGCCGCGAGAAATGCGTCGACATACCGTTTGGAGCGCAGCGCTTCCATCTGTCCGAGCACCGCGCGGCCCTCGGCGGGCCGTCCTTCCAGCACTGCCTGGACGCCGAAGATGGCCATGAACATGGGATCGTCCGCCAACTCGGGATGCGCCGCACGCAATTGAGCGATGGCGCGGATCGCGCCGGCGGTGTCGCCCTGCGCCATCAGCACGGAGACGCGCATGTAGGGGAATAGCGGGACGTTGGGGAAGAGCTCGGACGCTGTATTCACCTGCCGCATCGCGTCCTGATATTTGCCTGCCGAGATCAACTCGCCGGCGACGTCCCAGTGGATCACGACGGAGAGCGGATCCATCTCGAGCGCCTTGCGCATCTCGACCATCGCTCCGGGCAGCCGCTGCTGCGCTTCCAGCGAGTGCGCGTACCAGTGCCGCGCGTACGCGGAGCCGGAGTTGAGCTGCATCGCGCGGACGAATTCCCTCTGCGCCCCATCGCGATCGCGGTCGTAGTCGAGCTTGACGAGTCCGAGCGAGACGTGAGCGTCGGCCGACGAATCGTCGAGCGCGAGCGCCGTCTCGGCAGCCTCGCGGGCTTTCGGCATCACCTCATTCGGCGCGACGGCGAAGTTCTCGGCGAGGTACGCGTAGGCGTCCGCCATCCCGGAATAGGCTTGCGCGAATTTCGGATCGCGCGCGATCGCCTGACGGTAGCGCTCGATCGCCTTCCAATTGCTCGCCGGCGTCTCCATTTGATTGAAGAAGTACCGGCCCTCCTGGAACAGCCGCCACGCATCGACGTCGGGAGTCTGTTCGCGGCGCGGGACCGCCCCAGCCCGCAACTGGCCCGTGATCGCCTCCGAAATCTCGCGCTGCACGGCGAACACGTCGCGTAGATTGCGATCGTAGGTGCGGCTCCAAAGATGATAGCCGTCGGAAACGCGTGCGAGTTGCGCCGTGATGCGGAGCTGGTCGCCGGACTTCCGGACGCTGCCTTCGAGCACCGCGGCGACGTTCAACTGCTGCCCGATGCTACGGACGTCGGCAGCTCTGCCCTTGAAGGCGAATGACGAGGTCCGGGCGACCACCCGCAGGTTCGGAACGCGCGTGAGGGCGTCGATGATCTCTTCGGTCAGACCGTCCGAGAAGTAGTCCTGATCGTGTTGCGGGCTGAGGTCGAGGAAGGGGAGGACGACAACCGACTGCGGGATGTCCCCTGCCAGCGCTGCACGGCGACTGGACCAGACAATAGCCCCAGCGATCGCCGCCACGACGCAAATCGAGGCGATGGCGATCGGAGCGCGGCGTCGCGGCGTCGGCGCGGGCACCGGCTCCACGACGACGAGGGCAGCCTCCGGTGATTCCCGGCGCGAGTCGCGCCACCCGTCGAGCTCCGCCTTGAAGGCGTAGACCGACCCCTGCCGCGCATGCTGATGCCGATGGACCGGCAGGCCTTCGAGCTTCTCCCACCCCTGCACGGTCCGCACTTCGCGGCCGAGATAGGCGGCGATTTCCTTCCAGGAATCCAAGCGGTCCGCCGAGAATGCGCCGATCGGGGCTGACATCGCCAAATGAGTATAACGTAAGCCGCCGCTGGTCGGATTGGACCTCACGCAGAAGTGCGAAAAAGGCTGCAATCCCGTTGATTTCGTTGAGTTTCGCTTGAGCGAATGGAAGCGGCGCCGCACAGTGGCTTCAGGCGGCGCCGCTGTTCGCGGACGCGCCCAATTTCAATCGGAAAACAAAGTGAGGATGACAATGAATTTCAAACTTTCGACCCTGCTTCTCGGCTTGGCGCTCGCCGCGCCCGCCGTTCACGCCCAGTGCGCCCTGATGTCCCCGCGGACCGCCATCGCCTGGAACGCGCTCCCCGACGGCCAACTCCCCGCCTTCGCCCACGCCCCTGCGCCGCGACTCGCGCAGCCGGTCGCGCAGGCCCACGGAGACCCCTCGATCGTCGGCCTATGGAAGGTGACGTTCTCGGCCGGCAATGTCGTGGTCGACCAGGCGTTCGAGACGTTTCATAGCGACGGGACAGAGCTGATGGTGGACACGGCTGCGCCGGCGAGCGGGAATGTCTGCGTCGGCGTCTGGGCCAAGATCGACGGCGTCAACTACAAGCTCAACCACCCGTCGTGGACCTTCGACGACAAGGGCAATCTGAACGGCACGGCGGTGATCAAGATCAACGTCCTGCTCGACCCCAACAGCAACAGCTTCACCGGGACCTTCACGGTCGACGTGATGAGCCTCTCCGGGACGGTCCTGGAGCATCTGACGGGGACGGTCGCGGCGCAGCGGGTGAACGTCGATTGACGGTCAGTTCTCCGTCGGGGTCCGGTCGATGTGGTCGACGACGAGCACTTCGGCCGGGCCCTTGCGGCCCTCGAGCTTGAGCCCGAGTTGCTCCTGCAGGGCGGCGAAGAGCGATGGCTTGCCTGACGGCGCGGGCGGAGAGTCGGGCTCCAGGCGGGTGGTCTCGTCGGGAGCCCATTCCAGGGTGAAGCTGTAGACCCCGGCCATCCCGGTCTCGTTCACGACGGGCATGCCGACCATTTTGGCGAAGAGGTCGCACAGCTTCTGCATCGTGATCTTGGTGGCCTCGAGACGGCCCGGGCGCCCGCTGGTTCCCTGTTGTCCGGGCTCGGCCGGCTGAATCCGCGGACCGCCCTTCGCGACGACGAGGGCGTATTGCGGAAGCTGCCGCGTCTCGCGGTGCAGCGCCAGTTTAAACCGCTCCGCCAGCAGATTCTGAAGCATCAGGCGGACCTGCTCCTGCGGTGTTCCGCCGGGATACCGTGCAACGATGTCGAACCGCTCGTCGCCGAGCCAGTCCGGACCGGCAAGGGCGTAGGAGCGGTCGTCGGGGATGCCGTAGGCCATCAGCGTCACTTTGCGGATGGAAACGTTTTCCATATTGACCTGGCCGGCAGTCATCCGGCTGGAACTGGAAGCGCTGGTGGAGCGATTCGGTTTGATGGAAGCGGCTTCGAAAGAGGGAGTTTGCGCGGACAGAACGGCGGCCACGGCCGCCACACAGAACAGCTTCATGGCAGAGCTTACGGTAAAACGGGCGCGCAGGTTCCACCGCGCGCTAGAATTCGCGCATGAAGCGACTCGCTCTCGCCCTCCTGCTCGTCGTCGCCGCGCTCTCGGCGGAGACCAATGCCGAACTCCAGGAACAGGTCCGGCGGACGGAGACCGCGTTCGCCAAGACGATGGCGGACCGCGACCCGGCGGCGTTCCGCAAGTTCCTCGCGCCGGACGCCGTCTTCATGTCGGGCGGACAGGCGACGCGCGGACCGGCGGCCGTCGCGGAGCGATGGAAGCGCTTCTTCGAGGGCACGGCGGCGCCGTTCTCGTGGGCTCCTCAGTTTGTAGAAGTATTGGATTCCGGAACGCTCGCCCTCTCGTCGGGACCCGTGTTCGATCCTTCGGGCAAGCGCACCGGAACCTTCAATTCGGTATGGCGCCGGGAAGCCGATGGCCAATGGAAGATCGTCCTCGATAACGGCTGCCCGGCGTGCGATTGCGGTAAGTAATTAGCGCCAGTCCGGATGGTCGTGGCGCCAGCGCCAGTATTCCTGCTGCTGCCGCTTCTTGGCGTGCTTCCAGTCGCGATACTGCTCGCGGCGTTCTTCCGTCAGCCAATGACGGTAGGCGCGATCCTCGTCATTGTTCCAGACATGATAATCGCGACGGTCGCGGTCGTAGATGCGAACCTCGTGTTCCTTCGCGCTCATCACGATCGGCGCCGTCAAGACACCGCACAGCATGAGCGATCCGATGAATTTACGCATGATTCCCCTCCCGCCCCTGGTGGAGCAATCGGCGGACCATACGCTGTGTTTTGTTACTTCGCGTACCAGTCGCGCTGGCGCACTTCGATGCTGGAACCCTGGAGCGCTTTGGCGAACTTGGTCGTGTCCGACCCGCGAGAGTGATACGGATACACGATCGCCGGGTGGAACGCGCGGACGGCTTCGGCGGCAGCTTCGGGCGTCATGGTGTACGGCAGGTTCATGCAGACGAACGCCACGTCGATGTCGTGGAGCGCCGTCATCTCCGGGATGCCTTCGGTGTCGCCGGAGAAGTAGAAACGCTTCCCTCCGTACGTCACAACGTAGCCGTTTCCCCGCCCCTTCTCGTGGAAAGTCGTCCCGTTGGCAGCGGGCTTGAGGTTGTATGCCGCGATGGCGTCGACCTTGAAATCGCCGATCGTGGTCGACTCGCCATTCGAGAGCACCTTGGCGCCCGCGATCTTCTCGGCGACCGCCTTCGGCGCGACGATCACGGTCGACGGTGTCTTCAACTTGTCGACGATCGCCGGCGCCATATGATCGCCGTGAATGTCGGTGATCAGGATGTAGTCGGCCTTCGGCAGACCGTCGAACGAGCCCTGCGCGGGATCGATATACATTACCTTTCCGCCGGCCTGAATCATGAGGCTGGCGTGTTGGATCGGGGTGAGTTGGAGTTTACCCGCCGAGGTCGTGAACTCCTCGGGGGTGGCGGCGAAGACGGACGTGGCGAGGACGAGAGCGAAGGTGAGGCGTCGCATAGCTTTTTGATTTTGCCACAGAGCGTAGAAGCGCATAATGGGTTTCAGGTGCGTCTCTCGAAAGCGTTCTGGATGACAGGGATGCTCGCGGCCGCCGCGTTTGCGCAGACCTTCGACGCAGCGTCCGTGAAGTCGCTGCGGAAGCCGGACCCAATCGATCCGATGAATCCCGGCACGATTGCGGCTGGTATCCCGATCTATCGGGGCGGTCCCGGGACCTCCACCCCCGGAAGAATTCGATACACCAACGTCACGCTATTCGGCCTGCTGATGAAAGCTTACGGCTTCGAAGCGGACCAGATCGTCGGGCCAGGCTGGCTGAGGGAGGACCGCTTCTTGATCGAGGCAGTGGTCCCCGAGGGCACGACCAGAGAGCAGTTCCTCGTCATGCTCCAGAACCTGCTCGTCGAGCGATTCAAACTGGCGGTCGACTGGGAGGAGCGGGAGTTCCGAGTGTACAGGCTCGTGGTGGCGCCTGGCGGTCCGAAGCTGACACCATCGGCGGTGACCGAGGCCGGAGACGACTGGGACCTGCCGTCGGCCATGGCTATCGGCCAGCAGGCGAAGCTCGACGCGCACGGCTGCCCGATCCTGCCTCCGAACCGCCGCTTCAGTTCCGGCCGCAACAACTGCACCCGCTACGTCGGAGAGTCGATGCAGGAGTTCGCCGCGAAGCTCGGGATGATGATCGCGAATGAAACCGGCGCCAACTTCGGTCCGCGAGGGTCCTGGGCGCACGTCGTCGACGCAACGGGATTGGGCGGGAGATTCGATTTCAGCCTGGACTACGATCTCGGCTACTGGACCCGGATGAACGCCCCGAACTTCCCGGCGGCCATGCGCGAGAACAACCACAGCAGCAATCCGGTGAGCATCTTCAAAGCAGTCGAAGCGCAACTCGGCCTGAAACTCGAGCAGTCGACGGCCAGGCTGAAGGCGATGATCATTCGGCAGGCAGAGCGGGTCCCGACGGCGGATTAGGTAGGCCGGCAAATAACAATGCCCGGAGCACATGCCTTGCGGCAGCGGTGACATCCGGGCTTCAATTCGAGTATATGTCGAGTGGAATGGCTGGTCAACCAGGTTTCGGATACGAGCCGCATGAGATCGATGCCGTGGAGACGGCGCTCTCAGCCGAAAGACTCCTCGGCTACGTCAGCACGTGTGGCGGCGACAGACGTTTGGCCATCAAGCGATACGAACGCAACACATCGCTGTCAGAAGCTCTCTATGGCGTCGTCCAGGGCTTCGAAGTGGCCTTGCGGAATGCGCTGACAAGCGCTATTGCCACATCCCTCGGATCGGAGTGGTATCACGGCTTTCCATTGCGTGCGGGTCAAAGGGCCGCGGTCGAAGAGGCCTCCCAGAAGATCTCAAGGGCGGGGAAGCTGGTCAGCCCATCACGCGTTGTTGCGAACCTTACGTTCGGATTTTGGGCGTCGTTGGTCGGGCCACATTACGAGAAGACGCTATGGGTAAAGCACCTGCACCGCGCCTTCCCGCATGCCAAGCAAACTCTTTCGCTTTCGAACGGCGAACAGAGAGTCGTTACAATCCCGCGCGCTCGAATTGCGGAGCGAATCGACTCGATCAAAGCGCTCCGCAACCGCATTGCGCACCACGAGCCGATTCTGCTCTTCGCGACCGAGCAACGTTACTGCGAGATCCTCGAAGCGACTGCGTGGATTTGCCCAACGACGTCCGCCTGGATTGCGCTGACGAACTGCTTCTTGGTGCGGCTTAACGATCGGTAGATCCGCCTAGTTCCCTTCCCCCAACAGCACAAATCCCGACCAGTAGAACGGATGACGATACTGCGGATTTCGCATCACCGCGAGCGCGGCGCTCTGTAGCGCCTTCGCCTTATTATTTCCGCGCAGCCTACGGTGGAACTCCAGCATGAAATCGCTGGTGCTCGACGCATCCACCTTCCATTGACTCGCGACCGTCGCCGGACTCCCTGCGATGAACAGCGCCCACGACATCCCGATCAGCCCTTCGCCCGAGCCCGATTCTCCACGGCCCGTTTCACACCCCGCCAGCACGACCATGTCCGCGTGCAGATCGAGATTCATCATCTCGCGCGCCGGGAGCAGCCCCGCTTCGAGTTTGCCGGCCTTCGAGAGCACCAGGTACGATTCCATCGGGTTCCGATCCTGGAACACTCCATGCGCGGAGATGTGCAGGACTTCGTACTTGGGCGCTTCTTCCTTGATCCGGTCGTGGTCCGCCTCGGCGCCTCGCAGGACCATCACATTGGCCGGTCCGTACACCTGCCGCAGGCCCTCGATCTCACGCTTCGCGTCACCGGCCAAGGTTGCTTCGACGGCCATCAGTTTCGGCTGCGGGATCTGCCGGGAGAGGTGCAGCTTGGTCATTTCGTGCAACACCGAAAGCGATGGCGTGTAGAAGATGGCGAAGTCCTCGAGCAGATGCCGATTCGCGCGCGATTCGAGCGCCTGAAACGGGAGCTGCCACAGGATGCCGTCCGGGACGATAATCAGCGTCGACTTGCCGCGCAACTGCTCCCGGGCGGGCTCGATCAACTTCTGATAGAGCGATGCGCCGAGTCGTCGGTACCCGAGGTCCCGGCTCGCGATCTGTTCGCGGAAGCCCAGCACGTCGCGAGCGAGCGCGTCCTTCTCCGCCGCCACACGGTAGTGGCGAAAAACCGGTCCGGAGGCTTCCTTGGTCACGACGAACAGGAACGGCCCCCCATCCGTCATCGCATACTCCAGCATCGCGGTCTGCGTATCCGGGATGCTGGCCGCGAGGTCCGACGGAGTGAAGGGATCGAAGGCCACACGCTGCACCTTCAACTCGGGGTGCGCGGTATACAGCTCGAGTTCGAAGGAGCGGTGCTCGTTGCGCGCCTTCTCCAGCGTGGTCCCCAGCGCGGTGAGATTTTTGCGATTGGGAACGTCGCGGCGCGACTCCTGCGCCATCTGCTCCTGGATCAGCGTGACCCGCGCCGCCAGCTCCTGCTCGCGGACGCGCTCGGCCGCCGTCATGGACTTCGTCACCGTGGCGCCACCGCTCTGCAGAACGTCGAGCAGCGTCCGCGCCTTCGACCGCTCGCTATAGGCCAATGCCAATTCGGGATGTCCGTTATCGGCCTGCGCGAGGATCATGTGCTGATACGGAACGACCTCTTCCGCCATGAAGTTGTTGAGCGCCTGGCGTTCGCCGGGCAGCTCGGCGCGGAGCCGCTCGATCGTCTTGATCGACTCTTCCAGGGCGGCTTCCGCCTCTGCCTTGCGGCCCAATGACTGGAGCGCGATTCCGAGAATGTCGTCCGCGCGCGACAAAACGCGCGGCGCATTCTCGCGCCGCGCGAAATCGGCGGCGGCGGTAGCGTCGCGGACCGCGTCTTCATAGCGGTGCTCTTCGACCGCGATGGCGGCCATCTCGATTCGCACCTGAAAGGCAATCGTGGGATCGCCGATCCGGCCCGCCATATCCAGCGCTTCATTCAGCCGGACCACCGCCTCCTGCGACCGCCCCAGCTTATGCAGGAGCGTGCCGTAATTAAAGAGCGCGATGACCCGGACCTTGAGGACCTTGCTGCTCTCGGTCAACTTCAGCGTCCGGCCGTAATAAGCCAGCGCCTTTTCGGGATTGTCCTTAGTCTGGTAATCGAGCGCCAGATTGTTGAGCGAATTCGCGATCTCGAAATCGGGCGCATGGGCCTTCTCTTTCACGTCGAGCGCCTGAGTGTGATAGTTGATGGCGAGATCGAGCTCGTGCTCTTCATAGTACGTGGCCCCGATATTGTTCAACGCCATCGCCTGATACCGCTCGAAGCCCGGCCTGGCGCTGACGATCTCCAGGGCGCGCATCATGCACCGGACGGCCTCGCGATACCGGCCGGTGTCCCGATACAGGTTCCCGAGATTGAGCGACGACTGCGCGACGCCGACCTCGTCGTGCTCCTTTTCCGCCTCGTTCAGCGCGCGCACGAGGTAGGGCTCGGCGGTGTTCAAGTCTCCGATGTGGTGGAAGCGGATGCCGATGGCGTTCAGGGTCGAGACCTTATCCGAATTGGCGCCGATCGAGTCGTAGATCGCCACCGCCTGATCGAAGTGTTTGAGGGATTCTTCGTTGCGGTAGAGCTGGGCGAGCGCGATCCCGACGTTGTGCTCGGCCTTCCCTTCGCCTCGCCGGTCGTGAACCTGAGGCGCGACACCGAGGACCACCTGATACATACCGAGGGCGTGCTCGAAATCGCCGCGGTCGTAGAATCGGCCGGCCATCTCGCTCATCGTGGAGATCAGCTTGGGACTGGCGAGGTCGGGATGGGAGGCGATCAGCACCGCGCGGTCAGCCTCGGAGGCAGTGAAAAGCTGCTCGGCCAGCGGAACGTACTTGGGGTCGAGGGGAGTGGGAGGTTGGGCAATGCCCACCGACAACAGGAGCGCAAGACCCAGGCACAGACGTCGCATCGTGTTGAATTTTAACGTGCGAGAGAGGCCGGGTCTATAGTACGGCAGGCAGCCGGGCGGTAGGAATATACCCGGCTGCCTGCCGTCGTTAGGGGACTAAACGCCGACCAGTTCCTTCGCTCCCCGATTCCGCATCGGGATGAAGTTTCGTTCTGCGACGCCCGTGTAGACCTGACGCGGACGCGCGATTTTCTGCTCGCTGTCGCCCAACATTTCCTGCCACTGCGCCAGCCAGCCGACCGTTCTCGGAATGCCGAACAGGACGGTGAACTCGTCCGGCGAGAAGCCCATCGCCTGGTAGATGATCCCGGAATAGAAGTCGACGTTCGGATAGAGTTTCCGCTTGATGAAGTACTCGTCGGAAAGCGCAATCTTCTCCAACTCGATCGCGATGTCGATCTTCGGATTGCGCCCGGTCACCTCGAACACCTCGTCGGCGACCTGTTTGATGATGCGGGCGCGCGGATCGTAGTTCTTGTAGACGCGGTGCCCGAAGCCCATCAGCTTGCGCTTACCGGCCTTCACCTGCTCGATGAAGCCGGGGATGTTCTCCTTCGTCTGGATCTCCGCCAGCATGCGCAGGACTTCCTCGTTGGCGCCGCCGTGCAGCGGACCGGAGAGGGCCGCGATCGCTGCCGCCGCGGTCGCGTACGGGTCGGCGTGGGAGCTGCCGACCGCCCGCATCGTGCTCGTGCTGCAGTTCTGCTCGTGGTCCGCGTGCAGGATGAAGAGGACTTCGAGCGCGCGCGCCAGGACCGGGCTGGCGCTGTACTTCGGCTCCGTGCGCCGCCACAACATGTTCATGTAGTTCTTGGTGTAGCTGAGGTCGGGATCGGGGTAGACGTACGGCAGCCCTTGGCGGTGGCGGTATGCGTAGGCGGCGATCGTCGGCATCTTGCCGATCAGGCGGACGATCTGCTGGGCCCGGATCTCCGGGTCGGCGATGTTGTGCGCGGCCGGGTAGAAGGTCGAGAGCGCGGCGACGGTAGACATGAGCATCCCCATCGGATGCGCGTCGTGGTGGAACCCCTCCATGAACTTCTTCACGTTTTCATGGACCATCGTGTGGCGCGAAACCTTGCAGCACCACGTGTCGAGCTCGGTCTCGGTGGGGAGTTCGCCGTTGACGAGCAGGTAGGCCACTTCCAGGAACGAGCAGTTCTCCGCGAGCTGTTCGATCGGGTAGCCGCGGTATCGCAGGATGCCCCGGTCGCCGTCGAGGTACGTCACGGCGCTCTGGCAGGAGGCCGTATTCATGAAAGCGGGGTCGTAGGTCATCAGGCCGAAATCCTCCGGCCCGGTCTTGATCTGGCGCAGGTCGATCGCCCGCACTGTGCCGTTTGCGATCGGAAGTGTATACGAGAGATTGGTCCGGTTGTCGATGACGGTCAACGTGTCTTGTTGCATGCGTGTCCTCCTGGACCGCGCGTCGTAGAGAGATTCGGCGGCGTACTTGCAAGTTGAATACCAGATCTTAATATCTTGTTTTTCTACAACCTGTGGAAATGAGTGAGGGGGATTTCACACAGCTTGGGTGAGGAAGGGATGCGGAATTGGGGGAAGTGTCAGCCGCGGAGGGCGTCCTCGGCGGTATCGAAAAAGGGGAAGACCTGATCCAGCAGGCTGATATGGAAGGACTGGAACAGGTGGCCGGTCGCGCCCGCCATCCGCATTTCGCCGCCGGCATTCACGATCTTGTTGAAAGACGCGATGAACCGTCCGATCCCGGTGCTGTCGATGGTGGTGACGCCGGAAAGATCGAAGATCACGATCTTCTTGCCCTCGCGCAGGAACTCGTCGACCCGGTCCGGGATATCGGCGCCGTCCGAACCCAGCATCAGTTTGCCGGCCAGCGTAACCAGTACGATCCCCGGCGCGACTTCTTTATGGCTGATTTCGAGCGACATGCAAGCGATTAGTGTACCAACGGTCCTTCGGATGCGGGTACAGTATTACCGATGAACTACTTTCTGGCGAAGACGGATCCCGAGACGTACTCCATCGACGATCTGGAACGCGAGAAGCGCACGTCCTGGGACGGGGTGACGAATCCGCAGGCAGTGAAAACGATCCGTTCGATGCGGCCGGGTGACCGTGTCTTCGTGTATCACAGCGGCGGCGTGTCGGGAGTCGTCGGCATGGCGACCGTGCGGTCCGAGCCGCGCGACGATCCCAAGAATCCCAAATCGGCCGTGGTCGATCTGGAATATAACGGGCGCGTCGATCCGCCGGCCACGTTGGCCGAGATCAAAGCGTCGGGGCTGTTCGCCGATTGGGCGCTGGTCCGCCAGGGACGTCTCTCGACCATGACAGCGCCGCCGGAGTTCGTGGAATGGATGCGAAAACAGCATCCGAAAGCTAAGATTTGATAGTGCGGTGGGCTCTTCTCATTGCCGTAACGTGGGCCGCCTGGGGGCAGGACGATGTCGCTGCCCTGCGGACGCACGCGGCGAGCCTTGTCGCGCAGGGGAAGTACGCTGAGGCCGAGCCGCTGCTGCAGCGCGCGCTCGACGCGCGCGAGAAAGAGCTCGGGCCGAACGACCCCGCGGTCGCGCCGGCGCTCGAAGAGCTCGCCGCCTTGTACCGCGCCGAGGGCCGGAGCGCGGACGCCGAAAAGCTCTATCTACGCTCCCTCGATTTGAAGGAGAAATCGGCAGGGAAGCAATCCCTCGAGTTGATCCCGGATTTGAAGCGCATGGCCGCGCTCTACGACACGATGTCCAGGACGGCGGACGCGGAGAAGCTCTACCTGCGGGTCGTCGCGATCCGCCTCAACGCGCAGGGCAGCGACGATCTCGAACTCGCGCACGACCATGCGGACCTGGCGGCGTTCTACATCTCGAAGAAACGGTACGCCGTCGCCGAGCCCAACCTGCTGCGCGCCATCGACATCACGCAGAAGCGGCTCGGGCCGGAGGAGCCCTCCTTGGTCGGACTGCTGGAGTCGCTGGCGTCGGTCTTCATCGAGCAGAAGAGCTACGAACTGGCCGAGCCGCCGCTGCGGCGGGCGGTCTCGATCGAGGAGCGCGCCGAGGGTCCGCGGAGCGTAGCGGTCGCGCCGCACCTCGACCGCCTGGCGCAGTGCCTGTTTCTGCAGAAGAAATATACCGATTCGGAGCCGCTTTACCGCCGCTCGCTGGCCATCTGGGAGGCGTCCCTCGGACCCTCCAATCCGGAACTGGCGACGACGCTCGACAATCTCGCGGTGGTGCTGGCCTCGCAGGAGAAATTCGCCGACGCGGAGCCCCTCTACCGCCGCGCCCTGAATCTGCGGCAGACGACGATCGTGGCCAGCCTCAACAATCTCGCGATGGTGCTCGAGGGCAAGGGACAGGACACCGCCGCCGAGCGCCATTACCGCCAGGCGATCGCGGCCGCGGAAAAGCTCCCGGATACGTCGCTGCTGGCGTTCACGCTGCACAACTACTCGGCGCTCCTGAAAAAGTTGAAACGCGACGCGGAAGCCAAGCGCACCGAGGCCCGCGCGGTAGCGCTCGAAAGCAAGTAATCCCCTCCACCCAAACCCCAGCCGGAATCAAAACTAATTCAGCCCCTCTCTCTCGCCAAGTGCAAGTAGTCCCCAAACAGAGCCGCGACAGTATGGAGCGGTCGCCTCACTCATAGCCGAATTCGCGTCGCCGCAACACGGCGGTCCGGCAGTTTCGGATTGCGGAGCCCACCGCTCCATCCTGTCGCGGCTCTGTTGAGGCCGCGCGCCCCACCCTCACCGCGGAGCCGCGGTGAAGAGCACGCCTCGCCCTACGGGATGCTCCCTCACCAAAAACAGCCCTCCGTGCTCCACTTACCATTCGATTGCTTTCGGCGATTGACGGACCCGCCGGCAGTTCGCTACGGTGAGGCAGCCAAGTCATGGCGCCTCCGAAAACTCCGCTCTCCCTTCTGCTTGCGATCGCGTTTGCCGGCGTCGTGGCGGTGCTGGCCGCGACTTCGACCTACGGCATCGGCATCAGCGCCGAATCGGAGACCTATATCGACGCTGCCCGCAACTTCGCCGGCGGGCGCGGGCTTGTCGTCCCGTCGGCGGACGGTTCACTCACCCCGCTGACGCAGCACGCTCCGCTCTACGCCTGGTTGCTCGGCGTCGGAGCGGCCGGCGGGCTCGACCCGGTCGATGGAGCCCGCTGGCTGGCCGCGCTCGCCTTTGGCGGCTTGGCCCTAATCTCGGGACTCGGTCTGCGCACACTCTCGAAACGCACGTGGCTTCCTCCGCTTGCCGCCGCTCTCGTCGTATGCTCGGTCGTTCCCTTGAATATGTCGCTGACGGCGCTCTCTGAGTCGATCTTTCTCGTGACCGCCACTGGCGCGCTGCTGCTGCTCGCGCGCTATCTGCAATCGGGCGACTCGCGTCTGCTGGCAGGCTCGTCGGTGGTCTGTGCGGCGGCTCTGCTCACGCGATACGCCGGCATCGCCGTCCTAGCCGCCGGTCTCGCGGCGCTGCTGCGCTACGACACCCGCCGGCGGATCTCCGGGTTCGTCTTCGGCGTCATCGCCTGCGCGCCCGCGGCGCTGTGGACCCTGTTCACAACGCTGCGGACCGGGAACCCCGTCCACCGCGAGTTGGCGTTTCATCCCGTCGGCCCCGCCGACGTTCTGGCCGCCGCGCGAACCGTCTCGACGTGGCTGCTGCCCGCCGTTGTTCCGGGCGCGATCCGGCTTTCGGTCCTCGGGTTCGCGGTCGTCTGGCTCGCCGTGGTCGTGTATCGCGGACGCGCCGGCGCTCCGTGCCGCCTGCTCCTCGCCTTCGCGGCCGCCTACCTGCTGCTGATCGTGGCCGCGAAGTCGCTCTTCGACGACGCGATCCCAATGGACGACCGGATCCTCTCGCCGCTCTACGTCCCCGGAGTCCTGGCGGCGGCGCTGGCGCTCGACCGCGCGGTCTCCGTTTTCGGACGCCGGTGGGTACTGGTAGCGCCGGCGGCTTTCCTATTGGTGACGGCCGGCGGGATGAATGCGCTCCGCGCCGCCCCGTGCCTCGCCAGGATGCGGAGCCAGGGTCGTGAGTATACCGGCGCGGCATGGCGGCACTCAACCCTCGCCGGTTGGCTGCAATCGGTGGATGCCGAAGCCCCCGTCTATTCCAACATCGACTCGGCGATCCGCTTCCTGCGCCGCGGTGTCAGCGCCGGATTGCCGGCCAAAGCCGACATTCGCAGCGGGCGGCCCAATCCGCAGTACCAGTCCGAGATGGCGCGGTTCCGGGAGCGTCTGGCGGGAGGCGGAGTCGTGATCTACTTCGTCGATCCCGCGGTTTCGGAGACTTATCTGCCTGGTTTGACAGAGTTAGTCCAACAGTGGCGATTGAGCGAGGTCGCGCGCGGCAATGGTTGGGTGGCGCTGGTCCCGCGGGTCGAGTCTACTTCCGTTATGATCCCTCCAGGGTAGAACCGGATCTGCATTTCTGATAACCTCATCGGAAACCGAAATGACGCCGTTGCCGTCCCGTAGGACGCCTTACTCTCTCGTTGCGCTCTTCCTCGTCCTCGCGACCGCGATCGCGGCTCTGACGTATCGCTACGATGTCGCCCAAAAAGACGCCATCGCCCACGAAGTCCGCAATCAATTGTTGGCGATCGCGGATACGAAAGTGAAACATATCGCCGCGTGGCGGGCAGAGCGGATCGGTGAGGCGCGGATCGTGCTGAGCAACGGGCTGCTGCTGGACGCGCTGGAACGGCTGTCGTCGGGGCGCGCTACGGCCGTCGAGCGGGAGCAGATCTCCCGTTGGCTGGCGGCGCTCTGCCGCGAGTTGCGCTATGGTGGCGCAACCCTCACGGACGCGCGCGGCAAAATACTGCTGAGCAGCGGACGCCTCTTCGGCGACGTCGAACACATACGCTCACTCGGGATCGCGACCGCATCCCGGACTGATGTCACCTTCACCGATTTCCACGTGGACGACGCCCGCGCGCCGGTTCATCTCGGGCTGAACGTGCCGCTGCGCCTGGCGCCGGGGGCGCCGGTCTTTGGCACAGTGCTTGCCGGCCTTGCGCCGGAGGACGAGCTCTATCCTCTGCTGCAGCGTTGGCCTGCTCCGTCGGCGACCGCCGAGTCGCTGCTGGTGCGGCGGAGCGGCGACGACGTCGTATTCCTGAGCCCGCTTCGGAAGCGTCCGGCCTTGCTGCCGGCCCTGCGCATTCCCGCGCATCGCACCGACGTGGCGGCCGTACGGGCGGTGACCGGCGAGGAAGGCGTCTTCGAGGCGCAGGACTACCGCGGCGATGCCGTGTTTGCGGCCGCGCTCTCCGTCCCCGGAACGAACTGGCGCCTGATTGCGAAGATGGACTCCGAAGAAGTGCTCGCGCCGCTGCGTTGGCGCTCCCGGCTGACCGGCGCCCTGGCGATTTCCCTGATCTTCGGAGCGGCCGCGGGTGTGTTCGCGCTCTGGCGCCGCAACGAGCTCCGCGCCTATCGCGCACGCTACGAAAGCGAACTGGAGCGGCGCCAGGCGGCGGAACACTACGACGCCGAGCGCAAGGCGATGAACGAAGAGCTGCGGCGCGCCAACCAGGCGTTGCTGTCCAGCGAGTCGCGCTTCCGGGCCGCCTTCGACCAGGCCGCCGTCGGCATGAACGAGGTGACTCTCGACGGCCACTTCCAGCGCGCGAACCAGAGGTTCTCGGACATCACCGGCTATTCGCGCGAGGAGCTCGCGCAGCTCACTTACTCCGACCTCACGCATCCCGACGACCGCGCCGCGGACCGGGCTCACGTGGACGCCGTGGTCAGCGGCAAAGAGGCGAGCCGCCGGTGGGAGAAGCGCTACATCCGCCGTGACGGCGCGATCATCTGGGTCGCAGTGACCGCGTCCCTGCTGCGCGATGCGGCGGGCGACCCGTTGTACATGCTGGGCGTGGTCGAGGACATCACGGCGAGCGTGCGCGCGAAAGAAGCCCTGCTGCAGACGGAGGAACGGTTCCGCGAAGTCGTCGAGCACGCCCCGGAAGGCATCCTGGTGGTCGCCGGCGTCGAAGGCCGATACCTGAACCCCGCCGCCGCGAAAATGTTCGGCGCGGAATCGGCGGAGCAACTGGTCGGCGCCAGCGTTTTGGACCGCGTCTTTGCCGACCATCGGGCGGGCGCGCGAGAGCGGCTGGCTCACGTCGCCGCCGGCTATCCCGTCCCGCCGCAGGAGCGGAGTTTCCTGCGGCTTAACGGCGAGGTCTTCCCCGTTGAGGTGTCGGCCACACCGATCGTATACGACGGGCAGCCGTCGGCCCTGGTCTTCTTCCGCGATCTGACGGAGCGCCGCCGCACCGAAGAGGAGCGCGCCCGTCTCGAACAGCGCCTGGGGCAGGCGCAGAAGATGGAAAGCGTCGGCCGGCTGGCAGGCGGGGTGGCACATGACTTCAACAACCACCTGACGGTAATCAACGGCTACTGCGACATGCTGCTCGACGCGCTCGGACCGGACGATCCGTTGCGCGAGGAGCTCAGCGAGATCCGCGCGGCCGGCGATCGGGCAGCCGGGCTGACCCAGCAACTACTGGCGTTCAGCCGCAAGCAGGTGGTCGAGCCCAGGCCTTTGTCACTCAACGACGTGGTGGAGGAATTCTGCCGCATGGTGCGCCGCCTCATCGGCGACGATATCGAGGTCACCGCCGATCTGGAGCCCGCCCTCGGGTCGGTGATGGCGGATCGCGGCCAGATGCACCAGATCCTCATGAATCTGGCCGTAAACGCGCGCGACGCCATGCCCACCGGCGGCAAGATCCTGATCGGCACCGCTAATGCCGACCTCGAAGGCGCGGACCCCGCGCTGGCGGATATCAAGCCGGGTCACCATGTCGTCCTGACGATCGCCGACACCGGGGTCGGCATGAGCATCGAGACGCAGCAGAAGATCTTCGAGCCCTTCTTCACCACCAAGCCGATGGGAATCGGCACCGGCCTCGGGCTCGCGACAGTCTACGGTATCGTGCAGCAGGCCGGCGGATTCATCCGCTTGACCAGCGAGACCGGACACGGCACGACCTTCCGTATCTACCTGCCGCGGATTCCGGAAGGGCCAGAGACGCTCTCTGCCCCCACTGTCTCCAGGCAGAGTCTCCGCGGCAACGAGACAGTGCTGGTCGTCGAGGATCAGGACGACGTTCGCAAACTGGCGACGGGCATCCTGCGCAAGACCGGCTATAGTGTCCTCGAAGCGGCCAACGGTCCGGACGCGTTGGCGGTCGCGGCCGGCTACGCCGGGAGCATCGACCTCCTCATCACCGACGTCCTGATGCCCAACATGACGGGCCGGGAACTGGCGCAACGGCTGGAGCAGGCGCGGCCCGGGCTGAAATTGCTCTACATGTCGGGGTATTCGGGCGATCTGATCGCGCGCGAGGGCGTCGAGGCCGGAACCGTGGCGTATCTCGCCAAGCCGTTCGCGGCGGGCGAGTTGGCGGCCAAGGTCCGGGAAGTGCTGACGACGCGGCCCCGAAGCTGCGTGCTGGTGATCGACGACGATTCCGCTGTCCGGGAGCTCCTGTCCGCGATGCTGACCGGCGCGGGATACGAGGTGCGCACCGCGTCGGACGGCGATGCCGGCGTTCGCGAGATTGAAGCGCAACCGGTCCGGCTCGTGATCACGGATCTGGTGATGCCGGAGCGAGAGGGCCTCGAAATGCTCAAGACCGTTCGCGAGCGTTTCCCCGGGGTGCCGGTAATCGCGATCTCGGGCGCGTTCGACGGCGAGTTCTTGAAGGCTGCGGCGCTGCTCGGGGCGGGTGCGACGCTGCTCAAACCGGTCGCGGCCGACCGCTTGCTACCCGCCGTCAAAGAGCTGATCGGGTAAGGGAGTTTACCGTGGCATCGATTTTTCCACCGGATCGCAAATTCCGCCATTGACTTCCGTCGCCCGCTATGGTGTACACTGAAATGACGAAATTTGCGCTTGCCTCGCTCACTTATCATTACGACTCCCGCCACGAGAGTCTTCTCGGGCATTCCGCCCACTTCTACACGCCGTCCGTCCAACCGATCCGACGTTTAACCAATGTATCCAGGTAGAAATTTTCCTCCTCGCAGGCAGAATCGCAGAGAGAACGTGAATGAATCCATTCGCGCTCGCGAAGTCCGCGCCGTATTTCCGGATGGCACCACGGAGGTGATGCCGACCGGGGCAGCACTCAAGAAGGCGCAAGAACTTGGCCTCGACCTGGTCCTGATCGCGCCCACGGCCGTGCCTCCCGTGGCCAAGGCGGTGGACTTCGGCCACTACCAGTACGAGATGAAGAAGAAGCAACACGACGCCAAACGGAAGCAGCACGTGGTGCAGGTGAAGGAGTTGAAGTTCCGCCCCAACACCGACGATCACGACTACGACTTCAAAAAGGCCCACGCCATCCGCTTCCTCCAGGAAGGGAACCGGGTCAAGGCCGTCGTGCAGTTCCGTGGACGCGAAATCGCCCACGCGGACCTCGGCAAGAAGCTCCTGATCCGCTTCGCCGCCGATCTCGTAACCTACGGGACCATCGAAGCGCAGCCGCGGCTCGAGGGTCGCAACGCCCATATCCTGATCAGTCCTACGAAGGCCGTCGTGAAGCCCGAAAAGAGCGAAAAGGCGGAGAAACCCGAGAAGGCAGAGAAAGCCGAAAAGGGCGAAAAACAGCCCACGCCTCCGCCTGCCACTCCCACTTCGTAGGCGACCGGTCCAGTACTGCCGCCCACGCTTTGAGAGGGCTTACGTGATAAGATTCTAGGAGTTCCGGTCCGCGGCTACTCCTGTCTATGTACAACGCTTTCTTCGGTTTCACGCAAAATCCGTTCAACATGAGCCCGGACCCGAGCTTTTTGTTCCGGAGCTCGCAGCACGAAGAAGCGTTGGCCAATCTGATTTATGGCGTGCAGAGCCGCAAGGGCTTTATCGTCCTGACGGGCGAGGTCGGCACCGGCAAGACGACCATGCTCGAATGCCTGCGCGATTTCCTCAACGCGCAGCAGATCGCTTTCGCCTCCCTGTTCAATTCCCGGCTGACCGTGGAGCAGTTCTTCGAGCTGCTCGCCTACGATCTGGACCTCCCGGGCAACAAGCTCTCGAAAACCGAAGTCCTCCTGTCGCTCAACAACATGCTGCTCGAGCGCGCCGGCGCCGGCCGTACTACCGTCCTGATCGTCGACGAGGCGCACAATCTCGACTGGGACGTGCTGGAGGAGATTCGCCTCCTCGGGAATCTCGAGAACCGCCGCGGCAAGCTGCTCCAAATCATCCTGGCCGGCCAGCAGGAGCTCGACGACAAGCTGGAGCGCACCGAATACCGCCAGTTGAAGCAGCGCATCTCGCTGCGTTGCGCGCTGCGCGGCTTCGACGCCAAGGAAACGGCGCAGTACATCAACTCCCGCATGGCGCGCGCCGGGGTCCCCAACCAGACGATTCTGTCGCGCGAGATCATCGACGAGCTCACCTTCCGTACCCAGGGCATTCCCCGCCTCATCAATGCGGCCTGCGACAATCTCCTGCTGACCGCCTTCGCCATGGAGCAGAAGCACTGCACCATGGAGATGCTCGACGAGGTCACGGCCGATATGCGGCTCGATTATCCGGAGGAGCGTCCCGCTCCGGTAATCGAAACGCGGGTCGGCCGACTAGTACGAAGGTCCTAGTTTTCTCTCCCAACAAAAACAGTGTGGTTAGGTACGATATCAGGGGTTTGCCTGATATCAGCGTGTACTAACACTAACCCTCTACAGTAGACGAACCGGAGCGCTCGTGTACATCCGGTCGTTAATCTAAGGGGGTTTCAATCGTTATTATGCGCCGCTTCTTTGAAAGCAAACTAGTCTTCGCCGCCACTCTGTTGGCCTTCGTGCTCGCCGTCGTGCTGAGCGCCGCCTATGGGTTTGACACACCGGCATCGCCGGCTGTCGTACTCTCGCAGCTTGACGATCCCACTCTCCCCGGTTGGCCCTGCCCGACCTGCGCGCCCCCCACCGGTCCCGGACAGTTGGCGCAGTTGGACGATCCCACTCTCCCCGGTTGGCCCTGCCCGACCTGCGCGCCGCCCACCGGTCCCGGACAGGTGGCGCAGTTGGACGACCCCACTCTCCCCGGATGGCCCTGCCCGACCTGCGCGCCGCCCACCGGTCCCGGACAGGTGGCGCAGTTGGACGACCCCACTCTCCCCGGATGGCCCTGCCCCACCTGCGCGCCGCCCACCGGTCCCGGACAGAGGGCATAGAAGAACCTGGTCGAAACCTGGCCGGCGGCTGAGTTCGGATTCCCGTGCATAGCCGCCGGGCAGGTAGAATGGTGCTCACGTGCACCTTTCGCACCAGACCGTGAGCTTGATCATTCAGATCGTCTCGTACGCGCTCTGGTTTCCCCTGAAAGTCCTCGGCATTCAGGCTATGCTGAACGCCGGCGTCCGGCGATACCCTCTCGTTTTCTTGTATAGCGTCGTCACGTTGCTGATCGCAGTCGTTCAGGCTCCGATCGCATTGGCGTTCCACCGTTCGACGCAGGGGCTGGGCTGGTTTGACAAAGTGCATTATTCAAGCCAGGGTGTGATCTACATTTTCATCCTTGCCATCGTTCTGAGCTTCATTTATCGCGCGACTGGCAACGTTGGTCCGCGGCGCCTGCTGCGCACCGCGCTTTTTGCGGGCGGCTTCGCGTTTATCGTAATCTCGGGATGGATCCACTACGATGGGCGCGTTTGGCTCGCCGCCTGGGTAACGCGATGGACGCGCGACCTCAATTTCGGCGCAGCGGTCCTAGACCTCGTCCTGTGGGGAATGCTGATCTCGACGCGCCGCCCCGGTTCGCAAATGCTCCTGCTGCTCACCGGTGGCATGGGCATTATGTTTTCCGGAGAGGCCATCGGCGCCGCGGTCCGCGATTTGGGCATTCGAAGCGTCTCGTACCCCGTGTTTTTGATCGGCCACGCCATCGTGGTCCTGGCGGACGCCGCGTTCCTCTACGTCTGGTGGCAGGCGTTCCGAAAGGAAGCCGCCACAAACGCAGCCTTGACCGCGGCAAACCATCGATAGGTATTCCTCGGGGTCGCTGTTTCGCCGGCGGAGTCTTTTGCTGCAACGCAAAAAGGGCCCGGACCGCCATCGCGGACCGAGCCCTTTGCGAACTGCGGGGGCCGACTTACTTGTTCTCTTTGTTGTCCTGCTGCTGAACCCGGTTGGCGTCTCCGCTGAGAATATTCCCAACCTGGTCCGCGGTGAACACCTTCACTTCCACTCGACGGTTCTTGGCGTTGGCGTCGCGGCCCTTACCTTCGTCCGCCGGCTTCTCTTTGCCGAGACCGATCATGTGGATCCGGTAGATCGGCACATCGTGCTTGGCTACGAGATAGTTGGTGACGGCGTCCGCGCGTTTGCGGCTCAACTCGGCATTATATTGCAGCGATCCGGCGCGGTCCGTATACCCTTCGACCGCGATGAAGAACCGCTTGTCCGCTTTGACGTTGTCCGCCAGCTTGTCCAACTCCGCCTGGGCGTCTTTGCTCAGCACATAAGAGTTGAATTTGAAGGGGACGGTTGTGGTGGTTTGCAGTTTGTAGTCGTCCAGGTTGGCAACTACATTCTTCAGATCGTCCCGCAGCGTGTTGACGCCCTGGACGGCCTGATCGGCGGTCTGACCGGCCGAAGTGGCCTTGGTCATGGCTTCACCGGCATGCTGGTCGGCTGTGGCCGCGCGCTCTTGAGCCGCGCTGATGCCCGACTGAGCCCGCTGATCCACCTGCGTCACCTGAGTACGGGTGTCCTGAATCTGGGTGGAGTTCTGGCTGGTCTGCTCGCCTACCTGGTCGACTTTCGCTTGAATTGGAGCCGTTGTATTGCGCACGTATTTCTTGGATGCGCAACCGCCGGCGAGCAGGGCGCCCGTAACGATGCACGTGGTCGCAAGGAAAGCTTTCATAGTCATCAAAAACCTCGGGTTGCACAAAAGCAATCAGGGGGCCAAGGTGACGAACCCGCTTGCTTTCAATCTGTTAGCCACGATTGGAGCGATTTCGACGGGTTCGCCACGATGTAAGCTTTACCGCAGTGTGCGTTTTGTTCCGGTCTGTGGATAATTCTTGCGCACGTCACGGCCGGCCGGATGCGGCCGGTGCAGCGGGTGGCGGAGCCACCATTCCGGGTCTTCCGCCCAATCGTCCCAGTCGCTGAGAGCATCCATCTTTCGAATGTCCATTAGAATCACCGCACTTTCCGTCCACGGCGGCCACTCCGACGCTCCACAGACACACCACCTCACCAGTCGGGGAGGAGGCAGAATCGTGCCCATGGCCGTTGGAATTACCTTGGCCGCGCGGGGGGACTAGTTTCATTGTACCACCGCGGCAGTCCGGCGATTCTTGCGTAAGTAATTGATGAATTGTGAGTTACGCCACGTACTGAAGGACTAGTCCTTCAGTTTTTCGGTCCAGTTCGTGACCACGTTGAACTCCGACGAGCCCGCCCATTCGATCGGCAGATTGACCAGGAACTTTTGTCCGTCGGCAGTCACGTCGAAGAAGTTCCACGCCTTCGGAATCGGACGCGTCTGGAACACCTTCGTCGGCGGTTCGAAGTCGAAGACGTCGGGACCCGCGTGCACCGCGATCGACATGATGCGTCCGCTGGCGGTGATGTAGAACATCTCCTTGCCGTCGGCGCGCCACTTGGGCAAAGCTGCTCCCGTCGTGGAGATTTTCCAGCGCCGCTTGGCGCTGTTGTCGATGCCGGTGAAGGGCTGGACGTACACCTCGGCGCGGCCGCTCTCATCGGAATCGTAGGCCAGCCACTTGCCGTCGGGCGATAGCGCCGCGTCGCGCTCGATGTTGACCGTGTCGAGAATCGGCCCGGCGCGCCGGTCGGCCGTCGAGACGGCCCACACGTCGTACTTGGTGCTCTCGTTGATCACGTTGAAGAAGATGTAGCGCCCGTCGCGCGACCAATCGGTCGGGTATTTCGGGAAGGCGCTGTGGAACAGCAGGTCGGCGCGCCCGTTGGGATCGAGCGGACGCACGAAAAGGTCGTAATTCGCTTCCCCCTTGCCGGCGATGAAGGAGACGATCTTGGAGCCGTCCGGCGAAAACACCGGGGCGCCCTCGTGCGTGGAGGTCGTGGTGAGCTGCGTCGCGCCTCCGCCGAGATCGAGGACCCACAGGTCGGCGGCGTCGGAGCCCAGCGGCAGTTTGGCGGCAATAGCGCGATGGCCGTCGGACGCGATGCGCGGAGGACCCCATTCGCCGGCGTCCCGCACGCTCGTAATCTGGTTGCCCGCCCGGTCGAACCACGCCAACTGGCGGGTCGGCTTCCCGAGCGTCTGGTAGATCAGCGTGGCGTTGTTCGCGACCGTGATCGGGGCGAGCGAAAGGCTGCGCACCGCACCGATGTCATCCGCGAGCGTCATCGGCTCGCCGGAGACGCCGAGTTTCGGCGCGTTGAACGCCTGCCCCATCAACTTGCGGCCCTGGATGTAGAGCAGATAACCGTTCTTGCGCGAGGACGATTCCGGCAGCGCGGAGTACACCGCGTTCGTCTCCGACTGGATCAAGAGGTGGTACTCCCCGGACTCGAGGCTGCCGGCGTAGACTCCCGTAGTCTCCGGCGTTTCCGTCTGCACGAAGAAGATGAAGTGGTTTCCATCCGGGAGGAACTGCGGCCACAGATAGCCGTTCTCGCCCTTATCCGGGCGGACGCGGATCACGAACTCCGGTGTAGAGCCGCCCTTCCCGGTGACGCGGAGAAGGCCGTCGTCGATGGAGCGGGAGTAGAGAATCGTGTTGTCCTTGCTCCACGTGCCGCCGCCATTGGTCCCCTCGGCCTTGCAGACGATTTCCGTGCTCTGGTCCTTCAACCGGACGATGCGGAGCGAGCCTTGCGCGAAGTAGCCGAGCGATTGTCCGTCCGGCGACCAGAACGGATTGGTGGCCCCTTCGCTGTTGTTGATGAGCGTGTTCCGCATCGCGTCCAGCGGGCGCAGCCACAGCGCGCGTTTGCCCTCCGGACCCTGCGCGGAGAACGCCAGATTGCGTCCGTCGGGCGAAACCGCGGGCAACCCCGGGAACGACGTATTCTCGGGAGCGTTTAGCGAGTATTTCAGCACGGTCTGGCTGGTGTGCGGTTTGAAATACGTCACCACGCCGAAGACGAGCGCGGAGACCAGCACCAGGCAAACGGCGATGAAGCCGACCAGACGGACCCGGAAGCTGCTGAGCGATAGCTTCCCGTCGGGTTGGAAGAGTGCTCGCCATCCGACCGGTTCCAGTGTGGCCCGCATGCGTACGACAGGCTCGCCGGGCCGGAAGAAGAACTGGTCGGCGCGCGGCGGCTCGCTCGGCCGCTTGCGTCCGCCGGACCGTAGCGAGGCGCGCGGCGCGGGAATCGGTTCCGGCTCCGGGATGGCGTCGAAGACCGGTGGTTCGATGGTGACGCCGTCGACCGGGGCCGCCACTGCCACCGGCTCCGTCTGGGGGGCCGGACGGACCGGCGGGACCGGTCGCGCTCCAGTCGGTCGGGCCGCTCCCTTGTTCGCGAAGCGCAGCTCGATGACCGCGTTCTGAATGCGCTGCCGGCGTGTGCCCGGGTTTTTGTCGAGACAGCCCGCAATCACGCTCGCCATCGCGGTGTAGATCGGGGATCGCAGCGTCAGCGTCGGCGGCGGATCGTTCAGGATCGACCGATTGAGGTCCGCCCCCTCGCCGAGAAACGCGGGGCTGCCGGCGGCCATTTCATAGACGATGGCGCCGAACGCGTAAACGTCGCTGCGGGTGTCGGGCTGATCGCCGCGGACCTGCTCCGGCGCGCGATACGCCGCGGCCTTCAACGCCGCGCGCGAAGTCGGTTCGAGGATCACCGCGCCCGCCTCGGTCAGCCGGATCGAATACGGGGACAGGGAGCCGTGGACGATGCCGCGGTCGTGGGCCTTTTTCAGCGTGTTCCCGATGTCGATCGCGTAGAGCAACGCCTCCTCGGCCGGCAGCGCCCCATCGGCGAGGCGGTCGGCGAGCAGCGGGCCATCGACGGGCTGCTTATCGAGGAAGTCGAGATCTTGCGGGCCAACTCCGGTCACGAGGCTCTTTCGGACAGACCACCGGCGTTCCGGCGCACCCTGTCTTCTTGAAATTCTAACCTGTTATGAATGTGGAATCACAATTCGGGGCGGGTTTGGCAGGTAAGGGGGGCGTACTAGGAACTGAGAAGTCGAGGAAGGCGAGGACCTCGGGGACGGCCCCGAAGGCCGCTCCTTCCCCGAGTTCCCGGACTTCCCCTACCTTAGGTTATCGGGTTACCAGCTTCCGGCCGTGCGACCAGAGCTCGCCGGCCTCATCGACCAGCTTGCAGCCTTCTTCGTAAATGTTGCGGACACGGTCCACGATGTCGCGAGTCGCGTCGGCTAGATCGCCGGAATGGCTCGCCACCCGTTTGCTGATATCCCGCGCGGAATCCCACGGGGTCCTCTTGCGCCGCGAAAGCGCAATACCAATGCCGACGGCGGCGCCGATGCCCACGCCGATCCAGATTGCCATGTTGCGTCCCTGGCCGTTGTTCATCTCCGGTGACATTTTCAGTCCTCCCTTCCACAGTGTAGCGGCGGGACGTGCGTAAACCACTGCGGCAGCAAGCGCTTGCGGTGAAGACTTGCACAACCGGCACGCCTGAACCGTGTCGTAAGGAACGCGAGCGGGAAGGGGAGTTTCGGAGTCCAAAGGAGGAATCTCCTGACGCGCAGGTGGGTATTGACACCGCCCGCCGCCCATGTACAATCCAAGGTGGCAGCAATTTCATAACAAACGGAAGTGGCGCGAAATGTTTAAGGCGAAAAAGCCCCGTCCGGCAGGCACCGCGGACTCGCAAGGCTATAACAGCAGCGAAGTTGCGCGCATCTGCGGCGTCAGTTTGCGGCAATTGCAGTGGTGGGACGAACGGAATGTCGTCTCCCCGCGGCAGGATGGCCACAAGCGCATCTACATGCCCGAAGAAGTAGTCGAGATTTCCGTGATCGCGGAACTGCGGCGCAAGGGCTTTTCGCTGCAGAAAATCCGCCGCGTGCTCCGCTTCCTGCAAAAGGACATGGGTAAGCGCTTGAGCGAGGCGCTCGGCTCGTCGTCCGACGTCCACCTCCTGACCGACGGCAAGTCGATCTATATGGAGGACGCGCCCGACCGCATCATCGACCTGATGAAGAACGCGCGCCAACCGATGTTCCTCGTCTGCGTTACCGACCAGGCGAAGCGTTTGAACGGAACTGCCACCGAACGCAAGCCGGCCAAGTCCGAGACCGGCACGGCGGCGCGCAAGGCTCGCGCGGTCTAATCGTTGGCTACTTCCGGCAGAGGCGCCCTCCTTTCGACCGGCGCATCGCTGGCCAGCCTGGTGGCGGCCTTAAGCTGCTGCCTGCCCTTGGGGACGCTGCTGATGGCGGCGGGCTCCGCCGGGGCATCGCTCTTCACCGAGAAGCTACGTCCGTGGCTCGTGTGGATCTCGGTCGCGTGCCTAGTCCTGGCCTTCGTCCAGACCTACTTCCGCGCGCGCTGCGACTTCCGCACGCGGCGCTTCCGGACCGTGCTGCTCTGGTTCTCTACCGTGGTAGTTGTGGCGATGGTCCTGGCGCCGCACTTCACCGCGACCATTCTCGCCGGAAGGCGGCCTCACTTCTTCTCCTCCGGCGAACTGCGCACCTTCGAGGAGATGGACTTCCGGCGCGCCTTCGACGCCGCTGCCGGGCAGACGCGCATCGTCTTGCTGCTTTCGCCGACTTGATCGACCTGTCTGCGGGGGGCCTCCGCAGTCGCTGACATCCTCAAGCAACACCCGGACGCGCCGGTCCGCGTCCTGGCGGTATGGGAGCCGGTGCTGCCGACCGACTGGGGCTCGCCGAGTTCGGCGCTCCCTGCCATGATCGCCGACCGTCGCGTCGAGCACTTCTACGATCGCGGGCGTCGGCTGTCGGCGATGCTCGGCGGCACGGACACCGTCGAGAAGCTCGCGCGCGAGTCCCATATCGACTTCGGGATGGACGATGTGATTTGGGATATCGCGCTGCTGTACCCGCCCCAAACCACTTGGGGATCGCCTGCCGACCTCGCCGCCGCCCCGGTCGTGCAGCATGTCGATCGTCTCGCAGCGGCGCTCGCGAAATAGGCCGTAACCATTTCCGGTGGTGGCAGTATAACCACCATGGCCGTCCTCGAAAACCTCGCGCTCGATCTTCGCTACACCCTGCGCACGTTGCGCCGCGATCGGGGATTCGCCGGCTTCGCCGTTCTGATCGTCGGCCTCGGAATCGGGGCCAGCGCCACGGTCTTCAGCATCGTCAACGCCGTCCTGCTGCGGCCGCTGCCGTTCCGCGACCCTGCGCGGCTCGTCTGGCTTACCAATCACGACGTGAGCGGGCTCTCCGGGCAGACCACGCAAGTCGGACACATGCTCGACCTGCGCGAGAAGAACCACTCCTTCGAGTCCGTGGCCGGGTACATGGCGTTCTACGGGGTCGGCGACAACCTGCTCAGCGGCTCCGGCGAGCCTGAGCGTCTCAGCGGCGTCCCGGTGTCCGATAATTTCTTCCAAACCCTCGGCGTGCAGCCCCAACTCGGCCGCCTCTTCAATGCCGACGAATGCCAGTGGCACGGCCCCAAGGCAACGCTCCTGGGGCACGGACTGTGGACGCGGCGCTTCAACGCAGATCCGAACATCGTCGGGCGCAAGCTCACAATCAATGACGAGCCCGTCCTGGTCGTGGGCGTGCTGCCCGCGGAGTTCGACTTCGCCTCCGTGTTCGCGCCGGGCAGCCACCTCGACCTCTTCTTTCCCTTCCCCCTCACGCAGGAGACCAATCGCTGGGGCAATACGATGGCCATCGTCGGACGCCTCAAGCCGGGCGCGACCATCGGCGGCGCGCAGGCGGAGTTGACGATTCTCGGGCAGCAACTGACGGCGGCGAATCCCTCGCGCAACAGCTTCGAAGGCAAACTGTCTCCGCTCGCCGAGCATGTGAGCGGACGGCTGCGCCTGGCGCTTTGGGTGCTCGCCGGCGCGGTCGGGGTGGTGATGCTGATCGTCTGCGCCAACCTGTCGAACCTGCTGCTCGCGCGGACCGCGGCCCGCCAGAAAGAGATCGCGATCCGCACCGCGCTCGGCGCCGGCCGCGGCCGCCTGATCGCCCAGATGCTCACTGAGGGCGTAACGCTCTCGTGCTGCGGCGCGGCGCTCGGCATTGTCCTCGCGACGGTGGGAACGCGCCTCCTGTCGCGTCTCGACTCCATGAACATCCCGCTCCTCCGCAGCGCACAAACGGATTGGACCGCGGTCGGTTTCACGGTGCTCGCGGCCTTCGCCGCCGGCGTCTTGTTCGCCCTCGCGCCCGCGCTGCAGACCGCCCTGCATGAGAGCCTCAAGGACGCGAACCGCGGCTCGACCGGGCGCGCCGGAGGTTGGATGCGCGGCGCGCTCGTCGTGTCGGAGATCGCCTTCGCTTGTGTCTTGCTGGCCGGCGCGGGGCTGCTGGCACGCAGCTTTGTGCAGTTGTTGAACGTGAATCTGGGCTTCCATCCCGAGAGCGCCGCCGCGATCCGCGTCGACCCCGATTCGCGGTACACGACGCGAGCGCAGCACAACACGTATTTCGACGATGTGCTGCGGCGCGCACGAGAGGTCCCAGGCGTCGCGGCGGCCGGTCTGAGCGACGCTCTGCCGCTCGGCCGCAATCGCAGTTGGGGCGCGCCCGTCAAAGGCCAGACGTATGCCCGGGGAAAATTCCCCGTCGCATACGTCCGGATCGTCAGCGACGGCTACATCACCGCGATGGGCATCCCGTTGCGCGAGGGACGCGACCTCGCAGCCACCGATGTGCCCTCCAGCGAGCCCGTGATCGTCATCAACGAAACCATGGCGCGCACCCTGTTTCCGGATGGCCACGCGATCGGCGGCATCATCCGCGCCAACGGAGAGAGGCGCGTCGTGGGCGTCGTGGCCGACGTCCGCCACCTCGCGCTGGAGCAAGGCTCCGGCATGGAGATGTACCTGCCGATCCGGCAAGGAGACGACTATTCCTCGGTAGACCTGGTGGTGCGCTCGCAGCGTCCTCCGGCGCAGGTCGCCGCTGCCGTCCGCGACGCGCTCCGTCCCATCGCTCCGAATCTGCCCGGCAACGAGTTCCGCACGCTCCAGGCGCTCGTCGACAAGGCAGTGTCGCCGCGACGGTTCATCGTATGGCTGATTGCAGGCTTCGCGGGCTTCGCGCTGCTGCTCGCCTCGCTCGGAATCTACAGTGTGGTCGCGTACGCCGTGACGCAGCGGACCCAGGAGATCGGGATTCGCATGGCGCTAGGCGCGTCCGCGGGCTCGATCCAGGGTGCGATCGTGCGGCAGACCTTGGGTCTCGCCGCCATCGGAATTCTCATCGGAGCCGCCGGGTCGCGCGTTCTCGCCGCGTCGCTCGGATCGCTGCTCTACGGCGTGAAACCGGGCGACCCGGTGACGTTCGTCGCCTTCCCGTTGGTCCTGGCGTGTGTCGCGGCGCTCGCGGCATACGTGCCGGCGCGCCGCGCTTCGAGGCTCGATCCGTCGCTGGCGCTGCGCGCGAACTGACGTCCGCGCGCACCCGCTCACGAACCTTAGAACGTCAGCTTCGCGGTCAATACCAGCACGCGCCCGGACACGATCGCGCCCTGGCCCGAACCGTAGATGCTGACCGGCGGGCTCACCGTGCTGCTGATGGTGCCCAACGCGGTCGAAGTCACCGTCCCGCTCGGGTTGCCGAAGTTGGGATGATTCATCGTGTTGTAGGCGCTGGCCCCGATCGCCACCTTCAGCCGCTCCCGGAACGACATCGTCTTCGTCACCTGCGTGTCGATATCGAAGTATCCGGGACCGTAGAAGCCGTTCGGCGGCGTGTTGCCGTAGTCCGTCTGCAGCCCCGGATTGCTGGTCGTGGCCACTACGAACTGCGACTGCGTGAAGCACGGCACGTCGACCGCCTCGCGTCCGCAGTGTTTCCCGACGACGCTGAAATCCTTCACGTCGGCATAGATCGTGCCGCCGAAGTTGGCGTAGATCTGTCCCGGCACCTGGTTATTGGTGACGGAGAACGGACGGCCGCTGTACAGGTACATCTTCGCGCCGACCGTCCAGCCGCCGATGGTCTTCTCCAGCAGCCGGTTCTTCAGCCGCGGCATGTTCCAAACCAGGTCGGCCGTCATCTGATGGCGGTTGTCGAGGCCCGTGTTGCTATAGCCGAAGTTCAGGTTGCGCGGATCGATGACCGAACCGAGTTGGAGTCCGTGGCTCCAGGTGTAACCCAACTGCCCGACGAAGCCGTGCGAGTAGGAGTGACGGATCTGGGCCGAGAGGCCGTTGTAGTTGGAATACCCGTGCAGCATCACCTGCGTCACCGAGGTGAAGCGCGGATCTGGCTGCACCGTCGGCAGGCCGGCGAACCCGTTCGGGAAACGGCTCGGCGTGGCGATGTAGTTGTTCAGGGCGGTGTTGGAGATCGATTCGTTGTACCCGTGATTGCCCGCGTACGTCAGCGCCAGGACGTCGTGATTCCCCAGCGGCTGCTCGATCTCGAAGCTCCATTCCGTCACCTTCGGCGGATGGAAATCCTGCGTCGGCGAGTAGAAGCTCGGCGCCGCGAAGGTGATCTTGCCGCCGAGCGCCTGGTTGATCTGCGAGAGCGTCAGCCCCTTCGCGAAGGAGTTCTCGAACACCTGGAACGACGTAACCGCCGCCTGTTGCGACGACCCGGCGTCCTTCTCCAACCCGACGTTGCCGAACGCCACATTGGGGCTGAACTTGGCCGGCGCGTTGCCGAAGATGTTCGCCGAAACGCTCGCCGAGGGCAGGCTCGAGAACAAGCCGATGCCCGTGCGGATGACCGTCTTCTTTCCGGCGAACGGCGACCACACGATCCCGAGCCGCGGCTCTGGGATGATCCCGTCGTACGACTGATACGCGGAGTTCAACCCGGTCTGAATGCTCGTGTTGTACGGAACGTTCGATCCCGCCTGGAAGCCCGCGGCCAGGAATTCGGTCGAGAACCGCGAGAAGCAGTTATCGACGCAGGTCGGGTTTTTGTCCTTCTCGAAGCGGATGCCGTACTGCAGTTTCAGACGGCGTCCGATGGCCCATTCGTCGGTCGCGTACCAGTCGAGCGAGTACACGCGAATGTGCGCCGCTGCGAGCAACGGGTAAGACTGCGTGAAGCGGCTGCCCTGGTTCGTGCCGTTCACGACGCCGGACGCGAAATCGGCGATGTCGCTGAAGCTGTACGTGCCGTTGATCGTGCTGCTGGAGAGGCTCGTATCGGTGACTTTGTTGTACCGGAGATTCACGCCGAATTTCAGCGTGTGCGCGCCGGCGATATACGAGAAATCGTCGATGACCTGCGCCTGTCCGACGTTACGCCCGGTCGGGAAACTGGCGCCGACGGTCGGGAAGCCGCCGCCGCGCGCGCCGCCATCGCCGAGCGACAGCCGCACCGGGATCTCGTCCCGCGTCGCCGCGAAGTCCTGCACGCCGAAGATCGCCGTGTACCAGCTCGCCTGGCCGGTGAACGTGTTGACCGCGTGCGGGGAGATCACGTAGGTGTGGGTGAACTGTCCCTGGTGCTGCGGCTGGCTGCTCTTCGAATCGAAGAGGTGGCTGATCGGGCTGGTGCTGGTCGCCTGCAAGCCCCAGTCGTACTGGTAGCGCACGGAGAGCTTCTGCTTCTCGGTGATGGTGTGGTCGCCGCGCGCAATCAGCAGGTTCTCGACGTTCACGCTGGAGGTGTTCGTGCCGTACGCGCGGCCACAGGGCACGTCGATGCCGAAGCGCGGGCCGCCGGTGCCGTTCACAAACGGATTGGCCGTCGCGCCCACACCGAACGTGTGGGTGCCGCAACCCAGGTGGTTGTTCGAGTCCTGCAACAAGCCGGTGCCGTTGGTGATCGGCACCGCGCGGTTCAGGCCCGGCGCGCTGTTCCACAGCTTGATCGCCGCCTGATAGATCGGGATCGCCGATGGGACGGCGTGCGCGAGCGCGTAATTCTCCAACTCGGTCGAGGGAATCGCCACCACGCCCGAGCTCGGCAGCGCATACCGCAGCGCCTCGGTGTCGAAGAAGAAGAAGGTGCGGTTCTTGCGCACCGGACCGCCGATCGAGCCGGCGTACAGGTTCGCCACGGACCGTCCATGCGGCGTGCTGGTCGCGTTCTGGAAGAACGAGTTCGCGTTGAAGATCGCGTCGTTGTAGTTGTAGTTCAGGTTGCCGTGGAAGGCGTTGGTGCCGGTCTTGCCGACCAGGTTCACCTGCGCGCCGGCCATGCGGCCGTACTGCGGGCTATAGGCGTTCAGAATGACGGCCGCCTCGGCGACTTCGTTCGCGCCCAGCAGATTGTTGCTCGCGCCCGAGTTGTTCAGATTGTTGTAGGGGTCCATCACGTCCGCGCCGTTCACGGTGAAGAGCACCGAGGTGAGCGGGATGCCGTTGGCGTTGAGGTTCCCGTTGCCGCCGCCGACGTTCATGCGAATGCCGGGCACGGTGAACGCGAGCGTCGTGAGATCGCCGCCGTTCATCGGGAGATCCACGACTTGCTTGGTCGTCACGGACGTCGTGAGGTTGGCATTTTCGGTCTGTACCAGCGGCGCCTCGGCCGCGACTTCGACCACTTCCTGGGTGGTCTGCAGGTTCAACTTGATGTCCATCGTATGGGCGGCGCCGACGCCGACCGAGAAGCGCGCCGTATTCGATTTCAACCCTGTGCTCTGCGCGGAGAGGGTGTACTCGCCCGGCTTCAGGAGCGAGAAACGATACTGGCCCGATTCACTGCTCACTACGGTCCGCACCTCATTGGTGTCGGAGCTTTTGATGGTTACGGTAGCGCCGGGCACGACGGCTCCGGTTGCGTCCGTGATGACGCCGGCTACGTCGCCGGTGGTCAAGGTCTGACCGAAGAGGAAGGTCCCAGTGAACAGAAACAACGTAAACAGCAGAGCTTTCACAGGTGTTGCCCCTTTGAGTAAATTTGGTGAAGGATAACATCCCCACCGGTCAAAGTAAACGCCGGGCACGTAAAAGCGCTGAGTACACTGAATAAATGGATTGGCAACTGGACGCGGTCGAAGCGCGTGTGCTCGGCGCGTTAATGGAGAAGGAAGTCGCGACTCCGGAGTATTATCCGCTCTCGCTGAATGCGCTGGTAAACGCGTGCAATCAGAAGTCGAACCGGGAGCCTGTCGTGTCTTATGACGACGACACGGTCGAGGTCGCGCTGGAGACTTTGAGGATGAAAGGGCTCGCGCTGCGCAGCACGGGCCGCGACTCGCGCGTCCCGAAACACGGGCAGCGTTTCACCGAGGCGTTTAACCTCGGAAGGCGGGAGGCGGCGATCCTCTGCGTGTTGTTGCTGCGCGGTCCGCAGACGCCGGGCGAGTTGCGCGGACGCACGGAGCGGCTCTACACGTTCGACGGTCTGGAGGCAGTGGAGGACACGCTGCGAAAGCTGGCGGAGATCGGGTTCGTCAAACAGCTTCCGCGACAGCCGGGGTATAAGGAGCAGCGCTGGGCGCACCTGATGTCGGGAGATGTCGAGGTCGCGGAGTTGCCGGCGGCAGCGCCGACCCCGCCGGCCGATCGGATTGCGCGGCTGGAGATGGAACTGGCTCAGTTGCGGCAGGAGTTCGACGACTTCAAACGACGGTTCGAGTAAGACTAATTCAGCCGCCGATGAACGCGGATGAACGCCGATAACAACACTGTTTTGAAATCGGCGTTCATCGGCGTTTATCGGCGGCTGAAAATTCTTCCTAAGCCTGCTTGCTTTCCAACTCCGCCCAGCGCTCATACAGCGACTCGACCGCGGCTTCGGCCTGCTGCATCCTGGCGTAGCACTCCTGCAATTTGAAGGCGTCCGAGACTACATCGGGCGACTGCATCGCAGCCCGTGCGGCTTCGAGCTCTTGCTCTGCGGTCATGATGCGGCCCTCCATCGCTTCCCACTCGCGCGCTTCCAGGTAGCCGAGTTTCTTCTTCGGCGGCACAGCTTCCGGCGCGGGTGCCGTCCGCTCCTTCGCGACCGGCTTCGGCTTCGACGCGAGTTGCGCCTGCTCCCACTGCCAGTAGTCGGCGAACAGTTGGGCGCCGCCCTGCCCGTCGAGTCCGAGCACCGCGGTCGAGACGCGATCCAGTAAGTAGCGGTCGTGCGTCACCAGCACGAGCGCTCCGGGGAACTCCGTGAGACTGTCTTCGAGCACTTCGAGCGTCGGGATGTCGAGATCGTTCGTCGGCTCGTCCATCAGCAGCAGGTCGGCCGGCTGAAGCATCAGCCGTGCGAGCAGCACGCGCGCCTGCTCTCCTCCCGAAAGGCTCGACACGGGCCGATCGAGTTGCCCGGAGTCGAAGAGGAATCGCTTTGCCCATCCCGCGACGTGGATGGGACGGTCGCGGAAGATGACGTGATCGCCGTGCGCGCCCAGTCCTTCGCGCAGCGTCTGCGACGGGTCGAGCTGTTCGCGGGTCTGATCGAAGTACACGGTCCGCAGTAAGGGCGCCCGCTCGATAGTCCCGGTGTCCGGCTTGAGCTCGCCGTTGAGCAGGCGCAGGAGCGTCGTTTTGCCCGTGCCGTTCAGACCGAGCAGACCGAGCCGCGTTCCGGGCGTGAGGGTGAACTTGAGGTCGCGGAACAACGCGCGGCCGCCCATCTCCTTCGTGACGCCCTCCACCGAAACCAGCCGCTTCGTGCGCCGCTCGCTGGCGGTGAAGTCAATCTGCGCCGTGCCTTTCGGCGCGCGCTGCTCCAGGTCGGAGAGCTCCCGGATCAGACGGCCCGCGTCGTCGATCCGCGCCTTGGACTTGCTGGTGCGAGCCTTCGCGCCGCGCCGCAGCCACTCCACTTCGCGGCGCACCTGGTTCGCCAGCGCCTCCTGCCGGTTCGACTGCGCCAGCAGAAACTCCTCCTTCTTTTCGAGGAAGTGACTGTAGACGCCTTCGACGCGGAAGATGCCCTCCGGGTACGCGCGGTCGATCTCCGCCATGTCGTTCACGACGTTCTCGAGAAAGTAGCGGTCATGGCTGACGACGACACTCGCGAACGTCGACGACGCCAACAGTTTCTCGAGCCAGAGAATGCCTTCGATATCGAGATGGTTGGTCGGCTCGTCGAGGAAGAGCAGGTCGGGCGCGGTCGCCAGTTCGCGCGCGATCGCGAGACGCCGCTTCCAACCTCCCGAGAGCGACGACGTCCGCACCGTGCCGTCGGTGAACCCGGCGCGTCCGAGCGTCTGGTTGATGCGCGCGGCGCGCTCCATATCGTCGAGATGCTCGTCGACGATGGCCTCGGCGACCACTTCCGCGACGCTCTGATCGCGCGGAAATACCGCGTCCTGCGCGACGTACCCGACGCGCGTGTTGCGCCGCATCGAGATCGAGCCGGAATCGGTTTCCATCTTGCCCGCGAGGATTTTCAGCAGCGTCGACTTCCCCGCCCCGTTGGGTCCGATGAGGCCGAGGCGCTCGCCTTCCGACACTCCGAGCGAGATGTTCTCGAACAAAGGGCGCGAGCCGAAAGATTTGGAGAGACCGGTGCAGCTAAGGATGAGGGCCATTCTTGCGTTAACGCCAGGATATCTTAAGATGAAAGTCACTCGCCGACATGCCGATCCTGCGCCTCGCCTACACCACGCTGTACCTCGTCGCGATCCTCGCGATTTTCATCGTCTGGAGCCAGGTGGGAGGGCAGGGACATCTCGATCTCATGCCGTGGTATTTGAAGCTCGGCCTCGGGGCGGGCGCGGCCTACGCGGTGGTGCGCGCCACAATGGCGGCGGTCGCAGGTCCGGGCGGCTGGAACGGCGGGTCGATCAAATGGTTCGGGATTCTCCTCGCGCTACTGATCGGCTGCGGCCTCGCGACGTACTACTACCACCTCTACGCGGAAGGCGACGAGGAGCAGGACGATAGCCAGACGTCGGCGGTGGTCGTGGCGCGGATGCCCGTGGGGTAGCGGCGAAAAGCATTCTCTCGCAAAGGCGCAGAGACGCTAAGAACACAAACGGACGCGAATGCCCTCGGGTGTCCGACTCGCTATAGGCGAAAGGCATGCTCTCGCCAAGACGCCAAGCCCGCCAAGAACACAAACTCAGAAATTGTCTTCTTGGCGAGCTTGGCGGCTTGGCGAGAGATCGTGTTGGTGTTCTTTGCGGCTCTGCCTTTGCGAGAGCAGCTTCTTACTCGTTGTTCAACGAAAGCTACGACTGGCGTCGTGAGATGCCGCGGAAGGCTTTTCTCTCGCAAAGGCGCAGAGACGCTAAGAACACAAACTCAGAATTGTCTTCTTGGCGAGCTTGGCGGCTTGGCGAGAGATCGTGTTGGTGTTCTTTGCGGCTCTGCGCCTTTGCGAGAGAACGGCTTTTACCCCTTCTTCGCCCCGTTATTGTGGCACTTCGTCGTGCAGTTTCCCTTGGACGCGAAGGCGGTCCCGCCGTCGTGGTGGCAGAAGCCGCAGGAGGTGTGCTTCTCCTCGGCGGTCTTGTGCATCGCTCCCTTGAACTCTAGCGGCTTCTTCGCGTCTTGCGCGAAGGGGGTCGGGTGGCAGACCTTGCAGTCGTTCTTCTCCCGCTTGGCGTGCGCCGCGTGGTCGTACGTGACCTTTCCATTCTTCGCGTCGAAGACGAGTTTGGAAGGCGGGGCCGGCGCCTTCTTCTCCTGGGCCAGCATGCCCGTCAGAGAAACTAGTGCGAACATGATCGGATAAGCGATCAGATGCCTCATGGCCGTAATTATAGGACTAACGGGTCTCTTTTTGTGGATGAGCGCCGCGGCGGCGCCCGAGCAGCGCGCCGCCGACTACCTCGCTCGCGAGGTCCCGGCGTGGGCTCGCGACAACCACTGCTACTCGTGCCATAACAATGGCGACGGCGCGCGCGTGCTGTTCCTGGCGCGACGCCGCGGCTTGAACGTCCCCGACGCCGCCTTCGCGGGCACGCTCGACTGGCTCCGCAATCCCGCCGGGTGGGACGAGACTCACAGCACGCCCGGTTTTTCGAACGTCACCCTGGCGCGCATTCAATTCGCATCCGCGCTGCTGGAGGCGCAATTGCCTCTCCGCGACGCCGCGGCGCTCGTCGCGCGCGCACAATCTGACGACGGGTCGTGGACCGTGGACGCGGGCAGTCTCGCCGGAGCTCCCGCGACGTACGGTCGGGCGCTCGCCACGTACATGGCGCGGCGCGTTCTGATCGCAGCCGGGGCGACGGAGCCCGCAGCGAAAGCGACGGTGTGGCTGCGCGCCGCTCGGCCGGAGAACGTAGTCGACGCCGCGGCGGTGCTGCTCGCCACGCCGTCGCGCCACGACTGCATCGAGTATCTCCGCCGGGCCCAATCGCGCGACGGCAGTTGGGGAGAAGTCTTCGACACTGCAGTCGCAGTCCTGGCAATGCGCGCCGCGAAAGAGGATGCGCTCGCCGCGCGCGGCCGCGACTTTCTCGTGCGCATGCAGCAGTCCGACGGCGGTTGGCCGGAGACCACGCGACCCTCCGGCGGCATCAGCTACGCCGAGCACATCTCGACCACCGCATGGGCTCTGGAAGCGCTATTGCGCTGACCGAAAACGGGCGAAATGTTCGGTTTTTGAAATTTCGACCCAGTGGAATCAGAGGCTTACAACAGAAAACCGAACATTGTGTGCGGTTTTCAGCGCGGGCGGAACGTCAGCGACACCGTGTCGCGAGCGATCTTTTGCGTCACCGTCTGGAACATGTCGACATCGAACAGACGACCGACGCGATTGCCCGCGAGATCCTCGAGCGCCGTCTGCACCTCGACCTGCTGCGGTGCAGCGGACCACGGACGATCCGGCGTAAAGCGCCACTCGCGCTCCTCGCGTCCGAGCTCGACTTTACCCTCGACGCCGCGCACTGCGATCGCGTGCTGCAGCATCGCGTAATCGAGCGGCTCGCCGAACGCAATCGTGAGCGGCTCGCGCGTGCCGGCGTGCGGCGGCGTGACGCGCCACTTCGCGGTGTCGATCGGCGTCCGGTCCGGCGCGCCGACCCGGAACTTCTTCTCATACGGCTCCGCCAGTGGCGCGCCCCGCGCGTCGCGCCAATCGCGGTCGATCTTCAGCGTGTACGCGCGGCCTTCCTGAATCGACGGTCCGATCTCGCGCAGCGGCAGCAGACCGCGCTTGATCCGTCCCGGATCGAAGAGCACGGTGAGGCGAGTGTGGTCGGGACTCCACAGCTCCTGGTCGATTTCGAGGAACGGCAGCTCGACAGCCTTGCCCGCGGGGTCGAGCAGATGAATGCGGGTCCACGCCTCGCCCTCCTGCATCGGGGCGGTGAAACAGAGGTACAGTTTCAATTCGTTTTCGGGTAGGACGTCCGCGGTGGGGTAGACGGTCGCAACGCGCGTGGTCGAGACCAGCGGCGCCGCTTTGGGAATCTCGAAGGTGAATTCCTTCGATTCGAACACCGCGCGCACGCGCACTCCGGCGCCGAGCGGATATCGCGGGCGGAAGCTGAGAACACCGTTTTCGATGGAGTAGGAGCCGGACAACGGTGGAACTTCGCCGCTCCCGGCATAGACGGAGAGGACGGACGACCAGCCCGCCGGAGGCTCCGGACCGGGCTGCCACCCGGCGACCCGGAATGCGCCGCCCTCCATCGTTACCGATTGGGCGGCGCACACCAGAGGAACAAGAAACAGGGCCCAGCGGATCACGGCAGCGGGACGGTGCGGAGGTCCTTCGTCGCGCCCGAGCCGATCAGCACGACCGCGTTGGCGTCGTCGAATTTATCGAGCTGCTCGACGCCCTTGAGGCTCGCGATGGTCTCGTACGGAACGCCGGCCACTTCGGTATGCGCGGTGATCGGCTGGTACGTTTCGAGGTTGTCGGCCGCGAGCTTCATGACGCCGCGGCTGCTGTTCGCCATCAGGATGAAGTGCTTGTCGCCCTTCTGATACACGATCATGTCGAGCGGACGATTGCCGGCGCCGAGTTCGGCGATCGTCGTGCCCTTCACCTTGCTGCCGGCCTTCAGGTCCGACACGGGGATCTTCACCAGCGGCGTGCAGGTGTACGCAGCGAGGATGCTCTTCACGTGGTTGATCTCATACGGCACGAAGGTGCGGACCGGCGAGTTGGTCTCGAACCGGCCGTGCGAGCCGTGGTACATCTCGATCGACGCAGCCTTCGCATAGTCCTGGAACGGATACGGGATCGAGCGCAGGCTGGAGGAGAACTCCTCGTTCGAGAGTCCCGCGATGAGCACCTTGCCGTCGACGTACTTGATCGAGGTGATGGTTTCCATGCGCTGGCGGTCGGACTGCGGCTTGTCGGGCAGCGTCATCGACGAGTGACGGATGTTGTCGAGCGCGACTTCCGAGATCTTGCCCGCAGGGTCGATGCGGACGATGACGGGCATGGCGTCCGCGCCCTTGCCGCGCGTCACGGACGCATAGATGTTCTTCGACGACGGGTTGACGACGATGTCGTTGATCGCGATCTGGTCGGCGGTCGTGCCGAGCATGGCGGCGATCTTATCGTTGACGCCGGCGACTTCGAGTTTGCCGGTCGACTTGGCGGTGGCGCGGTCATTGACGTCGAGCGCGAAGATCGCGCCGCCGGCGGAATCGCCGACGAACAGGACGCCGTCCGGACCGACCGCCAGAGCGCCGGCGGACTTCAATCCGGGGTTGCCGGTCGTTACAGTGGAGGCCCCAAAAGCCAGAGCGCCCGCGCAGCAAAGGCACGCGGCGAACCGGGTAAACGCAGATAGACGCATCGCTACTCCCCTCCTCAGGTGGAAATCGGACCCATGCTATCACAGGGGTTTCGCGGGAGTTGTTAAGGATGACTCCGTGGGGCAGACTTCAGTCTGCCCCTGGACTTTGGACATTTTGATTAGGCAGCCGCGGTGAGAACGAGGGTTTCCAGATTGGGATATAAGGCGAGATCCTCCAATGCAGACCGCTTTTCAAGCATTTCTTTGCGGAGA